>Ga0194058_10000133_pt1 | contig 30656 bp, 31 predicted proteins | sample SepL4417m_MetaG_FD_155490 | JGI IMG/M metagenome (GOLD analysis project Ga0194058, IMG submission 155490) | Anoxic zone freshwater microbial communities from boreal shield lake in IISD Experimental Lakes Area, Ontario, Canada - Sep2016-L442-17m | ecosystem: Environmental > Aquatic > Freshwater... | reverse complement strand
AAGTACATATAGCTATCGCCAACGGCGACACGAAAAATACTAAACGTTATTAAAAAGGTTGAACGGATAGTAGTCCGGTCTTAACCTGACATGAGTGCAGTTTGAACACACTTCCCACAATGGCGGTGGGTTTGTAATTTTTCAGGATACGGGATTCGAATGTACATTTACCCAGAGGTATGATGCCCATACCGATGCGTTGTGCAGCGATCGTCATGGTGTTCGCACCTACATTCATCCCGTACGAGGCACAGACTACGATCCGATCTTTGTCCGAAAAACCCTGCGAGACAAAACTTCTCGCATACTTCTCCGCGTACCGTTTCCAGTCATCCCATGTCAGAAAAAATCCTTTGGGAGTACCGCTCGTGCCGCTGGTCTCCTGGATGGAAAAGACATTGCTCCATTCTGTGGAGAGGAACTCAAATTCCGGTGTGATGGGGGGCTGGTGTTCCCGTATGGTCTTTCCGGAAATAACCGGCAGGTTGAGTAGATCTTCATGGACCAGAACATCTGCCGGATTGATCTTATTCTCTTTGAACCAGTGCCGGTAGAACGGGGAGTGTTCAGAGGCATACTTGACGGTATAGCGAACCCGTTCATCAATAAGTGCATCGAGATCGCTGCGGCTCAGCGTTTCGACATCCGGAGAAAAGTACGCTCCCGCTGGCATGACAGAGAATTATGGGAGAGATGGTTTATAGATTGCGAAGGGTTCAGGCTGATTGAGGCACGCCTTTTCCCATCAACTTCCAGTTGCACCATAGCCATATGATTGACCTGTGGCATTCCAGAAAAATGACCGAGATGGATCAGCTGGCGCCATACGTCTCTCCTCATGCAGAGTTGGAGCCATACCCATTAAACTGAGGTTTCAGAAGACCCGTGGGTTGCCCTAAATTTATCGCCTGCAAGCACCCATGATGATGAGCATTGCATGTACTTCCATCTCATTCTCACTGACGAATGTAACCTCTGCTGCCGGTACTGCCGGGCAAAGGCCTTTGAAGTACTGGAAGAGAGTGATGACGAGACGGCACCCCTTATCGCCATCGACCCTGACCTACCCCGGGATCTGGATTTCGATCTTGATCTCCTCTATAATTTCCTTAAAAAAGATCCCGCGCCCACACTCACGTTTTACGGGGGAGAGCCCCTCATGCGTGTGGACCTGATCGATCGGATCGTGCGAGAGGCACCGGTACAGCAGTTCATGATCCAGACCAATGGTATCCTGCTGGACCGGCTCGAGCCGGAAATTGTGAACCGGTTTTCTACCATCCTTATCTCCCTTGATGGAGGGGAAGCCCTGACCGATTATAACCGGGGAATGGGAGTTTATCGGAACGTGATGGATAATATAAGAATAATCCGGGAGAGGGGGTTTACCGGGGAGCTCATTGCACGTATGGCAGTTACCGAGAGAACCGATATCACAGAAGCAGTCCACTGGCTTTCTCATAATCCTGACTGTTCCTTCTCTTCCATCCACTGGCAGCTGGATGCAAATTTTGCCGGGGATTTTTCACGGCGCCAGTTTGCGGACTGGACCACAAATAGCTACAATCCCGGTATTCGTACCCTGGTTACGGACTGGATCGATCATATGGAATCGGATAGTGAAGTACTGCGGTGGTACCCGTTCCTTGACCCGATGGAAGATCTGCTGCTGGGGAAAAAAAGCCTGCTCCGGTGTGGTTCCGGGCACGCGAACTACAGCATCATGACCGACGGGCACATCGCACCCTGCCCGGTGATGATCGGCATGAAGGAGTATTATGTGGGGCATATCCGGACAGCGGATCCAGAACATTTGGACCGGGTGTTTGTCGGGAACGAATGTACTGGGTGCGGGATCTACGATTTTTGTGGGGGCAGGTGCCTCTACTCCAATATCACAAAACCCTGGAACCGGACGGAACGAAAAACGGTCTGTGGGACGGTGGAGAACCTGCATTCTGTACTTACTGAAGCAGTTCCCCGTGTCCGCTCTCTTCTCGGTAAGGGAACGATTACTCCTGAGGATTTTGTCCACGAAAAGTTCAACGGGTGCGAGATCATCCCGTGATCCAAATCATAGCCCGGATCCGTGATCTAAATTCCTCTACCTTCCGATCTGTTTTTCCCGACCTGACTTGGAAGTACACTTTTTTTAAGAACCGGCATCGGGCGTAAACCTCATCTCTGGATTGCACCAATACTAAAAATCATGGCTGGATCCTGGAAAGAGGCAAAAGAGTGTGCCCAAAAAGATGCACTCCCGCAGGTCTATCATGACTGTGACGCGGACACTTACGGAGCATGTAATGCAGGTGAGCACCAGGGATCATTTAAAGGGGGCGTATTTACCGAACATCGCTGCCTCTGTATGCCGGCACACCTTACTCCCGAAGAGCTTGATGAAAAAGAGAAGAAATTCCGCGATGAGAACCCGGACTGGTAAGAACGCTCACTTTTTTCGGAATTCATGACGGAACCGGTGCATGATGTCGTACATCATCAGCCGGAACTCGGCCCCGATATCTTCCCATGATTTCACATCCGAGACCGGTTCTTCAAGAGGGCTTTTTTTGATCTCATGGACAACCTGGCATTCTCCTTCGTTTTCCGGCTGTGGCACCCAGCAGAGCTTACGCATAATCTCAAAATAGCCACTGACAAGGACGATAATAAAGACTATGGGGACTATGACGAAAGAGAGGAGCCAGACAAACGAGTAGAGGCTGGTTGAGGCAACCGAATCAACCCACTGGAAGATATGGAGCATGAACGCAATGAGAAAGACGCTGCCAATCGCTTTGATGATCGGTGCAGGGAGATTGAGCGGGAACGGAAAGGTAAAGAAGATGTCGCCAACCAGCAGGAGGATCGAAATGAGCAGCAGCAGCCAGAAGTTCTCATTGAGAAACGAGACGCCGGCCAGGTAAACCGGGCTGTATATATAATGGGTAAGGATGTTTGCCAGCACGACTACGATCAGGAACATGATTATCCCGATCATCCGCGAGACAAAGACCGAGCCTAATGATTCATTTTGAAAGTGTCTCATTGTCCTGTCTTCCTTATGCTGATTAAGATTGGTCAAAGACTCTAAAAACATTCCCGTTCTGGTTTTTGCCTCCATAGTAACACCTATCATCCCGGCACACAATTCATCGGTATGAAGGTCAACTACAAACGCTACGGACTCTACCTGCTCCGGTGGCAGGCGAGTACTCCGCTTCTTGCCGTTGTCGGTATTCTTCTTGTGTCCATGGGCCAGTGGGTTGCAGCTATTGTTGCAAACCTGATAGGCGGACTGATCTTCGTCTGGGTGGACCAGTTCATCTTTACTTCCCAGAGTCTCGCAGCACAATGGGAGGTAAAAGAGAGTATCACCTGTGTGGACTGCGGTAAAACCGCCCGGGGGTACCGGCTCGTACGATCGGGGGATTATGACAGGACCCATGACCATGAACCAGAGTTCCGGTGCGAGGACGGCTCACAGAAAAAGACCGAGGAGCTCAAAGAGAGGGGAGTTAAGGTCCACTAAAGGACTATACCTGTTTTTTAATACTCGGTTATTATCGAAGAACTTTTTTTGACTATTCCTGACAGCCGGGTAATGATCAAGACTTGCAGAGTATACCTATCTCTTTCACACTCCGATAATCAGGTGACTTTCTCCTGTTAACGCTCAATTTATCTCCCTTTTTAGGTTCTTCCGGCCCTCACCCTTTATCATAGGTTCCTGATTCCGTATTCAAAACGAAAATATCCTTCATCAATAACCAAATAATTACAACAATGTATAAATGTGTACAAAGCAGACCATGATCCACACAACTGCCCGTGATGCGGCAGCTGACAGAATGGTGATGCCGGTGGACTGGAAAAGGCTATAAAAACGGATGAACTGATACTGAATCTTGGACTCAATGAATATCTGACCGCGGTAAAGGACCAGCCAAAACCGCTGATCATACCGCTCTGTGCCGAATTGCCATTGCCGGATATCTCCCCGCTGGATGTGTATACCGGGACACGGAACGGATCGGGGTTCCTGCTCGAATCAATGGAAGGGAGCGAGAAGATCGCCCGGTACTCCTATATCGGGATCGATCCCGAGTTCGTGGTTACCATAGGCAGGGCCGTGGAGGTCCGGGGCAATGAGCGCTTTACGTCAATTGCAAAAGATCCCGAAGGGGAGACCCCGGTTGACAAGATCAAGTCGATCCTCTCCCGGTTCTGCTACGTGAATGTGAAGGCCCCCCGGTTCTTCGGCGGTATGGTGGGCTATTTTGCTTATGACTGCGTGTACTCGCTATTTGAGAAAGTTCGCGAGGGGTACAACGGTATCCCGCCCGTTGCCGGGCCCTGCTCCCCCGAAGATCATGACGCCAGTTTCATGCTCACCAAGGACTGCATAATCTTCGATCATGCTGAACACAAACTCTTCATCTTCTCCAGCCCGTTCCTCACCTACGAATCTGATCTGGAAGAAGAGTATAACCGGAGCATTGCGAAGATCCGGGCGCTGGGTGATCAGATCACACGCCTTGCATCGGATAAGACAGCAGGTAAAACAGCAAAAAAGGCAAAGGCAAAAAAACCGGTGTACCTCCCGTCTGTATCGCAGGAATCTTTCGAGCGCTCTGTCATGCGGATAAAAGAGCACATTGTCGCAGGAGACATCTTCCAGGCAGTGATCTCGCGGCGTATGGAGTGTGCAGTCAAAAACGATCCATTCGCGATCTATGCAGCGCTCCGGGAGATCAATCCCAGCCCGTACATGTACTATCTTGATTTCGGGGACGAACAGGTCATTGGGGCGAGTCCCGAGATGCTCGTCCGGGTGGAGAAACGGCGGGTAACAACGGTGCCAATTGCCGGCACACGTCCCCGGGGACGCGATGCCCGTGAGGATGCACACCTTGCACAGGAGCTTCTCGAAGATCCCAAGGAGCGGGCAGAGCACACGATGCTCGTAGATCTGGCACGAAACGACATCGGCCGGGTGTGCCGGTTTGGTTCCGTTGAAGTCGGGGAGTTCATGGGCATTGAGAAGTTCTCCCATGTGCAGCATATCGTCTCTACGGTCAATGGCACGCTCAGGGACAATCTGGATTGTTATGATGCCTTCAAATCCTGTTTCCCCGCCGGAACGGTATCCGGCGCACCAAAGATCCGGGCAATGCAGATCATCGGTGAGGAAGAGACACAGAACCGCGGGCTCTATGCCGGGGCTGTCGGGTATATCGGGTTTGACCGGAATCTCGAGTTCGCGATTGCCATCCGCACCGTGATTGTCAAAAACGGCATCGCATCGGTACAGGTCGGTGCAGGGATTGTCGCGGATTCGGTGCCGGCCAATGAATGGAAGGAGACCGAGAGCAAGGCGTCGGCCATGCTGCGGGCGATCGAACGGGCCGGGGTATCCTCATGAAAGTCCTGATCGTGGACTGTTATGACAGTTTCACCTTCAACCTGTACCAGCAGGTGGGGAAACTCGGGGGAAACCCGGTGGTCATGACCTGTGACACACCCATTGAACAACTCGAAACGTGCGGGTGTGACCGGATCATCCTCTCGCCCGGGCCGGGAACCCCGCAGGATTCTGGTGTCAGCATGGAAGTGTTAGAAACGATGAGCAGGACGATTCCCACGCTGGGGGTCTGTCTCGGGCACCAGGCTATCTGCACGGCATTTGGAGGAGAAGTCATCCGGGCAGAGCACCTGATGCATGGAAAGACCTCTGCAATCCGGCACAATGGAGAGGGAGTTTTTACCGGCATGCCAGAGCCCTTTACCGCGATACGGTACCACTCGCTGGTTGCCCGAAAAGATTCCCTGCCGGAGGATCTTCAGGTATCAGCCACAAGCCTCGATGACCAGTACGTAATGGGAGTCCGGCATACCCGGTACCCGATCGAAGGGATCCAGTTCCACCCGGAGAGTATCCTCTCGCAGGAAGGCGACCGGATCATCCGGAATTTCCTTTACGGGACCCGGGGTGCATCATGATGTTTAAAGAGACGCTCACAAACCTTGCAGCACGGCGGGATCTTGACCCCGCAGAAGCAGCAGGGATGATGAGCATAATCATGGAAGGGCAGGCTTCACAGGCGCAGATTGGTGCATTTCTCCTTGCACTGCATATGAAGGGCGAGACTGCCGCCGAGATTGCGGCTTTTGCCCGGGTGATGCGGGATCATGCGATAACGGTACGACCCGTGACCGGCCGGATGCTGGTCGACACCTGCGGTACCGGAGGTGACGGGGCACAGACCTTCAACATCAGCACCGCATCGGCCTTTGTTGCTGCAGGAGCCGGTTGCCCGGTGGTCAAGCACGGCAACCGGGGAGTGAGCAGCAGGTGTGGTTCGGCAGATGTTCTCGCCGCTCTTGGAGTCAGTCTTGCACCAGCCCCGGAAGTGCAGGCACGCATTGTAGAAGATGTAGGCATCGCGTTCTTCTTTGCCCCGGATTACCACCAGGCCATGAAACATGTCATGACCGTCCGGCAGGAGATCGGGTGCAGGACGATCTTCAACATCCTCGGCCCGCTGGCAAACCCCGCAGGTGCACAGGCACAGGTACTTGGGGTGTACCGGCCCGACCTTACCGGTACCCTGGCCGAGGTACTCCGGATACTCGGGCTTTCGCGTGCAATGGTGGTCCATGGTGCCGGGCTTGACGAGATCACGACAACGGGCACCACAGAGATCGCAGAACTCAGTAACGGAGCAACCCGCACGTATACGATCCAGTGTGATACCTTTGGCATTGCACCGGCTCAGCCTGCCGATCTCAAAGGTGGCGATGCACAGCTGAACGCCCGGATCATCCGGGACATCCTTCACGGGGAGAAGGGTGCGGCACGGGACATCGTGCTCATGAATGCCGGGGCTGCCATTTATGTCGGTGGACTGGCCAGGGATCTGCGTGAAGGGATCCGGCTTGCCGCGGTATCTATTGATTCAGGGAATGCCGGTGCACGACTCGGTGCGCTGGTGGAAGCAACCCGGGGTGCAGCATGATCCTCGATGAGATCATCAGGCGCACGGAAAAACGCGTTGCCCTGCTCCCCTCAACATTTCCTGAGACTGGCACCCGGGCTCATGTAAGCCTTGTCGATGCGATACGGAACAGGAATGGCGGGAATGCAGTGATCGCTGAGATCAAGTGCGCATCCCCCAGCCGTGGCACCATCCGCCGCAGTGTGGACATGGCGATGATGGCGGGCGTGCTTGCGGGCAGCGGGTGCGTTGCACTCTCGGTGCTGACCGAACCGTATTTCTTCGGGGGCTCGGGACAGGACATCGCCAAAGTAAAATCGGCGGTCAGTATCCCGGTTCTCCGGAAGGACTTCATCATAGACGAACGACAGATTGCAGAATCACGGGCGCTTGGGGCCGACGCAGTACTCCTGATTGCTGCGGTGCTCAAAGAGCGCCTGCCGCACTTTGTTGATCTCGCACAGGAGTACGGTCTTGAACCGCTTGTCGAGGTTCACAATGCAGAAGAGACAGAGATCGCTCTTGCAACCCGTGCAGAACTCATTGGCATAAACAACCGCAATCTTGCAACGCTTTCTATCGACCGTTCCACCACACGGCTCCTGTCAGGCAGTGTCCGGTCCGCGGGGAGAACGATCATTTCAGAAAGTGGTATGCGTTCAGCCGATGATATTCGTGAGATGAAACCCTACTGCGATGCGTTCCTGATCGGTTCATCGATCATGATGCACGGGCGCCCGGAGAAGAAACTCGAGGAGTTCGTATGCGCATAAAGTGCTGCGGGATCACCCGGCCGGAAGATGCCCGGTACGCGGAGGCGTGCGGGGCAGATGCGATAGGCGTTGTGGTCTTTTCACCCACTTCAAAACGGTCGGTGACCCCGGAACGGGCCCGGGAAATTTTTCATGCGGTCGGTCCCTTTACCACAACGGTTGCGGTGAGTCACACCACATCGTATGAAGATCTCGAACAGATTTTTGCACTGCACCCGGATGCGATCCAGATCTCGCACCCGTTTGTGTTCCGGGAAAAACCGGTTGTGAAACTGATCCGGGTCATCGGGCGAAACGATCCCCTGCCCACAGACTGCGATGGAATCATTGTTGATGAGAGTCATGGCAGCGGGAAGAACTTCGATCTCTCCCATGCCCGTGACACCGTGCGGCAAACCGCATTACCGGTTATTCTCGCCGGGGGGCTCTCCCCGGAAAATGTGGCGGATGCCATCCGGCAGGTACACCCGTATGCGGTTGATGTTGCAACCGGTATCGAGACGGCACCGGGAATCAAAGACCATAAAAAAATTGCCGCATTCATTGCGGCAGCACGAAAAGGCGTACTATGAAGACCAAAGGAAGATACGGACAATATGGCGGGCAGTACGTCTCCGAGACACTGATGACAGCACTCATCGAACTGGAGGAAGCGTATGATACGGTGAGTAGGGATCCCCAGTTCGCCCGTGATCTTGCAGCATTGCAGACAGAATACGCGGGACGTGAGACACCGCTCACCTTCTGCCCGAATGCCTCGAAGGAACTCGGGTGTAAGATCTATCTCAAGCGCGAGGATCTCGTGCACGGGGGTTCCCACAAGCTGAACAACACCCTCGGCCAGGCACTGCTCGCCAAAAAGATGGGCAAGAAACGGTTGATCGCCGAGACCGGAGCCGGGCAGCACGGGGTTGCGACCGCGATTGTCGGTGCAGCGCTCGGTATGCCCGTCGAAGTGTACATGGGCGAGGTGGATACGCAGCGGCAGGCACTCAATGTCTTTCGCATGGAACTGATGGGGGCGAAAGTGCACCCGGTCAAATCCGGGACGCGGACCCTCAAGGATGCCGTAAACGAGGCACTTCGCGACTGGGTGGCAAACGTGCGGGACACATACTACCTTATAGGTTCGGCCATTGGTCCTCACCCGTACCCCCTCATGGTGAGGGATTTCCAGTCGGTGATCGGCAGGGAGGCACGGGAGCAGGTCTTGAGAAAAGAAGGCAGGCTTCCTGATACGGTTGTTGCGTGTGTAGGCGGCGGGTCGAATGCGATTGGTATTTTCCACCCGTTCCTTGCCGATAATGTGGAACTCATTGGGGTCGAAGCAGGAGGTGAGGGGATCGAGACCGGAAAGCACTCCGCTACGCTTTGTGCCGGGGATAAGGGAGTATTGCACGGAACACTTTCGTACCTCATGCAGGATCGTGACGGGCAGATCCTTCCCACCCACAGCATCTCCGCGGGCCTGGATTATCCGGGCGTTGGTCCCGAACATGCGATGCTTAAGGACAAGCACCGCGTGACCTATGCAGCAGTCAACGACCCCGAGGTGCTCGATGCCTTTCAGTTCCTTTCAAAAACCGAAGGGATCATCCCTGCACTGGAATCTGCCCATGCAGTCGCATACGTGAAGCAGAATGCGGACCGTTTTGACAAGGATGATATTGTGGTAATCAACCTATCGGGACGGGGCGACAAGGATGTAGCTGAAGTGGCAAAGATGCTGGGGTGCCTGTAATGGGACGCATTGAGACGGCATTTGCTGCACCTACTTTGAAAAAACCCGCATTCATTGGTTTTACGGTTGCAGGAGATCCGGATAAATCTTCCTGTATCCGGATCGCCCGGGCACTTATTGAAGGAGGAACCGATATCCTTGAACTGGGAGTTCCGTTCTCTGACCCGGTAGCAGATGGTCCTGTAATCCAGAAAGCCGATGAACGGGCGCTCGAATCCGGAACAACACCGGACACCATATTTGAGATCGTGAAAGAGATCCGCAAAGATTCTGACGTCCCGATCGTCTTCCTCACGTACTACAACATTGTCCATCGCCGCGGGATTGAGCGGTTCTACCGGGAAGCGCAGGATGCCGGTGTTGATGGTATCCTTGTCGCGGACATGCCGGTCGAAGAGTCAGAGGAAGTCTGTGCCATTGCAGAACGGTGCGGCATCGACCCGATCTTCCTCATCACCCAGACAACCTCCGATGAACGGATCAAAAAAATTGCGGCAAAGGCTCGCGGGTACCTCTACCTGGTTGCCGTGCTCGGGGTCACGGGAGTGCGCGACCAGGTATCAGATGGTGCAATCGATCTTCTGCACCGGGTCCGGAAGCATACGAAGCTTCCGCTGGCACTCGGCTTTGGCATATCAACCCCTTCACATGTCCAGACCTGCGCCCGCGCCGGGGCTGACGGGGTGATCGTGGGTAGTGCAATTGTGGAGATTGTTGAGCGCAACCTGTCAGATCCCGATTCCATGGCTCTGGAATTACAGCAGTATGTCCAGGCAATGAAGCGGGTTTAGAAAAAATTGGAATTCGATAGGGGTGAATTTCTTTCACTCAAACCCATCTTTTTATCCAGTGCCGGACAAATCTATCCCGGTAAATCATGAAGTCAAAAAATACTCTCCTTATCATCATGGGTCTTTTGATGGTTGTCAGTCTCCTTGCAACCGGCTGCACCCAGCCTGCAGCACCTGCGACCAATTCCCCGGCATTTACAACAACAGCACCGGCCATGGCCGGGCTCGCAAACCCGGCATCGGTCAACTGCGGCAAGATTGGCGGAACAACCGAGATCAAGACAAACACAGATGGCAGCCAGTACGGTATGTGCACGTTTACCAACGGAACTACCTGCGAGGAATGGGCGCTCTTCCGCAATGAAGGATGTAAGGCCGGAACTGCCGTAACCACACCTGCACCGATTGGTGTCGGTATGGCAAACCCTGCATCCGTCAACTGCGGGAAACTCGGTGGAAATACCGACATTAAGAAAGATGCACAGGGAAACGAGTACGGCATGTGCACGTTTACCAACGGTACCACCTGTGAGGAATGGGCACTTTTCCGTAACGAGGGATGCAAAGCCTTCACTCCGGTAACCACAACCGCAGCAGCAGTTGGCATGGCAAACCCGGCCTCGGTGAACTGCGGCAAAGTCGGGGCCACATCCGAGATTATGAATAACCCGGACGGCAGCCAGTACGGCATGTGCAAATTCCCCAACGGGACTGCCTGCGAGGAATGGGCACTCTTCCGTGGCGAAGGCTGCAAGCCGAACGTGGCACCCAATGTCACCCCGGCAAAATAATTTTTCTTTTCTATTCCACAATTTCCCCGCGATACCCGTGAACCGCAAGCGCAGCAATCACTGACTTTGTCCACAAGGCATCATCGGTATGGGATAGCGGCAGAATCTCTTCTTTCCAGATCCGTGCGAGGAGTTCGTCCATTGTTTTGAGCTCATTGCGCCCCATGTTCCGGCCACATTCATGACCCACCGGATGATGGATCACCATCCGGTAACAGCGGAACTCCCGGCAGATTCGTGGGCGGGTTGAATAAATCGCACAGGCAATGCCTCTTCCCGTCGGATTTTTTCTCATGAACGGACAGCCTTTCACCGGCTCACCTTCTTTTGAAGAGGGGGGCTGGCTGTCAGCATAATCTCCCTCAATATGGGCGAGGAAGAGTTCGTTCTTTATCCCATACTTGCAGTAAAAATCGCGGCTCGTGAGCTGGCGCTCGATCCTGATAAACTCCCCAAAACTTGCACAGCACTTCCCGCACCAGTTACACTCGAATGCCACCATACCGTTGATTGGATGTTGGCGGGTGGGGTAATAAAAAGTGCGGGAACTTTTCAAGGCCCGGTGTTTGCATGCCGGGCCCAGGGGCCGGAAAAATTACGAATAAATTTGATTTTTCTGACTTTTCTGAAAAATATAAATATGGGGGAGCATCTACTTTATTCCGGGAATTCACATGCCTAAAAAAAAGATGGATAATCCGATCTGCACCCCCGGCAGTCAGCCCTGCGGGTGCACCCCGGCCTCCGGGTGTAAGGTGGAAGCGGTATTGAGCGTAGACGAACGCGGACAGATGGTGCTCCCCAAAGATATCCGGGAAAAAGCCGGCATAAAGACCGGGGACAAACTCGCCCTGATCAGCTGGGAGAAGGATGGCAGCATCTGCTGTCTTGCGCTCATGAAGGTTGAGAACCTGAGCGGGATGGTAAAAGACGTGCTCGGCCCGCTTATGCACGAAACAGGATCTTGAGGAGTACTGATTTCCTATGACCTCTCCCCAAACCTCCTGCTGTTCGTGCTCATCAGCGACAAAGGTATCCTCCTGTAGCTGTAATGCTGGGACTTTGCAACCGGCAGAGATCCGCACAACGGACAGCACTCTCACTCAGGCCAACCGGCTCGATCACTTCCTTGCACGCTGGGGCATCAACCGCATGGGACACCGGGTTGAGCCCGGTCTCTACCGTCTTGGCAATCCGACACCGGAATCCCCGGTCTTTGCCTCGGCAAACTATACCCTGAGCTTCGATGCAGTGCGTTCCGCCCTCACCGGTACTGATGCTTACATCCTTGTGCTGGATACCAAAGGTATCAATGTCTGGTGCGCTGCCGGAAAAGGCACGTTTGGCACCGATGAACTGGTCAACCGGATCGAAACAGCCGGACTAGCCGGCATTGTCACCCACCGGAAGATCATTGTCCCGCAGCTGGGAGCCCCGGGAATCTCTGCACATGACGTTCAGCGTCGGTCGGGCTTCAGGGTCGAGTATGGCCCGGTTCGTGCCAGCGATCTGCCAGAATATATCCGGACCGGAAGAGCTGCTCCGGAGATGCGCCGGGTGGAATTCCCGGTCCGTGACCGGCTTGTCCTGGCACCCGTTGAACTGGTTCACGTTGCACTGCCGACAATCGTTATCGCAGCCGTACTCTGGTTTCTTGCCGCCCCGGTCGCCGCACTTGCAGCCCTTGTCGCGGTGATTGCGGGAACGGTGCTCTTCCCGGTCCTGCTCCCGTTCATCCCGACAAAGGACTTCTCGACAAAAGGCCTCCTGCTCGGGGGAGTGGTGGCAATACCATTTGCCATTGTATTCTTTTCGACATCGGCGCTGCCCGGCTGGGCCAGGGTGGTCGCAGGGATAATTCCCCTGCTCATTATGCCGGCAGTAACCGCCTATCTCGCCCTGAATTTTACCGGTTCAACAACCTTCACCTCCCGGACCGGGGTCCGGAAGGAGATCTTCCGGTACGTACCGGTCATGGCATTCATGGCAGTCGCCGGTATCATTCTCGGGATCGTTCTTGGCGCGAGCCGTCTCCTGGGGGCGCTCTGATGTTTGATTCCTACTCAGAGAACACTCTCGTGTATCATAAGGATCGATGCATCAACTGCAAACGCTGCACCCAGGTCTGCCCCCATGGGGTATTTGCTGAAGGGCCGGAGCATGTGAAACTCGCCCGCCCGGCGGCATGTATGGAATGCGGTGCCTGTGCCCTGAACTGCCCGGTACAGGCAATCGAGGTCCAGAGTGGTGTCGGCTGCGCGTTGGCCATGATCAGCGCCGCAATTCGAGGGAAGGATATGGACAGCGGGGAGTGCAGCTGTGGCGGGGATGAGGGATCCTGCTGTGGCGCTCAGGAAGAGAAAACCTCCTGTTGTGATCACAAATGACGACAAAAACACGGGTCATCTTTGTCTGCACGGCTAATGCCGCCCGTTCCCAGATGGCAGAAGGGCTGCTCCGGGCGAAATACGGTGACCGGTACGAGGTCTTCTCGGCCGGCACCCGGCAGACAAAAGTGAGCACATCGGCGATTGCCGTGATGCAGGAGATCGGGATCGACATATCGCACCACCGTTCAAAAACACTCGATGAATTCCGCGGGGTCTCCTTCGATATCGCAGTCACGCTCTGCGACAATGCCCACGCGGTCTTCCCCATCATATCCGGGGCAAAAAAGACCCTCCATCACGGGTTTGCAGATCCCCACATCATACCTGGCAGTGATATGACGCTCCTTGACGCGTACCGGAGGGCGAGGGATGAAATTGCCCGCTGGATCGATAAGGAGTTTTAAAGACCCGGCCCTGAAATTCTCTTTTTTTAATAACAAGATTCAAGCCATTCCCCCGCAATCATTGCATATCAGGCACGTGAGATCATGAGCGGGCAGAAGAAGGATATCTACCAGGAATCGCTTGAACTCCATGAAGCACACCAGGGGATGATCGAGGTCCATTCCAAAGTCCCCCTGGCTACCCGCCATGATCTCTCCCTTGCCTACACGCCCGGTGTTGCAGAAGTATGCAGGGAGATTCATAAGAACAAAAATCTCGCGTACAAGTATACCCTCAAGGCCAACACCATCGCGATTGTCAGTGATGGTTCGCGCGTACTTTCACTGGGAAATATCGGGGGCTATGCAGCGATTCCGGTAATGGAGGGAAAAGCGCTCCTGTTAAAACAACTTGCCGACATCGATGCCTTTCCTATCTGTTTTGAGAGTTACCACACGGAATTTGCCGATGATGTAAAGAACATCGCCCCGGTGTTCGGGGGAATCGCTTTAGAAGATATTGCAGCGCCGAAATGTTTTGAACTTGAAGAGTCCCTGCAGGGGATAGGAATTCCGGTAATGCATGATGACCAGCACGGGACTGCAGTTGTGGTGCTTGCTGCCCTCCTGAATGCCTGCCGGGTGACAGAAAAAAAATTTGAGGATCTGAACCTCGTTGTTGTCGGGGCAGGGGCTGCCGGGTTTGCGATCACCCGCATGCTCCGGTGCATCGGGTATGATCCCAATCTCTGCCCCAGCGTGAATGATATTATCGTCTGCGACAGCCAAGGCATCATCCACCGTCGCCGCGAAGGACTGTACGCCAACAAGTACAAGTTCATCATTGCCGAGGAGACCAATAAACACGGGCGTACCGGGACACTTGAGGATGCGATGCAGGGCGCAGATGTCTGCATCGGCGTATCCGTACCTGCGATCATCACGCCGGCCATGGTCCGGTCAATGAACAGGGATCCGATCATCTTTGCCCTTGCAAATCCCATGCCGGAGATATTTCCCGAGGATGCACTCGAGGCCGGGGCAGCGATTGTCGGAACCGGCCGAAGCGATTTTCCCAACCAGATCAATTATGCCCTTGCCTTTCCGGGGATCTTTCGCGGGGCTCTCGATGTCTGTGCCACCCGTATCTCTGATGAGATGAAGGTTGCCGCCGCCCATGCGCTTGCCGATTATGTCAAACTGCCACAAAAAGACTGTATCCTCCCCCAGGTTCTCGACCGGGACGTGGTTACAGCCGTAGCCCGTGCGGTAAGTGAAGCAGCGGTTACCAGCGGCTGTGCCCGGATGATTGAGTGAAGGGGACTTGGGTCCCCTTTACAAAATCCGCATGCTGATGGGTCTTATTGTTTGCAGGAGGTGCCCGGTCCTGAAAGAGGGGGCGGGTGTATTTTCTTTGAGCAGGCACCAACCCCACGGGGTCTTCCTGCTAGGTATGATTCACACCACAAAGATTCTGAAATAAATCTGGTACAACACGCGGAAAAAATGTTTTGGATCTCTCACAGGAAAAAATGGATTACTGTCCCCGCGTTTTGAGCACCCGGCACATCTTCTCCATAAGTGCATGGTGCCGGACCAGGTGATCGATAAATCCCCCGCTCTGCCCTTCAGCAGTCACCGGAGTCCACGTGATCCCGCAATCCGTATCCCAGAGGATGAGACCTTCTGCGGGAGCCGGTTGGAGCGGCCGGATGGCATCGGCTTTTAACAGGCCGGTAATGGAACTTTCATTGGATTCACCGTCCCCGATGAGGAGCAATGCCGCTGCCATGCATCGCACCTGGTGCCAGAGGAAACTCTCGGCTTTGACTTCAAAATAAACAAACCCATCCTCCTCTCCCACCCGGGCAGAAAGGATATTCCGGTACGGGTTCTTGTCCCTGACCCGGGCAAAGTTGGTGAAATTATGGCTGCCTAAAAAAAGATGTGCAGCCCGGTCCATCGCCACCGGATCACGGGGCCTGATAGAAAAATAATACCGGTAAGTGCGGGACTTGGCATCATAACGGGGATGAAATTCCGGTGACACATCAGCATATTCACTGCACCAGAGATCGGGAGGAAGCTGGGTATTGATCACCGTTTTGGCACGGTCCGGTGCATTCGTTGTGAATGCGATCACCTGCCCGGAGGCATGGACCCCGCGATCCGTTCTGCCGGCGGACAGAAACCCGGCCTTTCTCCAGTCACTAAAGAGACTCAGCCGCTGGCATGCTGCAACAAACTCTCCCTCCACCGTGCGGTTGGATGCCTGCATCTGCGAGCCATAGAACCTGCTGCCGAGGTACGAGACCCGGAACGCGAGCCTCACCGGAGCTGCATGCGCCGGGTTATCCGCTTGATCTTTCTCCATGTGTTGTTGAGTGACTGACGAGTGTAGGTGCGCAGCGGTGTCTGTTTTCCACCGCAGGTGATATTTCCGGCCCGGATGGCGTCGAGGATTGCAGGCACGTTCCTCTCAGCATCGACATACGTCCTGCCAAATCCTACGAAACGGGCATTATGGGCATCGCTCCCGCCAACGCAGGGCTTGCCCAGTTTCATTGCTATTCGTTCCGCCTTCCGGTTCGCTGACCCGACAATGTATCGGCTGTTGAAGGATTCCACGGCATCCACCATCATCATGCCGGCATTCTTCCTACGGGCGACCCCGTGCCGCCAGACATGGTACGGGTGGGGGAGGATGAGCAGTGCCCCCATTCTCCGGGCAATAAGAACGGTCTCTTCCACCCCGAGCCCTGCGGGTATCATCTCGGTAACTCCGAGAACAAGGAGGTGGCCATGTTTTGTGGTGACTTCGATGCCGGGAATTACCAGCACGGATGTCTCGCACAGGAGCGCCTTTTTTGCGCCGTCAACGGAATCATGGTCGGTGATGGCTATTGCGTCGAGCCCGGCCGCTTCAGCTGCCCTGAGGATCTCCTCGACACTGCTCTCACCGTCTTTGGAAAAATTGGTATGCACGTGCAAATCGCAGGTCAGCATCTGATCATAGTGTTTTTATCTCTCTGGTATTAAGGGAACTTATGCGCATCCTGCTTCCTACCGGTGCTGCCACAGAGGATATGGTACGAAAAGCGGTGGCCGGGTTCGATGCCGATGTGGTGGTGAGCGGGGAGATTGCATCGTTTCTCACCCCCCACAAACTCCACACCCTGATCCAGAAGGGCATATATGATCTCGTCATCGTTTCGGGTATGTGCACCGCCTCGTTTGAAAAGGTTGAACGGGAGAGCGGTGTGCCGGTCTATCGCGGTCCCCGCCATGCTGCAGATCTCGCCCTGATTCTGCCCCTGCTCGGTTCCATCACTCTTTCCCGCACCGTGCCCGCCGATGAATTTCTTACGGCAAAAAAGGCCGGTGATGCAATTTTCCAGGTTGACCTGTGGGAGCGGGAGGCGGACGCTGATTTCCTGATACGGGGCGTAAAGATCGGTGGCGGATCCCGGATGAAGGTGCTCGCCGAGATCATGGATGCTCACCGGTGCGAAGCACTGTATGAAAAAGTTGAGCGGTTCTTTTTTGCCGGCGCAGATATTGTGGATCTCGGGTTCGGGTTCGATGCGACTCCGGCTGATGTATCGCGGGTTTTTTCCCTGGTAGCAGATATCGACCGGCCACTCGCGGTGGACACACAGGACCCTGAACTGATTCGTGCGGCACTTGGCCGGGCGGATATAGTCCTCTCCCTCCAGGAGAAGAACATAACGTTGATCGGAAGCGAGGTTGGCGATGCCGGTATTGCCGCGGTCATTGTGCCGGGCGGGAGTTCGCTCAAAAAGAATATTGCGCTGGCAAAAAAGGCCGGCATTACGTGCATTATTGCAGATCCCCTCCTCCAGCCGGTAGGCTCCGGGCTCGTGGCGTCCCTGAACCATTTCAAAAATGTGGGTCATCCCCTCTTTTTTGGAGCGGGCAACGTAGTTGAGCTGCTCGATGCGGACTCCATCGGGGCGAACGCACTGCTGGCCGGTATGGCAAAGGAGGTGGGGGCATCCGTGATCTTTTCGAGCGAGCATTCCGATAAGACACAAGGATCCATTGGGGAGATGCGGCGCGCTGTTGAGATGATGGTGCTCACCCGTGACCGCCCCTATCCCAAGGATCTGGGTATTGACCTGCTCGTGCTTAAGGAGAAACGGAGGCGGCGCGAACCGCCGGTTGAGTTCGATTCTGTCCTAGCGGCAAAAAAGATGCCGGACGACATCATCTACGATCCCAAGGGAAACTTCCGGATTGGGATTGAGGGTGACTGGATCATTGCTGCCATCAATGGGAAAGCTGTGCGGGGCAAACGATGGCAGGATGTGCTCTCCACCATCATCTCACAGGGTGATGTTACGCTGCTCGACCATGCCGGGTATCTCGGCCGGGAATTGTACAAGGCGGAACTTGCGATACGGTACGGGCGGAGCTTCGAGCAGGACGGGGAGTTCTGAACCTTTACCCTAACGATCGGATCGTTAAACATTCACAACAGTTTTATTTGTTTTTGGGGTTCATGCGGGGACGTTCCCTTTGGAGTATCTGAAAGGTTCTCCAGCACACGATCCCGCTGGTGACGTGCCACCAGATCCCAGGGTTCGATCTTGAGCCCCCGGTCGAACGCCCGGAGCGCTTCCGGGTATTTATCGAGATGTACCAGTGCTATGCCTTTGTTGAACCAGGCATCAGCAAAATCCGGATCGATATCGGCAGCCTGACCAAACGCATTGACCGCATCCCGGTAATTTCCGAGAGCATACACGGTAACACCAAGATTGTACCATGCGCCGGCATTGTTGGGATCCTGCCGTATGGCTGTGCGGAGCAGTGCGAGCGCTTCGTTGTGCATCCCCTGTTCTGCGAGTCCGGTTGCCTGTCGGATCAGGTCCGGGGTAGTGGGCATATGCTGTCATATTGAGAGGGGAGAGGATGAACGTTGTGGAGAGGGAAGTTCCCTTACTTCGGAATTTCTCTTCCTCATTTTCCAGAAAAATCGACACCCCGGAAAAAATGAGCCTCACATTCGCGTTCCGGCAGGGTTTCCGGGGCCGGGATGGGGTAAACTATGGGGCGAAATCCGCCCCGATTTAAGGGCCGTTGGTGGCTAATCGGCGAGGGGGATTCCTGCCGTGTTTCGGCAAACGGGGTATTAAACGGGCGCATTTTCCACATGGCTTGAAACGGACGGTTTTACGGGTTTTTCCGGTATTGACCGGCATATCCGGAACGGAAACGGAGCCTTATTTGGGCTTATTTCTCCTCAGGGTCCGGACCCCCTCATATTCCAGATATCTCCGACGAGTGATAAATGAAAGGGAGTGATCATTTCACCCTCCTTCCCCGTTATAATTCCGACAACCTGTGAGTGGTCACCGCCCCGTGCCGGAACCATCAGAATTGAGGGACAGACTCCTTTGAGCAGCGTAACGGTTACTCAGGCAAGCCGGATCTTTTCATTGCTGCCTGTCAGGATCTTGGCTTTCCGCATGTGAGTGATGATCCCTGCCACGAAATCCGGAGAAGCGCTGATTTCTGTCGGACAATCACGCCAGTCATTTTCTATGCGTTCAGTTCTCATCTCCAGAAGTATACCCTCACGGGAAATGGTCTTTGCATGCTTCACAATCCCCGTGATCCTCCCGATGAGATACTGTTTGAAGATCATATTGATGAATAACCGTTCCATATTCTTCTCGTCCACCGCGAGACCAACCAGTGCTTCTCCGATATCTTTTGGAGAAAAGATAAAATGCACCGGTGGATCGAGTGCAACACTTGTAGAGGTTTTTAAAAAAATGCTCCTGTACAGGCTGACGTGGTGTTTATCGAGCATATCTTCGGTGTACATATCCTGGGTGGGAATAACCTGGATTGCCGGGATCATTTTCGGGTCGGTTTTTTTCAGCAGCGTAACTCCGGACTGGCGAATCGAGATCAGCCCGTGTTCCTTCATCCAGGCGAATTTACCAAAGAGAATGAGTGCTTGTCTTGATTCTTCGAAAAATTCCTCACCCGGATCATTGCGTATTTCACCAGCCACCGGGGAATAGATCGCATGGATCTCTTCGCTGCTGGCAATTTTATCGCCAACGGTATATCGGGCCATAATATCTGCAACATAATCACGTTTCTCTTTGAGGAGTTTGAGATTGTATGCGTTTATGGATGATTTTATCAAGGATGCATCGGGCTCTTCGCTGGAAGATACCGGGGAATTGGACAGGAGTGCGGCTAGTGAATCGATATCCAGCGGAGGCTCGGCAGATACAGATTGTTCTTCCCGGGCAATCTCTTCGAGCATCGCGATCATATCTCCGATCTCGCCCCGTATCGCGAAACTCTCTGAATAGATGTCCCGGCGCATTTTCGTCGCAGGGCATCCTTTGGATTTCAAAAACCTGATAAAGAAATCGGCGTCCTCGTCATGATTAAAATCCAGGAACTCTTCAAGCACCATACCCGGAGGTAGGATTCTTGTGAATATACAGTCTTCCCTGCGGGAGCAGGGTTCTGACTTCATGGTACTTCATCCGTACCCGTCATAGACAACCAGAATAAATCCGGAATAATCCAGAATAATTTCAAAGGATTTTTCCATGGCCGGGTTCCTGATTATCGTACAGGAATGATTTTTTTATGCCAGAAAATACCCTTGACCCTGATCCCCTGGGGAACTTCACATGGAACGATCTCGATGCATGGGTTGGTCCAAAAACACTTGTCCGTGGCAGGCAGTACCAGCATGAACACCGGGTTGAGGATCTCGTCCGCTCCTCATCGGGCGAACTGGTTGCATGGGTGGCAGGAACTGAACGTTATGCAACGGCGATCACTGCAAGCGGGGGTAACCTCCGTTCATGGTGCACCTGCCCGGTAGGAACGTCCTGTAAACATGCTGTTGCAGTTGTGCTCGAATATCTCGAATCATTGAAAAATAATGTACCGGTCAGGACTCTTGCCGACAATGACCCGAGGCTTTTGATCTTCGCACGTTCCATGCCGGGAAGTAAAACGGACCTGCCCTTTGCCAAAACCTCTGAACAAAAGACCTTTTCAGATATATCCGGGACTGGAGTGGTCCGGGGCGATCTTTCGAAAGAAGCATTGTTGCATGCCTATTTTGAAGGGCTGACAAAAACGGATCTGGTGGCACTTCTGGATGAATTGTGCAGGGAATCGCCTGAGACCGGGCAGGATATTCTTGCAAGAAACGCTCTGGCGTCTGCTGATCCCAAAGCGATACTGGAAAACCTGCGGGCGGATATTGATGCTCTGGTTCAGGTACCCGGAAGGGAGGTGCCCTGGAACCGGCGATCCGCACCTCCGGATTATTCCACCCTGAATGACCGGATGGAAGTGCTGCTCTCCGAAGGATTTGCAGATGCAGTGCTCCGGTGCGGCATGGATCTGTTCCGGTCGGCCACAGTAGAGATCGATGAAATGGGTGATAACTGTGAGGACGGGGATGAGAGTGAGGATGTCATCGAAGATGTTTCTGAATGCATGAAGACGGTCTTTCTGGCGCTCGACAAATCCACGCTTCCCGTTCACGAGCGGATGATGTATGTTGCTGATCTCGAGTTCAGCGATGATTATTGTCTCTGCCCGCTGGATCATCTCTTCTGGAACGGGCCATTTACGAAAAATGACTGGAGTCGTTTTGCAGATCTGCTCATCGCCCGGATTGAAGCAGATCAAAATGAGGGGGGCGGGAAAGAAAATTCCCTGTTTTCCCCCAGCAGCGTTATCATACAAAAACTGCTCTTTGCCTTCGATGCTGCGAATCGTTCAGATGACGCCATACGCTTCTGTATCGGGGCTGCTGCAAAACCGGGTTATACCCCTTTACTTGTCCGCTATCTTATCCGTATGAAACGATGGGAAGATGCACGACAATGGATCGGACGGGAGATCCGGCAGGAGCGGGATCATAACGGAAAGGCCGGGGAACTCCGCACCCTGCTGCGTGAGCTCTGGGAACAGGAAGACGACTGGCTGCATATCGCCGGGATGCGGGCTGAAGAGTTCTTCTCTTTACCCTCGATTCATGGGTACCGGGAACTGAAAACGGCATCGGAACGGGCTGGTGTCTGGACGGTGGTGAGTGAATCGATCTCAGATTATCTTGTGCTGGATAAAAAACCCGGAACATATGTTTCCCGGTCAAATGATGGGGAGATTATTATGGGGATTTTACCCCGCTCTGGTGTTATCAGTCTGAAACCCGAACGAAGGATCCCTGCGCCGGCCTATGAGCTCCTCCTTGCGATTGCGATCTTTGAGAAAAAACCCGATGAAGTTCTTGCCTGGTATGACCGGTCAGCGGCCGAAAAACCAGCCTGTTCCCTCTCAACGGTCATTGTGGAAGGGGTTGCAGATACAATCACAGAAAAGTTCCCGGTTCGGGCATTTGTCATCCGGAAACATCTTGCTGAAGTGTATCTTAAGGAAGCACGTCCGAAGTCCTATGAGCTGGCAATCGGGCATATCTGGAAGATAAAGGAAACTCTGAAACGCGAGGACCGGCTGCCTGAATGGGAACTCTATCTCAGCGAGTTAAAGAAGAATCATTTGCGCAAGAAGCGGTTCCTTGATATGCTGGTCATTCTGGATGATCGTCCGATCGTTCAGCGGTGAACACGCACATACGCACACAAAATAAAAAGAGACTGGCAGGTTGTGACACTGTCGTCGGCAGGCCTGAGACCGGATCGGGGAGAACCGACAAAGGCACGATATCCCGGAATAGACACGTTCTTATCGGAGAACAAAGAACTTTATTTGCTTCTGGGAAAAGATGTGTCGTACAGGAATTGTGATGGCGCGGAAAAAGGAGACTGAAAGAACCGTACAAAGCCCATTGGTCGAGGATTTCCCGGCTCCTGCTGAGCCCGTCCGGAAAAAAATGGTCCGTAAGGAAGATCCTATGACACCTGCTGACCCCCCGCGAACCGGCATGGAAACCGCTGAACCAGTCTCCCCTCAAAGACAGGGACATTTTCCGGCGGTTAAGGATTTCCCGTTCAATTCCCCAATCCCGAAAATAATATGGTCCCGGTTTGAAGAAACGGGTGAGATCATCCGCATCGTCTGCCGGGATAACATTGATGATGAATATTATTACCTGGGTATTCTTCTTCTTGAAAAACTGGCACGGAAACGTCCAAGTCCTCTCCTGGCAGGAAAAACTCATGTGTGGGCAGCCGGCATTCTCTGTGCATTGGGAACGATCAATTTCCTCTTTGACAAGACCACCGTTCCCTATATCCCCAGGGATGATCTCGCCGGGTATTGTGGTGTGAAACCATCAACCGCGGCTGAAAAAAGCCGGCGAATCAGGGAACTGTTTAAAATGAACTACTGGGATTCGCGGTTCTCAACCCAAAGAATGCTGGACCGATCCCCTCTGAAAAATATGTTCATAGACCAGAATGGGATTATTCTGGACCTGGAGTTTCTTTTAAGGAGGGGATAACCCCCGGTGCAATCAGGTTTGAGCACAGACCGGGGGAACTCATGTCGGTTCATTAAAAAACCGCAATCTCTGCAATGCAAGGGTTCGCGGATTTTATTATGTACGAGATCGTTTGATCAAATCAGGTAAGGTATGGTTGAACAGATCAAAAAAATAGTTTGAGAGATGATATCGAAAAATCCACGTTGATTGCATCTTCAAAAGACGGGACAAAGCACCTGTACCAGATAAAAAACGAACGATTTTTTCTGTTTTTAAATGTCCGGGCCAAAGCACGGTTGCACCGTATCCTGAGGCAATATTTTCATCGCGGATAAAAAAGAATACGGTCCGCCGAAACAGGTTGTTCCGTGGAACGAGGCATTCGGAGGAAAAGTAGAGGATGCGTGAAGAGTATCGCTCTACATATCCTTGTTATCTGGTCACCCGCATCTTCCGGTCATTTCCCTCGATAGCCCCGATTTTGCGTAAGTCACTGATAATGCCGGTGATAAATTCCGGTGAGAAATGCTCAACGATCTGGTGTTCGTCCTCGATCATATCCGTAGGAACCACCTTCATGTCCCGGATAAGATCCGTAAGTGAAATCCTGCCGGCGGTCTCTATTGTGGTCAGTATACTTTCAATTCCCAGACCTTTTAAGGCCAGGTTGTGCCTCAGTTCATCCTCGCTGAATTCATCGGCCTCAAGATCATCAAGAACTTCTGTAACCTCATTCAATTTGCAGGTAAAATGAATTCTGGGGTCAATAATGACCCGGGCTGCTATCTGAAAATCGATGTGGAGTTTTAAGGCAATGCCGTATTGTTTCAGCGTTTCGCGATCAACTTCGTCCTGTCTCCAGGGCCCGCGTTCAATGATGAGATCATCGGGATCGATCTTTTTTATCAGGCAGATCCCATCAGGCCTGGTCTCAACAACCCCGTTATCTTCCAGCGTCATGTGGTTGCCACGAATTGTCATTTTTTCAAGAAATATTTTCTCCAGATCATCCCCCACATCATTATCGAAACAGGAACTCATCAGATCTTTCATCTTCTTGAGCTCATCATCCGAAAATATGATATCACCGGGATTGAACTGTGCCATGATACCCCCGACATACTCGCGGATGGATTTCAGGTGCGCTAACATTTTTGCGTTCGATTCCGCAAAACTTACCTTTCTGGCGACCGGATATCCATGTGTGCCGGGATCAGAAGTTGATCCGTCCTGACCAATCAGATCTTTTTGTTTCTCTTGAACTTCTGACTCCATCTTCGTCTCGATCAACCGGATAAAATTTCCGATCGTTCCATACATCTCGGCCTCTTCAAATATGGAACTCTCGTGCTTCTTTTGTGCACGGCAATTCTTTTGATGTAAAAATTTGATGAATATGTCTGCATCATTCTCTTCGCAAAAGAGCAGGGTTTCTTCGAGCACCATACAGATTATTTGTGGATGTACCTCTAAATTATGTTGCCGTTCCCGATCATTGTTCCCTTTTAATGAGTGACAAGCTGCCTCCTCTTGAGGTGCCATCCACACCGTCAGTATCCTTCTCGCTTTCACGGTGTCGGTGAAAACCCTGTTTTTAAAAGTCCCCTTCGAAGAAACCGTTCTCCTGTATCATTTACCAAAAAATCGACACCCCGGAAAAAACGAGCCTCATATTCGCATTCCGGCAGGGTTTAAGGGGCCCGTATGGGGTAAACTATGGGGCGAAATTTACCCCGATTTAAGGACCGTTGGTGGCCAATAGGCGAGGGCGTTTCCTGCCGCATTTTGGCAAACGGGGTGATACAATGGCCCTGTTTTCACGCCAACCCAAACGGGTGGTTTTGCGGGGTTTTTCCTGATAGGGTTCGGGTAAATGGAGCCCGATTCGGGCGTATTTTCGTCTATCCCCCATGGCTTCACCTACCGGATCCCGATCTCAGATAACCACGATTATCACCCATAAAAACGCACACACGATTACGAGTTCATGAAATCTTCTGTGAAAGTTACTCATCCTCCCGCTCCTGCGGAGTCGAAGATACAAAAACCATTACCGGTCCTCCACGGCTCAGTAACCCCCGACGGTTCATTTTTCATCTGGGGCGAAAACCCGGCCGGTCCGGTAGCAAAGCGACGCGGGCGAAAACCAGCACTCCCAAGACTATCCCCCCACCCGTTCGCTCTCCCGACAGCAACCCTGAAAAAAATCATGACCGGTTTCCTGCCCGGACAGGTACCCGTTATAGAAGATTCCCAGATTGTATGGCTGCCGACATCGGGTCAGGCGCCCGAACCCTCTCCGGAAGCACGGGGACCTGCCGGCCTTTTACGGGAAAAAAGCACCGTTGCCCTTCACGCATGGGAGATCCCTGTTATCAGGATACCGGTATCTTCAGCAGTCCCATTTCTCCTTGCCAAAGACAATAGCAGCGGGGAGTTCCGGTGGGGCGCGACACTCCGGGCATGGGGAGTGGTTGCACTCTTTGCCTGCGAGATCGTTGCCCGGGGCTGGTATGCACCGTCAATCCGGACTGTAAAAAAGATGCTTACCGGAGCCTGGTACCCACACCTCCCGGATGAGGATAAGAAGCGTCTGGTTGAACTCACCTCTGCCATGCCCCCCCTGGTACGGGCGCATCTCGATGACGAGACCCGGGGAACTGTTGCCGGGGAACCGGTTGTAATTTTTCTTATTGAGGCAGTCAATGGTCTTGTGACTGCAGCGATAAGGGACCGCTCTGTTAAGAAGGAACCGGAACAAAGGAACGATCTACCTATCGAAGAGTGTTTTTACCGGTCGCTCCTGGGAAAAGAGTATCAATTACCTAAAAAGTCACCCGTATTAGACGAGCTCTTCTCCTGGCTTACCGGCCCGGAACATGCACAACCGGGAATGCGTTGTCACACCTGCTTTACCGTGCAGGAACCCGAAGAAGACGAGACTGCATGGAATGTCGGCTTCTTCCTGCAATCCAAAGATGATCCCACATTGCTCGTCCCTGCCAGCGAGGTCTGGTCCGGGAGATCCAAGGCAGTTGAGCGGTTGATCAGTAAAGAGACCGGTCACCCGCAGGAGCGGATGCTCTATGATCTCGGGACCGCAGCCAAAGTCTATCCCCCGATCCGGGAAGCCTTAAAAAAAGCACGGCCCGACGGGATCAGCCTCCCCATGGAGCAGGTCTATGGGTTCCTTTCTGAAACCGCCCCCCTCTTACGAGAACTCGGCTGTTCGGTCCTGCTCCCCTCATGGTGGCAGCACGGCCGCCAGCGTCCATCGATCCGGCTGAAACTCAAAGGCCGGGCTCCCAAAAAAGGCAAGGGCAGCGGCGCATTCTCGTTAGCCAGCATCCTCTCCTTTGACTGGAAGATAGCGATCGGTGACGAAGAACTCTCCCTCGAAGAGTTCGAACAGCTCACCACGCGCAAACTGCCTCTCATGAAAGTCCGGGGGAGATGGGTGGTCTTGGATCCTGAAGAAGTGCACCGGGTCATCAGCGCGTTCAAAAAGGAATACCCGGATCAGGAAATGTCCCTTGCCGATGCCCTCACCCTCACGCTCGGAGGCCCGGCAGATGACGACCTCCCCCTCATACCCGTAATAGCTGATGTCAGACTCGAAGAGTTCCTCAAACCGCTGGTCTCTGTTGAGGCCCCGCCCCCAGTCATACTGCCAGCCCTCTTTACCGGAACCCTGCGACCGTACCAGGAGACCGGGATCGCGTGGCTTTCAAAGCTCACGAAATCCGGCATGGGTGCCTGCCTGGCCGATGACATGGGACTTGGAAAGACCGTGCAGATCATCGCGTACCTGAGCCTGAAGAAAACCGAAGACCGCACAAAGAACACCACGCTGCTCGTCTGTCCGATGTCGATCATCGGCAACTGGATGCGCGAGCTCCACCGGTTTGCACCTTCTCTCAGGGTGTACGTCCACCACGGCCCAGACCGGTCTTCCGGCAACCAGTTTGATCGCGAGCGGGAGCAGAGCGACCTGGTGATCACCTCGTACCAGACCGTGCAGCGGGACGAAGAACTCCTCTCATCGCACTCATGGGATTGCGTAGTGCTGGATGAAGCCCAGAACATCAAGAACCACACAACCAAACAGGCCCGGGCGGTCCGGAAACTTCCCGCCGAAAGCAGGATTGTCCTCACGGGTACACCCGTAGAAAACCGGCTCTCTGAACTCTGGTCGATCATGGATTTCCTAAACCCCGGCTACCTGGGAACCGCTTCAGCGTTCCAGAAACAGTTCGCAACCCCCATCGAGCGCCAGCACGATACCACGCGGGCCGTTGCCTTAAAAAAGATCATCCGGCCGTTCCTCTTACGGAGGGTAAAGACCGACAAGCAGATCATCAGCGATCTGCCGGAAAAGACGATCGTAAAGGAGTTCTGCCCGCTCACCCGAGAGCAGGTCTCCCTCTACGAAGCAGCCGTGCAGGATATGCTCGAAAAGCTCTCCCCCCTCAAGGGAGTTGCACGAAGGGGCGCAGTTCTTGTCACCCTGATGCGGTTAAAACAGATCTGTAACCACCCGTCCCTATTCCTCAACGATGGAAGCTCGCTTGCAACCCGGTCAGGAAAATTAGAACGACTCTGCGAAGTTCTGGAAGAAGTGCTCGCCAATAACGAACGGGCACTCATCTTCACCCAGTTTGCATCGTTTGGCGAGATCCTCAGGCCCTATCTCGAAACGGTCTTTTCCACCGAAGTCCTCTTCCTGCACGGCAAGACAAAACGGGAGGACCGGGACCGGATGGTGGAACGGTTTGCTGAGAAGAAAGGCCCGAAGATCTTTATCCTGTCCTTAAAAGCCGGGGGCACCGGGCTGAACCTGACTGCGGCTAACCATGTCTTCCATATCGATCGCTGGTGGAACCCGGCCGTTGAGGACCAGGCAACCGACCGGGCATATCGGATTGGACAGTCCAAAAATGTGGAGGTGCATCTCATGATTGCCGGAGGAACCCTTGAAGAGAAGATCGATGCCGTGCTTGAAGATAAGCGGGCACTGGCAGGAAGCATCATCGGCACCGGGGAAGACTGGATCACCGGTCTCTCAACTGACGATCTCCGCGAACTGCTCTCACTCCGGAAAAATGCCGCAGGGGGTGTAGCGATATGAGCTACTGGGGGGATTATTACCCGGCGGCCAAACCCATAAAGGTCAAAGACGGGATTGCAGCCCGGAGCAAAAAGGGCACGATTGGGGATACGTGGTGGTCAAAACAGTTTATCAAGGCCCTGGAACAGATCGGGATCGGTTCGCGTCTCCAGCGGGGAAGGTCCTATGCCCGCCAGGGGCAGGTCATCAAGATCTCCATCGACGATGCTGTAGTCCATGCGCAGGTGCAGGGAACCAACCCCCGGCCGTACACTATTACGATATCGTTTACCCGGTTTACCAACCAGCAATGGGACGAAATCTTCGATGCCCTCTCTTCGCAGGCGCTTTTCACTGCTATGCTTCTTGGAGGAGAGATCCCAAAGGAGATTGAGACCGTCTTTGCCGAAGTCGAACTCTCGTTCCTGCCGTCCACCCACCGGGAGATCAAGACCGATTGCAGCTGCCCGGACTCTGCCAATCCCTGCAAGCATATTGCCGCAGTCTATTACATTCTTGCAGAGCAGTTCGATCGTGACCCGTTCCTTATCTTCACCCTGCGCGGGCTGGATCGTGAAGACGTGCTTGAAGCACTCCGGAAACGGCGGAGCAGTATGGATACGGTAGAAGTGACGGAAGAACCCGTGCCGGCCCACCCGGTAATTCACGAGCCGAAAGTGTCCACCCGGCCAGTGCTTGCCGAATGCCTGGACATCTTCTGGGATGTCGGAGAGACTCTAGACGGCTTCCCGATTTACCTCAATAAAAAACCCGAGCTGGAAGCAACAGCGCTCAAACGGCTGGGACCATCCCGGTTTAAGGTTGGGAATAAGGATATCGCGGATTTACTGGTACCGGTGTACGGGAAGGCTCGTGAATATGTCTTAAAGGAGATCCAGCGGGCAGGATCGGATGTCTGAAACGATTGAGTGATGTGCGGGATTTTTTTAAGAGAAGAGTCCCGTTCATCAACCCTTTTATCTCATAACTCCCTCATTTCTATACATGGCACAACAGGCACGTGCATCCCACATCCTTGTAAAGACTGAAGATGAAGCAAACAAGATCATGAAGCGGGTCGCTGACGGCGAAGATTTTGCAGCCGTTGCCAAGCGGTTCTCATCCTGCCCCTCCGGAAAGAGTGGCGGAGATCTCGGCTGGTTTGGCAAGGGCATGATGGTCCCTGAGTTTGAGCAGATCGCTTTTACCGAGGAAGTCGGCAAGGTTGTCGGCCCGGTCAAGACCCAGTTCGGCTTTCACGTCATCAAAGTGACCGGCAAGAAATAATTTTTCTGGCGTACGGTCATGGACACAAAATTTTTCTTAGGGATAGGTCTTGCCGTAGCACTCGTCTTCTGCGGTGCAGCGGTCTATACAACGTTTACCAAAATTCCAGCCGCTTCAGCCGTACCGGCCGATCATGAAGTCCTCTACCAGGTCTCTACGATTGATGCCCTGATGAAGGGTGTATACGGCGTCCAGCCGGTCGGGGAGATCAAAAAGCACGGGAACTTTGGTATTGGTACCTTCGATGCACTCGAAGGAGAGATGATCGTCATTGACGGCAAGGTGTACCAGGCAAAGGCTGACGGCAAAGTGTATACGGTTCTTGACACCACCACTACCCCCTTTGCCACCGTCACCTGGTTCGAACGCGACTTTACGGCAACAGTTGAGAAGCCGATGAACTTTTCCGTGTTTTCCACCGGAATGGGTGCCCGGTTACCAAGCCAGAACATGATCTATGGGGTACGGATCCAGGGCACCTTTCCCGCAATGAACGTGCGGGCGATTCCTGCGCAGCAGAAGCCCTACCCCATACTCACCGATGCGGCAAAAACCCAGTCGGTGTACACGTACTCAAATGCAACCGGTACGGTTGTCGGATTCTACACCCCGGGGTTCTTCAAAGGCCTCAATGTCGCAGGCTACCATCTGCATTTCATCAGTGATGACCGGCTCACGGGAGGTCATATACTGGATTTCACGGTGCCGGCAAACGCAACCGTGGAGTATGACATCACACCGGCCTTTGCCATGCCACTGCCAACCAGCGGTGCATTCACCGGAGTCGATCTCTCGCAGGACTTAAGCGAGGAACTGGTAGTGTAAAGATTCAACTGTAAATTCGACAACCCTGACTCTAATCGATCAAATGTATAAGAGCTGTGCAGTATAAATCTGTCGAATCGATAAAAAGCAATGGCCAGCTTCGCTAC
>Ga0194058_10000130_pt1 | contig 30747 bp, 32 predicted proteins | sample SepL4417m_MetaG_FD_155490 | JGI IMG/M metagenome (GOLD analysis project Ga0194058, IMG submission 155490) | Anoxic zone freshwater microbial communities from boreal shield lake in IISD Experimental Lakes Area, Ontario, Canada - Sep2016-L442-17m | ecosystem: Environmental > Aquatic > Freshwater... | reverse complement strand
TTTTCCGGAACCCACTGCCTCATATCTGGGGGCAAGAGAAGCTGCGTTTCACGATCTACGGTGACGAATCGGGCGGCCATGCTCCCGATTACTTTGTTCCTCGGTTTTTTTCAAGCCGCAGGCTTGGCAAAGTCCGACAGGCTGCTAGGAAACGTCAATTGCAAAAATCCTCTGCGATCAACTATGCCTTGTGTGCGAAGCGCAATCCCAACCAACACATCCTAGAAAACACCTGCCGCCATGAACTCCGCTCCCAAACTTATGTCAAACATCTCTCCCATCAACGTCGGGATCATCGGGTGCGGGAACATTTCCTCCGCCTATGCCAACGGCTGCAAAATGTTCCGGGCTCTGAATCTGAAGGCCTGCGCGGACATCAACGAGGAGGCCGTCCGCGCAAAAGCGGAGGAATTCCAGATCGCCGGAAGCAGTGTCAGCGAGCTCCTTGCCGATCCCGACATCGATCTCGTGATCAACCTCACCGCGCCCAAATTTCACGCGAAGGTCAGCCTGGACATCCTCCGGGCGGGCAAACACGTTTACAGCGAAAAGCCGCTGGCCATCGACCTGCAGGAAGGGAAGGCCGTGCTGGATCTCGCCGCCGAAAAATCCCTCCGAGTCGGCTGCGCCCCGGACACGTTTCTCGGAGCCGGGCTCCAAACCTCCCGGAAGCTGATCGACGACGGCTGGATCGGCCGCCCGGTCGCCGCCACCGCGTTCATGCTCGCCTCCGGCCCGGAAAGCTGGCACCCGAACCCTGCGTTTTTTTACGAGAAGGGAGCCGGCCCGATGCTGGACATGGGCCCCTACTACATCACGGCCCTGGTTCATTTGCTCGGCCCCGTGCAGGCGGTTTGCGCGGTGACCTCCATGACGCGCTCCGAGCGCCTGGCCACTTGCAAGGAGCAGTTTGGGGAAATGCTTCCGGTGGAGATTCCTACCCACTACAGCGGCAGTTTGCTCTTTGAGAACGGCTCGGTGGTGACGATGGTCATCAGCTTCGATGTCATGGGCCACACCCACAAGCCTATCGAGATCTATGGCTCCGAAGGAAGTCTGGGCGTGCCGGATCCCAACACGTTCGGCGGTCCGGTATCCATATTGCGTTCCGGAAATGACGGTTGGAAAGATATGCCGTTGGCCTTTGGATACCGTGAAAACTCACGGGGCATCGGGGTTGCGGACATGGCCCACGCCATCCGGTCTGGCCGCCCTCATCGCTGTGATGCCAGCCTCGCTCTTCATGCCCTCGAGGTGATGCAGGCGTTTGCAGAATCCCATTCCGGACGTTGTTGGACGAAAATCAAAAGCCGTTGCATTCAGCCGAAACCCTTTCCTCTGGCCCTGACTTCAGGAGTGCTCGACGACTGAGGGTTGCCGGCGGGCTCACCTCAGGGAGGCGAGGGCGAGGCTGCGCCAGACAAACCAGCGGCTGACTTTGACGCAGGGGTTGGCTGGAGACGCCTCGATGAGGTCTAGCGTGCGGATCCCGAGCAGGAGCGGGAGGCGGCAGGCCGCACGCAAACGGCGGGGGCGGACGGCAGCCGAGTAGCGGGCCCCATCGGCGAGGTGCCCACGAGCAATCGCCAAGCCGGCAGAAAAATCTTCCGGAGCGACATAGCCCCTGGCTGCCCGGGCGTCGGCGTGCCGGTCGCGGAGGATGTTCACCCACTGGAGCCCGCAGCCAAACGAGAACCCGAGCCGCCGCATCGTCTCCGGGGATTCCCTCGAGTAATTGGGAATGTGCTTGAAGCAGACGTCGGTCCAAAACTCTCCGACGCACCCGGCGACGAGGCCCGCGTATTGGCGGGTTTCTTCCAGCGCGAGCGGAGAGGCGGCCGGGAAGCGTTCGAGATCAAATGCCTGCCCCTTCCGGATCGTCAGCCAGACGCCCTCGATTTCCTCACGATCCGGTGAGGATCGCAGCATCTCCAGCAGCGAAGGCATGGCCGCGAGAAGGTCCCGATCCGCCCCGGCAGGACATTCCAGCTCGGGGATCGGCTCGGGCGGCCAGAAGCCGGGCAGCCGGCTGAGGAGCCGGATGCGAAGATCCCCTGGAGCGGACGCCACGTCGGCAACCGAGTCCGATGCCCGAGCCAGCAGATAGGCGAGGGAGATCGTCGGGCGCACCGGCTTCGGAAGCATCCGCAAGGAAAGAAAAAACGACCGGGAGACGCGCTGGAGAAGCGCATGCGAAACGGAAGAAGCGGGAGTCATGTTGTTTTTTTCAGCTTCCCCAATTGCCCGTGCTCGCATATGAATAGCCGATGGTCAAGAAGCTCCTTCATACCCGCTACCGGGTATCCGACTTGGAAAAGACGGTTTCGTTTTATCGAGATGTGCTCGGGCTGCAGGAGGTCAGCCGCAGCACGAGCGGGCGAGGGTCGCAGCTCGTCTTCTTCAAGGCCCCCGGGAGCGACGAACTCATCGAGATCTGCAAATTCGATGAGAGCGGCCCGGTGCATGTCGGCCCGGACCTCACTCATCTCGCCTTCGAGGTCGAGGACATGGATGCGTTCGCCAGGCACTCGGCCTCGCTCGGCTACCCGATCAGCGACGGCCCACACCTTTCATCGAATGGCTCGGCGATCGCGTTCGTGGACGCCCCCGAGGGCTACGAGATCGAGCTCATCCAGCACGCGAAAGGCAACTGATGGAGTTCGACTGGAGCCGTTTTTCCGCCGAAGAGATTTCCCACAAGGAAATCGAGGAGTCGTTCGAGGATCCGTTTAGCACCCGGCTGCTCCCAGAGATTGACGAGGCTGCGGGCCGCGAAGCCAGGTATTTCATCCTCGGACGTTCGATCTCGAACCGGGCGATCTTCTCGGTTTTCTGGACCGACGGGAAACGCTACCGCGTCGTACTCTCGCGCCCGATGACTGCAGAGGAAGAAACCTTTTACGACAGGAAAAACTCCGAACAGAACTGACCATGCGCACGCTCACAAAATGGAAGGACCTCCCCGTGTTCTCCTCCGAAGACGAGGAGATCGCTTTCTGGTCCCAGACCGCCTTGGACCCGAGGCTCATGAACGGCTCGATGCTCAAGAATGACAACCGCGACTCGACGACGATCACGCTCAGATTCGACCCCCGCATGCTCGCCCGCATCAAACGCCTCGCCCGCTCGCGCTACCTCAATTACCAGAGCATGATCAAACAATGGCTCAGCGAGCGGATAGAAAAAGAGACGCAATAGCAGATTCTCGGCCCCGGCGCTTACAAGGCTTCGCTGGCGCGTCCGGTTGATTCCGCAGTGGCAGGAATGCCAAGGCCTTCCCGCCTCGCCCGGACCTTCCGCCCGTTGCGGGCGTCATGGACGAAGTTCGGCCAAACAATTGGCGGGCGGCTTGCGGTAGAATCGCAGGGCCTCAATGGGGAGACCGAAATCGCGGAGCTGGTAGATGCCCCGGAGCCCGCCCGGGCCAGGATCGCGGACGAGGTAGTCGAAGCCTCTCTTCCCGCAAACGACCATGAAGTGTGTGGTTCCCGACGGGTAGCGGAGGCGGATGATCACCGGGTTTCCGTAGAGGAGGTTGGAGTCCATGAGGAAATACGAGGGGGAATCCTCGTAGTGCGGGAGCAGGGGCAGGCCCGGAGCGGCCTCCGCTGCCTTTTCCCAATACAGCCAGCCCTGCGGGGAATAGCCGCCCGGAAGGGATTGCAGGAAAGCATTCAGTTTTCCGGGGTCGGTTTCCACGCCGTAGGAAGAGAGGACCATGGCCGCCGAGGCGACGGCGCAGCCGACCGAGGCGAGAGAATCTTTCGTCGGGCCGAGCCGGTCGCCAGCCCACCGGAGGTCGGCCTGCAGGAAATGCGCCCCGGGAACCAGGATCTCGCCGGGGATGAACAGCCCGCCGGAAGGCAGAAGCGGACGCGTTTCCACCCACCCGGCAGCCCAGAATGCCAGCCAGCCAGCGGCGGCCAGGGCAGCGAGAAGAAAAAAATTGCGTCTTGCGAACATGAGGAAAACAAACGTTTCTTGGCGAATGGCTAAACGGGTATTGCTGGTGGCGGTGTCCTGCACGGTCGCCGCATGGGCGGGGGATTTCAATGAAGTTATTTTGCGCCAGGTGGCCTCGATGCCGGCGGGCGGAGGGTATGCGACGACGGCATCCGCCCACCAGGCGCTCACGGACGCCGTCCGGCTTGATGCGTCTGGGCTGAGCCTCCACGCTGCTGCCGCCACGCCAAGCTACTGCTCCGGGGCGACGTATCTCGTCTTCCTGAAAACCCTGGTGGAGCTGCAGCGCCGCGGAGACATCCGGATCGACCGGACGACCTTTGCTGCGCTGCTCCCGGGCAAGGTGGCTGACGGAGAGGGCGTTTGGGGGCGATGGAATGCCAACGGCCCAGGTACGCCACGCCTGTTTCACGAGCTCGGGATCGGCAGGAATTTCACCGCCTTCGAGGACGCCAGGCCAGGCGACTTCTTAAAGATTTTCTGGACCGGGGAGGTCGGGGCGTCCGAGCGCGGGCACTCGGTGATCTTTCTTGGGCTGCAAAGCCAGGGCGGGATCGAGTGCGTGAGGTTCTGGTCGAGCAACAAGCCGGGCGGGTATGGGGAGAAATCCGTCCCCCGCCAAAAAATTTCCGGCGTGATTTTCTCCCGTCTTGAGTCTCCCGAGCTGATCGGGCGGGCTGCGGAGCTCCCGCGGCGCGACCCATACCTGGCAGGTTTGCTGGCGAGGAGGTCGAGCTTTGCTGAGGCAGCCCGCCTGTGCGGGTTCCCTTGGCCGCGGGATTCAAAGCGGGATTGACAACCGCAGGAAATGCGTAAATCTAATCGGCAATGACGGTCGAAATCCTAGCGCGGGTGCAGTTCGCATTCACCATTGCGATCCATTATCTCTACCCGCCGCTGACCATCGGCCTCGGGATGGCTCTCGTCATGATGGAGGGGCTCTGGCTCAAGACCGGCAACCCGATGTTCCATAGCATGGCCAGGTTCTGGACAAGGATCTTTGCGCTGACCTTTGCGATCGGCGTTGCCACCGGGATCGTAATGGAATTTGAGTTCGGAACGAACTGGGCAACATATTCGAGGTTCGTCGGTGACATCTTCGGGAGCGCCCTGGCCGCCGAGGGGATCTTTGCGTTTTTCCTTGAATCCGGATTTCTGGCGCTGCTCCTCTTCGGCTGGAACAAGGTCGGGCCACGGATGCATTTCTTTGCGACCTGCATGGTGGCATTTGGCGCGCACTTCAGCGCGCTTTGGATCGTCGTGGCGAACTCGTGGATGCAGACCCCTGCAGGGTATCACCTGGAGAAGATCGTCAACGGGAAGTCTGTCGTGCTCCCGCCGGATTATGTGGTGACCACGGCCGACCTGACGAGCGTCCGCGCGGTCGTGGAGGATTTCTGGGCGATGGTTTTCAACCCATCCACTCTCGACCGGCTCACGCACGTCATCCTGGGGGCCTGGATGGCCGGGGCATTTCTCATCGTGAGCATCAGCGCGTTCTATATCCTCCGAAGGCGGCATCTTGAGTTTGCGAAGGCCTCGTTAAAAATCGGTCTTGGCTTTGCCGCTGTTGCGAGCGTGCTCCAGATGGTGAGTGCCGACTTCACCGCGAAGGGGGTCGCGCGCAACCAGCCGATCAAGCTCGCGGCGATGGAGGGGGTCTACCAGACCGTCCCGTTCACCCCGATGACCCTCTTCGGGTATGTGGATGAAAAAAACGAAACAACCGTCGGCCCAAAAATTCCTGGGCTCCTGAGCATTCTGGCATGGGGGACGCCAGCCAAGCCGGTCGCCGGGCTCCGTGACCTCCCGAGCGAGAAGTTTTTAAGCGCGCGGCACCCGGGCGTTTCCCCGGAGGAGCTGGCGGCCCTGCGAAAGTCCTACTGGCCGAATGCTCCGGCGGTCTTCCAGTTCTACCACATCATGATTCTCGTCGGGGTGGCGCTGCTCGGACTGGTCGCTGCCGGATGCTTTTTTTGGTGGCGCGGATGGCTTTTCGATACCGGACGTCCCCTCACCCGCTGGCTTCTTGCGGCCCTGGTTTTTTCTGTTCTGGGCCCGCAGGTAGCGAACCAAGCAGGCTGGTTTGCGGCCGAAATGGGCCGCCAGCCCTGGATTGTCTATGACCTCCTGAAGACCTCCGAGTCGATATCCAAGGTTGTCACCGCAAACCAGATCGTCGCCTCGCTCGTCCTTTTTGCCCTCGTCTATGCCCTCCTCTTCGCGATGTTCATTTTTTTGCTCACCCGCAAAATCCAGCACGGGCCGGATGAGGAAGATGACGAGATGCCCGATAGCTGGAAGGCCCTGATTCCCCCGCGCGCATGAACTCGCTCAACATCATCTGGTATGTCCTCGTCGGCGTACTTTTTACCGGATACGCCATGCTGGACGGCTTTGATCTCGGGGTCGGAGTCCTTCACCTGTTCGCCAAAAAAGATGAGCACCGGCGGCTGTTTTTGAATTCGATCGGCCCGGTGTGGGATGGCAACGAGGTCTGGCTCGTCACGGGAGGAGGCGCGCTCTTCGCCGCGTTCCCCGAGGCCTACGCCACCGTCTTTTCTGGGTTCTACCTCGCATTCATGCTCCTCCTCTGCTCGCTGATTTTTCGCGCGGTCGCGATCGAGTTCCGGAGCAAGGAGGAATGGACGTGGTGGCGGCAGTTCTGGGATGTGGCGTTCAGCCTAGGCAGCCTCGTCTCGGCGCTTCTCATCGGCGTTGCCATGGGAAACATCGTGCGGGGGATTCCGCTCGACGCCAACCACGAATTCGCAGGGACATTCCTCGGCCTGCTGAACCCGTATTCCCTGCTCATGGGGATCACGACGGTCCTACTCTTTGCCATGCACGGAGCCATTTACCTTGCGATGAAGACCGAGGGCGAGGTGCTGGAAATCGTCAGCCGTTGGATCCCCCGGCTCATCGCCCTCTTCCTCGCCTCGTATCTCCTCTTCAACATCTACACTCTTGTGGACGTCCCGTGGGTTCTGGAGACCGTCCGCGCCCGGCCGTATGTTGTCTTGGTCGTCGGCGCGAACGTCCTCTGCGTGCTCAACATCCCGCGCGAAATCCACAAAGGGCGCCCGTTCGGAGGGTTCCTTTCCTCCTGTGCGGCGATGGCGCTGATGATGGCGACCTTCGGGCTGACGTATTTTCCCAACATGGTTTTGGCAAACCCGGATCCCGCGAACAGCCTGACGATCACGAACGCGGCCTCGACGCAAAAAACTCTGGGGATCATGCTCGTCATCGCGATCATTGGCGTGCCGATCGTCCTCGCCTACACCGCCAGCATCTATTGGGTTTTTCGGGGGAAAACAACCCTCACAAAGCACAGCTACTGATCCGTCCGAACCCACCGGGGCGGCACGGAGAAGATTCAGAAAACCGGCGTCAGATCTCCAGCGGCTTGGGGGCCGAGGTGAGAAGCTTCGGACCGCGGGCGGTTATTAGTGCCACGTCTTCATGCCGCACTCCGCCCAGCCCTGGAAGATAAATTCCCGGCTCGACGGTGATCACCTGACCGGGTCGGAACGTCGCTGCAGCAAAGCGCGGAGCCTCATGCACCTCGAGCCCCAGCCCGTGTCCGGTCCCGTGAAAGAACCCCTGCCAGCGGCCGTCGCGGATCTCGGTCGGATACCCGGCCGAAGTAAAAAACTTTTTGATGGCCTCATGTGCGGGCCCGCCTTTTTCTCCGGGCCTCATGTGTTTCAGCGCGATCTCCTGTCCGGCGAGACATGTCTCCCAGATCCGGCGGTGCGCATCGCTGGCCGCCCCCCGCACGACCGTGCGCGTGATGTCGCCAAAATACCCGGTGCGGGAGTCGCGCGGGAAAATGTCCACAATGATCAGCTCGTTGGCGCGGAGCGGCCCGCTCCCTCGCCCGTGAGGATCGCACGCCTGCTCGCCGCCGGCCACGATCGTATCCCCACGAGCCTCCCCGCCAGCGCGCACCACGGCCATCTCGATTTCCGTTCGCAGAAGCTCGGATGTCAGGATCCGTCGCCCGATCGCAAGCCGCCGGTCCCGCCGCGGGATCGACGATTGCAGGACCTCCATCGCGCGGGCCATCCCGCACTCCGCAATCCGAACCGCCGCCTCAAGCGCTCGGATCTCGGACTGGGATTTCGTCTCGCGCTCAGGAAAAAACTCGCCTTTCGCCGGCTTGAGCCGAACCCCTTCCTTTTTTAGCTGCCTGGCTAGGCCGAGCGGAAAATCCTTCGGGACGACCAGGCGGCGCGCCTTGTTCGTCCGCAGCCACCCGGCCACGACCCGCGCGTAGGAAGCGGGCGCGGCTTTTTTTTCCGGCCCCACCACGCGCTCGATATCCGAATACGCATCCACACGGTCAACCTGCGCCTCCCGCCTCCCGCGGTCCACTTCCAGATCGGAGAGCAACAGGAGCTTTTTGTCACCGGCCTGCAAAAAGGCAAACGCATCCGGCGCCCGGAATCTCGTGGCGTAAAGCAGGTCGGCACACGCCTCGCTGGAAGCAATCATCAGTTTCGCATGCGGCATGCCAAGTTCCTATCACAAGCCAGCCCGCCGTGCGAGAAAGGAAACGAAGGCTCCTTAGATCCCGCGGAGGAAAAACCACCCGACCACTCCTCCGACAAGGATGAGGAGTGCGGGGTTGATGTGCTTAAAGAAGAGGATGGCCGTGACTGCGAGGCCGACCGAGATCGTGATGGAATTGAAGTGCATGCTGTGGGCAGGGTTGTAGCTTGCGGTTTTTCCGACGGCATGGACGCCTGCGAGCATCAGTCCGATGGTGATCGGGGCCATTCCTTTCTGGATCGAGTCGCGCCAGGGGTTGTCATGGAACGCATCCCAGATGTGGCTTGCCCCATACGTCAGAAAGCTCGATGGCAGGTAGAACGCGACGAGCACGATGAGCATGCCAAGGAAAGCCATGCCGCCGGGCATGCCGGCATGGGCGACGGCTTTGTAGCCGATCAGCCCGACCATCGTCATGTTCGGCCCAGGAGCCATCTGGCCAAGGCTGTAGATCGAGGCGAAGTCGTCGGCAGAGACCCACCCGTGCACGGTGACCGTCTCGTGCTCCATCTGCGGCAGGACCGCGCTGCCTCCGCCGACCGCCAGCAAGGAAAGCAGGCAGAACACGTTCAGCAGGCTGACGAGCTCCCTCATTTCGCCGCCTCCTTGCGCGGGCGGCGGAGGATGATCGCAACCGGCGCAATCAGAAAAAGGACGACCGGCAGGGATACGTGGCAGAGACCGACAAGCGCAAATGTCAGCAAAACAAAGAGGAGGTCGCCAAGCTTCAAAAATTGTTTGGCCCCGATTTTCAGCGTGACTTGGAGGAGGAGCCCGACGGCAGCCGCTGCGATCCCGGCCAAGGCAGCCGCGACATCCGGGTTATTGTGGAATCGGACGTAGAGGGCACCGAGGATGCAGAGGATAACGGCCCCCGGGATCACGAGGCCGGTCGCGGCGGCGATCGCCCCGGCCGGTCCCGCAAGCTTACGACCCGCAATGATCGCCACGTTCACGGAGTTCAGCCCGGGCAGGGTCTGCCCGATCTCGAGCGCGGCCAGGAACTCATCCTCCGACATCCAGCCCTTGTTTGTGACGATCTCGTCGCGCAGGTAGGCGACGAGTCCGCCTCCGAAGCTGGTGACTCCGATCTGAAAAAACGCGGCGAAGAGCGCGGCGGGCGTGGGCTTGTTTGCGGAGGCGCTCATTCGCTGCCGGTGGTATTTGAGGAGCCGAGATCGTAGACGAGCGCGGTTTTTGTTGTGCCGAGCGAGACCCACTCGTAGGCGTCGAGCTGGAGGGTTTTGTAGAAGTCCTCCACCCGCTTCAGGTTTTCCTTGTGCAGGTCGTTTTGGCTCTCGAACCGGCACTGGAAGGCAAACTCCCCGCAGAACGCCTGCTCGTATTTGCGGAGCCGCCAGACCGCGATCGTCGTCTTCCCGGTGAGCCCGCCGCCAAAATGGAGCTCGCCGACATCGACCTGCACCTCATCCACCGCCCGGTCGTTCACGAGCTGGACCGGGGCGTCGGTATTCGCCTCGACCTGGCGGATCGCCGGGAATGCGGCGGTGAGGTCGCGCACGGCCATGTTCAGCCGCTCGCGCGGCATCGCGAGCACGCAGTTGTGAGAGAAGATCGAGCGGCTCCCTCCGAGGCTCTCCTTCTGCGGCAGAAGCTCCTCCTTAAATTTAATTTTAGCCAGGCCGCCAGGTGTGGCCGGCCGCACGTCCACCGCTGCGGCCGCAGCAAAATCCGGATGCCGGAACTTGACCGTGAGCTCTGGGATCCCCTGGGGCCAGCCGTTTTTGTAGTGCGTCCTGAGGCGGACGATAAAGTGGTTCCTGTAGAGCGCAAATTCGGAGGTGTCGAAGAAGAGGACCTCGCGGACGTTGCTCAGAAACGGATCCTCAGACTCCTTCACTTTCACGTCGAACTTCTTCGCGGTGTGCCGCACGATTTTCCAAAAGTCCACGAACGCCTGCGCACTCTGGAAATGCTGCGGCTGGAGGATGATTTTGTATTCCCGGTAGTGGATGCTGTCGTGCGGGGTGTTGAGGATCTCGTGGTCTTCCATCCGGGAATCTAAGCATGCCGGCCGCCGCTTGTCATTGACGGAAACCTCCGGTTTTCCAGCGCCGGGCGCACTCCTGATTTATCCGGCCTAACCGCCTGGCTTCTGCGCTTCTTTCTGGAGGGCCTCCTGCATCTGGCGGACCTTCTGCTTCAAAGCCTCGGGAGTTTCCCGCTTTTGCTTTTCCGCCTGCCGGACGATGGCATGCACGGTGTTCCGCATCTGATCGATGGCGATCACCTTCAAGAGCCCGGCCATCGCGGAGCCTGGAGTGACGAAGTTCGTATAGCGGATGACCGCTCCTCCCTGGTAATCCTCGATCCGAAGGCTGCCCTCGCTGGCTTTTGTCTGGATCGCACGGATCAGGTTCCATGCCACGCAGTAGCTCCCGTCCTCGCCGGACGTCAGCGAGTTCCTGGCGGTATAAAATTCATCGGAAAGGATCGGGACATCGATCCCGTAATCCACCTCGATCACGCACGGGGAGATCTGGTTGGAGATGTCCGACTTGAAGACCTTCGGGATGAACCCCTTGGCGTTTGTGTAATCAAAAAACACGGCGGCGACCTCCTCGGCGGTGGCGCGGACCCGCTGGTAGAGCTTGACTCGAGGCCAGGGTTTCCCCTCGACATCCTGCTTGATGATCACCTGCGCGCCTCCCCTCACCTGCTCAGTCTGGGCCTTGTCCAGATCGTCAAGCAGGGAGTCCGCAGGCAGCAGCGGGGAAAAGGCGATGAGCGCGATCAGTGGGAGTGTCTTCATCTCAGCGGAAAGCAAACCCAAGGTTGCGGGATGAGGCAAGCAAGGATACGATATATTCCGATATGAATGATTTCCTCCGCCCCTGCAGCTGCGTTCATCCTTCCGAAGAAGATTGCGAGAAGTGCATCCAAGAGGCCGCTCCGGAAATGCCGGCACACCCGTGCGTGTGCAAGGGCTCAGGGCCGCACAAACCTGCCGGACCTTCCGGCCGCCCGGCACCCGCTCCCCCCCAGACAGCCGGAGGACAACCGCCGGACAACGCGGGGGGAATCCCGGGCTAGGGCATCGAAACCCGCACGCGATAGAAAATTTTTGTGGCTGGCGGCACCATCTCGAATTCGAGCCTCTGGTAGCCGTCCGGCACACCGCTCTGGTCATCGCTGTAAGTCGGCTGGATTCCGGCATCGGCTCATGCGCCGGACTTCAGGTCGCCCGTGCTTTGAACCACATATTCCATCCCGTCAACCATGCCGTCATCGAGCATAAGGAATCTCGCCAGGATCCTTCCCTGCGACTGCGTCAGGCTCAATGTGGGCCCGCTGCCGGATTTCGGATCGCCACCAAGAGCAAACTCAAGCAGGTTCAAAGTGCCGTCGCTATCGGCATCGGCTAAAGGTTCGCTAAACTCAGGAGGAAGCGCGATATGCGGGCTCGATTGGCTGACAATTCGATGGCCAATCAATACCGGAGGATGAAAAACGGGGTTCCTGGCAGTTTCGCATATGTGGCCGGCCGGGCAAAGCTTCGGGGAGAAAACCGCTCCGCAAGCTGAATTGCCGCTCTCAGCAGCCTTGCCCCATACGCTCAGCCAAAGCCCTGCGTCACCCCTGGCCGTAATAGGCTGCGGCCCCGTGCTTGCGCAGAAAATGCTTATCGATGAGCGCGCGCTCCGGTGGCTGGCTTGCCGGGTTGATAGACAGCGTCTGCATCGCCATCTGCGCCACAATCTCAAGCGCGAGGGCCGTCTCGACCGCTTTTCCCCCGCTCGGCCCCCACAGGAAAGGCCCGTGGTTCCTGACAAGCACCGCCGGAATTTCGTCCGGGACAAGGGCTGAAAATCTCTCGACGATCACATTGCCGGTTTCCCATTCGTAGTCGGCGCCGATCTCATCCGCCGTGAGCGCCCGAGTGACCGGAACCGGCCCGCGAAAGTAGTCGGCATGGGTGGTGCCGAAGAGCGGGATTTCCGCCCCGGCCTGAGCGAAGGCAACCGCGTGCCTCGAGTGGGTATGGACGACCGCACGGATGCCTGGAAACCCGATAAAAAGCCGCCGGTGAGTCGGGGTGTCAGACGAGGGGCGCAAGCCTCCCTTAACTACCCGCCCATCGAAATCCACGACGACCATCTCGTGAGGGGTAAGCTTTTCGTAGGGAACTCCGCTGGGCTTGATCGCAAAAACTCCGGCCGCACGGTCGCAGACGCTTACGTTGCCGAATGTCAGGTCGACCAGACCTGTCGCTGGCAGGGCCAAGTTGGCATCGCAGCATTCCTCACGGATGGAGTCAAACGCGCTCAAGCGGCAAACCCTCCGGCAATGTGGTGGTAAACCTCGTTGAGACGGAGCTCCTTGCGGAATTCATCGAGGCGGGTCCCCTCTCCGACAGCAAGGAACTCGATGCCCGCCATCGCTGCAAAGTCCTCTAGGTGCTCGCGGGTGACAGTGTAGCTGAACCCGGTGTGGTGCGCGCCGCCGGCATAAATCCACGCGGCGCAAGCGGTCTTAAAATCCGGCCGGCACCTCCACACGGCGCGCGCTACGGGCAGCTTCGGGAGCGGGCGAGGAGGAGTGATGGCATCGACCTCGTTGACAAGGAGGCGGAAGCGGTTGCCGAGGTCCACAAGCGTCGCGTTGAGCGCCGGTCCAGCGGGGGCATCGAAGACGAGGCGGACAGGATCCTCCTTGCCGCCGATGCCTAGCGGATGGACCTCGCAGGACGGCCTGCCGGCGGCGATCGACGGGCAGACTTCGAGCATGTGCGACCCCAGCACGAGGTGGTTTCCGGGCTCCAGATGATACGTGTAGTCCTCCATGAAAGAGGTCTTTCCGCCAAGATCCGAGGCCATCACTTTCATCGCGCGAAGCAGCGCTGCGGTCTTCCAGTCGCCCTCGGCCCCAAACCCGTAACCGTCAGCCATCAGGCGCTGGACGGCGATTCCAGGAAGCTGCCGGAGACCGTGGAGATCTTCAAATGTGGTGGTGAACCCCGCAAACCCTCCGGCCTCAAGAAACGCACGCAGCGCGAGCTCGATGCGTGCGGCCTCGCGGAGAGAGCCGTGGCGAGCCCCGCCCTTGGCCAGCGCCGGAGCGAGGGCGTAGGCGTCGGCATACTCGCCCGCCAGCGAATCCACGCAAGCTTCGGAAACCTCGCCCTGCACGGCAGCAAGATCTCCGATCCCGTAGCCGTTCACAGAAAATCCGAACGCCATCTCCGCAGAGACCTTATCTCCCTCGGTGACTGCGACCTGCCGCATGTTGTCGCCGAACCGCGCGAACTTGGCCCCTTGCCAATCATGCCACGCCCGGGCGGCGCGCGCCCAGGCCGCGATCCTTGCAACGGCCTCCGGATCCTGCCAATGGCCGACGACCACCTTCCGTGAGAGGCGCATGCGCGTGTGGATGAACCCCGCCTCGCGATCGCCGTGCGCGGACTGGTTGAGGTTCATGAAATCCATGTCGATCGAATCCCACGGCAGATCCCGGTTGAACTGGGTATGGAGGTGGAGGAACGGCTTCCTGAGCGCCGAGAGCCCGCCGATCCACATCTTCGAAGGCGAAAACGTGTGCATCCACAGGATCAGACCAGCGCACGAGGGGTCGGAGTTCGCCTCGAGAAGAGCCGTGCGGATGGCATCCGGCGTGGTGAGAACCGGCTTGAAGACGAGCGGCAGCGGCAGGGCGAGCCCGGAGGTGATCGCCTGCGCGTTCGCTGCGACCTGGCGGAGGGTTTCCGGCCCATAGAGGTGCTGGCTGCCGGTCAGGAACCAAATTTCTGGAGTTTTCATTTTGTGGCGGATTGTTTGATTTCGAGGAGATCTTTCATGACGCGCGAGAGGTCGGCCGACTTGTTCGCCCCACCGAAAGCATCGTGGACGTCCATGTAGAGCCGGAAGATGCGGCCATAAGTTTTGCACGCGGCCGGGCGAGGACGGTATTCCAGCGCCTTCACCGAAGTCATTGCCTTCTGGGCTGCAGGAAAGTTTGGAAACTCGCCGGCGAGGACGGCCGCCGAGACCGCCGAGCCGAGCGCGCACGCTTGGCTCGACCCAGCGACCTGCATCGTGCGGCCAGTGACGTCGGCATAGATCTGCATGAGCATCGGACTCTTTTCCGCAATGCCCCCGGCGCAGACGATTCTTTTTACCGGCACGCCATATTTCTCGATCCGCTCGATGATCGCGCGTGCGCCAAATGCCGTGGCTTCGATCAGCGCGCGGTAGATTTCCGCACGGGTCGTGTGGAGCGTGGTTCCGAGCACAAGCCCCGTGAGCATCGGATCCACGAGGATCGTGCGGTTGCCATTGTGCCAATCGAGAGCGAGAAGCCCTCCCTGCCCTGGAGCCTGCGACGCCACTTCTTTCTCGAGCTTGCCATAGACCGAGCCATCCCCCGCGCAAACCGTCTCGATCCACCACTTGAAAATGTCTCCCACCGCCGACTGTCCGGCCTCGATGCCAAAAAACCCCGGAAGGATCGCGCCCTTGACGATCCCACAGATCCCGGGGATGTCCGCCACGCGTTTTGTTGCGGGAACAACCGCACAATCGCACGTCGAGGTGCCGATAACCTTCACGAGCGTCCCCTCCGCAATCCCGCTCCCGATCGCCCCGTAGTGGACATCCATCTCGCCGATTGCGATCGGGATTCCCTCGCGAAGCCCGAGCCGCCGGGCCCAGGCCGGGCAGAGCGCACCGGCTGTCACGCTGGCATCGTGGGCCTGATCGTAAAGCCGGTCGCGCAGCGCCGCCAGCTTCGGGTCGAGCATCGCGAGGAACTTCTTGTCCGGCAGGCCACCCCACTCGTCGCAGTAGAGCGCCTTGTGCCCCGCCGCGCAAATCCCGCGCCGGATCTCGAGGGGATCGGTCACCCCTGCAAGGACGGAGGGAATCCAGTCGCAGAGTTCGACCCACGAAAACGCGGCGTCAAACGCCGCGCGGTCGGTTTTCAGACAATGCCAGATCTTGCTCCAGAACCATTCCGAAGAATACGTGTTCCCGCACTTTGCGATGAACTGCGGGCGGTGCTTCGCGGCAAGCTCCGTGATCCTCGCCGCCTCGCGCCAGCTGGTGTGATCCTTCCACAGCCAGCACTGCGCGCTCAGGTTTCGCTTCCACTTCTTCCCCATCCCAAGCGCGCGGTTTGTTGCGTCCACCGGGATCGGGCTCGACCCGGTCGTATCCACCCCGATACCGACGATGTCCTCTGGACGGAATCCTTTCCCTTTAGCCGCCTCGGCCAGCGCCCCGAGCACGCAGGTTTCCAATCCGGAAAGATAGTCCCCCGGATGCTGCCGCGCCAGGTGGTGGTCTTTCGGATCCAGAAGGACGCCCTGGCAGCCGGAAGGATAGGCGGCCACGCACGATCCAAACTCCTTGCCGTCGGAACAACGCACCACCAGCGCGCGCACCGAATTCGTTCCGTAGTCCATGCCGAGGGAAAAGGTCATCCCCCGATTCAAACTCAAGCAATCCCAGCTTGTAAATCACGATCTCACCTGCATCGCGAATCTGAACCTCCACTCGGATTTGTCCGCGCTAGTCGATGACGCAATCCAAGGCGGTGATCCTGCCGGAAGCTTGATGCTCGATGATTCTCTCCAGCGCGTCATTCAGCTTCCCGCCGGTGATCGAACTCTCCCTCGAAAAGAGGGTGAGCTCGTGGGCCTGGAGGCTGGCCGCCCGTGGCCACCCGGCTTTTCAGGATGTCCGAATCTGGACGGCACCCTGCTGGAGCGCCATCTCCCGGACCTTTTTTTCGACCGCCTCATAGTTTTCTGCGGAGCAGTAAAGCCGGATGCGGGATAGGATGCCCCCTTTGAGAAAAATCACGCGCTGGTCGGGGTAGCAGTGGACCTTCCGCAGCTCGTCCCATGGGATGCTGGAATTTTCCTGTGACGCGCCGATCGCTCCGGCACCCACCGCCCCGGGCTTGCCAGACAGGAGGCCGAGAATCATCGTCAGGCGATTGATGCCCTTCACTCGCTTGGAAACCGATCTCATGGCGACGCCTCCCTCTCCGATCTGGAATTCCATCGGCACACGGTTGCCCATGATGGCAGCGAATAGGAGCGTGGAGACCACCAGCAGGCATGCCCCGATGCCAACGATAAGCAGCGCCGCCCACACGCCGTCCGCACCTCCCGGAATCCCAAAAAGAGGCACAAAGAAAGCCAGGCAAATCAGAAGGGTCAGGGAAAACCACTTCAGGAAATCCCCAAGGAAAAACCTGTTGTTGAGCAGCGTCATTTCGGACTGCCAGACCATGTCGCCCGCAGCGCGCGTTTCTGAAGCCCCCTCTGCTTGGCCGGCCGGGCACCCGCACTTGCCGCAGAATTTTGCGGCGGCGCCGAGAGCCGCGCCACACTGCGAGCAAAAAGCTTGCGTGCTCATGAGGCGAGCATTTCCGCTTGCCGGCGGCTCAGTGGAAAATCCCTCCGTCGCTCAGCGCCACCGCGAGCGTTCACGGCTGCTCGCGAGGGATGTCGTTTGGGTCCTTTTTGAAGACGGCCGATGAGATGGAGAATGACTTGGGTGGGTCCGGGTCATTATAGTCTTGCGGACGCGGTGCGTTTTTTCCAAGGGTGGCGTCCTCCGGCTGGGTCTGGGCGATGTTGATCGGTGTGCCGATGCGGACGATTTCGAAAAGCTCGCGCCCGGCGTTCTCATGCACGCGGAGACATCCGTGCGTGCGGGGGATCGGCCAGACCGAGCCGACATGGATCCCGTATCCCGGGGAGAACCCGACCCAGTATTGCATCGGAAACCCGATGTACCGGTAGCCGGAACCCGGGGACTGCGAGCTCGTCGCCGCAATGATCGAGGTGCCGTTGACCCAGAACCCGTACGACCCGGAACGCTTGTTCTCGATTTTCTCGATCACGCTGAAGTTCCCCCTCGGAGTCGGCTTCGTCGGCAGGCCGATGGCCGTCGCGCAGACAAGCAGCGGCTTGCTCCCCTCAAGGACATAGACCATCCGGTGTTGCAGGGACACCTTCACGCGGACGTTCGCCGGGTTTTTTGGCTTGTAGCCGACCGGATCGTAAACTTGCCGGGGAGCCACCGCCTCGCACCCAGTAAGAACGAATGCTGCCACTGCCGAAAAAATAAGAATTGTTTGCTTCATGACCCCTCTTCAAAAATCGAAAACCGGGAGTTTGTCAAACGCAGAGAAAAAATATGCGTATTGCAGACCGTGCCCCTGGGGATATTCTCGGCGGATGTTTCAAGAGCACGATTTCCACTATGCGATGGAGAACACTCGGGTTGTGGTGAGCCCGCAGAGCGGGATCGAGACGTTCGGAACCACGCAGTTTCGGTTTTCTCTCGTCAGCGAGCTGCTCGATGAAGTGGACACCGTGCGGGTCCGCAACGGGCGGCTCGAGGCCGAGCGGCCGAGGATCGTTTCCCCTCACCACTTCAGCAAGCTCATGCTCGACGGGTTCGGTGAGGAGGCGCGCGAATATGCGGATTGGCTCGAGGCGAACGGCTCGGCCGTCCGAATCCTGCGCTACGGATTCCAATTCCGTAAAACCGACCTCTCCGAACAGGTGCTCCGCGAGCCAATGGATTCCGCGCTGGACCGGCTTCAAGACCAGATCGGGAACGACCCCATGTCCGCCCTCATCGCCGGTGTGGACGATGCCTGGGAGGTCTGCCTCCTGAAGTTTTCCATGGAAATGATCCAAAAATCGGCCGGCGGAAATGTGGACGAATGGAAAAGGCGCGGCCTGATATGATTTCCTCATTTCCATTTTTTCCGCACATCGCATAGGATCCCGAAGAATGATCATCCGAACGCTTGCCATACTCATCCTCGTCGCTGCCATCCTTGGCGGAAGCGGCTACTTTGCCTACGAATATTTTTTAAAGCCCGCGAAGCTGGACATTCAGGAAAAGAAGATGCCCCAGCCGACGCCTCCCCCGGATCCGAGCATCGCCGCCTTTGAGGCGCTCAAGCCGCATCTGGGGCAGGAGACTCCGGAAGCACAGGCCGCATTCGAAGGCTTCCTGAACGCCTACCCCGCCTCGCCGATGGCCCCCGCAGCCCGCGCGGCGATCGGGAAGATCAATGCCGCCAGGATCCTCTCCACGGAGATCTCCCCGGAAAAAACCGCCTACTCGGTCGTTTCGGGGGATTCCCTGGTGAAGATTGCCGCCAAGCACAAATCCGGGGCCGAGCTGATCTACCGGGCAAACCGGCTCGCCACAATCAACCTCAAGATCGGGCAGGTGCTGGTGATTCCGAAGCTGGCCACCTCGCTCGTCGTGGATCGCGCCGCCAACACGGTCACACTCCTCAACGGTGGGGCCTTTGTTCGCGAATACCCGCTCAAGTCGCTGAAGCTCCCGCCGTCGGCAGCGAAGGGGACCGTCGAAACGAAAGTGACCGACAAAATCGCTATGAACGGCACTGTCCGGGCGGCGTTCGGCACAAAAGATTTCGAGGGAAGCGAGCGGTCGGTCATTCTGGGAATTCCAGGAGTTATGCTGCGCGGGACACCTCCGGCTGCGGCAGATAGCACACTCCCTCCGATGCCGTCGGGGATCGTCCTGGACCCGGCCGAGGCGGAAGAAATCTTTGTCCTCACGACCAAGGGCACCCCAGTCACCATCAAATAGCTCACGATGAACACGCATCCGCTCGAATTTGAAAGGCCGATCGTCGAGCTGGAATCGAAGCTGGAAGATTTGAAGCGCCACCTCGCAGACCGGAACATCGACGTCGCCAACGAGGTCCAGCGGATGGAAAAAAAAATTGCCGAGACTCTCGAGGAGATCTGCGGGAAGCTGACCGCATGGCAGCGGGTCCAGATCGCGAGGCATACCGCACGGCCGTTTTTTCTCGATTACGTGTCTCGCTCGTTCACGGATTTCATCGAGCTCAAAGGGGACCGACTGTTCGGGGACGACGCCTCGATGCCCGGCGGACTGGCTCGCATTGACGGAATCCCCTGCGTGGTCATCGGCCAGCAGAAAGGGCGCGATGTCAAAGAAAACCTCCTGCGGAATTTTGGCAGCCCGCACCCGGAGGGCTACCGGAAGGCAATGCGCCTGATGCGCCTGGGAGAAAAATTCGGGTTTCCTGTAGTGTCCCTCATCGACACGCCCGGGGCTTTTCCCGGCATCGGGGCGGAGGAGCGCCACATCGCCGAAGCCATCGCGGTGAACCTCCGGGAGATGATGGTTCTGCGCACTCCGGTGGTGGCGGTGGTGATCGGAGAGGGCGGCTCGGGCGGGGCGCTCGGCATCGGCGTTGCCGACCGCGTGCTCATGCTGGAGAACGCCTATTACTCGGTGATCAGCCCGGAGGGCTGCGCCGCCATTCTCTGGAAGCACAGGAAGCACGCGCCGGAGGCCGCTGAGGCCCTCAAGCTCAACGCCCGCGCGCTCATGGACATGGGACTGGTGGACGGCGTCGTTCCCGAACCTCTTGGCGGGGCGCACAGGGATCCGGCCGCCGCAGCGGAAAACCTCAAAGCCGCAGTCTCCGGCGCGCTCCGCGACCTGATCACCATCCCCACAGAAAAGCTTGTCCTCCAGCGCTACGAAAAATTCCGAAAAATGGGGATCTTCCAAGAATAGCCAGTGAAAATCATTGATCGCACGGTCGGGCTCGGTGTCCTTCTCACGACGTTCTTCGGAGTTGTCGTCTTGAGCTTGGTGCTCGTGCTGGGCAACATTTTCAAGGAGCTCCTCGACATCCTGATCAACAACCCGGACGTGCCGGTCTCCACCGTCCTGGCATTCATCGCGCTGGTCCTTCCGTTTTCGCTCACGTTCACCATCCCTTGGGGGTTCCTGACCGCTCTTCTGCTCGTTTTCGGAAGAATGTCCGCCGATAACGAACTCATCGCGCTAAAGTCGAACGGCGTGAGCGTCCCTCGCATTTGCGTCCCGGCATTCGTCCTGGCGATCGTCCTCACTCTGATCTGCTTCTGGATCAACATCGAGATCGCGCCGCGCGCCGAGCAGGCGATGACCCGCGCGGTAATGGACATAGCCACCAGCAACCCGGCTTCGCTTTTCCGTGCGGATGAGGTCGTGGACAAGTTTCCGGACCGCAGGGTTTATGTCGGAAAAAAGGAGGGGGACAAGCTGTTTAACATCATCGTGTTCGAGCTCGACGACGACTTCGTTCCGAAGCAGATGGTCTACGCCCGCGAGGGGGTGCTCAGCCCGGATCCGGGAAATTCCCGGCTCCTCCTCCGCCTGTTCAACGCCCGGTTCGAGCAGCGCGACGAGCATGACCCGTGCAACGTTTCGAAAATTCAACAGGGAATTGTCATGAAGGAGGGAGTCTTCCCGATCTCGCTTGAAAAGTTTTTTGAGGAATACCAGGGAACCCGGCGGATGAGCTCATACACGTTGCCGGAGCTTGTGGACTTCCTGGCCAAGGGGGCTGGAGACAGGGAGACGGAGGCGACGGTGGAGCTCAACAAGCGGTTTTCTGTTTCGCTGGCCTGCGCGGCATTTGTCCTCATTGCGGTGCCTCTGGGAGTCACAGCCCACAGGAAGGAGACCTCAGTGGGCTTCGCGATCAGCCTGGGCATCGCGTTCACCTACTTTTTCTTTATCATCATGGCGGACACGTTCCGAAACAACCCGGCGGCGCACCCTGCCCTTCTGATCTGGATTCCCAACGTGCTGTTCTTCAGCCTCGGGTCCTACCTTTTCTCGCGGCTCGCCAAGCGCTGATGAAAACGATTTTGCGAATGGCATTCCGGGGGGCGTTCCTCTTGATAGCGGCGGCCCTTCTCGTGATCGGAGGTGCGATGGCGTGGTTCAGCTCTTGGCGGGCGGAGAAGCTGTCCCACCTGTGCTCAGCGTCATCCATCGCGGAGACGGCTGCCGGGAAAATCGAATTTGTGCAGAGCGGGGAGGGTCCTGTGGTGCTTATTTTTCATGGTGCGCCCGGCGGTTTCGACCAGGCCATGCTTTACGGGAGCGCCCTCGCGGACTCCGGATTCCACGTCGTTGCGCCATCGCGTCCGGGCTACCTCCAGACGCCTCTCGCGACCGGACAATCCCCGGAGAAGCAGGCGGATGCGATGGTGGCCCTGCTGGACTCTCTGGGCATCGGCAGCGCAGCCGTCATGGGGGTCTCGCTCGGAGCTCCCGCAGCGATCGAGTTCGCGAGGCGGCATCCGAAGCGCATCTGGGCGCTCGTGCTGATATCTCCCGTAACACAAAAGATGGCTCCGCAGCCGAAAAATCCTCCGCTTCCCGAGGTTCTGAACAGGCAGCTCACCGGAGATATGGGGGCATGGGCGCTGGTGGAAACCTCAGATCACGACCCCGCAAAAGCCCTCGGCTGGGCGTTTGATCTCACCCAGTCCGGAGATGCGGCCGCGCGGGGGGAGTGGATCAAGTCTGTCCTGGAAAATCCCGCGCAATCCGCCTGGTTTCAGGATCTCGCGGGAACTGTCGCACCTCTCAGCCCTCGCGAATCCGGGCTCCGGAACGATCTTCTCCAACTGCTCGTCCTCGACGCCGTGCCGTATGAAAAGCTGGCGGTTCCAGCGCTTTTTGTCCATGGTGCCGCCGACCGCTGGCTCCCGATCACAGACGTGGCCGCCGTAAAAATGCGCATGCCCCAGGCCGAGCTTCTCGCCGTCCCGGGAGCAGGGCACCTCGTAGAGCTCGGCCCGGATAGCTCGCATGTCACGGAAGATATCGCCAGGTTCCTCAGCCGCTTCCACGGCGGCCACGGTGCCCCCTGAACCGAGGGCAACGAAAATTCCTGAAATGGCCGCATGTCCCCGCTGAACAGCCTCGTTCTTGGCCTCGGATTGTTTTTTCTCGGGCTTCAGCTGGTGGGGCAAAACCTCCGCCAGCTGAGCGGCGGGGGGTTTAGGAGTCTCGTCAAATCGGCCACGCACACGCCGATCCTTGCTGCCTTTCTCGGGCTCGTGGCGGGCGCCCTGATGCAGAGCGCGACAGCAGTGACATTCATCCTGGTCAGCATGGTCGGAAGCGGGCTCATCCAGACAGCTCCTGCGCGGATGGTTGTGGTCTGGAGCAACGTCGGCCTCACGGCACTCGCGTTTCTTGCAGCGGTCAACATCCACCCGTTCGTTGCCTACCTCGTCGGCGGGGCGGGCATCTTCATGGGCTCGGTGCGGGCGAAGCCATGGAACACGGTTGCGGGCGCCCTGCTCGGGGTGGCTCTGATCCTTTTTGCGCTAGGGGAGATGGGCGCTGGCGCGGCTCCGCTCAAGGACTCTCCCTGGTTCCGCTCCGGCCTCGATGCGGCGCTGTGCTGGCCCCTCACGGCTTTCGGCTGCGGCATCGCCGCCGCCACGATCCTCCAGTCCAACACGGGCGCCGCCATGCTCGTCATCACCCTCGCCGGCGCCGGAGCCATCCCGCTTCACCAGGCCATTCCGGTCATTTATGGGACCAACCTCGGCGCGATTGTCCTCCGGATTTTTCTGTCCGTCGGGATGTCAGGAAAGCCGCTGCGGCTGGTGCGCATGGAGGATCTCTTCTGCATCGTGAGCGGGATCGTCATGATGATTCTCTTCTCTGCCGAGGAAGCGGGGGTTCCTCTCGTCGCATCGTTTCTTCAGGTGCTCAGCAGCGCGCTCCCCATCCAGCTCGCCACGGTTTTCCTGCTATCCAATCTTCTGCCGGCCTTGCTCATGACCCCGCTCTTGCCGGCCTGCGCCGCGCTCTTGGAAAAGATCTGGCCGAACGATCCATCGGCCGCGCCCGGAGCGCCCGCATTCCTAAGCCCCCAGGCGCTCGTGGATCCGGCGACCGCCCTCGATCTCCTGCCCAAGGAGCTCGGCCGCCTGATCTCAACTTTGAATCTGGAATCCAGCGGATCCTCGGATCCTGACAGCCACGTCTCAGCAACATTCCTCCAGCTCGCCGCCTCGATCGAAAATTTCTGCGTGAGCCTCGCCGCAGGCAGCCAGATGAATGCCAGGCAGTCCCGGCTCCTGCAGCTCTACCGCGCATGGCTGCACACGATCCGGCACATTGGCGAGGCGGTTGGGGAGTTTGCCGACCGGCTCGCGTCGCTCCCGCCGGAGGCTGTCGGCGCGGCTTCCGGGCATCGAGCCTGGCTCTGCTCGAACCTCTCGCTTGCCGCCGACGCCACCTCCACGCTCGCCCCGGAGAAAATCCATCGCTTCCACGAGGCAAGCCGCCCGCACGCCCCCGCCGTCGAAGATCTGCGCAAAAACTTTTCCTCGCGCATCCAGAACTTTGCGCCGGCAACCGCGCTGGCTCTCGCCGCGCTGGGCGACGATTTCGATATCTCCGCCTGGGTGATCCACCGGATCTCGAAGCTCGAATCAAAATGCCTGAACAAATTGGACTGATCCCCGCGAGAGACAGGACCCGCCCGAGGGGCCGACCGGCAGAAAATTTCTCTGTTTTTTCGCGTTTTTGTCTTGCGCCGCCGTGCGGGCCAATTAGTTTCTCACCTCCCGCATAGCGTCGGGGGCAGACACGATATCCACCTTTGTGCGATTTCCTTTGCCTCATTGAATCTGGCGGTTCGACATAAAGAATTATCCAATGCCCACAATTAACCAACTGGTCCGGAAAGGACGCCGTAAGATCACGGTCAAATCGAAGTCGCCTGCTCTGGTGAACTGCCCTCAGCGCCGCGGCGTTTGTGTGCAAGTGATGACCCGCACGCCAAAGAAGCCGAACTCCGCGCTTCGCAAAGTCGCAAAAGTGCGCCTGACAAACGGCCAGGAAGTCATCGCCTATATCCCTGGCGAGGGGCACAACCTTCAGGAGCACTCGATCGTCCTCGTCCGCGGCGGCCGGGTAAAAGATCTTCCCGGCGTGCGATACCACATCGTCCGAGGAACTCTCGACAGCCTCGGAGTGGACGGGCGCCGTCGCAGCCGATCCAAATACGGAGCAAAACGTCCGAAGCCCGGCCAGGAAGAGGCCAAGGGCGGCAAAGGGGCCAAGGGGGCCGTCAAAGCCAAAAAGAAGTAATGCGGGATCTCCCGCTTAAAATATTCCGCAATACGAAATCCGCCATCCGCAAATAAATTATGTCCCGCAGACGCCGAGTTATCCACAAAGAAGTTAAAAAAGACGCCCGCTACGCGAGCCCGGTCGTCGCCCGCCTGATCAGCGCGATTATGCGCCGCGGCAAGAAGTCGATCGCCGAGCGCATCGTTTACACGGCGATAGACAAGAGCCGTGAAGGCAGCGACACGGTTGATCCGTTGGAGACGCTGAACAAAGCGATCGAGAACGTGAAGCCTCGCCTCGAGGTGAAATCCCGGCGCGTTGGCGGGGCCACCTACCAGGTTCCGATGGAGGTTCCTGCAGACAGGCAGATCGCGCTGGCGATGCGCTGGCTCGTCACCTTTGCAGGAAACCGCAAGGGTGTTCCGATGGAAAACGCTCTCGCCTACGAGCTCAAGGATGCCGCAGCCGGGCAGGGCAACGCGATCAAGAAACGTGACGACATGCACAAGATGGCCCAGGCCAACCGTGCGTTCGCCCATTTCCGCTGGTAGCCAAAGCCCCGCATCCCTCGATGCGCGCCAAGTGGGAAAAGCTCTGGGATTTTATCGCCGGGCTTCCCAGCGCACGGTGCCTTCGCACGGCCGTTCTCATCTGGGTCATCTACGCCGGAGTGATCGCGACGATCGTCGCGATCGACCCCACCGGACGGACCGCCACGAAGGAATACCAGCGAGCAACCGGAAACTGGTGGGCCGAAAAGACGCTCTACCGACAGAAAAACGGCTACCTCTACCTTCCCCAATTTGCCGTTTTTTACACTCCCTACGAGTTGCTGCCTGACCGCATCGGCGAGCCTCTCTGGCGGCTGACCTGCCTGGCCTCGCTGGCGTGGGCGCTCTGGGCGGCGGCCTCGATGCTTGCGCCGGACAGCAGGGCTGCTGTCTTCCTGATCGCGACGGCGCTGGTGCTGCCATCCTCCTTCGCGAGCGCAAGGAACGGGCAGGTCAACATGCCGCTTGCAGCGCTCTTCCTCCTCATCGCGCTTGCCCTCGCAAGGGAAAAGTGGTGGACCGCAGCCGTCTTCCTCGCGCTGACATTGGTTTTCAAGCCGATCTCCCTGGCTCCGATTCTGCTTTGCGGAGCGATCTACCCGAAGCTGCGGTTCCCGCTGCTCGCCGCGCTCGTCGCCACGGCGATCTTCCCGCTCGCGCATCCGAACCCCCAGTATGCCTGGGGGCAATATGGGGCATTTGTCGAAAACCTCCAGCAGGCCGGCAAGCCAGGGGGAAACTCCTGGTGCGACTTCGCAGGCATGCTCCAGGTGTTTGGAGTGACGATCCCTTCTGGAATTCAGCTCGCCGTCCGCGCGCTGGCCGGGCTCGTGGCGCTCGGACTCTGCTGGAAGGCAGCGAGAGGCTCGGACCCCGTCCGTGCAGCGTTCTCAGTTCTCTTCCTCTCGACGATTTATCTCATGATCTTCAATCCCCGCACCGAGACGAATTCTTATGTGATGCTCGGCGCGTTCGTCGCCGTCTGGGCGGCCGTCGAGGGGATTGCCTTTCGCCGCCTGGGCCTTGCGGCCTGGCTGACCGCGCTCGCCGCGCTTCTCGGCACCGAGAACTACGGGTGGCCGATCTTTCCGTTCACTAACTTGTGGGCGAAGGCTCTCGCCACTTCAGCCCTGGGGATCTGGCTGGCAGTCCAGATCCTGAAAACCCCGCTCCCGCGCCCGGTGATCATGGTGCCAGACGAAGCCCCTTCCCTCTGAGGATTTCTCAGAGGACAACAAACTTTATGAAAAAACCGACGAATAGACCATTTCTTCGACTCCTGGCGGTTTCCGCGTGCGCCGCCTTCACCCTCCTCCCCGCCCGCGCGGGAGAACCCGGCCCGGCCGCCTTCTTTTTCCGCGACGGCGACCGCGCGATCATCCTCGGCGACTCGATCACCGAGCAGAAAATGTATTCCACGCTCGTCGAGAGCTTCGTCCTCTCCCGCTTCCCCGAGTGGAAGATTTCTTTCCGCAATACCGGATGGAGCGGCGACACCATGGGCCTGCGCACGCGCAAAGGGCTCGACCCCGGCTTTGAACGCGATCTGAAGCCCTTGCAGCCGACCGCCGTCACCATCGATTTCGGAATGAACGACGCGCGTGCCGGCGACGCCGGATACGCGCAGTATGTTTCCAGCGCCGCCACGCTTGCGGACAAGCTTTCGGCTCTCGGAGCGCGCGTAGCATTCATCACGTCTTCGCCGGAGGAGCGCTACGTGGAGGGGCAGCCAGCAGGGTCGGCTTACAACCCGATGCTGCGCAAATACTCCGACGGCTTAAAGCAGACAGCGAAGGAGAAGGGCCTCCTCTTCGTGGACCAGCTCGCCCCGATGATTGAAGTCATCGAAAGCGGGCGCAAGGCAGGTGTGCTTGCAACGAAAGAGGGCGGACCACGGCTCGTTCCAGACGGGGTCCACCCAAACTGGGCTGGGCACCTTGTCATGGCCGCTTCCATTCTGAAGGGGCTGAACGCGCCGCCGCTCGTCTCCCGCGTGGAAATCGATGCCAAATCCGGAAAAATCCACTCCGAGAAGGCCGTCGTATCCGACGTGAAAACCGGCGAGACGGTTTCCTTCACCCGGCTGGATGATGCCATGCCGTGGCCGATGCCTGCGGACGAGGTCAGGCCGGCAGCGGCGATCCCGGGATTTTCCGCATTCGATGATCTCTCGGCCTACTCGCTGAAAGCCACCAGCTTGGAAGCGGAAAAATACAAGGTGTCGGTGGACGGCAAAGAGCTGGGCACGTTTACCAAATCCCAGCTGGCGGGAGGGGTGAACCTGGCGGAACCCGCACTGAAATGCCTGCCGGAAATCCGCCAGCTGCTCGATGCGATCGTCGCAAAAAACGAAATCTTTTTTAATCGCTGGCGCAGAGTGCAGGCGGTGGATTTGCCGGACTGGCTTCCGGCGGATGCAGTGGAGCACGCCCGTGCGGCGAAGCTCAAGGACCTCGATGCCCAGCTTGCCGTCGCCGAGGACAAGGTGAACTCGCTCCGCAAGCCCAAGCCCCACCAGTGGGTGATCGCCCCGGCTTTATCAGATTGATAGTTGAGATTACCGCCGGAGCAAGGCATGCTCTCTCCCACTCACCAACAAGACCGCAGCACACATCCAGAATGAAAATCTACATAGACGGACAGTTTTACGACAAGGAGAACGCGAAGATTTCCGTCTTCGACCACGGGCTTCTTTACGGCGATGGGGTCTTCGAGGGGATCCGGTTCTACAACGGGCGCGTCTTCCGGCTAAAGGAGCACCTCGAGCGGCTGTTCGATTCCGCCAAGGCGATCTGCCTGAACATCGGGGTGAGCCTCGACGAGGTCTCCCAGGCCTTGCTCGAGACGATCCGTCAGAACGGCCTCCGCGACGGCTATGTGCGGCTGGTCGTCACGCGAGGCTGCGGCGACTTGGGCCTCAACCCGAACCTCTGCCCGCGGGCGACGGTTATTATCATCGCCTCAAAAATCACGCTCTACCCTCCAGACAAATACGAAAACGGTCTGCACGTGGTGACCTGCTCAACCCGCCGGATCGCCCATGGCGCGCTCAGCCCGATGGTGAAATCCCTGAACTACCTCAACAACATTCTTGCCAAAATTGAATCCCAGCAGGCCGGAGCCGGAGAGGGGCTGATGCTCAACGAGCAGGGCTACGTGTCCGAATGCACCGGAGATAATGTGTTCGTCGTGCGGAAGGGGGCTATCTTGACTCCGCCCACTTCTTCGGGCGCGCTCGCGGGCGTGACCCGCGAGGTCGTCTTCGAGATCGCTGCGGAAATGCAGGTCCGGATCAGCGAGCCGGAAATGACCCGATACGACATCTACACGGCGGAGGAATGCTTCCTCACCGGCACCGCAGCGGAAGTCATCCCGGTCGTCCGCCTGGACAGCCGGCCAATCGGGGACAGCCTCCCCGGCCCGGTAACAAAACGGCTGATCACCCGCTTCCGCGAGTTGACAGCAACGACAGGCACCGCAATTTATTGACGCCATGCAATGTGATGTCTGCCAGTCGAAGGAAGCCACAGTTTTTCTGACCCAGATCGTCGAGGGCAAGATGCAGAAGGTGAACCTCTGCGAGGCCTGCTCGAAGGAAAAAGGCGTGAACGACCCGACCGGCTTCGCGCTTGCAGATCTTCTCATGGGACTCGGTGCGGCCCAGGAGATCGAAAAAACTTCCAGCTCCCTCAAGTGCCAGGTCTGCGGGTTCACCCAGGCGGACTTCAAAAAAACCGGGCGCCTCGGATGCAGCGCATGCTATGCAGTCTTCACCGACGGGCTTTCCGGGATGCTGAAAAACATGCACAAGGGGACCACCCACACGGGCAAGGCGCCCGCAGCATTGCAGGAGCGCCGCGCGCAGGGCGAAAAGCTCCGCGCGCTTCACGACAACCTCCACCAGGCGGTCGTGGCCGAGGAATATGAGCGGGCAGCCGACCTCCGCGACCAGATCCGCAGGATCGAAGCCGTCCCATGAAGTTCTCCCGCATCATCGCAAGCACCGGCGAGTGGCTATCCGGGGACGGCCCGCACCGGAACATCGTTGTCAGCAGCCGGGTCCGGCTCGCGCGCAACCTGCACGAAAAACCGTTTCCCGGATGGGCAAAAAAAGCCGAGCGCCTCGATGTGATGCGGCTGGTGAAGGACGCCGTCGAGAACCTGCCGGAGATGGCGGACTCCTATTCCGAGAACCTCGAAGCCCTCTCCCCGCTGGAGAAGCAGGTCCTCGTCGAGCGCCACCTCATCAGCCGCGAGCACGCCGCAAAGGGCGTGGGCAGCGCGGTCGTCATGAACTCGCCCCAGACGCTCAGCGTCATGATCAACGAGGAGGACCACCTCCGGATGCAGGCGATCTGCTGCGGGCTCCAGCTCGATATGGTTTTTGGAATGATCAACCGCGTGGATTCCGAGCTCGAGAACCTGCTGGAATACGCATTCGATCCGACCCTCGGCTACCTCACCGCCTGCCCGACCAACGTGGGCACCGGCATGCGCGCGTCCGCCATGCTCCACCTGCCGGGGCTCGTGATGAGCGACCAGATCAACAAGATCGTCAACTCGGTCAACAAAATCGGCCTGGCGGTGCGGGGGCTTCACGGGGAAGGCACCGAGGCGATTGGCAACCTTTTTCAGGTCTCCAACCAGACGACCCTGGGCGAAACCGAAGCCGAGATCATCGGCCGCCTCAACCGGGTGATCGAGCAGGTCCTCGAGCACGAGCAAAATGCCCGCGCCCTCCTCGCCAACAGAAAGTCCATCACCCTCCACGACCAGATCGGCCGCGCCTACGGGATCCTCTCCCACGCTTATTCCATGAGCTCGAAGGAGGCGCTCAACCTGCTCTCGATCATCAAGCTGGGCGTGGACCTCGGCGTGTTCCCGGAGCCCTGCCGGTTCCCGGTGGACGAGCTCTTCATCGAAACCCAGCCAGCCCACCTCCAGAAAGGTGCCGAAACACAAAAAATGTCGGCGGACGAAAGGGACTCCTTGCGCGCCGCAATAATCCGCGCAAAGTTAAGCTCGGTCAAAGAGCCTGACATCGCGCATCTGCAAGCCCAAACAGAGGATCCTGCCGAAGAAAAACATGATGAATAATTTCACGCCCCGAGCGCAGCAGGTGCTGCAGCTGGCCCGCAAGGAAGCCGACCGGTTCAACCACAACTACGTCGGCACAGAACACCTCCTCCTCGGGCTCATCAAACTCGGCCAGGGAGTCGCGGTCAACGTCCTTCAAAAAATGGGCCTCGACCTCGAAACCGTCCACATGGAGGTCGAAAAGCAAGTCGGCTCAGGGCCCGAGACGAAAATGGTCGGCAACATCCCTTACACCCCGCGCGTCAAAAAAGTCCTCGCGCTCGCGGGCAAGGAGGCGAAGAGCCTCCAGCATTCCTACGTCGGCACCGAACACATCCTCCTCGGCCTCCTCCGCGAGGGCGAAGGCGTCGCCGCCCGCGTCCTCAAATCCCTCGAGGTCGATATCGAGCGGACCCGCAACGAAATCCTCCGCGAGCTCGACCCAAATTTTTCGCCGCAGGAAGATGGCGACCCGGTGCATGCGGAGATTGGCGGCGGGAAAATGGATGGCAAGACGCCTGCCCTGCGGGCCTTCGGCCGCGACCTCACCGAGCTCGCCAAGAAGGGGGAGCTCGATCCGGTCATCGGCCGGGCTGACGAAATCGAGCGCGTCATCCAGATCCTCTGCCGCCGGACAAAAAACAACCCGGTTCTCATCGGCGAAG
>Ga0194058_10000127_pt1 | contig 30986 bp, 26 predicted proteins | sample SepL4417m_MetaG_FD_155490 | JGI IMG/M metagenome (GOLD analysis project Ga0194058, IMG submission 155490) | Anoxic zone freshwater microbial communities from boreal shield lake in IISD Experimental Lakes Area, Ontario, Canada - Sep2016-L442-17m | ecosystem: Environmental > Aquatic > Freshwater... | reverse complement strand
GCCTTGGGTGCGGCTGCCTTGGGCGCGGCTGCCTTGGGTGCGGCTGCCTTGGGTGCGGCTGCCTTGGGTGCGGCTGCCTTGGGTGCGTTGGTAGCTACCGGCGACTTATGGCTGGCGGCTTCAGGCTCGGCGGGCAAAGGAAGCCGATTTTTCGCGGGATTCGCTTGCGTGGCGGGAGCTGGCTTTGCATCCGCTTGAGCGGCCAATTTTGTCACATGAGCGGGTTTTGCCAAGGGAGGTTGGCTTTTCGACGGTTTGAGTGTGGTTTTCAAGCAGCGGGCCGGTGTTTCCTCTCACTGAGAGGGCCGAAAACCATCGGCCACCTGGATTTTCAGGTCAAGGATTAGTTTCTGAATTTTCATGCGGTCATGACCGGCGAGCCCGGGTTCGGCGAGGCGGCATTTCAAGCCTTCGATCTCCCGGGCAAGCTTTTGGGCGGCGAGTCCAGCCCAGGTTTCCTGAGCTTTGGCGAGCGGATCAGCAATGGGTCGAGACAGATCGAGAGACGAAAGCGCCCGTTCCCCTGCCCCGCCAATCGAGCTCAGAACAATTGTGAATGCAGTGGGATCTTCATCTTCGAAGTCCGCCCGCGCGATTTTGCTGAGGAGTTCGCCGTTGGCGTCGAGTTCTCTGGGAGAGGATTGTTCCCTCAGCCACTCCCGAACGCTCCGGCTCCCCAGCGCGAGGCGGCAGAGCATGGCAATTCCGGGAGAAAGAGAGATCGTTTCGATTTCTGCAGGCCTGTCGGCTGCGTCTGCCACGTTGATCGGAGGCTTCATCGCCGCCCGGATCGCCTGCTGAGGGAGGGCAAGGCGGGAGGCGAGGCGCCCGAGGAGCGACTCGCGCAAGGCCACGTCCTGGACAAGAGCAAGCGGGGGGCCCAGACGGCGGACGAGGCTCGCTTTGCCGGCCGGGTCAGACAGCTCCCCGGCGGCATCGGCCCTGCCGGTGGCATGATCAAAAAAGTCTTTGGCTCTGGAGACGGCATCGAGAAATGCGGCAGCGCCCCCTTTTCGGATGAGAGAATCCGGATCCTCTCCGGCGGGAAGCTCGACGACACGCACAGAGAGCCCTTGGGCGAGCAGCGCCGGAAGCGAGCGCTCGACCGCCTGCTGGCCGGCTGTGTCGGAGTCGAAACAGAGCAGGACCGTCTCGACAAACCTGCGGAGAAGCCGGGCCTGGTCGCCGGTGAAAGCCGTGCCCTGAGGGGCGATGACATGCCGCACGCCCGCTTCGTAGGCGGAGATCAAATCAATCTGCCCCTCGCAGACGATCGCCGCATTCTTCCCGATCAGGTCGCGCTTCGTCTTGTCCAACCCATAGAGGATCTTGCCCTTCGTGAAGAGCGGAGTCTCGGGCGAATTGACATACTTTGCTGCCTTGGCATCCGCTTCGAGCACCCTCCCGCTGAACGCCACCACCTCTCCGTAATCGTTGCGGATCGGGAACATCACTCGCGCCCTGAACCTGCTGTAGAGGCGTTCGTCCTTCGACGAGGCCAGTCCGCTGAGCGAGATTTCCTCGCGGCTGAATCTCCTGCCTTCCAGGAAGTCGAGCAGCGCGTCCCACGAGTCCGGCGCGTAGCCGAGCAGCCACGAGCGGGCGATGTCACCCGTGATCCCACGAGCTTTCAGGTAGCTGCGCGCGGGCGCCGCATCGGGGGACTTGAGGAGATTTCCATGAAACCACTCCGCCGCTTCGGCGTGGAGGCCTAACAGCCGCTGCCTCAGCCCCCGCCGATTGTCGTCGTCCCCACCGCCGGAGTCCTCGATAATCGGAATTCCGGCCCGCTGGGCAAGGCGGTGCACCGCAGCCGGAAACTCCACATGCTCGTAATCCATCACAAACCTCAATACCCCGCCCCCCGCCCCGCAGCCGAAGCAGTGGAACGACTGGCGGGTCGGATTCACATGGAAGGACGGAGACTTCTCCCGGTGGAACGGGCACAGCGCACGGAAGCTCGTGCCGGCGCGCTTGAGCGGGAAATACGAGCCGATGACCTCCACGATGTCATTCGCCTCGGCCACGCGCTGGATGGTTTCCTCTGAGATCAATCCCACGCGAGGAAAATACCTTGCCGGACCGCACGGCGCGAGGGAGATTCGCAGCCCGGCCACGATTTCTTTTTCCTTCTCCAGGATCAAACGGCTCAGGATCCGGGCTATTGCTCCTAAAATCCGGCTGAGGCCATCCGGGCGCGCCTCATCGCGCCGATTCCCACCGAAAAGCCTCAAAATGACTGCTCGTTTTTTGCGGGTGATGGTATGGTGTCCGGACATGGAGGAATCCCTTGCCATCCTGATCCGCAGGCGGCCGTGGAGCGACACGAGCTGGATCGTGACCTGGCTGACCCGCGACCACGGGAAAATCTCGACAATGGCGCGCGGGGCGCGCCGCCCGTCGAGCCCGCATGCCGGGAAGCTCGACCTATTCTATACTGCGGACATCGCGTTTGCGACCTCAAGGACGTCGTCCCTCCACTCGCTCCGCGAGGTGCGCATCGTGGCCGCATTTGGTGCCACCTCGTGCGCCAGCGTTTTTCTGGCCGGCTACTTTGCCGAACTGGTTGACCTGATCACCCAGCCGGGCGACCCGGTCGAGGCGGTCTTTGACCTGCTGTCGCGGGCGATCGCATTTTTGAGGACGAGCCCGGCAAGCCTGCGGGCGCTCGAGCACTTTGAATCTGAGCTGGGGCGGGCGCTCGGGATCTCCTGCTCGCTGGCCGCCCTCGAGTCGTACTGCGGGCGGATCCCCGCCTCCCGCGCGCCGGCGATCAAGCTCCTCCAAAAATAGATTTTTCCTCTCGTCTGCCCATCGTGCGGCAGGTAGGAGTTGTGCCCATGCAGACGACGGCAAATTTCTGGGAGGTTCTCTGCCAGGATCTGGGATCCCAAACGAGCCTCCCCTCGAAGGACCAGCACCGGATCGCGGCGAAGAAATTCAAAGAGTCCGCAATTCAGGTCTTTCGCGACAGCAGCCCCCGGCTCTGCGACGCCCTCGAAATCGCGGGCGATGTCTGCCAAGCCTCGGGGTTTCTTGCCGATGCGCTCGACGATTTCAAGGATTCTCTAGCCCACAACCTGAAAGCCGGCAACACTGCGGCCGCCGCGCGCGTCGCGGCCAAGCTGGCGCTCCTCCTCGACCACTCGGGAGACGAGGCGGATGCCATCCGGCACTACGCCAAAGCGCTGGAGCTTTATGCTGCGGCCCATGACCCATCTCAGGAATCCCTGCTCGCCAGCAACCTCGCCGGGCTCGAAAAGCATGCGGGAAATTTTTCTGCCTGCGAGAGGCACTACAAGCAGGCGCTGGAAAACGCCGTGCAGCTGCACGGGGAAGTCCACCCGGAGGTGGCGCTGGTCTGCAACAACCTGGGGGTCGCCTACACCGAGTCGGGAGATTGGGTGAACGCGGAAAACCTGCACATGCGCGCGCTCGGCATCCGCGAGCAGGTCTTCGGCGCCATGCACCCGGAGGTCGCCCAGTCGCTCGCAAACCTTGCGGTCGTCTACCACTCGACATCCAACTTTCAAAAGGCCAGGACATATTACCATGCGGCGATGAAGACGTATCTCGCATTTCAACAGCCCGACTCCCCGGAGCTTGCTTCGCTGAGGGCCAACCTGGAAAAGCTGGAGGGCGCCGCAAGATGAGGCCTCGCATTCTTAGCCGGGAAGAGGCGCTCGCCGAGCGGAACCGGCTGGCGGCGGCCAGCCTCGAGCTCGTCTTCACGAACGGCTGCTTCGACATCCTGCACCGCGGGCACGTGGAGTATCTGGCATTCGCAAGGGCCCAGGGCGACGCCCTCTGCGTCGGCCTCAACAGCGACGCATCGGTCCGACGAAACAAGGGGCCGACCCGCCCGATCAACTGCCAGGAGGATCGCGCGTTTGTCCTCGCCTCGCTCCGCGCGGTCGATTTCGTCGTGATTTTTGATGAGGATGAGCCGAAGGATCTCATCGCAAAAATTCTTCCGCAGGTGCTGGTGAAGGGGAAGGACTGGGCGCATTACGTGAGCGGGCGGGAGATCGTCGAGTCCCACGGCGGGCGGGTCGTCCTTGCCGAGATGGTCGAGGGTCGCTCGACCACAGGAACGATCGAGCGCCTGGTGGCTGGACGGCCAGCCGACGGCTAGCAGGCGGGGGCGGACGAGTCAGTGCACCCGCCGGCTTTTCCTGTTCGGCTTCGTGATCACGCCAATCTTTTTCAGGACTTCGACCTTCACGGAGACGACTCCGGATTTCGTCATTTCGATCCGCTCGGCGGCGGCCATGCTGAGATCAATGATCCTTCCTCGGACGTAGGGCCCGCGATCGTTGATCCGGACGATCACGCTTTTTCCGTTTTTGAGATTGATGACCCGGATGACCGAGTGCATCGGCAGGGATTTGTGGGCGGCGGTGAGCTTTTTGGGATTGAATCGCTCACCGCTCGCTGTCGGCTGAGGTTTCCAGTAATAGGAGGCTTTCCCTTGGAGGACGGCGGACGGCTTCGGCTGGTAGAGGGCAGGCAGCTGCTCGGTATCTCCGGCTTCGCGCGAGGGGGCCGGGTCGATGACGAGCTGGCGGGGGGTTGCGCACCCGGAAAGGAGCGCCGCAAGGAGACAGAGATAACGGGGGAGCATATTCATCCAGGCCAGCACTCTGAGTAGCTGCCATCGCGGGATTCGAAAAGAAAAACATCCGTGGGGTTGCCGTGAGGCCGGTCTTTTGGCAGAGTTGCGGCATGGCTTCCACCGAGTCTCTTCCTCCTGCTGCAGGAGCTTTGCTTCCGGGCTTCCTGCTCCGCGATGTGCTCGATGGTCGCGAGTATTTTCCGGCGGCCTTCGCCGGGGCCTCCGGGCTTCTTGTCGTGTTCCTCTGCCGGCACTGCCCGTATGTCGTGCATGCGCGCGACGAGCTGGCGAAGGTGGCGGCTGAGTTTTCCTCGCGCGGCTTGCAGACGGTTGGGATCTGCTCGAACGATGCCGTGGCGTATCCCGACGACGCGCCGGACAAGCTGCGCGAGATGCGGCTGCCGTTCCCGGTGCTTTACGATGCGACCCAGGATGTCGCGCGCGCGTTTGGAGCAGTTTGCACGCCCGACATTTTTTTGTACGATGCGGAAGGCAGGCTTTTTTATCGCGGAAGGCTGGACGACAGCACTCCTGGAAACGGAAGGCCGGTGACCGGAAGAGATCTCCGGCAGGCGATCCTCGATCTTCTCGCGGGACTCCCGCCGCCAGCCGGACAATCCCCCTCGATCGGGTGCAGCATCAAGTGGAAAAAATAGATCTCTGCCCCCGAAAAAATTCCCCGCTCGCACTTCCCCGCGATGAGGTGGTAGGCTTCACCCTCCACCCACTTTTTTATGGAACCGATCCTTACTTACAACGTCATCCCGAAGCTTCCCCCCGCGCTCGAACCGCTGCGAGAGATGGTTTACAATCTCTGGTGGACTTGGGAGCCATCGGCGCGGCGGCTGTTCCGGTTTCTCGATGTCCCGCTGTGGGATAAGACGAACCATAGCCCGTTTCGCATGCTGCAGACCTGCCGCCAATCGCGCCTCACCGAAGTGGCCGCCGACGAGCATTTCCTCAAAGACCTCCAGGCGGTTTACGCACGCTATCGGGCCTACATGGGGCGCAAGGATACCTACGGAAAATTGCGCCGCGAGACATCCCCGCTCCAGAACCCCATCGCCTATTTCTCCGCAGAATACGGGTTCCACGAATCTTTCCCGAACTACTCCGGCGGGCTTGGCATCCTCTCCGGCGACCACTGCAAGTCGGCCTCCGACCTCGACCTCAATTTTGTGGCGGTCGGGCTCCTCTACCGCGACGGGTATTTCAAGCAGCAGATCAACAAGGACGGGTGGCAGGAGGCGGTGAGCCTGAACCAGAATTTCCACCATCTGCCGGTGCAGGAGGTGGAGGTTGACGGCGCGCCGTTGAAGGTGGCGGTGTCGTTCCTCGGGCGCGAGGTTTTCGCGAAGGTCTGGCGGCTGGCGGTTGGCCGGATCAACCTCTACCTGCTCGACACGCTGCTGCCGGAGAATTCATCGTCCGACCAGGCGATCACCGCGCAGCTCTATGGCGGGGATCACGAGTTCAGGCTGCGGCAGGAAATGATGCTCGGGATCGGCGGGTTCCGCGCCCTGAAAGCCATGGGGATCACCCCGCAGGTCTTCCACATGAACGAGGGGCATTCCGCGTTTCTCGGGATCGAGCGGATCCGCGAATACGTCCGGAACGAGGGGCTCGACTTCAACGCCGCGCTCCAGGTCGTCGCCGCATCCAGCATCTTCACCACGCACACGCCGGTGCCGGCCGGAAACGATGCGTTCTCGCATGACCTCATGGCAAAGTATTTTATGGATTACCCCGCGCAGGCCGGGATCGCATTTGAGAATTTTTTTGCGCTTGGCCAGGCGACGGTCGCGCCCGAGCGGACGTTCAACATGACGATTCTTGCGCTGCGCACGAGCCGGTTTGCGAACGGCGTGAGCCGGCTCCACGGCGAGGTCAGCCGGAGGCTCTGGAAGGACGTTTGGAAGGACGTGCCGGAGAACGAGGTTCCGATCACGAGCATCACGAACGGCGTCCATATCAAGACCTGGGCGGCCGGTGAGTTCCATGATCTTTATGCCAAATACCTCGGCGCCGACTGGGAGGACCAGCTCTCGAACAGCGATTACTGGCGCGGGGTCATCGACATTCCCGACGGCGAGCTCTGGGAGCTCCACCAGCTCCTCAAGCAGAGGTCCATCGATTTCCTCCGCGAGCGGATCCATGCCCAGAGGGTGCGCAACGGCGAATCTCCCGAGCAGGTCCGGCACGCGAACCGCCTGCTGAACAACGAGGTGCTCACGATCGGGTTCGCCCGGCGGTTTGCGACCTACAAGCGAGGAACCCTGCTCTTCCGCGACCATGAGCGCCTCAGGAAGCTTGTCACCAGCCAGGAGCGTCCGGTCCAGTTCGTCTTCGCCGGAAAATCCCACCCGGCCGACGACGGCGGAAAGAAGCTCATCCAAGAAGTCTATAAAACCTCGCGCGACCCGCAATTCGAGGGGCGGATCGTCTTTGTGGAGGACTACGACACGAACGTCGGGCGGCGGCTCTGCCAGGGGGTCGATCTGTGGCTCAACAACCCGCTGCGCCCGCTCGAGGCCAGCGGCACGAGCGGGATGAAGCTCCCGCCAAACGGGGGGCTGAACTTCAGCGTGCTCGACGGGTGGTGGCCGGAAAGCTGGAACGGCAAGAACGGATGGGCGATCGGAGCCGACATCACCGGAGGGTCCGAAGCATTGCAGGACGAGGTGGACATCCAGAGCCTTTTTCATGTCCTGGAAAACCAGATCATCCCGCTTTATTACGCGAAGCCCGACGGCATGCTCCCCCTCGCATGGATCCAGCTCATGCGCGAGTCCATGCGGACGGTCGTGCCGGTCTTCAACACCCACCGGATGGTCTCGGAATACAACGAGCGCCTTTACGAGCCGGCCGCAGCGGCGTTTGCAACGCTGAGCGCAAACCACTGCTCGAGCGCGGTCGCGCTCAGCAAATGGAAAACCGCGATCAAGAAGCAATGGCCGCAGATCGCGATCCAGGACTATTCGATTTCCTACGAAATTCCTGACGGAAAAGTGGCCCGCTCGGCATTTTATGTCGGCGAGCAGATGATGGTCACCGCGCGGGTCCACCTGGGCGGGGTCAAGCCAGCGAACGTCCGCGTGCAGGCATACTACGGTCCGGTGCATGGAAACGCAATCACCGCAGCCACGGTCTCCGACCTTCCGCTCGAAAGCCAGGTGGACGGCAGCAACTACAATTTTTCCGGGACGATTCCGGCAAGCGAGAGCGGGAGCTACGGGCTCAACGTGCGGGTGATCCCCACCCACCCGCACCTGACGCAGGATCACGAGCTGCGCCTGATGACGTGGGCGAGATGAGCGCACATGGCGCTTTCGCTTTCGACATGCTGGAATGCGGCCCGCCACAAGTGCGGGCTGGAGATGGTCGAGGAGATCCTCGGCCTGGGGTTCCGCAGCATCGAGCTTGGTCACGGGATGAGGGCCACGCTTCTCGAAGGGGTCCTTGAGGCAAAAAAATCGCGCCGGTTCCAAATCGGGAGCGTCCACAACTTTCTCCCTTCCCCGGTCGAGGTCCTTGCGGACAACCCGGACTGCTACGAGTTCACCTCCCACCGTCCGTCCGACCGCGAGCGGGCGATCCGGCTGACCCGAACCACGATTGACTGGGCGGCGCGGCTGGAAGCTCCCTTTGTGGTCGTGCACTGCGGGCGGATCCGCTCGATCGATCTCACCGCCCGGCTGCGGGGGCTCGTCGAGGAAGGGAATTCGCCCGGCAGGAGATACTCGGAGGCTAAGTTCGCGGCGGTGAGGAAGCGCGAGCAGGTCGCTGAGATTTATCTTCAGAGGGTCCTCGAGTGCCTGACCGATATCGTGGACTACGCGGGATCGAAGGGCATCCGGATCGGGATCGAGAACCGCGAGCACTACGAGGCCGTGCCGACCGAGCGCGAGCTGGTGGCATTCCTTCGGCGGCTCGACTCCGCCCACGTCGGCTACTGGCACGATTTCGGCCATGCGCAGATCAAGCACAACCTCGGGCTGCTGGACCACCGGCAGTGGCTGTAGACCGCCGCGCCGCTCGCTCTCGGCTGCCACATCCACGATGTGAAGTGGCCGTTCCGCGACCATTGCGCCCCGTTCGCCGGCGAGGTGGATTTTTCCTCATTGATTCCCCTCTTCCCAAAATCCTGTGCCATGGTATTCGAGCTTTCCCCGCGGAACACGGCAGAAGACGTTCGCGCTTCGGCTGACCGCTGGGGCAAACTGTTTATTCCATGAAAAAAATCCTGCTTCCAGCCATCCAGGTTCTGATCACTGCCGGCCTGCTGTGGTGGATCTTTCGGGATCCGGCGCAAAACAGGAAGATGGTTGAAGCCATCGGGAAGGCCCAGGCCGAAGGCGGGCTCTGGTGGTTTTTACCAGGGATCGCCGCCTTGGGATGCACCATACTGCTGCAGGCCTGGAGGTGGCTCGTGCTGCTGCGGGTCCAGGACATTCAGATCTCCTACTGGCGGGCGCTGCGGATCGTTCTCTCGGGATTGTTTTTCAACCTCTTCCTGCTCGGCTCGACCGGCGGGGATGTGATCAAGATCTTCTTCATCATGCGCGAGGCGCCAGACAAAAAGGCAGGGGCACTGCTCAGCGTCTTTATTGATCGGGTGGTCGGGGTGCTCGCATTGGCGGCCGTCTCGGCCGCCGTCATCCTGGCGCGGTGGGACGACCTTTGGAATTCAGCGCCCATGGGCATCCTGACGGTTGCGCTCATCCTGGGGGGATCGCTTGGCTTCATCGCGGCGGCATGGATGGTGGACCGGCTGCACCTCGCCGCGAGGCTCCCGCGCTGGCTGCCGATGCACGCAAAGATCGCCGAGGCGGCCGCAGCCTTCTCCATGTATGCCAAGGCTGGCCGGGCGGTCGGCGCGGCATTCCTGCTTTCGCTGCCCGCACATCTGCTGATGTTTTCCACATTCTACTTTGGTGCGAGGGCGTTCAGCGCCGGGCTTGGCGTGCTCAGCATTTATTGTGTGATGCCGATCGTCGCGACCGTTACGGCTCTCCCCATCAGCGTGGGCGGGGCCGGCGTGCGAGAAGGGCTTTTCATCTCCCTCTTGGGCGCGCTTTACAAGACCCCGGAGGCGATCGCCATGACGATCTCGATTTCCGGCTTCCTGATGGTCGTCTTCTGGAGCCTTGTCGGCGGGGTGGTTTACTTGCTCTACCGATCCGGCGCTCCGGCCGGCCTCGGGGAAATGGAGGCGTCCGTCGAAGCGGCTGAGCACCGGATCGAGGAGCGGGCCGAAGGCGGACTCCAGCCCGAAGAGTAGGGCGCAAGCACCCATCCCTCGCCTGGAGAAAAAGGGAATAGGTGGCGCAGTCGAAGATCGAGCTGATCGGCCGGGTCCGAGGCGGCCCCGTATCAGCGCTGCAGGAAAAATCGCAGGGGAAATCCGGCCGCAGCCAACGCGAGCAGGTTTCGGCAATTTCTTGACGGGTGGTGGGCTTCGATCCGTCGGAGCGCCAAGGGATCCGCCCCGGGGCCATTCACTCCGAAATCCAGCGTGACGGCGGTTTCATATCCGGATTGCTCGACGAGATCCCGGATGCGGCGGTTCCATTTTCCGTAGGGGTAGCAGAAATGGCGGACAGCGATGCCGAAACGATCCTCCAGCATTTTTTTCGACGCAAAGATTTCCTCCCTGGCCCGGGCCTCGGGGATCGCGGTCAGGAACGGATGGGTGAGCGTGTGGGCACCGATCTCGTTTCCGGCGGCCAGCCACTCGCGGATCTCCACCTCATCCATGAGCGGGTCCGCCGCCTCCTGATGATCCCTGATGTCCCAGTGGTTGACTCCCCCGATTGCCTCCGCAACAAGAAACTGGATCGCCTGGAAGCGATGGCGGGCCAGCTCCGGCATGGCGTGCCGAAAGACGCTCCGGCTTCCATCGTCAAATGTCAGCACGACCGGTGCCGGGCCGGAAGAAGAATCGCGGCAGCCAGCCAAAGGCCCGGCCGAGAATCCCCCCCTCCTCAGATCCCGCATCTGCCAGGCAAAAAGCTCCTTCCCGACATACAGGCTCTTCATTTTGACTCCCTGCGGCGGCGATCCCAGCTTATGATAAACCAATACCGGCGTGCCTTGCGCAAAGAGCGACCGAAAAGGCCTTCTTGCCGCATATCCGCTATTCCGTAGTATTTTTTCCTTCATAGATGAAAACCAAACCCTTCCTGGAAAAGGCCGCTTGGAATGTGCTTTTGACCGACAGTAGCCCGAACTGGGGTGGGCAGCAATACCGGCTCCTGCGCGAGGCCGAGTGGCTTTCCGGGCGCGGCCACCATGTCCTTGTCGTCTGCGGAAACCGGAGCGAGCTCGCCGCGCGCCTGCAGAAGCATGCCCCCCACATCCAGGTCAGCATCATCCGATCCTGGGGCGGCCCGCTCGGCTTGCTGGAATTCCTCTGGAAGGTCCGCCGGTGGAAACCGGACGTCATCCATACCCGCAGCGGACAGGACGCACTCTGGGCCTGCCTTCTGCATTTTGCCGGCTGGACGGTCGTCCACTCGCGCCACATGACCATGCCTTCGCACCTGACGGCCCGGCGGAGATTCCCCTACCGTTCGGGGTGTGCGCGAGTCATCGCCTCCGCCAAATTCATCAAGCGGGATCTCATCGTTCGCGCCGGGGTTCCCGAATCCTGCGTGGACGTGGCCGACGAGGGAGTGGATTTAAAGGAATTCCATCCGGGCGTGAACGGGCGAGGATTCCGGGCGGAATTTGCCATCCCGGAGGATGCGCCGGTTTTTGGGCTCGTCGCGATGGTTCGCAAGGAAAAGGGACACAACCACTTTGTCAACGCCGCCTCAATGGTCCTGAAATCATTTCCGGGCGCCCGGTTTGTCATTGCCGGTGACGGAACCGGCGAGCAGGTCGAAAAGTTGCGGCGGAAGATCCTGAAGGAATTCCCCCACGCCCCCTCGCCCGTCATATTTGTCGGCTATCGGGATGACGTGCCGGAGATCATGGCGGCGATCGACGTGCTGGTCGTCCCTTCGCTGAAAGAGGCGCAAACCATCGTCATTCCCCAAGCCTTCGCCACTGGGAAACCGGTGGTTGCCTCCGACGTGGGAGGGATTCCGGAGCTGGTCAAGCACGGGGAGAACGGGTTTCTCGTCCGGGCGGGCGACGAGCGCGGGCTTGCCGAAGCGATGGCGCTGCTCGCCGGATCTCCGGATCTGCGCAGCCGGCTCGGGGATGCGGGCTTGGAGCTGGCACGCAGAGAGCTCGCGTTCGAGGGCAAGATGGAGCTGCTTCTCGAGAGCTATCGCAAGGCGGCCGACAAAAGATTGGCTGGAAGTCCCGCTTCTCATGAAGTAAGGGGTTATCTATGATATTGCCACTCGTTGCCCTTTCGCTGCCCGGCGGACCGGAGCTGATCTTCATCTTTTTTATTGTCCTTCTCCTCTTCGGGGCAAAAAAGCTGCCCGAGCTGGCGCGGGGGCTTGGGAAGAGCCTTGGGGAGTTCAAGAAAGCCAAGGAGGAGTTTGAGCGCGAGATCCACAGCTCTGCGGCCGAGGGCGAAGCGGCTTCCGACAAGCCGGCAGGGGCGCTTCCGCCGGCAGGTGGCAGCGCCGGGCTCGAAGTCAAGGAAGCCCCCGACAGGCAGCCGCACCATCCGGGCTGATGGCTGGGGAACCGGGCGCAGCCATGGCGCGGAGGGGCGCGGGACATCCGGCCCGGGCCGGCGGCAGCGCGATCGAGCTCATGGCCCCCGCCGGATCCTGGGGATCCCTATCCGCCGCATTGAAAGCCGGGGCAGACTCCGTCTATTTCGGCGTGGGGAAGCTCAACATGCGCGCCCGGGCGGCCAGCAACTTCAAGCCAGAGGATATGCAGGAGATCGCCGCGAGGTGCAGGGCCTGCGGGGCGAAGTCCTACCTCGCCCTCAACACGATCCTCTTCGATGCGGAGCTGGATGAGGCAAAGTCCCTGTGCCAGGCCGCGAAGGCTGCGGGCGCCAACGCCATCATCGCGGCCGACCCAGCCGTGCTCCAGATCGCCCGGGCCGAGGGGATGCCGGTCCACCTATCCGTGCAGGCCAACGTCACCAACCTCGCGTCCGTGGAATTTTTTTCGCAATTTGCGGACGTGATCGTGCTGGCCCGCGAGCTGAGCCTTGAGCAGATCTCCGGCATCATCGATGGCATCCGTGCGAAGGCGGTCTGCGGCCCGTCCGGAAACCTCCTGAAAATCGAGATTTTTGCGCACGGGGCGCTTTGCGTCGCGTTTTCCGGGAAGTGCCAGATGAGCCTGTCGCTGCATGGTCCCGAGGCCTCGGCGAGCCGCGGGGCATGCTTCCAGCCATGCCGGCGCAGCTACCTTGTCACGGATCAGGAAACCGGCAGCGAGCTCGCCATCGAAGGCCACCAGGTCATGTCCCCGAAAGACCTCTGCACCCTGCCCTTCCTCGATCAGATCCTCGACGCCGGAGTATCGGTCCTGAAGCTCGAAGGCCGCGGCCGCTCGGCCGATTACGTCGCCACGGTCGCGCGCGCCTACCGGGAGGGCATCGACGCATGGGAAGCGGGATCGTTCCGGGAGAAATGGGAGGCCGGCGGGTGGATGGCCGAGCTGGCGAAAGTCTTCCACCGGGGGTTCTGGGAAGGCGGCTACTACCTGGGAAAACCGCTTGGCGAGTGGGCCGCCTCGCCGCACTCCCAAGCGACAGAAAAAAAGGTCTTCGTCGGGGAGATCACGAGATATTACCCGCGCCTCGGAGTCGCGGAAGCCCTTGTCCGCGCGGAGCCGATCCGCCTCGGAGATGAGCTTTGGATCCTGGGTGACGCCACCGGCGCGACCCGCACCAGGGTCGCAGAGCTCCGCACCGGCGAGGAGGGAGCCCCGGCCACACAAGCCGGCAAAGGCACCCTGGCCGCCTTCCCGGCGCCAGAGAAAGTCCGGGTCGGCGACCAGGTCTACCGGATCGTCCCGAAGGGGGCGGGCAACTAGCTGCATGCTGAGGGAATACTAAAACCTGGAGCAGCCAGCCTAAACGATCATTCCTGCCAACTTTTCTGCCGCAAGGCAGAGCAGCCAAAAGGGAAAATTCAAATGAACTCATCTTGTCGGGATAGACCCGCCCAGTGTAACGTTCTGTCGTGACTGGCATTGACTGCATGGCCGTGTTGAAGGCATTGGGCGAGATCAACCGCCTCCGAATTATGCGTCGGCTACTCAAAGAGCAGCTTGGCGTGGGGGCCATCGCGCACCAGCTGAAGCTCTCGGAATACAATGTGTCCAAGCATCTGCGGATTCTCAAGGAGGCAGGACTGCTGGAAATGGAGAGATCCGGTAAGCAGCGCCTCTATGGCATCGTTCCCCATCTGAAGGATGAACTTGCCGCCAACCGCAATGTGCTGGAGCTGGGCTGCTGCACGTTCCGCTTCGACAAGTTGCCGAAATAGTCCCGCAGATCCGAAAAATCTTGCCGCCGGAAATTACGTCTGCATTATTGCGCAGACGTTCCATGAATACGCCCGCCCGCATCGATGCCCCAATGACCGGCCCCGCGCCCAAACCTCGCTATATCATGATTGGCGGCTTTCTTGGAGCAGGGAAGACCACTGCGGTAGGCAAGCTGGCAAAGCACTTGGCTGACCAGGGGCTGAGGGTTGGCCTCATCACCAACGACCAAGGACGCAATCTTGTGGACACGGCCATGCTGCGGTCTCAAGGCTTCGCAACGGAGGAAATTCCCGGCGGCTGCTTCTGCTGCCGGTTTAATTCGCTGGTGGAAGCATCCCAACGTTTGAATGAAACCACCCGCCCCGACGTCTTTGTTGCCGAGCCCGTGGGAAGTTGCACCGACCTCGCTGCCACAGTGACGTATCCGCTGCGGCGGCTGTACGGCACCAGCTTCACAGTCGCCCCTGTCAGCGTGTTGTTGGATCCGATCCGTGCGTTGCGGGTGTTCGGAGTGGAGCCGGGAGGCAATTTTTCGGATAAGGTGCTCTACATCTACCTGAAGCAGGTTGAGGAAGCCGACCTGGTTGTCATCAACAAGTGCGACTTGCTAGAAGCCCAGCGTTTGGAGTCGTTGCGGAGAGCCATCGAAGCCAGGTTTCCCGGGAAGGAGATTCTCATGGTGTCGGCCCGCGAGGGCACGAACTTAGGCGCTTGGTTCGCGCGCACTACAAGCGAGGTGCAGGTTGCGCATACCGCGATGGATATCGATTACCAAGCGTATGCTGACGGGGAGGCTTTGCTGGGCTGGCTAAATGGCACAGTAAAGATTTCGGCAAGCCAGACATTCGATGCTGACCTTTTCTTGAAAGAACTAGCTGGAGCAATCCAAACGCGCCTGAAGGCCACGAATGCCCAAGTGGCGCACTTGAAAATGACATTCAGTCCCGAAGGAAGCCTCACGGGTCATATCGCGGCAGTAAATCTTGTTCGGGATGACATCGTGCCGGAGCTCTCCTTCCAGCTGGAAGCTCCCGTGACAAACGGAGAGTTGATCATCAACCTGCGGGCCGAGGCCGCCCCTGATGTGCTTGGGACAGCCGTCCGTGAAGGCCTTGCTGCGACGGGCGGAAAGTTCCCGACATTGCAGGCGACGCTCGACCACTTGGAACACTTCCGTCCAGGCAAGCCAACGCCCACGCATCGCATGCGGGAGATTGCGGGGTGAATCAGGAACGCGAGATCGAGCAGATCGTTGAAGGTGTCGCAAACACGTCGCATGCTGTCGGGACGCCTCGCACACCGGCATTCGATTGGATGCTCGGGGAACTGTTCGGCACGTTTGTGCTGGTCTTTTTCGGCTGCGGGTCAGTCGGTGCGGCAGTGCTGCTTGGAGCGCAGGTCGACGGCTTTCAGGTGGCTATCGTATGGGGAGTGGGCATCGCCATTGCAATCGCTCTCACCGGCTCATTGAGTGGAGCACACTTGAACCCCGCCGTGACTCTCGCAATGGCTGTTTGGTCAGATTTTCCCCTCCGCCGCGTGGCTCCCTACTTTGCGTTGCAGCTCCTCGGCTCCTTTCTTGCGTGCGCTGTGCTATTCGGGATTTTCGGAGACAGCCTTCGGGTTTACGAGACGGCTCACAGCATTGTGCGTGGCGCGCCGGGCAGCGAGGCGACAGCAATGATCTTTGGGGAATACTTTCCGAACCCCGGCGGAAAGCCTCTCGATAAGCGAGCAATGCTCACCATGTCGGCAGGAGGTGCGTTTTTTTCTGAAGTCGTCGCAACCGCCATGCTGGTGCTGGTGATATTCGGGGTCACGGACGAGCGCAACTCTACCCGTCCGCAAATGCTGACCCCTCTCATGGTCGGGCTCACGGTCACGCTTCTGATCTCACTCATCGGCCCGCTTACCATGGCCTGCATGAATCCGGCTCGTGACTTTGCCCCCAGAGTTTTTTCGGCTTTGGCCGGGTGGGGCAAAGTGCCATTCACGACAAATGGAAATGGTTGGCTGACGGTTTACATCCTTGCGCCATTCTTGGGCGGGTTGCTGGGCGGCGGCTTTTACCGTCTTCTCCTCCGGCCTGCCTACCGACTCAAAAGCACATGACTAGGTTTTGATCTTAGCCAGCCTCCAGAGGCTAAAAAGAAACCCACCAAAACGGACCGGTGAGTTTCTTTGTTTCCGCTGCGATGCGGCGGAGCGAAGTCTTCCTTGGCAGCATCGCGACTTCGTGGTGAGGTTGGAGGATGCCCAAGAAGAAACGCCCGAAAAAAATCGCCGCACAAAAAAAAGCCGTGGTCGTTCCGGGCGATGCGCCGGAAGAGGCTGGTGCCGCCCACGCCGCCACAAGGCCGGCTGGGGAGAAGCTGGCCGCCGCAGCCTCTATCCGCCGGCGTCGGGATCACCTTTCCGAAATGGCCGCCCGGGGGACTTGCCACGAAAAATCCATTGCGAAGGACAAGCTCAACCGCCTGGAGGCGAAGTATGACTTCGGCGCCCCGGCCGACCTCGAGCCCAATGATATTTTTGAAGGTTGGGAACGTCCGGCCAGGTCGCACGAGTCGCACCCGGTCCTCAAGGCGAAAAAGAAATGGCTGGATGCGGCCAACCTTATCAAGTGGGTGTTTCAGGACAAATTCAAGACCTCGTCCGGCTGGCGGAGCCTGGCGGACGGAGCCGAGCTGATGCTCGATGCCGGGAAGGCGGACACGGCACGCTTCAAACCCTTCGCAAAAAACCTCCACGACACGATCGTGGCCGCCTGCTCGGAATTTTCCGGCGACCGGGCGGGCGGCGAGCTCGACCGCGCCCCGTTCCTGAACGGGCTTTATGACGGGCTCATGGACGAACCCCGGCCGGCCGGAACCATGATGCCCGGGTTTTCCCCGGTCGCGAAAAAGAAGCCTCCCCGCAACAAAAAACCCGCAAAATCCGCCGCGCAGCCCTGCACTGCGGCAGCGATCCACCCCTACGATATCGGCCGCGATGTCGGAAAGAAGCTGCGCGTCAACATCCCTCGAGAGGAGCTCTGCGAGGGAATCCGCCTCGCTGTCACCGCTCCGGGCTAGCCCGGGCGGAAGGGAGGCTCACACGGAGCGATTGGCAAAGCAACCTGGCCTCGCCAGCACCCTCGGCTGGCTCTGCCTTTTCTGGTCAGGCCATGCGGGCGAGCAGATCCCGGGATACAGCGTGCAGAAGCGGCTCGCTGTTCAGGTAGCGGCGCAGCTCGGCCACCATCCAGCATGCCATGCGGGTGCATTCCCCCTGCATGCTGCCTGCAATGTGGGGGGTCAGCACAACGTTTGGAAGGCTCCGAAGCGGGGAGTCCCCTGCGGGAGGTTCCGGAAAGGATACGTCCAGAACAGCCGAGAGATCGGGGCGGATTTTTAGAATTTCGATCAGCTCGTCTTCCGCGACCACTGCGCCGCGCGAGCTGTTGATGAGCGTTGCTCCCGGCTTCATCGAGCTGATGAGCTTGCCGTTGATCATCCGCTCGGTTTCAGGAATCCATGGCGAGTGGATGCTGATGACATCGCACTCGCGAAACAACTCGTCCAAGGTGACAAGCCGAACTCCAAGCCCTGCAGCCTGATCAGCGGGAAGGAAGGGATCGAATGCGAGCAGCTCCACCTCAAATGGGGCCAGGAGTTTTGCGGTGGCGCGCCCGGTGGCCCCAAGAGAGACTAATCCGACTTTTGATCGGAAGGCTCCCGGCACACGAATTTCTGCGGAAGAGGCCTTGGGGTGCCTCATTGCCCTGGAAAAGTGCCAGAAGCGTTTCAGGCTCAGAAGAATGGTTGCAAGCGAATATTCCGCGACGGGAACTCCGTTGGCCGCCCAGGCGCTGGAAACTACAATCCCTCGGTCCCAAGCGGCATCAGTGACGAACCCTTTCACCGACCCTGCCGCATAGAATACGGCTTTGAGCGCGGGAGCAGACTTCAGAAACTCCTCGCTCATCGTTGGCATTCCCCATGTGCTGAAAATGACGTCCGCTTCCCGCAGCGGGCCAGCAAACTCGCGCGGATCGGCCGGATCGATGACTGGCCATGGGCAGTCGGCTACCTGCGCGATTTCTGCAAGAACCTCAGCAGGAAAGATATGCTGGCGCAGCCCAGGGGGGCTGAATAATAATGCACGTGGTCTCATATTTTGCAGGCTGCGGGCTCCCTGTGCGGCAGGAAGCTATCCAGAACAAAAAGCCCTGCGGCGATGCAGATGCAGGAGTCCGCCACGTTGAACGCCGGCCAGTGGCCATACCAGGGAAGAATCACGTCGAGGAAATCCAAGACGTAGCCGCGGAAGATCCTGTCGGTGAGGTTGCCCAGAATGCCTGTGGCAAGGAGGGCGGCCCCGATGCGCATCAGGGCACCCAAAAAGACACCCCGCCAGGCAAGGGCAGCCATAACGGCCAGAGCAACGCTCGCCAGGACGATAAAAAACGCGTTGCTGTCCTTGAGGATTCCGAAGGCCGCTCCCGTATTATGGACTTGGACAAAATTCAGGAATCCGGGGATGACCGGCACCGACTCGTCGGTCTGGATGCTCTGCACAACCAGCCACTTTGTCGCCTGGTCGGCAAAGTAAAGCGGCAGGATCAGAAAAAGGGTGAGCTTCATGGGCATCCCCCAAGAGCATCCTCACACCTCGAACACAGGGTGGGATGGGCGGAGCTCGAGCCGACCTCCTTGCGGTGGCGCCAGCAGCGCTCGCAGCGGACGGCAGGCGTTTTGGCGACCGCCACGCCGTCGCCTGCGACCACCTCGAGGTCGCTCAGGATAAACAGCTCCTCCAGCTCGGTCAGGCGCGAGCTGAGCAGGGGGAGCTCGGAGGGTGACGCGGAGAGGACAACGCGCGCCTCGAGCGCGCTTCCGATCTCTCCGGCCTTCTGGACCTTCTCCACAGCCTGCGAGATCCGCGCGCGGATCTCAAGCAGGCGGGCCATGTCGCTGACCGCATCCGGATTTGTCCAGGCCGGATCCGGCTTCGGAAACAGCTGGATGTGGACGGACGAATCCTTTTGGAAATACCCCCAGGCCTCCTCGGCGGTGAACGCGAGGATCGGAGCCAGAAGGCGGGCGAGCGCATCGAAGACCTTGTGCATCGCAAACTGCGTGGCGCGCCGGCGGGGGGAATCCCCCCGGTCGCAGTAGAGCCGGTCCTTCGTGATGTCCACATAAAGGCTGCTCAGATCGACCGCGCAGAACTGGTTGATCGCGTGGTAGACGCGGTGGAACTCCAGGCATTCGTAGGCCTCGGCGCAGGACGCGACGACCTCCTGCAGGCGCGCAAGCACCCAGCGGTCGACAAAGGTGAGATCCTCAGCCGGCGGCGGCTGCGAGGCGTCGTAGTCGTGCAGGTTCGCGAGCAGGATGCGGAGTGTGTTCCGGATCCGGCGGTAGGAGTCGGAGAGCCGGGTGAAAATCTCCTCGGAAAAGGGCACGTCGTCGGTGAAGTTGACGCTGCTCACCCAGAGGCGCACAAGGTCGGCCCCGAATTTCCCGACGTAGTGGTCGGCATCCATCGGCTTCTTGTAGGCACCCTGCGCAGACTTCGAGATTTTTTTCTTCGTATCGACATCGACGACGAACCCGTGCGTGAGGACCGCGCGGTAGGGCGCGCACTGGTTGAGGGCGACCGAGGTCATGAGCGAGCTCTGGAACCATCCGCGATGCTGGTCGGTCGCCTCGACATACAGGTCGGCAGGGAACGCGAGCTCCGGACGCCGGCGAAGGACCGCCTCGTGGCTCAGCCCGGAGTCCAGCCACACGTCCAGGGTGTCGTGCCGGCGGGTCGTTCCCGGGGGAAGCCCAACAAGCGCGCTCCATTCGGCGTCGTCCAGCTCGAACCACGAATTGGTTCCCCTGTCCGCAAAAATCCCGGCGACCTTCCGGATCGTGCCCGGATCGAGGATCGGCGCGCCGTTTCCATCGTAGAAAACCGGGAGCGGGACCCCCCACGTGCGCTGGCGCGAGATGCACCAGTCCGGGCGCGACTCGACGGTTCCGCGGATCCTGTTGCGGCCCCAGTGCGGGATCCATCGGGTGGCATCGACCTCGCGCAGGGCGTCTTCGCGGAGCCCGTCGATGCGGATAAAAAACTGTTCGACGGCGCGGAAGAGAACCGGGGTCTTGGACCGCCAGCAGTGCGGGTAATCGTGCGGGTAGTCGGCCTGCCCGAGAAGCGCGCCGCTTTCCTTGAGGATGCGGATCACCCCGGCGTTGCCGCCGTCGAGAACATGCAGCCCGGCCAGCTCGGGCGCGCCACACTCTTCGGTGAACTTGCCATGGTCATCGACGGGCGAGAGGACGGCGAGGCCGTTCGCCTGCCCGGCGAGGTAGTCGTCCGCGCCGTGGCCGGGCGCGATATGGACCTGGCCGGTCCCTTTTTCCATCGTGACAAAATCCGCGGCGATGACGGGGACATCCCGGTTCAGGAAGGGATGGCGCGCGGTCATGCCGACGAGCTCGGCGCCGGAAAACCCGCGCTGGGCGAGGGTTTCTTCCGGGCCGTTGAAGACCGTGCCCTTCGTCTCCTCAAGAAACGCATCCTTCAGCGCGCTGGCGATGACGAGCGTGCGGCTTGTCCCATCGGGAAGCTCCACGCTCAGCACGCTGTAGCGCTCGGTGGGATGCACGGCGATCGCAAGGTTGGCCGGAAGCGTCCACGGCGTGGTCGTCCAGATGACGAACGAGGCTTTGATCTCCGCGAGGGGGCCGGTGGCCGCCTGGAACCCGACATGGATCGCCGGGTCAACCCGCTGCTGATACTCGACCTCCGCCTCGGCAAGCGCGGTTTGCGCGCCGGTGCTCCAGAGGACCGGTTTTTTCTTCCGGTAAACCAGCCCGGCCTCAACAAACTTCGCAAACGAGCGGATGATGTCGGCCTCGTAGGCCGGATCGAGAGTCAGATACGGGTTTTCCCAATCGCCCAGCACCCCGAGCCGGCGGAACTGCTGCCGCTGGATCTCTATGAACTTCCGCGCGTATTCCTCCGACCGACGGCGGACCTCTGCGGGGGAAAGCCCGGAGGAGGACTTCACCACGCGGAACTCGATCGGCAGCCCGTGGCAGTCCCAGCCCGGAACAAACGGCGCGCGGAAGCCCGCCATCGCCCGCGACTTCACCACGAAATCTTTGAGGACCTTGTTGAGGGCCGTCCCCATATGCACGTCGCCGTTGGCAAACGGCGGGCCATCGTGCAGCACATAAAGCGGGGCACCCTTGCGCGCATCCTGGATTTTCTCATACAGGCCCTCGCGCTCCCACCGCTCGAGCATCTCGGGCTCGCGCTCGGCCAGACCGGCCTTCATGGGAAATTCTGTCTTAGGCAGCCTGATGGTGTGTTTGTATCCGCTCATGAGAAACAACCACCACTACCAGCCCGCCGCCTGCCGGTCAAACACAGCGATTCCGAATCGCGACGAGGGGTAGGCGGGGTAGAAAGGCGGCAAGGGGCAGGAGCCTGAGGAAAACGTGATGTCCTGGGGGGGAAATAAGGGGTATTATGAATAAATGAAACCCTTACAACTGTTGCTCGCAGTGTTTGTGTTTGCCCTCATGCCCGATATGAGCGCCCAGGTTCCGCCGCGCCTCATGGCGGATAAACCGGGGACCCCCTCGATCATGCAACGCTATCAGACCCAGCTTCAGCAGGCCAAAGCCCTGGGCAAGGATACCCGTGAAGCAGAGGCCTTCGCCGGACAATCCACCGCCGCCATGCGCAGCGGCGACCGCCCCAAGGCTGGGCAACTCATGCAAAAAGCCATTGCAGCCCTTTCCGTCAGCGCAACAACTCCAGGCCCAGAGCGGGACGGCTCCCCCATTCCCGATCCACAACCTCCCCCACGTTCAGCAGAAGGATCAAATCCTGTCTACCTCCTTGCATTCACACACCACTACAGCGGGCCCGGTGGCTATTACCCGAAACCCTCAGAAGTCCGCGAAGCCGGTGAATTCTTCATCAGGACACGGATTCCAGGCACCCTGTTTTTTGATGGTATCCTGGTTGAAATCCTCCAAAGGGAGGACCCCGCCCTGATCCAGCAGATCCGCACATGGAATCTGCCGCTCGGCTATCATGGCGAGGAAACACATGGCCCCTACCCCGTGGCCTCCGAGCTCCTCGGCGAAATCCACCCGCTCAAAGAGGCTCAGGGCTACCAGGGCCCATGGTCACTCACCACCGGACAAAACTGGGATGCCGCCATAAGCCTTGTTGAGGACCGGTATTCCCATGCACGCCCCTATTGCATCGATCCGGAAACCCATCGGCTTAAGCGACTTCAGCCCTCGGCCACGGACCGGTCGCGCATCGGCGGGCTGAGCCTGATCCAGCAGGCCTTTGGCAAGGATGTCTCCATGATGACAAGTCATTCGCTGGAAAGCGCCCCGGAAGGCTATGCGTTCCGCCGCATGAGCAAATTCGGCTTTGACCAGCCTGCCGTGCCGATCGCCCTCCACGCGCTCAAGATTTTCAGAATCGGTGATGTGGCGGAGCAAGCCATGAGCATCGCCGGAAAAGACGAGAGCATTTTCTGGTATATGGGCCGTCTGCACAGCAAAGGTGACGAAAACGGGGAGGCTGGCGGATTCCGGCTCGGCTCACTCCGCGCAAAGCTCCAGGGACTGGACCGCACTCGCCCGCGCCTTCTTCTCGTCGGCTTCAACAGATTCAAGGACGGGATGGATACGGCCCAATTCCTGGAGAAGGAGTTTTTTCCTGCCAACCCCGGCAGCTGCTGGGTTACGGGAGACACGCTGGCAGATCACTTCGAACCCGAGAAGGCCTACCGCCCCACAGCGGCCGACCAGCTGGCGCTCGCAAACAGCATCACCTCGGGCTGGAAGCAACGCCCCCCGGATCTGCTGACCATCCATGACCGCGTGTTCTCGCTGGCTGATACGTTCGAGTGCTTGGCCCGCGCCCTGGCACAGCGCCAGGGAACCAACCCGCCTTCCGGCGACACGGAACTGCATGCCCTCTACGGACCGGTCACCGAAAGCGGCGCCCCGCTTCTCCGCCAGTCCACCAGCCTTTCGGCAAAGGCCATTCAGGCAGCCGCCCAAGGCATGGTGGAAACGCTGGACCGCGCCTCGGGCGACCGGTTTATCCCGGCGCGTTTAACCGTTGGCGACTACAGTTTAAACAGCGCTGAATTCCTTTACGCCATGGCGGCCACCCTCATCGCCGGGACGAACAGCCATGTCACCGTTCCTCCCTCCCGGTTGTTTCCGCCCTATGCCGACTTTCTTCTGGCGGTGTTCAACCCCAAGGCCGTCCAACCCCTCTGCTATACCCAGGGTCAGCTCTGGACCGTAAAACCTGTACGACTCAAACCTCTGGCCGCCAGCGCCCCGTCAACCCAGCCATCCTCCGCAGCCTTCTCAGCCAACGGGCTTCCGAAATCCATCCGCCTGGTTTTCGCCGCGAACCTCAACAGTCCCGGAGGCTGTCATCGGGACGACCCCAGTGGCGCCGATCTTTATTATGCTGAGTACAATCTCGAAAGCGGCAAAGCCTCCGGCCTGCGCCGCTTGACCACCCGTACGGGCCCGGAATGGTTTCCCGCCCTTTCACCGGACGGACGTTTTGTGGTGTATGATCAAACAACCACCCCCACTGCCAGCGCTCCTGCCGGGCACGAGCTCTGGCAGATCGACCTCACTCAAGACCGCCAGAAACTTCTTGCCGGGAACTCACGCTTTCCGGCCTTTGATGTTGATGGCAAATTCCTCTACTACTCCCAACGGATCCGGAAAAAACATAAAATCTTCCGGGCGCCACTCATGCCGGATAACGCCGGATGGCTGAAGCCGGGTCCCGAACAGCTCCTCACCGCCGCAGGCGCAGGCGCAGGCGAGGAATCGGTCGAGGATCCCTCCCCGCTGCCGGATAACTCGGCGGTTGTGTTCCACCGGAAAACAGGTGCCCAAGGTGCCAGCGTCGCCCTCATCCCAACTTCAGGGGGACCGGTGCAAGCCCTCAGCGAGGGCGATGGGTGCGGCCATGTGTCCGTCAGCCCGGACGGACAGTCCGTAGCCTGCACGCGATCGCGCGACGGACACCTTGTCATTATCCGCCGTTCGGGCGCCGGCTGGGCCCAGGGCCATGACCTTCCCCTCTCCACTGATGTCCGCGATTATCAAGAGGATGATGAGCGATTCCGGACTGTCCGGGAAGTTCGCCACAGCTATGTGGAATGGGTGACGTCGCACCTTCTCCTGGTCACGACGCATGGCGCAAATGCCCCGAAAGACTTCCGGCTGGCACGCCTCTACCTCGTGGCATTACAAGGTGACAAGCAGGAACCCAGGCGCATCAATCTTTCCGGCGCCATTGAATTACTGGCCGGACAAAAACAAAAGGATTTCTGTTCTGCTTCGGCGATCCCCATTCCGTGAACCAGATAAGGAGCTGCATCGATGACAACAACGACAAGCCGCATGAGAGCTTTCCGCCGGCGAATTGCAGCGCTCGATGATCGAGGGCAAATGATCGCCTGCGCTCAAGTCATGGAGCGCTTTGCCCGCGCTGGCCGGCATCCGCATAGAAAAGGTCCTTCACCTTTTTTAACGTCTGGCAGCCGTAAGCAAGGTGGTAAAAGTGCCCCTGCCCCGCAATCGAGTTGATCCGGACATCACGCGCGGTTTTCGCTAAATAGTCGCTGAATTTCGGCGGGGCAAACATGTCCTCGGCCCCTTGAAAAGCCCCAATGATCCCTAGCAAAGAAAACGGGATCTGAAATAGGGCGAGCGGCAAACGGGTGCCGATATTGGCATTGACACGGAATTCGTGTAACACTATTATCGTGCAATGAAAAATATCACGATTGCACTTCCTGATGCAATTGGCCGCAAGACCCGCGTCCTGGCTGCCGAGGCCGAAACGAGCGTGTCGCAATACCTCTGCCGATTGGTGACAGAGAAGATTGAAGGAGAGACGCGCTACCAGGCAGCCATGACCAGATTCCTGCGCAGGGGGGCCCGTTCACTCCAAGCCAAGCCCGCACCCTACCCCGCCCGCGATTCGCTCCACGACCGGCATGCCTTTCGTTGACACAAACATCCTGGTTTACGCACGGGACAAAAGCGACCCGGCAAAGCAGGCGCGGGCGGCGGAAATACTGGGCGTTCTTTGGCGCAGCCGCACAGGCAGGTTGAGCGCCCAGGTTTTGCAGGAATACTACGTGACAGTGACCCGGAAACTGAAGCCTGGACTTTCCCGGACCGAGGCACGGCAGGATGTCCGTGACCTGCTGGAATGGAATCCCCGACCGGTCAGCGCGGGGATTCTGGAAAGCGCCTGGGAAATCGAGGAACGCTGGAAGCTGTCTTGGTGGGACAGCCTGGTCGCGGCCTCGGCTTTGGACTGCGGAACAGCCATCCTTCTCAGTGAGGACATGCAGGATGGCCTGGTCATCCACTCGCTCCAAATCCTCAACCCCTTTTCGAAGGAGTTCGATATGGAGCAACTCGCCACCTTGTGACCTTCCGCCAAGAGGTGGCCGCTCATCCCTCAACGGGACCCGTCGCCAGTCAGACACACATGGCATCACTCTGCCCAAATACCGCTTCACATTCGAAACGAAACCTGCTTGAAACCAGTTGATGGAAACTCCGCCACCTGACTCGAATCCCCCGCCCGCTCCGCAGCTGCAGCCAGCTCCCGGCGGCATCAACGAGCAGCAATGGATTGTCTTCCTTCACCTGAGCGCTTTTGCCGGAATGGTCATCCCCTCGCTCGGCCACATCCTCGGGCCATTGATCATCTGGCTCGTGAAGAAGCCGGAGAGCCCGACGATTGATGCCGCAGGCCGGAATGTTTTGAACTTCCAGATCTCCTGGACGATCTGGATGTTCGTCTCAATTATCGTTGCCTTTGCGGGCTCGTGCCTGATCGTCCCGATCGTCATCCCGTTCGCTTTAGGAATTGCCTGGGTCGTCTTCGTGATTCTCGGGGCGGTGAAAGCCAGCAACGGCGAAACCTACAGGTTTCCCCTCACTCTCAAGATGCTCTGATCCGCCAGGCGCGTCCGCGTCTATTTCGAGCTGTAGGAATCGACTCGAAGAACACGAATGGTGGTCGGCTCGCCGTTTTTGCGAATTTCCCGTTTTTCCACAGTAAACTCAATGATGGAAGCCGTTGTCAGCGTCCCGCCGCCATTCTCCTGGAACTCCACCTTGTAATGATTGTCTTTCGTCTCAATCAAGCGGTAGCGCTTGAAGCCCCCCGTGTCGGCTTCATGGAAAATAGTCCACCCGTCTTTCTGCTTGATCATGTCGCCAGAAAACTGGTTGCGGTTCTTTTCTGCGGCATCGAGATTGATTTCAGTTACCACAGGGCTTTCCGCGTCCGAAATCCAGCACCCAATCATGCTGAACACTTGCGGATGGGCTTTGAACGACGATGCGGAATTGTTTGTCTTCCGGTCGTTTGCCCAGAGACAGGGGATGCCGACAACAGCGACGGCGGTGGCTAGCGTCAGCCAGTTTCCTGATGATTCTCTTGAGCCTCTTGAGCCTCTTTTTGTCTGCCTGTAGCCAAAACTGGTAGTCCTCACAAAACTGAGAGGTGAATAAAATGTTCCCGCGTTCAAATCAATGTCTTTCGTGATCAGATCGCCGTTTTCTGCCGCATCTATGGAGTAAAGAACCTCGGGCCAAGCCCCGAGGCATTTGGAGGGACCGGCTCTGTCCGGTCCGTTGCTACCCATGGACGACACGGAGGTCGTCCCTCCAGCACCACAGCCGAAGCAAGCTTCGGGGCATCAGACCCATAGGGAATCAAACAGCATCGCACCTGTTCGCGGGCCACCCCATTCTTTTGGTTTCCGCAGCCAGACCGGGCGGAGCGCCGGGCACCCCAAGGAATGGGACGGTCCCATTTGTGGCGCATTGACTTCTTGAGCCGGAAAGAGGAGATTTATCCTGAAATGAAAACTCGGCGCCCTCCCATAACTCCCGCACTCGCAGGGCTTTTGGCGTTTCTGATCCCCTTCGTGGGCGTGAGTTTCCAAGCCCGGGCCACCGAAATAACCTGGGCCAACACCGGCACCAGTTGGAGCACAAACGCGAGTTGGGTCGGCAATGTCGCTCCTGCAAACAGCCTCACCACAGACACGGTGCTTTTTAATAATGCGACGTTCACCAACAACCCGATACTTCCCACTACCACCAGCATCGCCGGGATCACCGTGGGGAACGGAGCCACCACAACCGGAAATCTGACGCTCTCAAACGGGACCCTGACCATCGGGGCCTCAGGCATCAATGTCACCGGCAATGGCTCGACGGCCATCGGGCCGGTTGTCGTGGCCTCCAACATCACGGTCGGAGCCAACCAGACGTGGACAAATAATGCCTACACCGCGAACGGTACCAAGGCTGCGCTGAAAACAAACGGCAGCATCATAACCTTAGCCAATTCGGGGGCGGTCACGCTCACTATTGCGGGAAACGGAACGTGCGGTCCATCATCCGGAGTGGCAAGCTCCACCAACTATAACGCGGATCTTTTTGGTGCCATCGGCCAGGGGAGCAACTCCACGCTTTCTCTGGTCATCAATACGACAGGTCCAGGGCTTGTATCATTAAATGCAGCCAACACGTTTACGGGGGGGCTGACCGTAAAAAGCGGAATCGCCCAGCTGTCAAATGCCGCATCCGCCGGAACAGGAACAATCACCCTCGGAGACACGAGCGGAAATGCAAACGCCACGCTCAAGAGGCTGGGCAATACCGGAACGAATGCGATCACGGTGGCCGGGGGCAGCACCGGCCTGCTCTCCATCGAAAACAACGCTGGCAGCACCGCCGCCGCTTATACGGGGGCCGTCACGATGAATAACAACCTGAGGCTCTTCGCTGACGGAACCGGCAGCCTCACGATGACAGGGGGGGTTGCCGGCACCGGCAACCTGACGCTCAGCGCAAACGCGACCGCAGCAGTGAACGTGTCAACGGGAGCCGTCAACATGACCGGCTCGATCACAAACAGCGGCAACGGGACCGGCAACGCCACGATCAGCTCGGTGATCGGCGCAAACGTCACCAGCGTCACCCAAAACAGCACGACCTCCAAGTTGATTCTTACCGGAAACAACACCTACGCAGGCCCGACCACGATCATCACCGCCGGCACGCTCCAGATCGGCAACGGGACGACGGACGGCTCGATCTCGAACTCCAGCAGCGTCACCAACAACGGCTCCCTCATTTACAACCTCGTGGGCACCCAGACCTACGCCAACACGATCAGCGGCACAGGCACCCTCACCAAAAACGGTGCGGGCACCTTGATCCTCAGCGGCAACAACACCTACGCCGGCGAAACAACGATCGGCAACGCAACCGCCACCGGTGGAACGCTGCAGCTCAACCGGGCGACCGGCACGCTGGCCAGCACCGCCAATATCACCTTTGGCAACTCCGGCACGTTCAACATGGACAATACCGGAACCTCGGGGAATCTCACCCAGAGTCTCGGAAAACTCACTTTTGGCGTCGGCCTCGGGGCGGTCCAAACAACAAGAACCGCCGTCGCATACGACCAAGTGCTCACGTTTTCCTCTCTCGCGGCCCGCACGGTGGGAGCGACTGGTGCTTTCAATTCAACCGGCACGCTCTCCGCGACCAACGGGATTGTCCTCACCGGACAAAGCACGGGATTCATTGACCGGGGCCTCTTCTTCGGGTCCGGCCAGACAACAGACTACGCGTGGTATGACTCCGGCTTCGTCCGGGCGATCGCCTACAACGGCTCAAATGGCACTGCCACCAGCACCGGCGGGGGGAGCCTAGGCAACGCCACCTACCAGCAGATCACCGGCAATCTCTCCTCCCAGGGAAACGCGACATTTACCACCCTTGCCATCAATGGGACCGACGTCAACGTCGCACTCGCGTCCGGGGCGACGGTCACTGTGAATGGCATTCTCAAAAATGGTGCGGCCGGGAACTCCACGATCTCCGGCGGCACCGGGATCAAGGTGACCGGTGCCAGCACCAATGATCTGGTCGTTTACACCGCATCCTCCGGCGACAACCTGACCATCAGCACTCCCATCCTCAACAATTCCTCGACTCCGCTGACCAAGTCGGGAGCGGGCACGTTGATCCTCAGCGGCAACAACACATACAGCGGCTCGACGTATATTAACGCAGGCACGCTGCTCATCAACGGCTCGGGCACGCTCACCTCCGGCAACGCCACCGGCACCTATGGTTCGTCGATCGTGAACAACGGCATCTTGAATTTCTCCAGCTCGGCCAACCAAACCATAGGCGGAGGAATCAGCGGCACGGGCTCGCTCATCAAGTCGGGTGCCAGCACGCTGTCCATGAGCAGTTCGAATGGGTTCACGGGCGATACCACCATAAACGGCGGCGTCATCCGGCTCACCGGCACCGGCTCATCTCTTGGTTCCTTGGCGGGAAATCTCTACCTCAACGCCGGCGAGCTGCAACTGGCCAGCAGCGGCACTTTTAACATCGGCCGCAATACGACGGTCTCAAACGATTTCAGCATCGTTTCCGAGCGCAACATCCTCGGAGCGGGCATCGAATACACATTCGACGGGCTCAGCATCGGCGCCAATACGCTGACACTCAATACGACCGCAAACATAAACTCTGGAACTCCCGGTGTCATTTTTAGCACGGCAAACATCACCGCAAATGCCACCTTCAACGTGATCGCAACCGCGAGTGCCGCCACGAAACTCACGATTAACACCGTCACCGGAAATGGCAATACGATCACAAAAACCGGCACTGGCGAGTTGTATGCGCCTGGCACCAACACATTCACAGGCACGGGCGGCTTCATCGTCAAGGAAGGCACGCTGTCTGGAAAAAACGGCTCATTTGGCACGCAATCCCTCGTCTTGGGCGCCGGCACCGGCAATGCCACGCTGATGTATTGGGGCGACGCCACCACTCAAACCGTGCCCATCACCGTGCAGGCGCAGACAGGCGGGATTGTGAGCATCGCGTCAAATTCCCAAGCGACGCGAGGACTTGCTCTTGCCGGCGGCATCGCGCTCGGGGCAAATCCGCTGACGATCATTGATGGGGACGGCAACGCCGGGTTTAACACCAACATTCTCGGCGTTATCAGCGGCTCGGGCACACTCACGATCAACTCGACTGCGGCCACGGGAGAAGTGAAGTTCAGCGCGGCGAACACATACACCAGCGACATCAACCTCCTTGGCGGCATCCTCTCATCCGGCAACGCCACCGCCTTCACCACATCGAACAAGCTTGCGGCGGGCAACGGAACCACGTTCAACATGAACGGGAATGCGGTGAGCCTTGCGGGCTTGAACGACGTGAGCGGAGTCGGCGGAACGATTGTGAACGTTGGCACGGTAAAAGCTCTTACCCTGGGAGGCAACGGCTCCTACAGCTTTTCGGGAGCCATCGCGCCAGCCACGACGGCAAACATCACGCTGACCAAGAGCGGCATCGGCACGCAGGTTCTCAGCGGCACCAATACCTACACCGGAGCGACCACCATCACCGGAGGCATGCTGCAGTCTGCCAAGAACGCTTCGCTCTCGAGCACGACTGGCGTCACGGTCACCAATGCGGGCTCGACGCTGGCCGTGAACTACAGCGATGGAGCCTCGGACTACAAGCAGGCCGATGTCGTCACATTGCTCGGCAAGACGACATTCAGCTCGACGGCCACCGCCTTTGCCTTCGACACAACGAACGGCGACGGCACCTACGCAGCGAACCTGACGATGGCAGCCGGCGTCACCAAGCTCGGCGCCAATCGGCTCACGCTCTCCGGAACGAACACCTACACCGGAGCAACGCTGGTCACCGCAGGCACGATGCTTCTCAGCGGAACGGCTGCCAATACCAGCGGGGTGACAGTGAGCGGCGGAACCCTGCAGCTTGGCGCCTCGAATCGCATCAACAGCTCCGCCGCGCTGGTC
>Ga0194058_10000124_pt1 | contig 31355 bp, 26 predicted proteins | sample SepL4417m_MetaG_FD_155490 | JGI IMG/M metagenome (GOLD analysis project Ga0194058, IMG submission 155490) | Anoxic zone freshwater microbial communities from boreal shield lake in IISD Experimental Lakes Area, Ontario, Canada - Sep2016-L442-17m | ecosystem: Environmental > Aquatic > Freshwater... | reverse complement strand
GCCCAATCTGGACGGTGCAGTCGCCGGGCTCGACAACCCATATTTTTTTGTCGGGGTGCCAGAAAGCGAATGCGCGAGGAGGAAGCGTGACGGAAAGGGTCTGGCGTTCGCCGGGCGCGAGCGTGGCTGTGGCGGAGGCTTTGAACTCGCGGACGGGACGGGGCACGGAAGACTCGGCGGCGACGAAGATCATGGCGGACTCAGTGCCATTGAACTTCCCGGTGTTGCGGATGTCAAAACGCAGGGTTGCTGAGCCGTCGGCCGCAGGAGAATCAATCCGAAGATTCTCGTAAGCGAATGTCGTGTAGCTCAGGCCGTGGCCGAAGGGGAAGCGCGGCTCGATGCCGTGGCGGTCGAAGTGGCGGTGCCCGATGAAGATTCCGTCGTCGTAGGAAACACGCCTGTCGCCGTCGGCGTCTTGGTAGCAGGCGCTGGCGCCGCGGTCTTCCAACTGCTTTTCCCACGTGAAGGGGAGTTTCCCGGAGGGGTTGGTGAGGCCGGCGATGATCTCGGCCGCAGCGAGCGTGCCGTTTTGTCCAGGATACCAGAGGCAGAGCGCGGCCTGGACTTTATCGAGCCAAGGCACAGTCTGCACGGCCCCGCCGATATAGAGAGCAACGACGATGCGGGACGAGACGGCGGCCGCATCCTCGATCATGCGGACAAGTCGCGCATCCATCTCAAAATCGCGGTCGTGCGATTCGCCTTCAGTTTGAGAAACAAAACCGGCGGCGACGATTACGAGGTCGGCTTGGGCGGCGGCCGTGAGGCCGGCTTCGCAGTCGATCCGGGCATTGATGGCGGGTTCGTAGCCGAAGCGGAATTTCACGTATCCCTTCTGAGTCTGGCGGAAACGGATCTCGACGGCATGCCGGCCGGGAGCAAGCTCGAGGGTGCGCCGGCACGGCCCCCGATGGGAGGTAAAGAGCGGTTCACCGTCGAGGCAGGCATCGAGGTAGCCGTCCTCTGTGTCCATGTAAAAATCCGTCCCGCCGCCTTCTTCGATCACGATCTCGCCGTTCCAGATGGCAGAGAAGAGCGCGCCTCCTTTGATCGCGGGCGGGCGGCTCTCGCCGAGCAGGAAGTCGAGCCGATCATCAGTGGCAGTGGCCGGCGCACCATCGAAGCGGTCGCCCTCAAAATAGCGCGCGGCGAGGCCGGGCTGGCCGTCGGGCGTAAAGAAGGCGGACGCACTGAAAACCGCTTCCCCTCGCCATGGGGCGACGCAGGCGTGCAGGTCGAGCTGCACCTCCGGGCCGTAAACCTGTGCGAGGGCGTCGGCGAGGGTCACCGATGAATACGGTCGGGTGTAGGACGACCCCCCACCGCAGAGCACGGAGGTTTGCGCATGATGCCCGAGCACGGCGATGCGGCGGACGCTGCCAGGTCGGGCCGGAAGGCAGGCGGAATCATTTTTGAGCAGCACCATGCCACGACGCGCCACGTCGAGAGCAACGGCTTCTGAGGCCGGATTTTGCGAGGGAATGGCGGGATCAAGCTGCCGGTGCTGCGGGTTGAGCCAGCCGAAGCGCGCCATGAGCTGGAGGCGGTTGAGGATCTTTTCATCGAGCTTTGCCGCGCTCACCAAACCGCTGGCGAGCGCGGCATGCACGGCGGCGGGGTTGAGGAAGCGGCCCCATGGCATCTCCAAATCGAGTCCGCTGTTGAGCGTCTGGACGGTCGAGTGCACCGAGGTCCAGTCCGAAATCACCCATCCGTCGAAACCCCATTCGCCGCGCAGGATCTGGTCGGTGAGCCAGGAGTTTTCCGAGCAATGCTGCCCGTTGAGCAGGCCGTAGGCGGTCATGAGGCAGGCCGACCCGCCCTCCTTCACCGCGCGTTCGAACGGCCTCAAATACACCTCCCGCAAGGTGCGTTCGTCCACGTCGGAGCTGATGCCGTGCCGGTCGTATTCCTGGTTGTTGGCGGCGAAGTGCTTTACGGTCGCGGCAACGCCTCGGGACTGGATCCCCCGGATGTAGGCGGCGGCGAGCTGGCCGGAGAGCTCAGGGTCTTCGCCGAGGTATTCAAAGTTTCGTCCGCAGAGCGGGGAGCGGTAAAGGTTCACGCCAGGGGCAAGCAGGACGTGGATGCCTACGGCGCGGCAGTCGTCGCCGAGCGCGGAGCCGTATGCGCGGGCCTGCTCCGCGTCCATCGTGGCGGCAAGGCAGATCAGCGCGGGGTAGCAAGTCGAGGCCTGGGTCCACCAATGCACGCCGACCGGTCCGTCGGCGAACTTCAACGGTGGCATCCCCACGCGCTCAATCCCAAACACATCACCGTCGCGCGCCTGACTGCTGCGCACCATGGTGCCGCCCAGCAGCTTGATTTTTTCATCCAGGGTCAGGGCTGCGAGAAGGAGCTTGGGGTTGGACATAAAAATCTGTGTCGGATGCGGCTGGCTCATGGCTCGCTCACTTTCTGCTAATATTCATACAGGCCACGGTGGCTCCGTCGGCCACGGCTCCGAATTCCTTCACAAAGTAGTGCCGGCTCATATCCTCCCCATGATGGCGCGGGAACTGGCAATGTGGAAATGCATGGAAAGAGATCTCCAAAAAATACCCCGCCCCCCGCCAAGTGCCACCGCGCGAAAAAATAAAACCGTTCACCCGATAAATCACAGAGGGGCAGTTCAGATTGAGCGAGATGGTTTCTCCGGAGTCAGGCGTGCGGCACCTGGGTTGGCAGGGAACCCGCAGCCAAGGTCTTTGCCGGAGGCGTATTTTTCGCATTCGGCAATCCCCGGGGCACCGGCATCGCGGGCGGCCAGCTGCGGGCTCAATCCCACCGGGATCGGCCAGAAGATCCCGGTCTCGGGGTCGTTCCAGCGCAGAACCCGCTCATCCTTCGGCGAGTAGTAGTCAGTGCATTTGTAATGGAAGTCCGCGTAGTCGCTGACGACGAGAAACCCGTGGGCGCAGCCCGGAGGTGCCCAGAGCCGCTCGTGGCAGGCGCTCGTGAGGAGGCGCCCGTCCCACTTTCCGAATGTCGGCGAGCCCTCGCGGAGGTCCACCACGGCGTCAAAGACCGCCCCGCTCGAGACCCACACGAGCTTCCCTTGGGCCTTTCCGTTTACCTGGTAGTGCATCCCGCGCAGGACGTGCTTTTCCGATCGGCTGTGGTTGTCCTGGACGAAGTCCACATCGAGGCCGATCTTGGCAAAAGTCTTGCGGTTCCACATCTCGAGAAAAAATCCGCGGGCATCGCCGTAGGTTACCGGTTGGAGAAGGAGTGCTCCTTCGATCTTGAGCGGTTCGACTCTCATGGGCTGTTTCTTTCAAGGAGGGTGCGAAGGTAGGCACCGTAGGTGGATTTTCCGGATTTTTCGGCGGTTGCTGCAAGCTTTTCGGCAGAGAGCCAGCCGCTTCTGTAAGCGATTTCTTCGAGGCATGCGATCCGGAGCCCCTGCCGATTTTGGATCGCCCGGACAAAATCCCCGGCCTCGAGAAGCGACTCGTGGGTGCCGGTGTCGAGCCATGCCGTCCCTCGCCCGAAGCGCTTGACGTGCAGGGTTCCCTCCTCGAGGTAGAGCCGGTTGAGGTCGGTGATCTCAAGCTCCCCTCGGGGCGAGGGCTTCAGGGATTTGGCAAAGCCAACAACCCGGGCATCGTAGAAGTAAAGGCCCGGGATGGCGCACCGGCTTTTCGGCAGCTTCGGCTTTTCCTCGAGCGAGACCGCGCGGCCGCCCGCATCGAACTCCACGACGCCGTAGTCCGACGGGTTCGTGACCTCGTAGCCGAAGATCGTGGCCCCGTCGCGCCTGGCATCGGCATCCGCGAGGACCTGCGTGAGCTCGCTGCCATAAAACAGGTTGTCCCCGAGCACCAAGGCGGCCGGGCATTCGCACAAAAAGGATTCCCCGAGGATGAATGCCTGGGCGAGGCCGTCCGGGCTGGGCTGCTCACAAAACGAAAACGAGACGCCGAATTGCGAGCCGTCGCCGAGGAGGCGCCGGAACTGGGGAAGGTCGTGCGGCGTCGAGATGATCAGAATTTCCCGGATCCCGGCAAGCATGAGCGTGCTCAGCGGGTAGTAGATCATCGGCTTGTCGTAAACCGGCAGGAGCTGTTTGGAAATGGCCTGCGTGAGCGGGTGCAGCCGGGTTCCCGAGCCGCCAGCCAGAATGATGCCCTTGCGGTTTTTCATAGGTTTCCGGAAAGAAGGATCTTCATGCGGCCCGTCCGGAATAGTTTTTCTCAACCCACTCGCGGTAGGCCCCGGACTGGACATTGGCCGTCCAGGCCAGGTTCTCAAGATACCACCGGACGGTTTTCCGGATCCCCGAATCGAAGGTCTCGGACGGGTGCCAGCCGAGCTCGCGCTCAATTTTTCCCGCATCGATCGCGTAGCGCCTGTCGTGGCCGGGCCGGTCGGTAACGGTCTGGATCTGCGCGCGGTAGGATTGGCCGTCGGGCCTCGGGCGGATGCCGTCGAGCATGTCGCAGATCGTGTGCACGATCTCGATGTTCGCCTTTTCGTTCCAGCCGCCGACATTGTAAACCTCCCCTAAGGTGCCGGCTTCGAGCACCCTCCGGATCGCGCGGCAGTGGTCGCCGACATAGAGCCAGTCGCGAATTTGCTGCCCGTCGCCATAAACCGGCAGAGGGAGCCCAGCCAGGGCGTTCACAATCATGAGAGGAATAAGCTTTTCAGGAAACTGGAACGGGCCGTAGTTGTTCGAGCAGTTGGTGGTCAGGACCGGCAGCCCGTAGGTGTGATGATACGCGCGGACGAGGTGGTCGCTGGCGGCCTTCGATGCCGAGTATGGGCTGTTCGGCTCGTAGCGGTTGAGCTCGGTGAACGCGGGATCTCCCTTCCGGAGCGAGCCATACACCTCGTCGGTCGAGACTTGGAGAAAGCGAAATGCGCTTTTCTCGGCACCGCCGAGCGCGCTCCAGTAGCTGCGGACGCACTCGAGCAGCTCGAAGGTTCCGACGATGTTGGTCTGGATAAAATCGCGCGGGCCATGGATCGAGCGATCGACGTGCGACTCCGCTGCAAAATTGATGATGGCTCGCGGGCGGTGGGCCTCGAGGAGCCGGACGACCAGCGCGGGATCTCCGATATCTCCCTGGACAAAAATATGACGCTCGTCCGACGAGATCGAATCCAGGTTCTCCCGGTTTCCAGCATAGGAAAGCTTGTCGAGGTTGACGACCGGCGTGCCCACCTCGCGGATCCATTCGAGGACGAAATTTGCGCCAATAAACCCGGCTCCGCCGGCAACAAGGATTTTCATGAGGTAAAAAAGCAGGCCTGCAAACTCAAACGGGGGCCATCGATGGATGGAGGCTGCCCGCGCTTCCGGAAAATTGCAAGACACTTACAGCCGCAAGGGCTGTGCCGATCGTTGCTGTGCTGATTTCGCGATTGACGACTTCAAAACGACGCTGTAGAAGTTTTTCTCCATTTTTTAAAAGAGAGTAGGTGAAATTTATGCCGGAAATTATCGTTAGAAAAGGTGAGCCGATTGATCGTGCGTTGAAGCGGCTCAAGTCGAAGCTTGATGCCGAGGGGCTTATGGATGAGGTGCGCCGACTGCGCGCCTTCGAGACCCCAACGCAGCGCTCGCGCCGCAAAGCAAAAAACAATGCGAAACGCGCGAAAATGAAAATCCGCTTCAATTTCAACCCGGTGACCTGATCTTGGGCCAACCTCGGGTGGTTATTGCCGGCTGCGGATTCCTTGGGGAGGCCGCAGCCGGTTTTTTTTATGGGAGCGGATGGGAAGTGCTCGGGCTCTGTGCGACGCCGGAATCGGCAGCCCGGGCGGAGTCCCGGATGTTCCAGGTTCTGGCGGCGGATATGACCGGGGACCTTGCAAAGATTCCAGAGCGATGGCTGGCGCCGGATCTCTTGATCCACTGTGCGAGCTCCGGGCGCGGCGGAGCCGATGCTTACCGGGCCATCTATCGCGACGGGCTGGAGAACGCCCTCGGTTTTTTTCATCCGGGGCGCGTGATCTTCACCTCAAGCACATCGGTTTATGCGCAGGCAGATGGATCCTGGGTGGACGAGGATTCTCCCACCAAGCCCGGCCGTGAAACCGGTGCCGTTCTGCTGGAGGCTGAGAGGATCGCCCTTCAGGCCGGGGGAACCGTCGCTCGCCTCTCCGGGATTTACGGGCCAGGACGCTCGGTGTTTCTTCGCAAATTTCTTGATGGGTCGGCGACATGGGAGGCTGGTGCCGCCCGCTGGGTCAACCAGATCCATCGCGACGATGCCGCACGCGCTCTTGTCAGGCTTGCCGATGGGGCCGTCGTGCCGGGGGTTTACAACGTCTGCGACAGCACCCCAGCAACCCGGCGAGAGGTGTATTCCTGGATTGCGGCTGCATTGGGGAAACCCCTTCCCCCAGCAGGGCCGCCGGAAGTCGACGGCAAGCGCGAGCAGACAAACAAACGAGTGCGCAATGCGAAGCTCCGCGCCACCGGCTGGCAGCCGGAATTTTTTTCTTACGCCGCAGCGATCTCCGGGATTCTCGGCTCGCCCGCGAACGAATCGTTCCGTTGCAGCGCCAGCGGGAAAGGCCCGGCAGCCATCGGAACCTGCGGGCCGGGAAGTCCGGAATAGGACAATTGGTTTTGCGCAAACGCCGCTGCCGAGTTAGCCTGCGGCATGGTTTTTCGAGTTGAGACGGCAAAAGTTTTTTTTGCGTTTGTTGTCTGGACGGCAGCAGCGCATGGAGCTCTGACCGGGGTTGAGCCTGGTTTGGAAGATGCGGTCCGGTGGAAGTGGAGGGCGATGCCCTCAGACGAGAAGACATGGGGGCTTGAGATTCCCGAACCTCCGCCGCCCGAGCCGGTGGCTCCTTCCGCTCCCTCCGCTCCGGCCCCGGCGAATTCCTACGAGGTCCGGCGGGGGGACGCCCTCATTTTGATCGCCAAGAAGGCCGGGCGCACGGTGGCCCAGCTCAAGGCAGCAAACGGGTTGAAGGACGACATGATCCGCATCGGCCAGGTGCTGCAGATCCCGACGCTGTCGGAATGCATCGCGCTCGGGCTTCCGCCGGAGATCGCCACCGTCCCGAAGCGGAGCGCGGCCCGAGGTGCCCCCCTTCCCGATCTGGATCAGGAGATCCTGCTCCTCCAAGTTTTCCTCGACCATGCGAATTTCTCGGCCGGGCCGATTGACGGAAAAAACAGCATCGCACTCCAGAAGCTCGTCTCCCTGTACCAGGCCAGCCGGGGCGGAGAACCGGCGATCTCAGCGGCACGCTCCGCAGTCCGGGAAGCTTTGGTCCGCTATACCCTCAGGGCTGCGGACTTCCGCTTCATCGCACCGCCCAAGGCAGAAAAAAATACGGCGGAGAAAAAAACCGATCGGCCGGCCGAGAAATCCGGGAAGAAAAAACCATTGCCTGCCGTGAAGCCGCCAGCCGCTCCCGTCTATGCGGAGATGACATCCTCCTCCCTGCTCGCCTATCGGTCGCCCTGGGAGTTCGTCGCCGAGCGGTTTCACTGTGACGAAGCGCTCTTGAAATCGCTCAACCCGGAGCTGAAGCCGCTCCCGCAGGCAGGAGCAGAATTTCTGATCCCGAATGTGACTCCTTTTGAAATCGAGAAGGCGCTTGCTCCGCCGCTCCAGCCAGCAGCGGATCCCGGGCATGTCGTCACCGCAGCCATTGTGGACACCTCGCGCCTCGAGATTTACAGCAACGACCGGCTTGCTGCCGTCCTGCCCGTCTCGCCGGCGAGGCCGGGGCTGCGCGGGCGCGGGACTTGGAGAATCCTCGACGCCATCGCGCGCCCCTGCCTGCTGACGCTCCGTGAGCCCAAGGATCCGCCCAAGCCAGTGAGCTCCTTCTTTACAGGAGAAAACCCTCTTCCTCCCTCCGAGGTGCTATCCGCCGAAGAATGCCTTGCGGCCGGACCGAACAACCCGGCGGGCATCATCTGGATCAACCTTGCAAAAACCGAACCGCCAGAGATCCTGCCGTTCGGGCTTCACGGAACAAGCATTCCCGGGCGGATGGGCACGCTGGCAGGCATTGGGGGATTTCGGATGCCAAACTGGGATATCGTCCGGGCGGCGCGCATGCTCCCCGTTGGGACGGAGCTAACCTGGCGGCAAAGCACCGCTCCTGCAGCCCAACCTGGGAGGCCATAAACCCTATCCGCAAAGCCCGGCTCCGCTCATCCCAGATCACCCGGGCAAATCCGCCGTGATCCGGCGAAGGATGACGATGGCCTTGGCAGCCAAATGGTGGGCGAGATCGGCTGCGGCACTGATTTGCCCAGGCTAGAGCCTGAAGCGAACCTCACGCACAACTTTCTTTCCAAACCGCGACTGAAGCTTGGCGAGAATTTCGCGCTTCCACGTGCGCTCGAGTTCGTAGCGCACGCTCGGCTGGATCACCTGCACGGTCAGCGTCCCACCCGCAAGCCCGGCAGGCACGGAGTGCTTGGCAAGAAAATCTCCGGCAACTTCGCGCCAGGCCTCTGTGATCTGCTGCTCCCCCACCCTGTCGGCCAAGCCAAGCTTGGGCAGGATCTTCCCCAGCAGATCCCCCACCAAGGCGCACTGGTCGCGCTTCGGCTTCAAATCCTCAAGCCCGCGCCACTCAAACAATATTTTTCGGCGCAGTAAGGCTGGCGACATGAAGAGGAAGATTTTCCTCGCCCCCCACGCGGATGGTGGGGCGGATTTGCAGGGGCCTGGTTTCCGAGCGGCGGCTACTCCCCGTCGTTGCCGATCGCCTCGACCGGGCAGTTCACCATCGCCTCGTTGGATTGGGCCTCCTCTTCAGGCGTCTCTGGCTGCTTGCCTACGTAGGTGTGGCCGCCTTCGTCATTGCGCATGAAATTCGACGGCGCGGTTTCCCGGCAAAGATCGCAATCGATGCACTGGTTATCCACATAAAATTTTCCGGTTACGTTCTCGCTGTATTTATTTGCTAGTTCGGCCATTTGAATGATTTGTTAAAGATGAGATTTGAGCGTCTTCCACCAGATTGCAATCGTTTTTTCTTGAGGAAGCGCATATTTTTCCACGCCATGCAACCGCATTCCGAAAACCCTTCCCACAGGGGGATCCCCGGCAGCCGCCAGCGCGAGGCTGGCGCTGACGACCGCACGTGAATATCGAGGAGAAATCCGCTCGTGTGGAGGAAATCATCCGGAACCATTCGCCGATGATCATCGCCTATTCCGGAGGGGTGGACAGCACGTGCCTGCTCGCCCTCGCGGCCCGGACCGCCGGCGGCAGGATCCTCGCCGCGATCGCAGACAGCCCGAGCCTTCCCCGTGCGGCGCTCGCCCAGGCCCTCGCCGCCGCCGCCCGCATCGGCGCGAAGGTCGAGGTCGTCGCCACGGCGGAATTTGCAAACGAGGGCTACCTCAGCAACCCTCCGAACCGGTGCTACTTCTGCAAGGCCGAGCTTTTTTCGACACTCGAAAAGCTTGCGATCAAAAGAGGATTTTCCGCCATTGCCTACGGCGAGAACGCAGACGACCCGCCCGACCAGCGGCCCGGCTCGCGGGCCGCCGCCGAATTTCATGTCCTGGCCCCGCTGAAAGCCGCCGGGCTTTCCAAGGTGGAAGTGCGCGCGGTTTCCAAGCGGCTGGGCCTTCCCACGCACGACGCGCCCGCGCAGCCGTGCCTCGCGTCGCGCATCCCCTACGGCACGCGGGTGACCGGCCCGGCACTCGCGATGGTAGAGATGGGCGAGGCCTTCATCCGCTCGCTCGGCTTCCGAGTCTTCCGCGTGCGCTACATTGCAGGCCGGGAGCCCGGCGCCAGGGTGCAGATCAGCCGGGAAGAAATGAGATCCCTCCCCTCCTGCGAAGCCTCGATGCGAGCGGGCCTCGCCGCCGCCGGGTTCGCGACCATCGAAATCGACCCAGGCGGCTACCCCGGGTAGCTAGCCCCCCGTGGTAATTATTGCGCGAGAGGCGGCCATTCCAGCTAACAAACGACCGAGCAGATTTTTCAGCCTCTTGTGGAAATTTCCGCGCGGAATCTGTAGTGTGAAAATAATGGATCGTCGCGCGCGCACATTGGACTTGGGATCTTCCGCCACGGGCATCGGGCGGTGGCTGCTTCCTGCCCTTGTGGTTTCGGTGCTCATCCATGCCTGCTTCCTGCTGTGGACGGACAGACTGAAGCTTGATCCGCTGAGCGGGGTGGATTACGATCCGTCGCCGCCGAGGAGGTTTCAGCTCGATAGCGTGGACCTCGACCCGAGGCTGCTGAATCCCGCCCCCGCCGAGGTCAAGCGCCCGGCGGCCGCTCCCGTCGCGGTGAAGCTGCCGGACGAATCGGCGGCTCTGGAAAAATCCGGAGGCGGCAGCCCTTCGCTTTCGCCGGCGCCCAGGCTCGACAGCAAGATCCTCTCGGAGGCTCCGGAGGTTGCCCTGCCCTCGAGGCAGAACTCCTTCAGCGCGGCGCCCGCTCCATCGGCCGCATTTCCTGAAAGCAAGAATCTTGCAGACGAGCTGCTTTCGGAAAAGCCGCTGGTGGCCGGAAATTCCTCCATCCAGCTCCCGATCCCGGAGACGAGAAGCGGCTCGCGCGAATCCGGTGGCGCGGCTGGCGAAAGAGGGTTCAGCAACCTCGACGCACTGCTCGCGCAAACCGGGCCGCTTACGGCAGAAACCGCTCCCATCCTCATGCCGACCGACCTGCTTTTTGACTACGATGCCCCCGGCTTGCGCGAGGAGGCGGTCGCGAGCCTGCGGAAGCTGGGAATGCTCATCCAGAGGAACCCGGGCGCCCGCTTTGTGATCGAGGGGCACACCGACTCGTTCGGAACCGACGCCTACAACCTGGACCTCAGCCGCAGGCGGGCGGAGTCCGTCAAGGCCTGGCTCACCGAAAGCATGGGGCTGCCATGGGATGCCATCCAGACGCTCGGCTACGGAAAATCCCGCCTCATCGCCCCGGCCGATGGAACGATCGAGGAGCAGCAAATCAACCGCAGGGTCGAGATCGTCATCCACGCCGCCCCATGATTTCCCCGAGAGAACGCGAGCTTAACAAGACAGCAACCGTGCTCTCCGAGCGCACCCGGCAGAAGCCCGACGACCAGATCTCGATCTTCAAAGGGTTTCGCAAGGTCGAGGAGCAGCGGCTCCGGATGTGGCACAATGCCGGAGGCGGCGGCCGCGAGGTCGCCCGCCAGAGGTCGGATCTGGCGGATATTCTTTTTTCTGAACTCTTCAGCGGCGTGTTGAGCGCCGTCGCTCCAAAGGGCCTGGGAGGCAGGCTCTGCGTCGCCGCATTCGGGGGCTACGGCCGCCGCGAGCTCATGCCGTTCAGCGATCTCGACATCCTGTTTCTTCAGGAGGGCTCGAAGCAGGATAAGGAAATCGAAGAGATCATCCGCCAGACCCTTGTCGTCCTGTGGGACCTTGGCTTCAAGGTAGGGCATGCGACCCGCACGATCCCCCAGGCCATCGAAAAATCGAACGAGGACATGATCACGAAGACCTCGATGCTCGAATCCCGGTTCCTTGCCGGCGAGCGGGAGATTTTCACGCGGTTCCGAGAGCGTTTCCAGAATGCGTGCGTGCGCCGGCACGAGAGCGAATACATCCAGTGGAGGCTCGCCAACCAGGCCGAGCTGCAGATCAAGAACGGGCAGAGCGTCTTCCTGCAGGAGCCGAATGTGAAGAACGGGATCGGCGGCCTGCGCGACTACCAAAGCATGCTCTGGATCTCGCAGTTCAAGCTCGGCCTGATGACAGCCGCGAAGCTTGTCGAGGCGAAAGCCCTCCGGGAGACCGAGCGCCGGCTGCTCGAAAAAGGCTACGATTTTCTCCTCCGGACCCGGACCGAGATGCACTACCTCAACGAGCGCGCGATCGACTCGCTCACCCTCCAGCTCCAAGGCCAGGTCGCCGTCGCATTCGGCTACGAACAAAAAAATATCCTGCGAAAAGTCGAGGCGTTCATGCGCGACTATTACAGCCACACGCGAAACATCCACCTGCTCACCGAGGCCGCGCTCGAGCGGATGCAGGCGGTTCCCGCCAAGAAGCCAGCAGGTTTTTTTGCGATGCTCCGCGGCCGTCCGAAGGCGGAGAAATTCGACGGCTTCCTTGCGAGGCAGGGGAAGCTCGAACCGGAATCCCGCGAGATTTTTCATGAGGATCCGTTCCGGATGATCCGCGCGTTCCACCATGCCCAGGTCCGGCAGCTCGATTTTCATGCGGAGCTCAGCGACCTGATCCGCCGCAGGCTTTCGCTCGTTGACCGGACGTTCCAATACTCGAGCGCCGCGCGGCAGACATTCTTCGCCATCCTTTCGCGCAAGGGCGAGGTCGGCCCGGTGCTCCGGCGGATGCACAACCTCGGGTTTCTCGGGCGCTACATGCCGGAGTTTGGCGCGCTCGACTGCCTCGTCCAGCACGAGTTCTACCACCGCTATACGGCCGACGAGCACACCCTCGTGTGCATCGAAAAGCTGGATGCAACGCTCTTTGCCGGCTCGGAAAAACTGGGCGGCTACCGCGAGATTTTCCAGAAGATCGAAGATCCGGCGATTCTTTACCTGGCGCTGCTCCTGCACGATACAGGAAAGGCCGCAAACGAGCGCAACCACGAGGAGGCGAGCGCCGCGCTCGCGCACAAGGTCTCGCGCCGGCTTCAGCTCACGCCCGAGCGCCGGCGGATGCTCATCACCCTGGTGGACTCCCACTACCTCCTCTCAAAAACAGCGCAGACCCGCAACCTCGAGGACCAGGCGACGATCGAGGATTTCTCGAGCATCATCGGCTCCCGCTCCCACCTGGACGCGCTGATGCTCGTCACCCTCGCCGACGGCATGGGAACGAGCGACCAAAATTGGTCGGATTGGAAAGAAGGTCTCGTATGGACGCTCTACAACCGGGCGAGCCAGCACCTCGACGGCGCGCCGGTCGCCGCCGAGGAAACCCGCCGGACCCGCGAGGCGCAGCACCAGAACGTCCTCCGCAAGCTCGGGCGCGACTTTTCTGACGAGGCGGCGGCGCATTTCCAATTTATGCCCGAGCGGTATTTTCAGATGTTTGGTCCGGAGGACATCGCCGCGCACCTGGGTCTGTTCCGGAAGTTTTTTGAAAACCAGAGCAAGGGGGATGCCACCTCCCTCGCACCGGTTTTTCAGTGGATCCCGCGCCCCGAGCAGGGGCACAGCGAGGTTTGGCTTTGCGGGTGGGACCGCCCCCGCCTCCTCGAGCGGATCTCGGGGGCCTTCCTTTCCGCACAGATCAACATCCTGAGCGCAGACATTTTTACGCGCAGCGACAGCCTGGTGCTCGACATCTTCCGTGTCGGAAGCACCCGGCACGAGCCGGTGACCAGCCCGAGGGACATCGGGCGCGTTGAGGCCAACCTTGCCGAGTCGCTTGCCGTGGAGGAGTTCGATTTCACCACGCTCGTCAGCAAAGAGACCCGGCTTCCAAGGTACCGGATCTCACAGGAATTCGACCTGCCCACGAGGATCCATGTCGATAGCTCGTCGCACCCGATCTACACGCTGGTGGACATCCAGACGCCTGACCGGCTCGGGCTTCTCTACGATCTTTTGCGCGCGATGGGAACCGCCGGGCTGATCATCGAGCTCGCGCGCATCACGACCGAGATGGATGTCGCGATGGACTCGTTCTATATCCACAGCAAGGACGGGGGAAAAATCAGCGAGCCTCCCGCCATGAAGCGCCTCCAGAGGATTCTTCACCGCGCGGCCGTGAAGGAATAATCCAAGCATCAGGCCTCGCCTGCCGAGCCCTCCGCCCCGCCTCCAGCGTCCTTGCACGGAGGTCTGGGGGCCACCCGCGCGCGGGCGTCTCCCGGGCTGGCAAGCATCTTGGGCAGCCAGGTCCAAACGATCTGCGTCGAGACGGCATAGTTCCAAACCGCTCCGATCAATGCGCCGCATGCGCCGGCAAACCACCAGGGGATTTTTGCAGCATAAAGGTATTCAGCCGTTTGGACATTCCCCAACGCCCCCAACGCGCAGACGGCGACATAAGCGAGGAGGCCGGGCAGCAGACGGCTGCCGCGAAGCCGGCGGGAGCGGAAAGTCACGGCGTTGTTGATCAAAAAATTCGACGTCATGGCCGCCGCCGTCGCAAGGCTCTGGGCCAGGACGAATGCTACCCCTGCCGCGCGGTAGAGCACGCCAAGAACGGCAAGATGGAGGAGCATCCCCAGAAGCCCGGTGCTGACATAAAGGACGAAGCTCACCGGGAGCAAGCGCCCTAACGATTTGTCGGCCAAGAGGTAGAGATACTCCAGCCCGACGACGACATCGAGCTTGCTCTCCCCGTGTTTGCGGATCCGAAACTCATACGGAAATTCCCGGGTTCTCAGCTTGCGGCGGCTGGAGAGCACGATATCCAGAAGGATCTTGAATCCCATCCCGGTCATCTGCCGGACGGTCGAGTCGAAAACCTCCCGCCGAATCACGAAAAATCCGCTCATCGGATCCGTGAGCGGCGTGCGAAGCAAAGATTTTTCGAGGAGCGTGGCCAACCGGCTGATTCGGTGTCTCCCCTCCGACCATTTTCCCACGCCCCCGCCCGCAGAGTAGCGGGTTCCGACGGCAAGATCGAGATGGGGATCCTCCTGCATGGCCGCCACCATTTCTGGAAGGATCGCCTCGTCGTGTTGGAGGTCCGCATCCATGACGGCAAAGACATCGGCCGAGCTTGAGCCCATGCCCTCGAGGCATGCCGAGGTCAGGCCGCGCCGCCCGACCCGGCGCAGGTGGCGAACCCGGGAGTTTCGCCTCGAGAGGGCCAGCAGCACCTCCTCCGACCCGTCATCAGAATCATCATCAACAAAAACAACCTCCCATTCGAAGCTGCCAAGTTGGGCCTCCAACCGCTCGACGACCAGCGGGATGTTCTCTCGCTCTTGAAAGGTCGGAACGATGACGGTCAAAAACAATGGCTCCATGAACAAAGATGTCGCGCAAGACACGGGGAAAGATGGCCCCGATTCCATGCGATCCATGGAAGGATTCTGAGTTGGCAGGCAGCCCGACACAAGGAGAAACCGGCCAGAAAAAAACGCTTTTGATCCCCCGATGTCATTTTGACCTGAGGCAACGCGCGCTTCGGAGAGCCCGGGCGGGAGTGCGTCAGGTTCAGGTGCCGCAAGGTTCATCGGTGGGGACCGCCCCCGCTGCGGGTGTGTTTCCGGGCATCCTTCCGGGAGAAATGGCCCGGCAGGATGCCGGACCATGCACGCTGGAAGCGTGCGCTCCCCGGCGAATCTGAGATTTGAGTTCGACGAACCCCGCAGAGTCGGCTACACATCCCCATGATGTTGATTTTTTCTTTCCGCCCAATCTGCCTGCCGCCCAGGCGGCGGATCCCCCGAAGCACTTCCGGCACAAATTCTATCCGCCCAGCAGGTTATTCCAACAGACATCCATGACCATCCTCGACCGCTACATCCTGAAAAAGTTTGCCACTCCGTTTTTGTGCTGCTTCCTCGGGTTCATCGCGATCTGGTTTATTTTTGATCTGAGCGACAACCTGCAGGATTTCATTCAGGGGAAGGCGGGGATGGACGTGCTTCGGGACTACTACGCGTCGCAGATTCCGCAGATCGTAGTGCTTTGCCTGCCGATCGGGCTCCTGCTGGCGCTCCTCTACTCGCTGACCGCGATGTCGCGCGCGAACGAGATCATTTCGATGATGGGGGCCGGGCTGAGCCTGACGCGGATCATCATCCCGCTGATCTGCATGGGGCTCCTGCTATCCGCCGTGACCGCATATTTCAACCAGGAATCCGCGCCGCACGCGGCGGCGATCCGCAAGAAGATGCTGAGCGACATCAAGCGCGGCAAGAAGCGGGATTTAAAAATCAAAGGCCACCTGTTCCGCAACCGGGAAGACATGCGCACATGGTATGCGAACAGCTTCAACGTCGAGCGGGGGACGCTCCGGGAGATCCAGATCATCCAGCAGAACGAAACCGGCGACATCCTCCAGCAGTGGTATGCCCGCGACGGGGCCTATGATCCGGCCTTGAAGCGATGGACCCTCACCAGGGCGCGCTACAGCGAGATGAACCCGGAAGGGGACGTGGTCAAATCCGAGGAGCGGCCGAGCATCACGATTGACGGGTGGTCCGAGACGCCCTGGCGGATCTCCAGCTCGGTCATGAACCCGGACTTCCTGTCGGTTCCTGAGCTCAGGGACTACCTGGATTACAACAGTGATTTTCCCGACAAGCGGCTCGCGGCATACCGCACGCACCTGAATTTCAGATGGTCGCTCTCGCTCGTCTGCCTGGTGGTGGTTTTTCTCGCCGCGCCGATGGGGATTGTCTATTCGCGGCGCGGGGTTCTTGGCGGCGTGGCCGTGGCGATCGGGCTGTTTTTCTCGCTGGTTTTCATGAGCAGCCTATTCATCGCGCTCGGGAAGGGCTCCCGGATCCCGCCGGTTGTAGCGGCTTGGGCGCCGCTGGTTTTCTTCTTGGGAATTGGAGTATTCCTGCTGTGGTTCCGCTCGACGAACCGCGACCTGCCGAAGCTGAAATTGCCAGGCTTCTGAGCGCGCTTTCCGCAAACCTATGACAACCGCGCAACCGTTCATCTCGCGAGTATTTTGGTTCGCGGTGGGCGGAGTGCTGAGCGTCTGCTTGAATTTCGGCCCCTTCGAGTGGCTGACGAGCCGGGCCGGGCTTCCGAACTGGGCGGCGCTGGCGATCAGCCTCACCTTCGTCACCGCGCTTTTCTCGGTCTGGAACTACCACATCAATTTCCGGACGGCGCGCCGGTGGCGGGATTGCCTTCCCAGGTATCTGGCCGCGCTGGGCGCCTGCTGGCTGATCAGCTACCTGCTGACCCTCACAGGAATCAAGGAATGGGGGATCACGCGGCTATCAAGGTTCACGATTTTTTTCTCTGTGCAAAGCGGGGTGAGCATTGTGAAGTTTGTCCTTTATCATTACTGGGTCTATCCCCGACATTCCAGCGATACACAGGCCTGAAAAAACATGAAACTCTCCGATCTCTCCGTCACGATTCTCATTCCGGCATTCAACGAGGAACACGCGCTTCAAGAAACCGTGGACATCATTTCCCAGCAGCGCGTCCATTTCAAAGATTTGGAAATTGTCGTCATCAACGATGGCTCCAGCGACCGGACGGGGGAGATCGCCCGCAATCTCCCGGTCACGCTCATCGAGCACGAGCAGAACCGGGGGTACGGAGCGGCATTGAAGAGCGGGTTGCAGGCGGCGAAGCACGGCTACATTCTCATCACCGACGCGGACGGAACCTATCCGCTCGAGGAGGTGCCGAGGCTCGCGGCAGACGCGACAAGTTTTGACATGGTCGTCGGCGCGCGGACCGGAGATGTCGTCCACATCCCGTTCCTGCGGCGGCCGGCAAAATGGATCATCACCTGCCTCGCCCAGTATCTCAGCGGCCAGAAAATCCCCGACCTGAACTCGGGCATGCGGATTTTCCGCAAGGATGTCGCCCTGAAATTTCTGACCCTTTACCCCGACGGTTTCTCGTTCACCACCACAATCACCCTGGCGATGCTGACGAACCATTACCGCGTCAAATTTATCCCGATCAACTACCACAAGCGGGTCGGCAAATCGTCGATCCACCCGCTTCGGGATTTCACGAATTTCACCATCCTCATCATCCGCATCTGCGCCTACTTCAAGCCGTTGAATGTCTTTGTGCCGCCCGCTCTGGTCCTGATGCTTGCGGGGCTGCTCAAGGGGGCGAGGGACTACTCGGTGCATGGCAACATCGGCCTGCTGGCCGGCATCCTTGTCCTCACGGGAATCCAGATGCTTTTTATCGGCCTCCTGGCCGACCTGATTGATCAGCGGATGAAGCTGTAGCCGCCCTGCGCGCCAGGATCCAGCCTGGGAAGGTGAGGAGCGAATCGAGGGCAATGGCCGCAAGCACGATTCCCGTCCACTCCACAGGCTGAAGGTATTGTCCTATCGCGTCCCCCACAGAGAAGCAGGCGGCCACATAAACCAATGATGGCGCCCAAACGGGAAGGAAGGCGAAGGCCCTCCCGGGAGCCAGGCAGAACAGCAGCCCGAGAAGAACGAGCCAGCCAGGCCATCGGATCCCGAAAATCGGAGGCTTCCCCGCACCGCCCTGCCTGGCAACCCCCCATGAGAAAAAGTCCGCCGTCCAGCGAAGCAGGGCGTTGGCGGACGGATGGATTGGCGGGAAGGAAGCTGTCCAATTTTCAAAACCGACTTGTGACATCCGGAAAAGCAATTCCAGCTCCACGGGCTTTTCCTGCCATCTGAGGGAATTTTCCTCCACCATCGCCTTGTGGAATCGCGCGGGGTCGAATTCGGCCCTCGGCTGCCGGTTGGTTTCTCCGGCGATAAAAAACCTCTCGATCGAAAGCCGCGCGCACCCGTACGGGTTGTTGAGGAAGGCAGAAATCGCAAGGGACTTGGTGACGGAATAGAATTTCTTCTTGTCCCGCAACAAAGCCACCCACTCGGGTCCCAGCGGGCTGGAGTCATCCCCGCAGTCCAATGTTTTTTTAAAGAATCGTTGCCGGAAGGCGTAGTTTGGCAGGTCTTCGCGCGCCTTCAGAACCAGGGGACGCAGAAGGTTGCGATACTCCGGCCAGGAGCCCTCCGGGGGAAGAAAGGGCAGAGTTGAGCTAAGAAACAACCAGCTCCCCTGCCCGCTGGCCCCGGATGTGGCAACCAGCACAACCGAGGCCGCCAGCACGAGCAAGCTTCTGCGCCCCCATGCCAGCGGCCGCCGGTTGACGAGCAGCAGAAAGACAACGAGAACCGCCCAAATCGGCTTGCCGAGAGTCTTCAGCAACCCGATGGCGCCGGCTCCGGCCAAGAAGAGGAAAATGTTTTGTTTTCGCTCCAGCCGCTCCAGAGGAAATGCCAGCGCGACCGTTGTGACAAAAGCTGCAAGCAATGCCGTTTCGGCAATCAATTCCTGTTCATACCAGAGCGCGTTTGGCCAGACCGCATAGAGCGCGGTCGCGGCAGGAATCCACACCGCCCGGAACCTGGTGACATGGCCGACAATCCATCCTATCGGCACCACAACAAGCAGCCCGATGATGTGCTGGATCGCTGCAAGAGTCGCGGAAGGGGAAAACGGCGACAAGGGAAGAGGAAGCAGAAACAAAGGATAAAGCCATCGGCGCTTTTCGGGGACATGGAGCGCCCCGCACGTCCAGAGATCCACGACCGACCGGAAATAGGAATGGCTGTCGCTGCCGTAAAAGATGACCGGCAACGTCTGCGCCATCTCAAACCGCAGCCATCCGCCGAGAAAGAGCGCCGGGAGACAGAGCATCAGGCACCCCCTGAAGGAGACGCTGTAATTGGTGCGGAGCGAAGGGACCGAGGGAAGGGATCGATCAACGAATCCAAAGAATCGAGTGAGGTGAGCAGGCAGTCGAATCATAGATTAGCCTGAATAAATCGCAGGGAAAAGCTTCTTGGATCGTTGTGGACAGGGATCATCGGCTAAAGCGTCATGGTGTCAAATTGTTTTCCAGCCGCGAAGAGCCGATCGAGCCTGCGGGCCATGCGATCCGAGGGCAGCGGAGGCATGAGGAAACTTGACCGTTGGATGCATCTCGCCTCTGCTGGGGCGATATGAACGATTTCGTCCTCGGCTCGGGCCCTGCGGCCATCGCCTGCGCCCAAGCCCTTTTGTCGCGCGGAAAGCGGGTCACCATCCTGGATGCGGGCGGAGAGCTGGAGCCTGCCCGGCAGGAGGTTCTTGATCGAGTCGCCGCCGAGCCTCCTGAGAAATGGGAGGCTTCCGACCTGGCCATCCTGCGCGGGGAGCAGGAAAAAGGGCATGGGAATATCCACCAAAAGCTTCTGTATGGGTCGGATTATCCCTATCGCGATGACGAGGACTCGATGCAGGAGAACCGGGCCGCGAGCCCATTTCATTACTCCCTGTCGAAGGGGGGGCTGAGCAGCGTGTGGGGCGCCTCGCTGCTGCCTGTGCATGCGGACGACATCCGCGATTGGCCGTTTCCTTATGAGGACCTTGTTCCCCACTACCGGGCGATTTTTGATTGGTTGCCGACTGCGGCAGGCGCGCCGGACCACCTCGCCGAGATCCTTCCATCGCACTCCTCAAAGCCCGAACCTCTCAGGTTTTCGCACCAGATTGAAAGCTTCGTTCAGGATTTGGAAAAAGGCTGCCCGGACGGGATGAGTTTTGGACGGTCCCGGCAGGCGGTTTTTACCGGCGGACGCAACGGGGGGCCTGGCTGCGTATATTGTGGGCGCTGCCTCTACGGATGTCCTTACGGGTTGATCTACTCGACCGCCCACACGCTCGATGACCTGCGTCGGAGCGGGCGGGTCGATTACATTGATCGCCAGCGCGTCGAACGGCTTGAACAGAATGCGGGTGCCGTGCGCATTCATACGACCGATCTCCGAACGGGCGAGCCCGCCAGATTCGAGGCTGGACGGGTTTTCGTCGGCACGGGGATCCTGCCGACATCATGGCTTGTCCTGCGCTCGCGCGATGCCATGGGGAGGAAGGTGGTCATGAAGGACAGCCAGTATTTCATCTACCCGTTCCTGCGCTGGTCGCTGGCCCGTGGCGTGCAGGAGGAACCATTGCACACGCTCGCGCAGCTCTACATGGAAATCCGCGACCCAAAGATCAGCAAGCACCTCATCCACTTGGAGGTATTTGGCTACAGCGACTACCTCAAGCGGGCGCTCCTGCAGACGCCGCTCAGGTTTGTTCTTTCCAACCCGTGGGTCGCGGAGCAGTTTTTCGGCAGGGTCCTGATCATGCAGGGATTTCTGCATTCGGCGGATTCCAGGACGTTTTCGGTCGAGCTGCAGGCTGGCACCGACGGCCGGCCGAGGTTGCACCTTGAGGCGAACAAGGCAGGTCCCGGCTGGGCTCAGGCGGTGAAGACCGGCCTCAAACTTCTCTCTCACGCGCACAGGCTCGGAGGCGCACCGATCCTGCCAGCGCTGCAATTTGCAGATCCCGGACGCAGCTACCACTCGGGCGGAGGGTTTCCGATGCGGAAGAATCCGTCGGAGTGGGAGACCGACCCTCTCGGTCGGCTGCCTGGATGGGATCGAATTCATCTCGTGGATGCATCGACCTTTCCGAGCATTCCCGCCACGACGATGGCCCTGAACATCATGGCCAACGCCCACCGCATCGGGACCGCAGCGGCGGACTTATGAGCAGCCTCCGCGTCGCCATCACGGGAGCGCGGGGATACCTTGGCTCGACGCTCGCGCGCCATTTTCAAGCAGGGGGGAGCGAGGTCGCCGCATGGCATCGCAGCGCAGAGGCCGGTGCGTGCTACAAGCTCGGGGGCGGGCTGGGATCCCTCGACTGGGAGAACATCGGCGCGGTTGTCCACTGCGCGTATGATTTCCGGGCGCGCGGGCGGGAAGAAATCCATCGGATCAATGTGGAGGGCAGCCTGGAGCTTTTAAGAGAAACGGTTTCGCGCCGGGCGCGCTTCGTTTTTATTTCCTCGATGAGCTGCTACGATGGCTGCCAATCGCTTTACGGGCAGGCGAAGCTGGAGGTGGAAAACGAAGTGCTCGCGGCGGGAGGCACGGTGATCAGGCCCGGGCTCATCTACGGCAATCCGCCTGGAGGGCTCTTTGCCACGCTCTGCCGCGCGGCCCGCGCGCTGCCGGTGCTCCCGATGATCGGGATGGGAAATTTTCCGCAATACCTCGCGCACGATGGCTGCCTTGCGCGGCTGGTGGCCGACGTGGCGCTCGGGCGTCTTGTCCTTTCGGCACGCCCGCACAGCGCGGCGCACCCGCAGAAAATCCTCTTCCGCGACCTCCTGCGGCGGATCGTGGCGATCGAACGGCGTCGCGGGACAATCTTTTTTCCGATCCCCTGGCGGGCTATTTATGCGGCGATGGCATGCGCCGAGCGCGCCGGGCTGCGGCTGGGGTTCCGCGCGGACAGCCTGATCGGGCTTGTCCGCGCGAACCCCTCGCCAGCATTTGATCTGCCCGAAGGATATTTCCCCCGTCCGTTTCCGGCGGGCCTCACCGAATGAAGCCGCTTTTTTTGTTCAGCGTGGACGTCGAAGAATTCGATGTGTGCCCGCCGGGACGCCCGTTCCGTCGAACCCCGCTGCCCGGGCTATTGGATGTCTATTTGAAGTGGCTGGAAGACCGGAAGGCGACGTTTTTCGTTGTTGGCGAGATGGCCCGGAGGTTCCCGGATGCCATCCGGGCGCTTCATGATGCCGGGCACGAGATCGCATGCCACACTGATTCCCACCGGCGGCTGGACGAGATGTCGCCCGGGGAGCTGCGCTGCGACCTCGAGCGGAACCGGGAGGCGATCCTGGATGCCGCGCCCACGGCGGAGATCACCGGTTTCCGGGCGCCCGTGCTCTCGATGATCCCCTCGACCGCATGGGCCTACGAAGTGATCGAGTCTCTGGGATTCGGATATTCCAGCTCGGTGCTGGCCGCGAAGAGCCCGCTTTATGGGTGGCCGGGATTTGGTGCCGCACCGCGCCGGTTTGGGCGCGTGCTCGAAATGCCAATAACCACCGGCCGGTTCGGGCCGCTGGTTGTGCCGTTCGCCGCCGGGACGTATTTCCGCTGCCTTCCCGCCGCCTGGCTCCTCCGCCGGTTCCGCGCCTGCGCGCAGCAGGGCGACCCGGTGCTCGGGTATTTTCATCCATACGATATCGATGCCGCGCAGGAACGGGTCATGAACCGCGGGGTGCGCGGGAACCCGCTCCTAAACGCGCTTCTTTACTTCAACCGCCGCAAGACGCTCGAGCGGCTGAACTTGACTCTCCAGGAGGGATTTTGCATCGTCCCCTACCGCGAATATGTCCGAAGCGTCTCCTGAAAATTTCCCCGCCCCGCGCCAAAAGATCGCGGTGGTCATCCCGTGCTACCGCGTGCGCGACTCCCTCCTCGAAGTCGTCCGCAACGCCCTCAAAGTCGCGGACTATGTTTTTGCCGTGGATGATGCCTGCCCGGAGCACTGCTGCGACGGGCTCGAGGAATCGGTGGGCGACCCGCGGCTGCGCGTGCTCCGCCATGGGCGGAACCAAGGGGTCGGAGGCGCCGTCATCACCGGCTTCGCTGCCGCCCTGAAAACCGATGCCGAGATTTTTGTGAAGATGGACGGCGACGGGCAGATGGAGCACCGTTGGCTGCCCCGCCTGGTCGAGCCGCTCCTGCTCGGGCACGCGGATTTCACCAAGGCGAACCGGTTCTACGATCTCGCCGCCCTCGGCACGATGCCGGCCGTCCGGCGGCTCGGAAATTTCGGGCTTACGTTCCTTGCCAAGGCGGCAAGCGGGTTCTGGAACATCTCCGACCCCACGAACGGCTACCTTGCAATCCGCCGTGGCGCCCTCGAAATCCTCAACTTCCAGCGCCTGCACAAACGCTACTTTTTTGAAATCGGCCTTCTCGTCCAGCTCAACATCATCCGCGCAGTCGTGCGCGATGTCCCGATCCCCGCGCGCTACAACAACGAGCCCAGCTCGCTCGACCCGCTGAAGATTCTGTTCAGCTTCCCTCCGAAGCTTGTCCTCGGGCTCGTCAGCCGGGTGTGGTGGAGATACTTCATTTACGACATCAACATGGTCACCCTGTTCCTGGTCACGGGCGGGTTGCTTTTTTTGGGCGGAGCGGGTTTCGGGGCCGTGAAATGGGCGGAAAATTTTGCGACTGGCGGAAGCCACCCTGCCGGGACGATCGCGATTGCTCTGCTTCCGGTGGTTCTGGGTTTTCAGCTCCTCCTGCAAGCGCTGGTTCTTGATGTCATGGACAAGCCGGACGAACCGCTTAGCAACCTGATGGTGCGCAGCCTGCCCTCCCCTTCACCCGAATATTGCGATCCTCATGGAAACAACAAACCCGGCCAGCCGCATTCGGCAATTTTTTGAAAGCGGCGCCTACAAGGCTTGGTTTGCGGGGGCGGTGGTCGCAATTTTCCTGCTCGGCGCATGGCTGCGATTTTCGATTCCGCTGGCACCCATCACGAGCAATGACTCGGGAGAATATCTCAGCCCGGCTGCCGCGATGCTCGTCAACGGAATTTACGAGCCCTCATCGAGGAACTTCCCGTATCCGGGATTCGCTTGGATCCTCTTCAATGCGTCTGGAACATTTGATTCGATCACGATCGCGCAGCACATTCTCGGCCTCGCAGGCGCGGGCGTGTTCTGGCTGGCGTGGCTGCGGCTGGGAGTTTTTTTGCCCCGCGATTGGCGGATTGCGGCGCTGCACGCGGTTCTCGGCCTCGGGCTTGTCTGGGGGCTCCTGCTCTCGAAACATCCGGTTTTCTTGGAGCACTCGATGCGTCCTGAGGCGATCTATCCGTTCTTAATCAGCCTGCACATTTTCGGAGCGGTGAGCTTTATGGAGAGATCGCTCATCAGAAAGTCGCTGCCGCTTGCGATTTGGTGGGGGGTATTCCTGACGGTTGTCTCCTTCGGGCTTTACGTCTTGAAGCCGATCTGGGGGCTCGCGCTGGTGAGCGGGGGGCTGCCGTTTTTGATCGTGCTCGCCTGCTCGCAAGGAAAATGGCGGGCGGTGCCCGTTGCTGCGGGAGCGCTGGGGGCCGTGGCGGGAATTGCCCTTTTTGTTCTGCCCGATTCGATCCTTTCTTCGCGCCGTTCGCAGCCGGCGACGCTCATCAGCGAACAGCTGTTCTTTGTGCATGCCGATTTGATCGAGCGGGAGATCCGGCGCGATCTGGCGAAGCCGGGCGAGCCGCCTTTCCCACGGGAGATCCTCCTGGCTACTGCGGACAGATTCCGTGACGGATTCCGCGGGGAAATCCCGAACCCATATCGAACGCTCGGGTTCGATCCGGATGCGTTCATGTATGGCGAGGCGAACACGCGGGTTCAAAAATACTTTCGGGCCGAGCCTGGCAGGGCGGACCGGCTCTACAGGCATTACTACGTGCAGGCGTGGCTCGGGCAGCCAATCCAAATGCTATGGAAAATCCTCCGCGAGATGGGTGTCTTTTACCGTTGCAATGGCAAGCTCACGCGCGCTGGCAGCACGCTCCAATTCCGCAAATGGTATGACGAGTCAGTCGCCATCTACTCAGACCAGGGATTTTTGAGGCCGTACCGCGAATGGGGGCCGCTCAGGGATTACCTGGCGGAGGTGAAAAATATCACCGCCACCGATGCCCCCTTCCGGCGCGGCTTGACGTCGGCCTACCTGAGCGCGGTGAACGCCACGTATCTCGTCGTCCTGGCCCTGTTTCTGGTTGCGGGATTCCTGTGGGGGAGAAAGCGCGACGCGGCAAACGGGGGCATCCCTCTCCTCTGGCTTGGCATCTGGCTCTTCAGCTACAACTTCGCCATCACGCTCACGGTGGCGCTCGTTCACAGCATGAGCATTCAGAGGTATACCGACACCCAGTTCTGCCTGACTCTCTTCAGCTTCTGCGCCGGGCTCCTTTTCCTTGCAGCAAGCTGCTGCCTGATCTCCAAACGGCAGAGATCGGCATGATCATCGCATCCAGCCCGATCGCCATCCAGACGATAAGCACCCATTCGATGGGCTGGACGTATTGAGCGTGCCGGTCGCCGATGGCAAAGACCGTGATCAGGCAAAGAACCGTCGGCAGCCAGAGGATCGACGTCGCAACGAAACGACGCGGGGTCAGACAAACGAGCAGCCCGAAGAGCGCGAGCGCGCCCATCCAGCCCAGGCTCAACCAATGCTTCTTCGTTGCCGGATCTTCGTTGTCATACAGGAACACGAACCGGCGTTGGATGAATTCCGCCAGGGGCTTCAGCCAGCTCGTCCGCTTCGCCCGCTCTTTGGCGAGCTGGTCTGTTTCCGTTTGATCCATCCGGTAAAACACCTGCGCATCTTTCCGGGAACGCTGCCAAATCTCCCGGTTGATCTCGCCCTGCTTTTCCCAATAGGCCTCCGGCGCGAACCGGTGGGCGTGCGCGCCTGTGGCAAAGGAGATTCCGATTTTTGTGAACATGAGCTGCGTGAATGTGACCGGGTGCTCAAGAATCCCGCCCTTTGCCAGGTCGCCGCAAACTTTCGAAAACTCGGGCTTGGTGGTCAGCTCCGCCCATACGGGCCCGACTTTTGCGGGATCTCTGCTCGATATCGGCTTCTTATATTCGCCTTGCGTCCATGCGTATTGATCCAATTCTGCCCGCGTCTTCAAAACGACCGGTTTGAGAGCCTCCCGGTATTCCTTCCACTTGGGGGCATCGAGGTTGACCAGCGGCAGCGTCGAGTTGAGCATCAGCCAGTTGCCTTGTTGTCTGCTGCCGGATGTGAGCATAAGCACCACTCCTCCGGCAATTGCCCCCCAGCATTTCCAATCCCATCGAAGGGGGTTGCGGGTGATCAGCGCCGCCGCCAGAATGCTTCCAAGCCACAGGCCGCGCCCGTGCGGCTTGAGCGCGACCACCATCGCCGCAGCGACCAGATACCAAAACAGCCGGCGGCGATCCGTCAAAGCTCCCGGCGGACTTCCCAGCGCGGCCGTGAGAACAAACGCGCCCAGCAAAAGGGATTCCGCGATGACCTCGTGCTCCGTCCAAAGCATCTTCGGCCAAACGGCGACGAGGATTGTAACCGCTGGAACCCATACCTCCCGAAGCCGTGTGGCATGGCCGACGATCCAGCCGATGCCAAAAATTGTCGCCAACCCTGCGAGGTGCTGCAAAATCGGAATGGATCGCGCGGGGCTGATCGGCAGGGCCGGCAGGGGGATGAGGGAAATCTGATAAAGCCAGCGGCGCTTCTCATTGAACGAAATGCGCCCCCTCGTCCAGAGGTCGACGGTCGGCTGGAAATAGGAGGCGCTGTCCGCCCCGTAAAACCCCTCCGGAATTGAAGAGAGGAATGTGATCCGAACGAAGGCGCCGATCAGAAGCGCGGGAAGGCAGAGCACCAAACACCGGCGCAGCGTGAACCGCTGCCCGCGCAAACCAACGGCCGGCGGAACCTCCATGTCCGGGCTGAGCGGGATGGGATGAAGGGGCGGTTCCTTGGGTTGCATAGATGGTAAGCAGACGCTACGAATGAGATTCGAGCAAGAAAGATACGTGATAGAAATGGAAACTCCCAAGCTGGCCGGACGGATGCGGCATTTTTTTGAAAGCGGCGCCTACAGGCCGTGGTTCGCAGGGATGATCGTCTGCATGGTTTTGTGCGGCGCGTGGCTTCGGTTTTCGATTCCTCTGGCACCCCTCACGAACCGTGACTCCGGCGGGTATATCAGCCCGGCCCTCGCGATGCTCGTTGACGGAACTTACACGCCCTCCCACCGGAATTTCCCGTATCCGGGATTCATTTGGCTCCTCCTCAAGACGTCCGGGACATTTGCTTCCATTACGGTCGCGCAGCACATTCTCGGCCTCGTAGGCGGGGTCGTTTTTTGGCTGGCATGGCTGCGGCTGGGAGTTTTTCTGCCCCGCGATTGGCGGATCACGGCGCTGCACGCGGTTCTCGGCCTCGGGCTTGTCTGGGGGCTCCTGCTCTCGAAGCAGCCGGTTTTCTTGGAGCATTCTCTGCGGCCGGAGGCGATCTATCCGTTCTTAATCAGCCTGCACATTTTCGGCGCAATAAGCTTTTTGGAGAGATCGCTCATTCGGCGGTCGGTCCCGCTCGCGATTTGGTGGGGAGCATTCCTGACGGTTGTCTCCTTCGGGCTTTACGTCATGAAGCCGATCTGGGGGCTCGCGCTGGTGAGCGGGGGGCTGCCGCTTTTGATCGCGCTCGCCTGCGGGCGAGGAAAATGGCGTGCGGTGCCCTTTGCCGCCGGAGCGTTGGGAACCGTGGCGGGCGTCGCCCTTTTTGTCTTGCCCGAGTCGATCCTTTCCTCGCGCCGTTCGCAGCCGGTCGCGCTCATCAGCGCGCAGCTGTTCTTTGTGCATGCGGATTTGATCGAGCGGGAGATCCGGCGCGATCTGGCGAATCCGGGCGAGCCGCCTTTCCCCCGGGAGATCCTTATCTCGACAGCGGACAAATTCCGTGACGGGCTCCTCAACGTCCAGAAACCTTACCGCACGCTTGGGTTCAACCCGGATGCGTTCATGTATGGCCCGGCAAATTATCTGGCCCAGGCTTTTTTCCGCAGCCAGCCGGGTGCGGCCGACCGCTTCTACCTGCATTATTACGTCCAGGCATGGCGCGAGCAGCCCTTTCAAATGCTGTGGAAGATCTTCCGCGAGCTGAGCGTCTTTTATCGTTGCGATGGGAAAATCACCCGGGCGGGTGCCATCCTCGAATTTCGCAAGTGGTATGCCGAGTCTGCGGCCATTCACGCCGAGCCCGATTATTTGAAGCCATACCGCGAATGGGGGCCGCTCGAGGGCTACATGGCTGCGGTGCGAAGCGCTTCCGCCACCGATGAGCCCTACCAGATGGACTTGCTGGAGGTGTTTTTGAGCGTCATCAACGCCATCTATGTCGTCGTTCTTGTCCTCTTTCTCGCCGCAGGGTTCTATTGCGGCCGGAAAAGCGAAGCGGGATGCGTTCCGCCCTTCTGGATCGGCATCTGGCTCTTCAGCTACAACTTCGCCATCACCCTCACCGTGGCGCTCGTTCACAGCATGAGCATTCAGAGATATACCGACACCCAGTTCTGCCTAACTCTCTTCAGCTTCTGCGCTGGGCTCATCGTCCTTGTGTCCATGTTGTTGTCGCGCTTCTCCGTTCCTTGTGCGAGCGCTGCCCGTGCAGGCAGCACTGGCACAGCCGGTGGGGCAGGACAGACTTCCTAGAAAAACTGTTCCGCAAAGTTTTATTGGACCGTTAAGCCGATGATATCAGGCAAATCGGCTCTGGAAAAATCTCCGGGGAGCCAGTTTTTCTCAGTTGCCGGGCAGCGGCGGGTTGTGTAGATGTTTCCCCGGCTCTCCGGACATCATCAAATGGGAAAAATCTACAACAACATCGTCGAGACGGTCGGCCGCACGCCGCTGGTCAAGCTCAACCGGATCACCGCCGGGCTCCCCGCCACCATCGCGCTGAAATGCGAGTTTTTTAATCCGCTGGGCAGCGTGAAGGATCGCATCGGGGCGGCCATGATCGAGGACGCCGAGCAGCGGGGGCTCCTCAAGCCGAGCACGGTCATCGTTGAGCCGACGAGCGGAAACACCGGGATCGCACTCGCCTTCGTGGCGGCCGCGAAAGGATACAAGCTGATCCTGACGATGCCGGAGACCATGAGCATCGAACGCCGCACCCTGCTCGCCCTTCTCGGGGCCAAGCTCGTTCTTACCCCGGGCTCCGAAGGCATGAAGGGGGCGATCGCGCGGGCCGAGGAGATCGTCAGCAATACGCCGGGAGCTTGGATGCCCCAGCAATTCAACAATCCGGCCAACCCGGCCGCCCATGCCAAGACCACCGCCGAGGAAATCTGGGAGGACACAGGCGGCGCGGTGGATATCTTCGTTGCTGCGGTCGGCACCGGCGGGACGATCACCGGATGCGTGGAGGCGCTCCAAGCCCGGAAGCCTTCGTTTCAAGCCATCGCCGTCGAACCGAAGGACTCGCCGGTCATCTCGCAGGCGCTGGCCGGCCAGCCGATCCGGCCAGGCCCACACAAGATCCAGGGCGCCGGCGCGGGGTTTGTTCCCAACAACCTCCATCTCAAATCCGCCTCGGGACAGAACCTGATCTCCGAGTGCATCCAGGTCAGCAACGAGGACGCTTTTGCCATGGCCAGACGCCTGGCAAAAGAGGAGGGAATCCTTGCTGGCATCAGCTCAGGAGCAAACGTCCACGCAGCGATCGAGGTCGCCAAGCGCCCGGAGAATGCGGGCAAGCTGATCGTGACGGTCGCGTGCTCGACCGGCGAGCGCTACCTCAGCACGGCACTGGCCGAGGAAGCCCGCGCGGAGGTCGGAGGGTAATATGGCAACTCCCGCACCGACTGACGACACCGTCATTGAGCACGAGGCGCTCGACGCCTCGCTCTTCTGGTATCTGCACAAAAAAACCATCCTGCTCGGCGCCGCCGCCGTTGCGATCCTCTGCGGGGGGTCGCTGGCATGGTATGTGTCTTCAACACTCTCCAACCGCGCGGCTGAAGCCGCACTCGCGACGGCAAAGGGGATCCCTGCATACGAGGCGCTGGCAAGCCGCTACGCAGGGACGATGCCTGCGGCCGACGCGCTCCTGCTCCTCGCCTCGGCAGAGCGCGATGCCGGCAAGGGCGAGGAATCCACCTCAACTTTCCAGAGGTTTTTAAAAGCTTACCCCAGCCACCCGCTAGCGGCTGGAGCCCTCCTCGGGATCGGACAAAACCAGGAGGCCTCGGGAAATTCCCAAGCGGCTGCTGCGACATTCCAGCAGGTCGCAGAAAAATACCCGGCAAGCTATGCCGCCCCGGTCGCGCGTTATCACCAGGGGGAAATCCTCCTGCGGGAATTCCGCCGCGACGAGGCGCGGGCGGTGTTCGAGGCGATCCAAACAGATTTTCCCGAATCCATCGTCGCGCGGATTGCAGCCGCCCAGATCGCCCGCCTCGCCACCACAAAATAGTCAGTAGTCCCTGCCCTTCTGCCGCTCGTGGCCGAGGAGGCGATCGATGTAATCCTCCGGAGACAGCTTGAGCGGAACCGGCCCGTCCGGCTCGCCTTTGATAAATTGCTGCAGCTCCGGATCCGGGTGGTTTTTGATCTCATCCGGGGTTCCTTGGGCGATGATTGTCCCGGCACGCTTCCCTGCGCCGAGGACGATCATTTTCGTGCCGATCCGGAACGCGCTCGTCATGTCGTGTGTGACCACGACGGCCGTCATATCGAGCTTGCGGGTGAGGTCGAGCGTGAACCGGTCAATCACGGCGGTCATGATCGGATCCAGTCCGGATGTCGGCTCGTCGCTGAAGAGGAGCTCGGGGTCCAGCGCGACCGCCCGGGCGAGTCCGACCCGCTTGCGCATGCCTCCGCTGATCTCGGCGGGCTTGAGGTTCTCAAACCCGGTCAGGCCGACGAGCTCGAGCTTCAGCTTGACGATCAGGTCCACGATCTCGGGATCCACCCGGCTGTTCTCGATCAGCGGCAGCGCGACGTTCTCGCCGACCGTGAGCGATTGCAGGAGCGCGCCAAACTGGAAATTCATCCCGAACCTCAGGCGCAGCTGCTCGAGCTTCGTCGCCGGCATCGTCGTGATCTCCTCGCCGAAGAGCTTGATCGAGCCGGACGTTGGCTTCATCGCCCCGATGATGTGCCGCAGAAGGGTGCTTTTCCCGCATCCCGACCCGCCCATGATGATCATCGTATCCCCTTTTTCCACGGTGAAGCTGATCCCGTTCAGCACGGTTCTCTCGCCGAATTTTTTCACCAGCTCGCAGACTTCGATAACAGGCATGGTCTAGAAAAAGAAGAAAAACGCGGTGAGCACGGCGTTGGCGACAAGCATGGCTAGGATCGAGTTGACGACGGA
>Ga0194058_10000122_pt1 | contig 31546 bp, 26 predicted proteins | sample SepL4417m_MetaG_FD_155490 | JGI IMG/M metagenome (GOLD analysis project Ga0194058, IMG submission 155490) | Anoxic zone freshwater microbial communities from boreal shield lake in IISD Experimental Lakes Area, Ontario, Canada - Sep2016-L442-17m | ecosystem: Environmental > Aquatic > Freshwater... | reverse complement strand
CCTGGCCGACCGTCGACCCCATTGCGGGCGCTCAGTCCCGCGACGGCGACGCTCCGTCGACTCTCTTCACGCGGCCGAAAGTGACTCACCTCGATCGGGAGTCGCCACAACGAGGACGCGCTCTCGCGCCGACAGGGAATACTTCGTATACGTAGCGCGGCGCGTCCGCGCCGTGCCGTGCCGTGCCGGCCGAGGGACGAAGGGGGCGAGCGTCATGGCATCCGCTCGAACGTTCAAGGTCGGTCCGCGTGCCGTGCTGGCGGGCGATGGCGCCCTGCTGATGGCCACCGCCTGTGCGGTCCTGGTGCCGCTCGCCGATCTGTACGAGGCCGCCGCGATCCCCTTCATGGCCGTCGGCCTCCTCGCGCCGCTGCTCGCCTGGTGGCTGCACGAGCGCCGCGTCGATCGCACGGCCACGGGCGGGGCAGTCCTGGGCTACCTCACCGGCGTGGGGCTCGCCATGGGCCTCGTGCTGCTGACTGTGATCGCCATTCTGGCGCTCACCGCCGTCGGCCAGTCCGCCACATCGGTTGACGCGGGGAGGGTGCTGGGGCAGATCCAAGTCGTCGTCATCGCCGTGGCGTACCTCGCCCTGGCCGCGTGGCTCGACGTCGTCGCGCTGCGGGACCTCTCGGCGAAGCGGCGCGAACACACCGGGCTCGATATCCCCCGCCTGGTCACGACCGTGGCGGGCGCCGCCTACCTTGTCGGCGTGATTGACTGGGCGACGGGACATCCCCAGTTCGACTACATCGGGATGATCCTGGCCCTTGGGGGCTGCGGCATCGTGGGGGCGGCGGTCGTGACGGTCGCCGACCTGATGGTCAGGGATCACGAGCGGCGGAGCCACGGGCAGCTGGTCTGGAGCGTCTGATCGATCTCCGTCGTACTCCGGCGGCGCTCGTCCACCCGACTTCCCGGCGCGTGCGGGCCGCGCGGCGGACCCCGTTCCATCCACGAGCACACAGTCGGGCAAGTGCGGACAACCAGGCATCTGGGTTGCAGAATGGTTGCAAAACGGAGTGCGAGCGGAGGAGCTGGCGGGAGCAGTACCTGCGAATCACTGGTGGGCGCACGTGGATTCGGACCACGGACCTCTTCCTTATCAGACAGGCCTAATAGTCTGCCCCTCTGAACCCAAGGAAGCCCATCGGGAATCGCGAAGTTGGGTCGCAGAATGACTACAGCGGGGCTATCAGCCACGTGATGCCGGGCAGGCAGGAGGAAGCCGCCGAGTAGGTCCACGACGCACTGCGAGCGCCGCAGCGTGCGTGAGTCATTGTGGAAGCGTGGCGTGGAAACGTTGCCCGGGGCGGTCGCGGGAGTAGACTCTCCGTATGGGCGTCATCACGAAGCCGTGGTTCGCCATCGCGGTGGTCTTGGCTGCCATCGGGGTCTGGGCCTTCACGATCGGACCGTGGGGTCCATGGAACGAACGCACGACCAGCACGCGCCTGGTGCTGAGGGCAGACACGTATCGGCGCCAGACGCTGGTGTCGCCGGCGTTCTCGCTCAACGGTGGCCCGGCGACCTTGAGGATCAAGGCCGTGCCGCCCGCCGGCAAGTCCCTCATGGCCAGCGTGAGGTGGGAGCTCATGCCAACGACGCCGGCGGCAGACGCCGCCGAGCAAGGCAGCGCAGGGCTGACGTCGCCCAACCTGGAGACCGGCCCCCATGAATTGCGGAACGGCTCAGGGAGGCGTCCGGGCGGCGGATTCCGGCTGCGCTTGAGCGCGGCCGCCGACTCGGCCGCGGCGATCACGGCCACTATCACGGAGCACAGGGACTTCTGGCACGGCATCCCGGTGTACGGGATCATCCTGGTTGCCGGCGTCGCCTACATCGGCCTCACCGTGGTGCCCCGGCTTCGGCTCTGGCAGCACGAGCCCTGGATCGTCGGGGGGCATCGGCACGAGGACTAGCTAGCCGATCCCTGGGTCGCTTCGTCTCTTGCGTCTTGAGGGGATGACCGGGGTCTCGGCTGGCTGTGCAAAGGGCGGCGCTCTCCCAGCTGAGCCAGCAGCCCACGAGGGGAACAAGTAGGGCGCCAGTTCAGGCTGCGGCGGCTCAGTCGGGCCTGAACGCGCCGGCCCCGCTTCCGCCCTGCGCGGCTACTTGAGCTCGAAGACCACGACGACGCTTGCGCTGATGTCGAGCTGACCCGGCTCGATGGGCACGTCCTTGGCCGCCCCGGCCATGTCGGACGTGCTGAACATCGGGCCGGGCACCAGGCCGACATCGCTCGAGCTCATGCTCAGCACCGCTCCGACGCTCTTGCCGGCGGCCTTGGCCATCGCCTCGGCGCTCTTCCGTGCGTCAGCCACGGCCTCGTCGATGGCCTTGGCGCGGGCGGGCGCCGGATCGTCGATGGTGAAGGTGGGCCCGCTGACGTTGTTGGCGCCCGCGGCGTTGGCCGCCGAGATGACCTCGCCGAGCTTGGCGATGTCGCGCACCTTGACGCGCACGCTGAGCGACGCCTGGTAGCCGGTGATGACCTGCTTGCCGCCCTGGTCGACGGTCTGCGGGTAGAGGCTGATGTCTTGCGTCTGAATGTCCTCGTCGGCGATGCCCTGCTTCTTGAGCGCGGCGGCGATCTGCGCGGCGCTCTTGGCGGCCTCGTCGAGCGCCGACTTGGCGTTGGCCGACATCGTGGTGACGCCGAAGGACATCTCGGCCGTGTCCGGCACGGCCTGCGTGGTACCGGCGCCGGAGGCGGTCACGGTGTTGGCGGCGGCTGGCGCGGTGACGTTGGTGGTGTCCCCGCAACCGGCGAGCGCAACGAGCGCCAGCGCCAGAGCCGCGAGGAGTGCGACAGTGGCGTACCTGTTCCTGAGTGCCATGGAGTTCCCCCTTCGAAGTGTGAGCGCGCCGGAAACGGCGGCGCCGTCTGTGCCCTTGCTCGTAGGACGCTCGTGTGCCGACGGAGGTTCACGGCGATCTGCCGCGGCCTCACCGACTCTCGCGAGCGTCGTCACTTCGGCTGCGGATTGCCGTGACGGAGACCTGGTGAGCGCCTACCGTGCGAGCACCTCGCGAGCGAAGGAGACGAGCCGGTCGGCCTGCGCGAAGGTGGTCCTCAGGCTTCGCGTGGACAGGCGGAAGAAGCCGTAGTGCGCTTCATCCTTGAGATCGATGAGTCGGCGCATCGCCGCCGCCGCCTGCCGGCCATGAGGCTCGATCTGCATGAGAAGCACCTCGACGTCATGGTGATCCTGTCCACGGGAGCGCCGGCCGAGCGCCTTGCAGCACGCTGCATCAGAGGCGTGGATCCCGGCGAGAACGGCGAGCGCGGCTGCCGCGCTCGCCCAATCGGGATCGGGGTCGGCCTCGTCCACGATCAGAGCCGCCACCTCCATGTACTGCTCTGCTCGGCGGAGCTTGACTCGCGCCTCCGGATCGCCACATGGTTGCGTGCGTCCGCCGGCGGGGGCGCGCGGGCTCATCGCAGCCTGCCAAGGACCGAGGAGGCCGGCTCGCCCGCGAGCGTGATCCCGTCGCGCATGACTTCTTCGACGATCGGCGGACGATCACGGCGGAGGGAAGCCAGTTCGTCTTCGGGCATCTCGGCGACACTGGCGCGATTCCCCGTCCACGACCAGATCACTTCAGCGAGCTCGTCGAGCTGCGACCGCCACCGCACGTCCTCCTCGCCGACTCCCGTCGGACGCACGAAGAACAGGTCGACATCGCTACGAGTGTCGCCGTCTCCGCGCGCCGTCGAGCCGAACAGCGAAGCGTGCGGCGGCGGGATCTCCCAGCTCGCGACCTTCTCTCTGATGCGGTCGACAAGGATCGAACGTAGGCGCGTGAGCGTGGCGATGGCTTCGTGCGCCATGTGATCACGGTTCAAGGCATAGAGCGTCGTGTTGCCACCGGCCGGCTCCTCAAGGACCAGGCCATGCTCGGCCAGTCGATGGAGCGCCTTCCATGCGCCATTCACCGAAACGCCGCTGAGGCGTGCGACCTCCCGGCCGCTCAGCGCCTTGGTCGTCCCCGCGAGCACGGCCAGGATCGGCCCCTCGGCAGGGGAGAGAACGACGGCATATGGCGACGACATGTCCATGCAGACCCCATGCTAGCAGTGTCCCCTAGAGGGTACAAGTGTCTCCTCGGGTGGACATATGTCCCCCCGGGGATTTCGCTCTGCCCTCTAGCGCCGTCCGCAGGCGTCGTCGGCGAGCGGCTGCAGGCCTGCGTCCATCTGACCGATCTACGCAATGGAGCCCACCGGTGACAAGAATCAGGCGAAAGCCCGTCGAGGATCAGGTGACGCCGGAGCGTCCAATATCACCCGCAGTACGACTACGCTGGTGGGCGCACGTGGATTCGAACCACGGACCTCTTCCTTCATGCCAACGGCCGCCGGCCAGAGTCAGTCAAGCTCCTCGGCTGGACCGAAGCCACCGCCCGTGACGTGTTCCTGCCACGGCACGAGGAAGCATTCGACCTGCGTGCCGAAGAGGCGATCTCTGAGCTTGCGTTGCACCGCCCGCAGGTCGCGCTCGATGACCTCGCGCTCGTCGTAGAAGAACCCGCCGAGCTTACGCTCGTAGGCGAGGCAGTGCTGATGCGCGACCAAGTAGACCGTCCGTATCCCATGTCCGCGAACGATAGTCTCGATCCAGGCCGAAACGTAGTCGTGTTCGGGTGTGGAGTCTGTCAGCATGAGCGGCCCGCCGGGTATGAGCAGGCGGTCGCCGTTCTCGGAGCCGATGCGCATCTCCAACTCGTGCAGGGTCTCGCGCAGGCGGCCGTCCACACAGGAGACAAGCAAGGTCGTCACGATGAGCGCCTCCCCTCGAGGATCCGTCTGCGTTGTTCGAGTCTACCCCGACGCCACGTGGACCCATGCTCTTCCACCCCTTCCCACACCCCTTCCCATGCATTTGGGTTGCAGAATGGTTGCAGAACGAGGGCCTGGGGGAGGGGCGAGCGGGAGAAGTACCTGCAAATCACTGGTGGGCGAACGTGGATTCGAACCACGGACCTCCAACTGGGTCGCGCGGCCTTACTCCGGCCGCCACGCGGGGTAGGCTGCCGCCTTGACTCCGGGGACCGCTGAGAGCCCGGAGCCGTCCGCGTTGACCACATAGAGGAGGGAGCCCCTGGGGCCGGTGCCCGCCACCGCCAAGGCCTGCCCGTCCGGTGTCCAGGCAGGAGCGGCATAGGGGTCGTCGGGGATGAAGTCCGAGACCGGGTCGAGGAGCCTGACCGGGGTGCCACCCCCACGCGTTGCGACGACTTCGACGACCCCGTCGGCGTTATTGTCGAGGGCGAGGCTCTTGCCGTCCGGCGAGAGCGCGAAGTCGGCGACGTTCCCGATCTTCGTCAGCTGGACGAGTCCGCTCCCGTCGAGCTTCGTGCTCCAGACATCGCCGAGCGAGAGAAACAGGATCCTGTCGTCCGGCGCCCAGGCGGCCGAACCCTCGCCCGGCGACGACCCACCGCTCGGGCGCGTCACGCGCCGCAGACCGCTGCCGTCGACGTCGATCACACAGATGCCCTCCTGAGACCCACCGCTAGCGCTGAAGGCGATCTGCTTGCCGTCGGGTGACCACGCAGGTTCCCCGCCTCTGAGCGACCCCTTCGTGAGCTGTCTCGGGCCGGAACCGTCCGCGTTCATGACCCAGAGCGCCGCAGTGGGGTTCGCCTCGTCGTAGACGGCGTAGACGATCCTCCTCCCGTCGGGGGACCAGGAGGGGTGGCTCAGGCGGCCTGCGCCCCTGGCGAGCATCGTCAGACCCGAACCGTCTGCGTTGACGACGTAGATGTCGCTCGTGATGATACGGGCCACGCCTTGGTCGTCCCCCGCCTTCGTCACCTTCTCGAAGGCGATGGTCCCGGAGACGGTGGGCGTCGGCAGGGGAGTGGCACTCATGCTGGACGCCGCCGAAGACGAGCTCACCGCGCTTGGCGAGCTCGATGCCGTGGAGCCCGACCCGCCGCAGGCGGCGAGGGCGAGCGTCGCGACCAGGACGGGCACTGCGAGCGTCGTGCCCCACGCGAACCGTGTCAGCTGCCGCTTCACAGCCCGCACCCCCCACTCCGTGCCGGCGGCGCGGTCGCGCCGCCCTACCGGGTGAGTGTGCCGGGGCTGCGCAGCGTTGTCTTCACCCGAATCAGGTGATTCTCAGGCGACGACGGGCGTGTGCGTCGGGCAGTGGGCTACGCGCCGCGAGGTGCCAACGAGTAGCGCCCCGTGCCAACCACGACCGAGCACGACCGAGCACGCCCGGGCATTTGGGTTGCAGAAGGATTGCAGACGGCGATTCGAGCGGAGGGGCTAGCGGGAGAAGTACCTGCAGATCACTGGTGGGCGCACGTGGATTCGAACCACGGACCTCTTCCTTATCAGGCAGGCTGTCTATCCTGCTCATCTAGGCCCAAGGAAATCCAACAAGTCACAGGCAGTCACAAGAACTGTGGCGATTTGCAGCGAAAATCAGCGTCCGGTTTCCCAAGGTTTCCCAACGAAGCTCATCGCGGACCGGGGATTTGGGTTGCAGAATGGTTGCAGACCGGGGTGAGCGCCGTCTCAATCATGTGGGCGGCACAGGTCAGAAGAGCTGGTTCTCGCCGGCGAACAATTCGCTCACCGACTCGTCCTCGAACACGTTCTTGATGGTGCGCGCCAGGATACCCGCCACGCTGAGGACTCTGATCTTGGTGTCCTTCTGCGCGAGCCGGATGGGGAGGGTGTCCGTGACGACGACCTCTTTGACTGCCGAGGCGCGGAGGCGCTCGTATGCGGGACCGCTGAGGATGCCGTGTGTAGCCGTCACGTAGACTTCTCTGGCGCCCCTCTCATACAGAGTGTCGATGGCGCTCGTGATCGTGCCCGCAGTGTCGATCATGTCGTCGACGATGATGGCGATCTTGTCCTGCACGTCGCCGATGAAGTGCATGACCTCGGCCTTGTTGTGCTCGGGGCGCATCTTGGTGAGCACGGCCAGATCAGCTTCGGGCATACGGCTGATGAACCTCTTGGCGAGCTTGACCCCGCCGGCGTCCGCCGAGACGGCGACGATCGGCGTACCCCCGAAGTCCTTGCGCGCAAAGTAATCCGCCAGGATTGGCACGGCCGTCATGTGGTCGACTGGAATCTCGAAGAAGCCCTGGATCTGGCCCTGGTGCAGGTCCATCGAGAGGACGCGGTCGACCTTGGCCGCCTCGAGTAGCGTCGCGACCAGGCGAGCGGTAATCGGCTCGCGGGCGGCGCTCTTCTTGTCCTGCCGTGAGTAGGGGTAGTACGGCATGACGGCGGTGATGCGCCGCGCCGAGGCTAGCCGTGCCGCTTGGATCATGATCAGGAGTTCCATCAGCTCGTCGTTGATGCTGTCCGCCGGGGACTGGATGATGAACGCGTCGGCCCCTCGCACGTTCTCCTCGAAGCGGGCATAGATCTCGCCGTTGGCGAACGTCTTGAGCAACACGCGACCAAGTCTGACGTCGAGTTCCTGGGCGATCTTGGCCGCCAGTTCGGGGTTGCTGCGCCCAGAAAAGACCATCAGGCGCTTCTGCGGAGTCGTTACGCAGCAGGAGCTGTCAAACACTCGCGTCCCCTTCCAGTGAGCTTCCGGCCAGACCGGAATCCTATCAAGGCAAGCACAGAGATGAAGAGCTCAGGAGCTTCCTGAGCCGACCCCAAGAAGGTGCCCGCTCAAGCGCGGCCGGCTGTTCCTCTTGGCCGCGCCTGCGGCCGCTTCGGCGGACACGGCGAACACCGTCTCGGTACCAAGGCGGGCAACTCTGCCTGCAGGCCTCATGCTCTCTCCTCGATTCTGGAGGCCGCTCTCAAGGGACAACTGGGTCTCATGCCGCCGGTCTCCCTCTGCTACCTTGCCGGAGTCATCGTTCGGCTCGAAGCGACTTCGTCGACGTTCTAACACGCAGTGCAGGAGCAGCCGGCGAGATGACGCCAGCCGTCGCCAGGTACCTGGCCGTGGAAGAACTGCGCCTGCTGCCAGGCCCTCGGCTGCGCCGGATACTCCAAATGGCGGACTTGATCAGCTTCGGAGTCATACCGAAGCACGGCACCGCTCTCGAGAAAGCAGTACGCGGGCTGCCGGGCCGCCTTCGCCTCGTCGAAGTTCACCAATCCTCCCTGCGCGGTGAGTCACTGGGCTGCGGATGGCGGAATGCGACCGCGCGTTGTCCCTCTCGCCCGCTGGTGCTCACGGAAGCACTCTCTGGACGAGGTCGACGAGCCGGCACGAATAGCCCCACTCGTTGTCGTACCAGGAGACGCACTTGACCAGGTTGCCCTTGGCCATGGTGAGCGCCGGGTCGAAGATCGACGAGTGGCTGTTACCGACCACGTCGATGCTGACGATGGGGTCCTCCTGATACTGCAGGATGCCCTTCATGCGGCTGCTCTCGGAGGCCGCCTTCATGGCCGCGTTGACCTCGTCGGCGGTGACCTCGGTCTGGAGCACGGCGACCAGGTCGGTGGCCGAGCCGTCCGGCGTGGGCACGCGCAGGGCGAAGCCGTCGAGCTTGCCCTCGAGGTCGGGAATGACGAGCGCCACGGCGCGCGCCGCGCCCGTGGTCGTGGGGATGATCGACTGGGCTGCGGCGCGGGCGCGGCGCAGGTCCTTGTGCGGGAAGTCGAGGACCGGCTGGTCGTTGGTGTAGGCGTGGATCGTGGTCATGAAGCCCTTCTCGATACCGAAGTTATCGACAAGGACCTTGGCCATGGGGGCCAGGCAGTTGGTGGTACAGCTGGCGTTGCTGATCACGTCGTGCTGGGCCTTGTCGTACATCTCTTCGTTGACGCCCAGGCAGATCGTGATGTCGGGGCCCTTGGCGGGCGCCGAGATGATGACCTTCTTGGCGCCGGCCTCGAGGTGCTTGGCGGCGGCGGAGCGCTCGGTGAAGCGGCCGGTGGACTCGATGACGACGTCGGCGCCGAGCTCCTTCCAGGGCAGCTGGGCGGGGTCGGTCTCGCTGATCACGCGGATGCGTTTGCCGTCGATGACCAGGGCCGCGTCTTCGACCTCGACGGTGCCGGGGAACACGCCGTGCACGGAGTCGTACTTGAACAGATGGCCCAGGGTCTTCGCGTCCGTGAGATCGTTGATCGCCACGAACTCGATGTCGGCGCCCTGCCTGAGCGCCGCACGGATGACGAGCCTGCCGATGCGGCCGAAGCCGTTGACTCCTACGTGTGTGGTCATGGAGCTCTCCAAATGGTTGCGTGTTGAGGAAGTCGGGGACGGCGGCGACGTGGCAGAGTCACCGCCATCCCCGCACAGGGGCATGTGCTGCGCCTAGTCGGGGGGATGAGTAGGCGCTGCCCCATGCCGCCGGTGCAAGTCGCGTGCCAGCGTAGAGCGCCGACGGCAGTCTTTGATTCGGTCATCCCTACTGCGCTGTCCACCCACCGTCGACATTGAACTCGGCACCAGTGACCCATTTCGACTCATCGGACGCCAGGTAGAGGTCGAGATAGGCGATGTCCATGGGCTCTCCGATGAAGCCAATCGGATGCGAAGCCGCGAGTCTCGCCACGTACTCATCCACAGAGACTCCCAGGTCCGCGGCCTCTTTCTCTGTCAATGAGGTGCGCACGCAGGCGGGGTGAACCGAGTTGACGCGAATGCGGTAGCCCTTCGCGCGCACATCCAGGGCCGCCGCCTTGGTCATCATGGTGACCGCGCCCTTCGAGGCGCAGTAGGCGAACAGGCCTGCCTCTCCCACCTGGCCATCGACGGAGGACCGATTCACGATTGAGCACCACTCACCGCTGCCCTTCATGGCTGCGATGGCATGCTTCATACCAAGGAACACGCCGGTCGCGTTGACGCCCAAGACGAAGTTCCATTCGTCCAGACTCGTGTCCTCGACGTCACGACCTAGCGTGACACCAGCGTTGTTGACAAGGACCCCGAGTTTCCCATGCAGCTTCAGCGTGTCGGCGATCACACGCTCCCAGTCAGCCTCGCGTGAGACGTCCATCTTCATGAAGCTCGCCGTCCCACCAGCCGTCTCGATCTCGCCCACGACGTCTCTTCCTGCGGACTCATCGCGGCCACAGATGATGACCTTGGCTCCTTCCGCAGAGAACAATCTTGAGGTCGCCACGCCGATGCCCCGGGCTCCGCCTGTGACGATGGCGACCTTGCCCTCTAGCCGGCCCATGTACGCTCCTTGAGAATCCGTCCAGCCAGACCGGCGGACCAACCCCGATGGCCTCCGTGAACGCGCGTCAAAGCTGCATCACTGGCAACGGGTTGCGAAGATTCCGAAGAGATCACCTTTGACCGCCTCCCACCGCATTCTCAGCTGCGCGTACGCTGCTTGGGCAGCTGGATCTGGCTCAACCTTGGGAGCGAGTTCCAGCACTACTTCAAGGCCGTCCTCCACCTCGTCGAACACCCCGGCACCGATCCCGCCGAGGATCGCGGCACCTATTGCCGGCGCTTCAACGCGCAGTGCCGGGACCAGCGGCTGCCCCATCACGTCGGCCTTGATCTGGTTCCACTGGGTGCTTCGCGCCTCTCCATCGGAGATCGTCATCGTCGTGACATCGTGACCACGGTCTCGGATGACATCGAGCAAGGCTGGATACTGATAGGCGATGCCTTCAAGCGCGGCGCGCACGAAGTGCGGGCGGCGATGATGTCCGGAGATGCCGAAGAACACCGCCCTCGCGTTGTCCTCGAGGCACGGCACAGTCGCCCCCTCGATGTAGGGGAAGCACATCAAGCCCTCGCTACCGGGCTCCACGCCCCCACCCTCGGCAATGAGCTGCTCGTAGGACGCCCCGTCACCAAAGGCGTCGCGGAACCAGCGGAAGGTGGTGCCAGTACCGCACACGACCATCTCGTGCAGGTAGCGTCCGGGAGCGACGTGCGGCAGCAGACTGAGCAGGCCTGTGGGGTCGAACTTGGGCGACTCGGCGACGACGCGCCAGCTGTTGGACGAGCCCGTGCCGATGCTCACATCGCCTGGCCCGACCACGCCAGAGCCCAGAGCGGCGCATGGGTCATCCCCGCCGCCGGCAACGAGCATGGTCCCCGGCTCGAGACCGATTTCCAGCGCCGCATCTCTACCCAGGACACCTCGTGGCTCCCACGGTTGATAGCGTACGTCCGGAAGGATCTCGCGAGGAATCTGCGCATCAGCACAGATCTCGTCTGACCACGATTCTGTGCGCCAATCGTTCATGATACTGCGGGTCGGCCCGGTCGGGTCCGTGCCGATGTCGCCCGTCAGTCGATATGCTAGATAGTCTTTCGGCTGAAGAGCATGCCGCACTTCGCGCCAGACCTCAGGTTGATGACGCCGAGTCCACACCAAGTTGGGCAGCTCCAAGCCGGGGATCGGCAGCGTGCCGCTGCGGTCGATGAGCCTTTCCCTCCCCAGCTCCTCGTACAGCTGCGTCGTCTCTTCCGGGTCCCGACGATCCGACCAGTGGATGCACGGGGCAAGAGCGCGACCCGCCTCATCGAGCAGCACCGCGATGTCACGCTGACCGGCGAGGCAGAGCGCAGCCACCTCGCCCGGGGCGACGCCGCCCTTGGCGAGGACCTCCGGAATGGCCTTGGCGAGAGCACGATACCAGTCGTCGGGATCGTTCTGCGCCCACTCCGGGTGCGGTCGATGCATCGGGTAGCTGTGCTCGGCGATCGCGACCACGCCGCGGTCCGGATGGACCAGCGCTGCCTTGAGAGCCGACGATCCGACGTCGGCGCCAATGAGATAGGGACTCATGACGAGGCTGAAGACTCCGCCGGCACCGCAAACTGGGACTTCCACGCCTCGGCGATCCATTCAATCTCCGACTCGGGCAGGAGATGGACATCGCCCAGCTGACGCAGCCGCAGGTACACCTCACACGCACCTTCGACGACTGCGACCGTGCGATAGGCATGAGCGAGGTCGGCGCCGACAGCGAGCAATCCGTGGAAGCGCATGAAGCAGGCACCACGGTCGACAAGCGCGTCGGCGGTCAGGTCGGCCATCTCGGCGCTCTCCGGCTTGGAGTACGGGGCCGAGCGGACATCGCCGCCAGCCGCCTCCACGAGACCGGTGAGAATCGGCGGCAGGTCCCAGCCGAGGTTCGCCATCGTCATGACGCCGGCACCGTGCGTGTGGACGACCGCGCCGACCTCTGGCCGACGGGCGCAGATCAGCGTGTGCATCAGCAGCTCGGAGGTCGGCTCCTTGCGTGCCTCCACGATCTCGCCGCTCGTGCTCACGATGCAGATGTCTTCTGGCTCGAGAGCGTCGTAGGGCGTCGACGTCGGCGTCATGGCGAGGAGGTTCGGCTCACCGGGAATCCGCGCGCTGATGTTCCCCGCCGTGTAGTAGACAAGGTGCTCAGCCTGAAGCCTGCGACAGTAGTCGACGACGTCTTGGCGAGTGCGTTGCCAATTCTCGTTCATTAGCTCTTCTCTCCTTTGCCGATGGAGCATGCATGACGGTAGCGGGCGGCGAGACGGACCATGCCGAGCAACGCGGCGGCCGCGAAGGCCAGAGCCAGCGGGACACGGACCAGTGCAACGATCGCCGGTACATCGGACGCGTCGAGTTGCACCTTGGCCGGCCAAGCGCCCATAACGCCTTCGACCTCCAGCCCTCTTGACGCGTAGCGCAGACGAGTTGGCTTGAAGGGCAGATCGCCGATTGGCGAGCTCACTCTCATCCTTGTCCTCCGTTCAGGCGAAGCCACTGTAGAGCGATCTCCTGGCCTGCGGCAGAGCGCTCCTGGATCGACTCGCCCACCAGCGGTTGTACGAACGTGACTCGCGGATCCCCCTCCTGCAGCGCCCCTTCGACATTGCGCGTCGGCCGGGGGTCACCAGCGAGAATGAGGGCATCGCAGTCGACCTCTTGGACGCCCGCGGGCGTGTGCACGCGCGCGCTCCGCACGTGTTCGCGCCCGATGATCTCCAGACTGCCATTGCAGTCGACTGCCTCATCTGCCCAGTCAGGCTTGTGTGTGGCGGTGACGGCTATCGAACCGCCAAGGCCGTGGACCAACTCGGCGACGCGGCGAGCCCAAGGGCCAGAGCCAACGATGAGAGGCTTCTGCCAGAGAGGCACGCCAGCGGCGAGGAGATGCTCTGCCACAGTCGCCGGCAGAACGCCGGCGGGCCGCTCGCCGAAGAGCCCGATATCGGCGGCGGTGGCCGGCCTCAACCCGCCGGCAAAGAACAAGTTGTGGCCGGGATTCCATCTGATCTCTCCAGGTGCCGCGACGAGGAGTCGCTCACCGTCCCAGCGCGTCGCGGTCCCGCCCAACCGGAATTCGACGCCGGCATGCTCCGCTTGACGGACTAGGCTACGCACAGCTGGATCTCGCCAGCCCGCTTGCCCGCCGGAGACCGGCAGGCGATCAACGATGACGACTGAGCACTCCACGGCGAGAGCGATGGCACAACCGAGACCGCTCGGCCCCGCCCCTACGACGAGCTCCGGCAGACCGGTCATGAGCCCACCGTGCCGCGCGTCGTTGAAGGAGCCGTCGCGGGTCCCGTGTTCGTGCTCAGCGCGCAGAGGAAGGTGACGCCGGCTGCGCAGAGTGATCCCTGGCACCGCCCGTGAGTGGCGCCGGTCCGCTTGCGCACTGCATCGACGGAGCGAGCGGGCAACGGTCCCTCCAGGGATTTGGCGATCTCGGCTGCACTCACGTGCTCGCAGGCGCAGACGACCTGCCCATAGAGCGGATCGATGTCGATCAAGGCTTCAGGATCCGGCGCAGACCGCAGACGGGGCACCGGGGTGACCGCTGCCACAGCGTCCCGGCGCTCGCCGACGTCTAGGCCACTCTCACGCAACAGCGCGACGACGTGCTCAGCGCTCGCGGGGGAGATGCTGACGCCTGCGGAGCGGTCGGTCACGTGCACGAGGTTGGGGACGATGGGGTCGACCCTCAGCCGATGCTGTTCGTCGCTCGCAGGTCGGTTTGCCGCGAAGGTCTTTATCGCGTACTCCGCCAATGCTGAAGGCACGAGTCGCGCTGCCTGCTTCAGCACATGGGCGATGGTGTCCGCGTCAGTGGCGCGATCGTCTGGATCTTCGCCGTCCTGCGCGGTCGGCCCAAGCAGAGCCGAACCGTGCACGGTCGGAACCACATTGATTCCCTTGGTGTCTGGTAGGTGGGTGCAGAAGACGATCTTGGAGAGGCGCTCTCCGAAGCGACGATCGAGGACGACGTACTGTCCCTTGCGCGGCCAGGTCGCGATCGCTTCGCCACCAGCGAGGGCACTGATCTGGCCGGCGCCGAGGCCCGCCGCGTTTACCACATATCGCGCGCGCACGCGGCCGCGTGATGTCCTGATGATGGTGACGTCCTCAGTCTCGCGTTCGACAGCGATGACTCGCTCGCCTAGCCGAAAGTCCACGCCGTTGAGCACCGCCAGCTGTCCGTAGGCGATGGTCAGGCGCATGGGGTCGATGATGCCTTCGTCCGGAAGAAGAAGGCCGGCGACGCAGTCGCCAGAGACGAGCGGCTCGGCCTCCAACACCTGTCGCGCGGTGAGGAGCTCGGCACGAGCTGCGCACTCCTCCGCCTCCTGACGAATCCCCTCGAGACGATCACCTTCCTCGTCGCTCAACGCCACCATGATGGCGCCGATGCGCCTATAGGGTACGTCGAGTCGATCGCACAGCGACTCCCACCCGGGATTGCTTGCGTTGATGAGTTGCGTTTCAAGCGACCCGGGTCCACCGTAGTACGACACGGCAACGCCAGTGTTTCCCTTACTGGCCCCCTCGCCCACATCTGCCTCGGCTTCCAGCAGACATGTGCTCGCCGACGTGGAAGACAGCCGGGCCGCCACGGCGGCTCCCAGAACACCGCCGCCTACGACAGCCACGTCAAACACATGCTCGGCGCAATGGCCGTCGTGCCGCCTCCGGCCCATGTCAGTCCCTCCGCCGCGGACTGAGGGCGGTGCCGGTTCCCTGGTCGCGCATGCTTGTGACGCGAGCGCGGCTGCCGTTCACGCACCTGTCCTTTGCTGCAAGCACTCGAACGTCGATGCGCACCTTCAAGGCTCCCCTGTCGTCGACCGTACATGTTCGAATTCTGTCCTTTTCGAGTTCAATCTAGCAGATGCTAGCATCTGAAACAAGTGCATATATTGACATCCTTGTCGATTGGTTGTAGTGATATGAACGCAATCAGCGTATCAAAGGAACGGTCACTGAGGGAGCAACACGGAACCGTTCGCCACGTGAGCCAGGAGGTTGAACAGGGTGGACGCAGCATCGAAGCACGGGCCCTCCGATGACCATGTTCTGGAGGGCTTCGGCTACAAACAAGAGCTAAGCAGTCGTCTCGGCGCATTCTCGACCTTCGCGACAGGATTCGCTTTCATCTCCATCCTGACCGGAGCCTTCCAGCTCTTCTTCTTCGCCTACGGAGTCGCCGGCCCCGCCTTCTGGTGGACGTGGGTGATCGCGACATGCGGCCAGGTGCTCTTCGCGTTGTGCTTCGCGGAGCTGGCTGTGCATTACCCACTTGCCGGCTCGATCTACAACTGGTCCAAGTACGTTGCGCGGCCCGCTACCTCGTGGATTGCGGGACTGTCCCTGACTTTGGCGCTCATCGTCTCGACCGCTGGCGTAGCTCTTGCCATGCAGTTCGTGCTGCCCACCATCTCGCCCGTCTTCTGGCTCTATGGGGACGGGACCGGCGCCTACGACTACGCAACGAACGGGGTCATCCTTGGCGCGATCATGATCGTCGTCACGACCATCATCAACGCGCTCGGCGTGCGCGTGATCTCGATCATCAACAACATCGGCGTCAGCGTCGAACTCGTCGCGACGGTCATGCTGATCATCTTCTTCATCGCGAGAATCCAGCGCGGCCCCCAGGTCGTTCTGCAGACAAACGGCACAGGTGCCGGACAGAGCCTCGGATACTTTGGCGCAATGCTCATGGCAGTCCTGCTTGGCGTATACATCATGTGGGGTTTCGATACTGCGGGCTCGGTGGGCGAGGAGACGATCAACCCGCGCAAGACCAATCCCCGGGCAATCATTCGTGCCCTTCTGGCCGCTGGGATCTTGGGCGGCGTGCTCATGCTCACAGCACTCATGGCCGTCGGCAACCTCCAAGCAGAAGAGCTCTCCATCTCCGGTCTCCCATACATCGTGCAGAGCGTCCTCGGCCACACACTCGGCAACATCATGCTTGGGTGCGTCGCAGTCGCCATATTCGTGTGCTGCCTCGCCAACCAGACCGGAGCCATCCGCATGATCTTCGCGATGGCTCGTGACAACGCCCTACCGGGCGGCGCCAGGCTTTCCCATGTCTCGCGTCGTTCCAAGACGCCGATCGTGCCCGCGGTCGTGACCGGGATCATCTCTTTGCTCATCCTCCTGGCCAACATCCGGCAGCCGCAGATCTTCGTGGTGGTGACCAGCACGACCGTCGTACTGGCCTTGATCGCGTACGTCCTCGTCGTCGGCCCGTTCTCGCTGAAGCGCATGCGTGGCGAGTGGCAGCAGACAGAGAAGGGATACTTCACGTTGGGTCGCTGGGGCCTTCCGGTGAGCATCGCCGCCTTCGTGTGGGGGGTCTTCATTGTCGTGAACATCGGCTGGCCTCGTCAGTCCGTCTACAACCCAGTCGAGCCATTCCACTGGTACCTGCAGTGGGGCGCCGTCCTCTTCACGGTCATCTCCCTGGGCATCGGGTTCCTGTTCTACTGGTTTGTCCAGAGGCACAAGGTCGGCATCCTCGATGAGCACAAAGCTTGACCCGTCGGCGGTGCATCTCTTCAAGCCCTCCAGCCCGATGAGCCCGAGACAGAGATGCTGAGCTCCTAACCAGGCGAACATCACAAGAGACGGGCCGCACCGTCAGCTCGAGGGCTGACGGTGCGGCCCATTCGGTTTCGGCCGACCTCTCGACAGCGTGCGTTGTTGTACGCTTTGACGGGCCGGCCCGTCACACAGCGGAGCGGAGTTGTGGGCAAACCGATCGCGATGTTCGACCACGACGGAGTACTTGTGGACTCCCTCGTCGTGTTCGGACGGGTCTTCTCGGCGCCTGCCAGAGATACGGGCACCCTGAGATTGCCACCACCGCGGACGTCGTCGCCCTCTTCGATGGCAACTTGTACGAGACGATGCTCAGGCGCGGCATCCCGGAGCGAAGGGCGACCGCGATCGCGGACCAAGCATCGCTGCCAATGGCCGCGGAGGAGTTGCACCTGTTCCCTGGCATCGACGCCCTCCTTCGCGGCCTGTCTCCGCATTACCACGTGGTCGTGATCACGTCGAATCACGGTGACCTGGTGCGGGCGGCCCTCGAGCGAGAAGGCCAATCAGATCGGATCGGAGATGTCCTCGGATGCGAGGCCGGTGCCAGCAAGACCCGCAAGATCTCACGCACGATTGCCCGCCACCATCAACCGGCCCATGTCTATGTGGGTGACACTGGCGGCGACATGACCGAGTGCCTGGCGGCCGGCGCGCGGCCTATCGGCGTAGCCTGGGGGTAGCATGACGCCGACGCGCTCATGCGGGCATGTACAGTGTACGTCGCAACCACGCCAGCGGCGCTCCTTGAGTACCTTCTTGCGCTGAGATCAGGACCGCTGGGAGCGGGGAGCGGCCACAGGTCCTGACCACTGGGGGGACCTGCCACTGCGCTGATGGTCAAGTACTGTTCCTTGCCGCGAGGGTACCGGAACGATAGCATGAAGGGTATACGAACAGCTTTCGAACAGCACGAGCGGTCACCATGGTCGCCGTCGGAAAGAGGAGCCGGGTTTGGAGTCGACGCAGTGACCGAGGGGACTCAGAAGACCCGAGATCGGCGCACCCGAATCATCGAGCTTCTCGAGGAGCGTGAGTTCGTCAGTGTCTCCGAGCTGGCCGAGACCTTTCAGCTGACCGAGATGACTGTGCGACGCGACTTGAAGGCGCTTTCAGGCGAGGGACGGCTGGCCCGCGTTCGCGGTGGCGCCACGCGTCCGCGGGCCGCGCAGACATCGCACGGCTTCGCTGCCGCGGTCAAACGCAATCCGGAGGAGAAGTCACGCATCGCGCAAGCGGCTGCTAAGCTCGTTGAGCCGGGTGCCGCGTTCTTCTACTCCGGGTCGACTGTCGCCAAGGTCGCCGCGTGCCTGCCCCTGAAGGCGAGGCCTGGACTGACCATGGTCACGAACTCCCTGCCGCTGATCGACGAAGTCAGCTCATGGCTCGACCCCCACCTCGTCGCGGTCGGAGGCCTGTACCTGCCGCAGTACATGGCCTTCGTTGGGCCCCAGGCCATCGGCACACTACAAGAGTTGAGCGCAGACACCGCCGTCGTAGGCTGTGACGGACTCAGTGCCGAAGGCGGGCTCACAACGCCTCATCAACTCGTCGCGGAAGTCGGAGCGATGATGATCGAGCGCGCTCATCGAACGATCGTTGTCGCCGACTTCAGCAAGGTGGGAAGGCGCGGTTTTGCGCCCATCGCCCCTATCAGCGCCGTTGACGTCCTCGTGACCGATGAGGCTGCCGACAAGGCTGAGATCGCCGCCCTGCGTGACATGGGCCTGGAGGTCATCATCGTCTAGGCTCGATGCCGCCTTTCGACCCTCGGTGCTCAGCCGCCGGAGATAGGCGGCATCAACCTGATTTCGTCCCCATCGGCAACCGGAGAGTCCAGCCCTTCAAGCTGCCGGACGCTCCTGCCGTTGAGGAAGACCCCAACGAGCTGCCTTCCGTCAGCGGAGAGGATGCGGTTCGCGAGGGTCGGCCGAGATGCGCAGCAGTCCTCCAGCACATCCCGGACCGTCGCGCCGTGACATTCTGCGCCCGTCTGGGTCGAGGGATAGACAAGCGAGCCGGAGAGCGTAACCCTAACGGTGGCCAACTAGTCCTCCGCCACTCGGCGATCAGCCTTGTCGAGCTTCAAGTCCACTGCCAACACATAGGGGTTCTGGCAGAATGCGATGCACTCCGGAGCCCCCGAGCATAGATCGCATTTGAACGCCACCTGCCGATCGGGATGCTGGTGGATGACGCCCGTGGGGCACACCTCGTAGCAGGCACCGCAGTTCGTGCCTCTCTCCTCGTCGACCATCAGGATGTTCACCCGCTGCTCAACCGGGACCGAGTCCAGGCTACGATAGGCACCCCCGACCTTGAGGCTGACCTCCCGCGTCACGATGGCCTCGACGGGACAAGCGGCCTGACACTCGCCGCAGCCGGTCTGCAGACAGGAATGTCCACGGATGTCCCCGCTCGTCGGGTTGACTTCAGCGAAGAGGCGCGCAACCGAGGGACGATAGGCATCCTCGTGCCGAGCGGAGCAGGCGAATTCGCACATGTGGCAGCCGGTACAGTGCGAGCGCAAGATCACAATATGGGCCATCGACTCTCTCCTCCGGGCAGTCTAGGGACGCCAGTCGATGCCGAGCTCCGCGAGCTTCGCCTCGGCAGGCACGCCGTTCTGGTCCCAGCCGCGCAGCTCGTAGTACTCGAGGAGCGCCGCGCGGAAGGGCGCCTCACCGATCGACCGCCCGGCCGAGGGACCGGCAGCGTGGGCGCCTTCTTCCGAGTAGAGCCGGCGCGGCAGGTCGTCGGCCTCCACTTCCTCGCGCACGTTGAACAGCCGCGCCACGTTCCAGGCGCGCTCGCCGACGCGCATGAGCTCCTCGTCGGAGAGGTCGCGCCCGTAGACGTGTCGCAGGAGCTGCCGCATCTCTTCGAGCTCCAGGGCCCAGAACTCGCACCAGATCCCGGAGTACTTCACGCTCGTGAAGTTCTGCCAGTGGATGTTGACCGCCGCCTTGCCGGCGAGCGAGTCCGGCGGCAGCTCGCCGCCGAGGATCTCGTCGGCCTGCACGTAGGAGCGCTGGTGGCAGCCGCCGCGGTCGGCGGTCGCGTAGGCGATGCTCATGCCGAAAGTGCCGCGCGGGTCGTAGCCGGGCAGCTCCAGGTTCTTGACCTCCATGGCCAGCTCGGGCACGCCGTAGCGGGCGGCCAGGGCGCGGGCGCCCTCGGCGAGCTCGGCGCCGATGCCCTGGCGCCGGGCGATCAGCTCGGGCGCCGCCACGTAGGCCGCGTAGTCGCCGAAGCGCAGGCCGAAGTCGGCGATGCCCTTCTCGGTCATGTCGGTGGCCAGGCCGACCACGGCCCCCGTGGAGATGGTGTCCATGCCGAGGTCGTCGCAGGCCAGGTTGAAACGGAAGAGCGCTTCGGTGTCGCCGACCCCGCAGTTGGCGCCGCAGAGGGCCACGGTCTCGAACTCGGGGCCCTCGCCGTGGGCATCGCCGATGACGTGGAAGTTGCGGCAGCCGATGGCGCACTGCGTGCAGGCGCGCTTCTTGAGGCGCACCTTCTGGAAAGCCGCCGAGTTGATCTGGTCGATGCCGTCGAACTGGCCCTGCGACCAGTTGCGCGTGGGCATCGCTCCGGCGACGTCGACCATGTCGACGAGGGCCAGGGTGCCCTCTTCGTGGGCCCACATGTTGGCCGGCGTGAAGACGTACTCCTCGTGGATGCGGTAGAGGTCGGCAAGGAAGGCCTTCGCGTCGCCGACGGTCACCGCGCCGGTGCCGCGCACGGCCACGGCCTTGACGTTCTTGGCACCCATGAGGGCGCCCGCTCCACCGCGACCGGCCTTGTGCGCCTGGTCAGTGGAGAGGCAGGCCCAGGGCAGCAGGTTCTCCCCCGCGGGCCCGTTGGAGAGGGCCTGCATGCGGGGGTCGAGGTCGCGGCGCAGGGCGTGCTCGAGCTCACCGATCTTCATGCCCAAGTAGGGCGCGGCGGAGCGCAGCTCCACGACGTCGTCCTTGACCCAGACCAGGGTGGGCGCTGCGGCGCGCCCGCTGACGATGAGCGCGTCGTAGCCGGCGAACTTGAGCTCGGGGGCGAACGAGCCGCCCACGTAGGAGTCGAGGATGGTGCCGGTCTGCGGGCTCTTGCAGCCGACCACGAGGCGCGAGCACGTGGAGACGCCGGTGCCGGCGAAGGGGCCCGTGAAGAACATGAGGGGGTTGTCCGGTGACCAGGGGTCGAGGCCCGCGGAGACCTCTTCGAGGAGGTAGCGGAAGAGCAGACCCTTGCCGCCCACGTAAAGCTCCGCCCAGTCCATGCGCAGGGGCTCGACCGCGGTGGTCATCGCGCTGAGATCGACGCGCAGGATCTTGCCTTGGTAGAAGTCCATCGACCGGTCCTCCTCGCTGCCCGCGACCCTCGTTCCGCTCAAAGCGTGAGGACCAACTGGGCGGTACGTCTCGTGATCAGCCAGCAGACGCGAGGCCTCATGCCTGACGTTCGAATCCCCGCGAAAACGAACACTATGAGATGATCTATGTTAGCATTTCGGACGAAAAACAGTCAATATTCGAGAGACGATCAGCATCCCGGACCACGAGTGGCCTGACTACAGAGATGAGGGGTGGACGATGAGGAGCGGTAGTGCCTCCAGGGCGAAGGGACGAGTCATCGTTCTCGGCGGCGCGGGCCTCTTCGGCCGCGATGTGGTCCGTGTCCTCGCAGCCTCGCCGCTGGTCTCTGAGATCGTCGTCGCAAGCCGCGATCTGGACGTGTCTCGTCGGTTCACAGCCAGCTTCGGATCGCAGGTTCACGCGGCCGAGGTGGACGTAGGTCAGGAGGGTCAGCTGAGAGCACTGGCCGTCGACGCGTCCCTGGTTGTGAACACGGCTGGTCCTGAGGCACTTGTCGTGCTCCCCGCCCTGAAGGAAGCCATCGCCGCGGGTACGGACTACTGCGATCTGTGCGCGGACGGCCGCGTCGCCGAGGAGGCGCGCGGTCTGGACGGCGAGGCAAAGAGTGCCGGCATGACCGCTCTACTCGGAGCGGGAATATTCCCAGGACTCTCGAATCTGACAATGCTGCGGGCGGCGCGTCAACTCGACAGCGTCAGTGAGGTCCGCCACTGCATCCTCTTCGTGGTCGCGCGCGACTCAGGCGGCCCTTGGACGCTGCTTCCTCGCTGGCAGCGAACCGGGCGCGTCGACGCCTCGTGGCAGATGATCATGCGCTCGTTGACCGGCCCCGTTCGAGTCGTCGACGACGGAAGCTTGGCCGAAGTCGAGCCATGGCAGACGTACCTGGATCTGACATCTCCCTCGGGGCGTGCAGTACGTGCCTATCCCGTGGGCCTCTCCGAGCCCGTCACCCTCCCCGACACCGTTCACGGGCTTCGCCGCTGCTCGTCGCTGTGGTCCTTCTTCCCACCCGAGGTGAACGATCGCGCCCTGGCTCTTGGGAGGCACATCGCAGCTGGCGAACTCAGCGAATCCGGCGCAGCGCTACAACTCCATGAGCACCTCACCGCTCAGCCGCGTCAAGCGCTGGAACCGCCGGCCGACCTCGACGCACCTTGGGTCTCCTGGGCGGAAGCGTTTGGGACGAGAGATGGCCGCGAGGCGATCAGCCGGTGCTGGCCGCAAGGCGCGTGGCCCACGACCGAGGGGCTCCTCGGCGCTGCAGCACTGCGGATTCTCCGCGGCGAAGTCAATCTGAGTGGCGTTCTCGCTCCAGAGGCTTGTCTCGATCCACTGCCGTACTTCAAGGAGGCCGCACGTCTCGTCGGCGCGGAAGCGCCCGGAGAGGGATTGCTGGGTGAGTCGCTCACCTACAGTGACTAGTCCCCCGACGCGCGGGCGGGCGGGCGCTTGGTCACACTCCCCGGCGGGACAGGCGAGACGCTCGCCGTCCGCGGTCGAGAACACCGAGGGCCACAACTCGTGAAGCCGCAGCCCGACCCGACCCCACAGCTGCTTGCGCAACGGGTGCGCTTCCTGGGACGAGTAGCGCCGTTTCGGGGTTTGGACGCGACTCAGCTCGCGACAGCAGCCGAAGCGCTGACCGAAGAGGAGGTGCCGGCGGGCACTGTGCTGCTCGTGGAGAGTGGTCCGCCGGGAACCGACTTGTTCGTGGTCAGGCGCGGCAGCGTCGAACTTTCGCACAAGGACGTCGTCGTCGGGATGGTGGGCCGGGGTGAGGTGTTCGGCTATCCCACGCTTCTGACGCGGTTGCCCCCGCAGTTCACCGCTCGCGCCCGAGACGCGTCCGCCCTCTACCGTCTGCCCGCGGCCGCGGCAGTCGGCCTGCTCCTCCGACCCGAGGGATTGAGCTGGCTGGCGCGAAGCCAGCGAGAGCGCCTGCTGGCCGCGTCTCGCACCATGAGGGGTTTCGTCGACGTGCGCTCCCGCCCGGTCACCTCCCTGCTGCGCAGCAAGCCTCTGTTCTGCACCCCGCAGACGTCGATTCGCGAGGCTGGCGACATGATGCGCAAGGCTGGCGTAAGTGCGCTCCTGGTACGCCTGAGAGAGGGCATGGGCATCGTCACCGATGTGGACTTCCGCGACAAGGTTACCGTAGAAGGCGTCTCGCCCGATCAACCGGTGAGCACGATCATGACGACGCCCGTGCACACCATCTCAGCCGACATGCTTGCCCCGGAGGCCAGCATCGCCATGATGGCGAGCGGAGTGAATCACGTTCCGGTCGTCGACGCCGACTACCAGGTGGTGGGCGTCCTGTCCGCGCGACATCTGATGGCGTTGGACTCACGCAGTCCGTTCGCCCTCCGCCGCTCGATGCAGCGCGCGGGAACCGACGATGACCTCGTCCAGACGTCGGGTGATCTCACCGAACTCCTACTCGACCTGATCGACGCCAATGTCGATGCGCCGACACTCACCCGGATTCTCACGCTCCTCAGTGACACGATCACGTCGCGCCTTATCGAGCTGGCCATCGCACGTCACGGAGCGCCACCGCTTCCCTTCGCCTGGCTCGCGTTCGGCAGCACCGCTCGAAACGAGCTCACGCTTGCCTCGGATCAGGACAACGGCATCGCCTATGCCGACGGCGAGGACGGGGCTGCCGCCGAAGCCTACTTCGCCGACCTCGCACGCGACGTCAACACTGGCCTTGCGAGGTGCGGCTTCGCCCTCGATCCGCACGGGGTTCTGGCCAGCTCCCCAAGCTGGCGAATGCCGCTGTCCCGATGGCGAGCCGTCTTCGAGGACTGCCTCGAGGGGGGCGACGTGGAGCGACTCGCGCGCGCCAGTGTGGCGTTCGACTTCCGTCAGGTGGCCGGGGAGCTTCAGGTGGACCTGGCGCTGACGCAGATCATGCGCGACGCGCCTGGCCACAAGAGCTTCATGAGAGGTCTCGCGCAGCTCGCGGCCCGCACGCCCACTCCCTTGGGCTTCTGGCAGCGACTCGACGAGCGCATCGACATCAAGACGGGAGGGCTGGTTCCCATCCAGAACCTGGCGCGCTACCACGCCTTCGCCAAGGGAATCAGCGCGCACAGCACTCTCGAGCGGCTGCTCGCTCTGCACGAGCTGGATCCGGCGGCGATCCCTCCCGGAGCCTCGCTGCGCGAAGCATACGTATGCATTCTAGGCCTGCAGCTGCGCCATCACGCGGCGGCGCTGCGGCGAGGTGAGCGGCCTGACAACACGATAACCACCACCGACATGTCATCGCTGACGCGGTCGACGCTTCTGGAGGCCCTCCGTGAGGTCAGTGCAGCTCAGCGGCGCTTCCCGCGACTCGCAGCGGCCTTGCGCTGACGGGCACAGCCCCTCGCGGCAACCGTCACGGCGGCGACGCAGCAGGCGAGATCCAATCCGACAAGTGGAGGAGCGATGAAAGGACGGACCGTGCTGGTCACCGGCGCCTCGAGAGGTATCGGCCAAGCGATCGCCGCTCGCGCCGCTGCGGAAGGTGCGAGGCTTCTTGCTCCCACCCGCGCAGAACTCGACCTGGCAAGCCCGCAGTCCATAGCCGAGTACGTCGCGAACCTTGAGGTGCCCGTTGACGTACTCATCAACGATGCGGGCGTCAGCCAGCCGGGCATGCTTCCGGCAGTCGAGGATGCCGGCTTCATGCAAACACTGCAGGTCAACCTGGTGGCGCCGGTACTGCTCGCCCGCGGGCTGGCCTGCGGCATGGCTGAGCGCGGCTACGGACGCATCGTGAACATCAGTTCGATCTGGGCGCTTGTGGCGCGCGACGGACGCGTGACGTACTCATCGAGCAAGGCCGGACTGATCGGTGCGACGCGGGCGCTGGCCGTCGAGCTCGCACCCGCCGGCATCCTGGTGAACGCGGTTGCCCCCGGCTACGTGGCGACCGAGATGACCCTCGCCAACAACGGTGCGGAGGCGCTGAAGGAGGTTGCCGACCGCATCCCGCTCCGGCGCTTGGCGGAGCCGGGCGAGATCGCCGAGCTGGTCATCTTCCTTGGCTCGGAGGCGAACACCTACGTGACCGGTCAGGTCGTCGCGTGCGACGGCGGATTCACGAGTGTCTAGGTGGCGTACGTCGATCCTGGGCTTCGAGTGGGAGCTGTCACAAATGCGGTCCGTGATGAACCCGGCTTCGACAGCGCTAGGCAGGCACTCAAGAACCCGGGCGGAGCAGCAGCCGTGACTCGGGAGCTCTACCCGCACGGTCGCTCGCTGCCCAACCTGGAGGCGGTCGCGAAGAGGGTCACACCGCCCGCGGGTGGAGCCGACGTGCTTGCGATGGGGTCGTGCGTGATGAAATCGTAGACCGGATGCGAGTTCGCAGCTGGCCCCGTCGCGTCCTGTCCAGCCCTAACGCTACGCACGCGCTACGCACGCTACGCACGCACGACCGAGCACGACCGAGCATTTGGGCTGCAGAAGGACTGCAGACGGCGGTCCGGGCGGGGGGTCTAGCGGGAGAAATCCCTGCAGATCACTGGTGGGCGCACGTGGATTCGAACCACGGACCTCTTCCTTATCAGAGCAGGGGGCAGTCTGCCTCAGGCTCGGTCCCACTGCGAAGCGTATCAGCTGGTGCAGGTAAGAAGCGGCGTTCAGGCTCGCCCGGCCAAGGTCGGGTCGGCCGGATGCGAAGGGTTGGCGGGGGGTGTGGCAACAAACACGGCAACAGGGAGATCGGCTCCCACCGACATCGCCAGCGGGACGGCCTGGCTGGGCCACGTGATCGCTGTGGGACTCGTGAGCTTCAATGGGCTCGATGACCGCAAGTGGCGCGTCTCCGCCAGGAGCGCCTGATTGCCATCGGTCGTGAAGACGCTCTCCATCGCACACTGATGATTCGCCCGCTCAGTACTGGCGCGACCTCTTGCACTGGGAACCACGAGTTCTTCATCAGACAGTACGGCTGCGTCACGGGAACCGCCCGACCTCGGCCATTCGGGCTAAGTACGCCGAGTCCTCGAGTAGTGAGAGAACACCTGATGAGGCCGGGGGGCGGCGCTGAGGCGCCGCCCCCCGGCCCGATGGTCCACAGGACAAGGCGGGTCTCTTCCCGTTGCCCTGTCCGAGGGTCTTGCTGCAGCTTCAGTCGCCGACCATGGATGCCTGCCCGCGCGGAACGGTGACGAGCGGCGACTCCGGCCTGCCTTCTCTTGACTGCAGCGCTAGCACTGCAGCAGGTCCGAACTTCGCGCGAATGCGCCTCAAGGCCGTGAGCAGATCCTCGTAGGCGCCTTGCGCCTGGAGCGCGGCGGCACGGTACCGCATCGACTGGTAGCTCTTGAGGGACTGAGTCGCTTGCCGGTCCGCCTCCCGCAGCAGCCCACGGACGTAGCCCCCGTGGCCACTGAGGATGATGCGTCCCAGCACCCCGTTGGACTGGTTCACGTACACCGCCGTCATGCTTCGTGCCGCGTTGTCGTAGTCGAACTGCGAGAAGTCCCAGTTGAGGTCGATGTACGACATCATCGAGTTCACCTCGGAGCCCGTCCACATGTAGTACGTGGCGCCCCGCGGCATCCGTCGATTCTCGATGTCGTCGTGCGGGTGGTCGAGGCCCACGTTGTGGCCGAACTCATGGACCAACGAGGTTGTGAGCCCGTAGCCCGCCGCGGAGCGCTCGATAGGCGTCGTGAACACCCAGGTGATGGGCAGGCTTGTGGACGGATCGGCCATCGACATCCCGAAGGTCCAACTCGCGTCGGCGTCGGGAAGACTGAACGCCAGTGCCGGGATCTGGAACGCGCTGCTGCCCGAGTCAACCAGCAGCGGCAGGTGCCGGCGCACGTAGATCAGCAGGTCGCCGAGGGGGGTATCGTTGTCGGGAGCCCCGGGGTAGATCGTCTGCGACAGATCGGTCATGCCCGAGTACCACCAGTACATCCAGGACTGGTACGCGGCGTGCGCCTCGGTGGCCGCGGGGTCGGGGGGGCTGAGTCTCTGCGTGGAGACGGAAAAGCGGCGCCAAGGCTCCAGCCGCTGCAGACGCTTCACCACGTATGCGGGACGCACCCAGTCCGCGCCCTTGGACGCGGGATCCAGATCGAAGAGAGTGAGCGCCATCTGGATGCTCCGCGGGATCCGGGTCTGCGACAGCGCCACGCTCCCGCCGTCTCCCTGGCCGACGCCATTGCTCGTGAACAGGCCGCGCACCGCGACGTCGCCGACCAGCTTGGCGGCGTCCGCGGTGAGGTCGTCGAACGGGCGGTAGCCACTCATATTGCCGTACTCCCAGACGGGAGGCACGCGGTAGGACATGGCGCCCTGCGCCGGCGGAGGGCCAGGCACGAGCGGCGAAGCGACGCGCTGGTCGTCGACGTTCCAGCTTCCTGTGTAGCCGTCCGGCCCCGCGGAGAGATCGCAGAACCAGACCCGCTTGACCGTGGGGCTCGGGTCCTGCGGGTCGTCAGGCGCTGTGCCGCCCCAGGCGATCACTCTCGTCCGGTCCTGGTCGGCACCGAAGTTCACGTCTGTGTCGGGATCCGGCTCGTTCGTCTTGTCGTACACGTGGAAGCGAAAGTCCGGTCGACCGTACCAGTTGACCAGGACGACCGTGTACTGGCGCCGATCCACGCTCAGGCGCGCGAGGTTGTCGCCGAGCCACCTCTCCACGCTGGGAGCGTTGATCGAGCAGTTGGACGTGACGTCCTGGGAGGCGTGGACCTGTGCGTTGTAGGCCTCCTGCCACGACGTCAGCGGCTTGTCGACGGCGATGCTGCCGAGGTAGCCGAAGAACCGGTCCTGGAACGCCGCGTCGGCCCAGACGGTATTGTAGTGGTAGGCGAACTCGAGAGACTCGCCATACGGCTGGAAGTCCGCCGGCAGGGCGGAGAGTAGCCGGGCCTCATCGATCTCGGCCGCGCCGCTGCCGGGCGTGAAGCCGATCATCACGACGTTGATCGCAAGGTCCTGCGAGATCGTGGTCGCCCCTCCCGGCTCCAACGTGGTCCAGGTGCGCGCAAGGGCCACTTGCGTGCTCAGCAACAGGCAGAGAAGGACACCTGCCAGCAGGAGCAGCAGTACGTTGGCCTTCGTGCGAGTGGGCCGCCCCCGGGAGGCTCCTCCGAGCCGCGCACACTCAGGTGCGTTGCCCCGTGTTCGTGAGCTCTTCATGACTGACACGTCCTTCCTCCGTCGCTTCGTTGATCACTTCCGCAGCTGCTGCTATCCCCAGACGTTGCCGGCGCCGCCTCGTGTGCCTCTGACGAGAGACTGCGCTACTCGCTCGTCAACTGATGTTTGCGCGCGCCGCAGGCTCGGCGCGCCCCCACAGGTCGCCCGCTGGGGGGTCTTCCGGGCGATCCTTCCCGAAGGGGCGGAGTCCGCGAGCACTACCTCCTATAGACCACCTTGCCCTGCGATATGGTGAGCACCACCCGAGACTCGGAAATCTGCTCGACGGGCACGCTGAAGATGTCCTTGCTGAGGATCACGAGGTCGGCGGACTTGCCCTCCTCGAGCGAGCCGGTGACCCTCGAGAGACCCAAGGCGCGGGCGGCATTCACCGTGAAGCTGTCGACCATCTGCCGCCGTGTCGCTCTCTGCTCCGGCCACAACACGTCTCCGGGCACCGTCTGGCCCGGGAACTCCCTGGCCACGCCAATCTGGATGCCTATGAGCGGGTTGGGTGCGGTCGCCAGAGCCGAGTAGTCGCTCCCCGACGCCACGCGGATGCCCGCCTTGAAGAGGCTCTCCATCGGATACTGCATGTTAGCGCGCTCCGTGCCCAGCACGGGCTCCTGGTAGGGGAACCAGGAGTTCTTCATGAACCAGTACGGCTGCATCACAGCGACGGCGCCGACATCGGCCATTCGCAGGATGTCGTCTTGGTCGGCGAGCTCGAGGTGCGCGACGAGAGGGCTGTTGCGCAGGGATCCGACGACCTTCCTGGTCGCTGCGATCGTGTCGACCGCCTGGGCGACGGCGGCGTCGCCGATCGCGTGATACTGGAGCTGAAGACCAAGTCGTGAGGCACGGACGCTGGCCGCGTCGAGCTGTGCCCGATTGGGCCAGTAGGGCTCGCCACTCCAGTCGGGCATGTCGGCGTAGGGTTCCTTGACCCAGCCCGTATGGACCTCGAGGACGCCGTCGAGGAAGAACTTCGCCTGAGTCACCCGGTAGCGGCCGCCCGCCACCTCGGACCGCAGGTCGACGGCGTGCAGCAGGTCCTCCGCGGCGCTTGCGGGGTTCACAGAGACCGCCTGGCGCACCCGCAGCTTCAGGCGCCCATCCCTGTCCAGAGCCTCCCACGCACGCACTGAGTTGTCGTCCGACACGGTCGCTGCGGAACCGACGGTGGTGATCCCGAAGGGCAGAGCGATGTCGTTCTGGTAATAGGTGAGCGCCTGCGCGAACTGGTCGACGGTGTACGGGGCCGCAACGAGGGCTTGGGCAGCCCAGGCCGCTTCGTCTTTCAGCACGCCCCAGGGCTCTCCCGTGACCGGGTCGTGCACGATCTCGCCCCCGGCGGGGTTCGGGGTGTCCCGCGTGATGCCGGCGATCTCGAGCGCCTTGCTGTTCAACCACGCGAGATGAAGGCTCACGTCCATGATGAAGACGGGCCTGTCGCTGACGACGCTGTCGAGCCACTCCTTCTGCGGCCCCAAGCCGTCATAGAAGGACATCGGCCATCCTGTGCCAATGATCGCGGGGAGCTCCGGGTGCGCCGTCGCGAATGCCTGGAGCGAATCCTGAACCTCCGCAAGGCCGGTAGCGCTGAGGAGGCTCAGCTCGAACAGGTCCGCCGTCGCCTTGTCCGGATGGCAGTGGGCGTCGATGAAGCTCGGCGTCACCAGACGCCCTCTCAGGCGGATGACCCGCGTGAGCGCTCCGACCAGAGCGCGGACCGATCGGTCACTGCCCACCGCGACGATCCGCCCATCCCTGACGGCGAGGGCCTCCGCGCGGCCATGCTGCGCATCCCCCGTGTAGATGCGGCCACCGAGCAGCACCACGTCAGCCGATTTCGCGGCAGCCTGTGCCGATGCGCTCGCACACATGAGTGCCGCAGTCACCGCCAGGCAGAGCACGAAGCCTGCCGCCAGCCGTCGAACCCGTGTAGAGGCCATGCCTCCTCCTTGGTCGTTTCTCAACATTGAATGCCTTACGCCGCTACAGAAGATCCGCGAACGCGCTCTCGTCGATGCCGGTCTCGCCGGCCTTCTTGCGGCGGAGCGCATCGGTGAGCGCAGCGTGCTTCGCCTTGTTCATCGGCTGCAGCACGGCCATGAGCCCGACGAACAGGCAGAAGACGGCCGGGCCGACGGCCATGATCAGTCGGATGGCCGACATCGCGCCGCTCGACAGTGTTTCAGCGTCGGGGTCGTAGCCGGCCTGCCCGAGGATCACGCCGACGAGCCACACGGCGAGCGCCGTGGCGAGCATCTGCAGCAGCGTGATGACGCTGTAGAAGAGGCCCTCCCGGCGCTGACCGGTCTTGTACTCGTCCACCTCGGTGACGTCTGGGATCGCCGCCCACGTGAAGATGATGGCGCCGGCGAGTGTCGCACCCCATACGCCCTGCAGGATCCAGAACAGCCACATCCGGCTCGGGTCGCATGCAAGGAACCCGAGGAAGCCGGCGGCGGCGACGAGCTCGGTGATGAGCAGTCCCGCGCGCTTGCCTACCCGCACGGCGAGTCGCTCGATGAACGGGATGGACACCAGGCCGACGACGTTCACGATGAGGAAGGCGAGCGCCATCTGGTTGTCGCTCAGGCCCAGCTGATACGACATGAAGTAGATGGTGATCGCGTAGGCGATGCCCGCGCCTGCGTAGGCGCCGACGAACGTGGCCGCGGCGAAGTGGAACGAGCGATTGTGCGCTGTAGCGCGCCACATGTCGCGGAGGTGGAGCGTCGTGTTCTCAGGATAGAGCTCGCGGCCGCGCGTCGCGCCCCACGCCCACAGCACCGCCGGCACGCACGTGACGGCGAGCACGGCGACCATCGCCGACCAGCCCCAGGCGTCGCCGCCCAGGCGCTCGCCGAACCAGCCGGCGAGGGGCAGGGCGGCGACGCTGGCGACGATGTACGCCCCCTGGCTCCACGCCGAACGGAAGGAGACCAGCCGGCTGCGGTCGTCGTAGTCCGGCGTCATCTCCGCGGCGAGCGCGGTCAGCGGCACCTGCTGCATAGCGTAGAACAGCGCCCACAGGCACCCCATCGCGGTCAGGTAGATGAAGGTCGCCGTGCTCCCCAGGCCCCAGTCGGTGAACATCAGCCACACGGCCACCGCCAGCGGTACCGAGGCTATGAGCAGGAACGGGCGCCGGCGGCCGGACTTCCACTTGACCCCGTCGGTCCAGACGCCGATCGGCAGCGTGACGACCCCGGCGAACAGGGTCACGA
>Ga0194058_10000120_pt1 | contig 31629 bp, 26 predicted proteins | sample SepL4417m_MetaG_FD_155490 | JGI IMG/M metagenome (GOLD analysis project Ga0194058, IMG submission 155490) | Anoxic zone freshwater microbial communities from boreal shield lake in IISD Experimental Lakes Area, Ontario, Canada - Sep2016-L442-17m | ecosystem: Environmental > Aquatic > Freshwater... | reverse complement strand
GTATAAAGCTTCGCTAGAGAATGGCGGCTGGGCCACCGAGCTACACGGAAAGAGTCTCGAGCAGCTTCACGAGATGGAACAACAAGCTATCGAACGTTTTGACATAGAGTTACAGGAGAAATTTCAAAATCCGACAGATTACGAGGAATCTATCATTGCCGATATAGTTACCAACATGAAGCAATTCGCGAACAGCCTTCATAGCCACAAATCAGGTATTGCAACCATAGAAATCGAGAAACAGCTTGGTGAAGAAAAGATCATGGAGACTATCGCCCTTCAGAACGCGACGCTCGCTGATAATTCTAAATACATTACAAATGAATGTATCGGCCCGAAGATCGCGAAATCTCTCACCGAAAAATCTCTCGGTGAAGAAAAAGATTTTTTCCTCTGCAACAAAACTCTGGAAACCGCGACAAAAATACTCCAGATTGCTCTCGAATCCAATAAAAAAATTAACCACGAGAAATAAACCATGACCGAAGAAAAAACAAAGAAAATAATTCCAAAACGCAAGATCACGATAGCTTCTCTAAGCGTACTCGGCGCGCTGCTCATCACGGCAGGGGTAATGTTTTCGCTGGAGTATTTCCAAGCCAGTACTCTCCCAAGCTCAATAGTGACCGTACCAAAAAATCTGCTGCCCTCCACTACGGCCAATTTCGACTCAGCAGTATATAATGTCACCACAAATGCCTATTTTCTAGGCACTGGAAATATCGATAAGGACTATATTGCCTCGAATAACGTGATCGGAAAGACTACCGAGGTACTTTTTAACAATGCAGCTCTGAAGAAGCTAAACTACAGCTATACAAATAAGAAAACTTTTTGGTTGGGGCTAAAGGGTACAAACGAGATGAACAGATATCTCACGACCACTAATCCAAAGCTGAAGGTGACGTACTACGATAGCACTTTCGATATCCTTGATTACAAACCAGTTACTGACGGCTCAGCTCACAACAGCGGCTTCACTGTCGAATATGCAGGAAGAACGAGTACGATGTATGATCTCCGTGTCGGTCTTGGCATCATGCCTGATGACCCAACAAGATCTCTCGTCGGTTTCGATGTCTCGAAACTGAAGGCACCAGCTTCTTCTGCTAAATTGTTAGTGAATTGGGAGGGCACATATACCTCGCTAGACAAATACCATCTCGTCGTACTCAAGGACACAGAAGATACTTACACCAGCGACATTCCCTACGATTCTCCTGTGCTTATGTCACTGTGGAACAGCATTGGAACGACAAATATCCCATCAGTACCGTTTAATGTTGGCTACGCAAACCACGGCACAGTCAGCTTCGCTTATGACTCCTATATCGCAGGATCGAAGTGGACATCTACTTCCTGGCGACAAGTTTCTCTACCTGCCGGAACTTCCATCGCTGTCCGACAACGAGCCTCTGACACTTTTCCGATACCAGCCACTACCCCGTGGGCCACAGTCAGCACTATCGGTGGAGCACCACAGTTCGCAGGGCAAGCTACTACTGTAGTGCCCATCGGCCGCTATGCACAGGTACAGTTTATTCTGGATACGACCGATACAAATGTTACGCCAAAATTTAATACACCTGCGGTGACTTTCTCCTTTGATAGAAATGCGCCGATCTCGACTACTTGGGTTGGCACCACCGAGTTAGGCGCTTCATACCTTACATTTGATCCAAACATGAAAAGCTCAAAAAGGTTGATGCCGGCAGCAGCAGACAGTCTGAACAAATGGGGTGCCGAATATAAGGCAAAGTACGGTACAGCTCTGCCTATAAATTCTGGCTTTCGTACTGCAGAATATCAATGTAAGCTTTATAACGACTGGCTCGCAGATAGAACACTAGATCGTGTAGACAGGCCATGCACCAGCAAACACGAATCAGGACTAGCGGTCGACCTCTGGCTTTCCCAAGTCAATCCGAATAATTACCAGACTCTTGTCGCGATGGGTGCACGATATGGATGGATCGTTTTAAACCCAGTATGGGGAGGCGATGAAGATCATCACTTCAACTACAAACCTGGCATAGTTACTCATTTCGGCGATGACGATGCGGCAGCAATAAACGCTGCAAGTGGAGGTTTCTGCACGGTCCCGGCAGGCTGCTAATAGATCGCAAAATGTAGACTAACGATATATTATTATGTATGATAGGGCTGATAAATAGAGTTTACATATATTATTATTTGATAAAGGAATCAATATGCTAGAAAATACTCTCGCAAAGTTGGGCTTGTCTGACAAGGAAGCAAAAGTTTATATTGGCGCTCTGCAGCTTGGCTCTGCTCCTGTGCAGAAGATCGCTGAGAAGGCAAAAATAAATCGACCAACGACTTACCTCATTCTTGAAAATTTATCAAAAAAAGGTCTCATGACCACTCATGAGCAGGGCAAGAAAACCTTGTTTGCGGCCGAATCACCAGAGAGATTGACGCTTCTGCTCGATAAGATTGAAGACGAACTTAAAGAGAAGAAATTGGAGCTAACAGAGGCAATGCCTGACCTAAAAGCAATCTTCAACTTTGCTGGCAATAGACCACGGGTGAAGTACTATGAAGGACTAGAAGGGATTATGGCCCTAAATGAAGAAGATGTTGCTCGGACTGCTCCTGGCGCGACTTCATATGCATTTAACAATCTTGATTGGCTCTACGACTTAGCCCCAGAAAAAGCCACAACCAATGTTTTTTCGAGAGTGAAAAAGAAATCTGCAGTCAAAGCTATTTACACTCGCAAAGCTGGTCCTGTTGAGAATGCTACAGATCCGTCGCTACTCAGGGAAGCAAGATTTGTACCAAAAGAAAAATTCCCGTTTGAAGCAACGCTATCAATCAATCCAGGAAAAGACGTCTACATATACAACTACAACGAGCCAATCTGCGGATTATTGATAGAGGATCCGGGTATCTCTAATGCGATGAAAGCAATTTGGGATCTTGCCTGGGAAGCGGCCGAAAAATACAACTAAGTAAAACTAAATATAAAAAATAGCTCACACCGATATTTCGGTGTGAGCTCTTGTTTTGTCGTCAAGGTTTTTTTAGCGAAAATTTCGCCATCATACTTTCGACATTTTCTTACCAATTACCTAACATATCGAATCTCCTTTTGGTTCTGGAAGTTGAACTGGTGTGAGCACCACCTACCGATGTAGGTGGCCGCCTTGTCTTGCACTAGCGCAAGCAGCAAGGCTACTCTCGGCTCACTTATCCCAGGCTCTACCAATCTCCGTTAAACACGGTGATACCTCCTATAGGTAGAACGTTGCTAGGAATATCCTAGCTATGAGTTTCTCATCTGTTTTGATGATAAAAGTATTATATACTATATATAGGCAAATGTCAATAGTGATACACACTTTATTGTCTGTTTTAATTTTCTTTTGTCGGAAGGTATTGACAAATTTAATAATACTTGCTATAATCCATTTACAACGCTGAGGAGCGAGTGAACGTTGACAATCTGACATGAAACGAAATAGAAATACTTAGTTTCTGTACCATCTATACAATATAATAAATATGTTGTCTGCGAAAACTGACAAGATAAATTATATTTAAAGTTTTAGATTGTCAGAACGAATAGAAAAAGTAATTGACGAGAAGCAAACCTTCCCTACGGCACATAATATAATGTCTTGCCGCATTTAGGCTGGAGGTCCCTGCTTCTTGCTCAGTTCCTTCACATGAATATCGAATCTGGAATATTGAATTTTGGCAAGGCCAAACCATCAACTTCTAGCTTCAATAATTCATAATTTTTTATTCATTATTCAAGCTTTTGGGGCTGGTAACGGTACGTCGAGAGGTAAAGCGCTCAGGCGACCCACTCGGATGCGGGTTCGAACCCCGTCGGCTCCACCAATTCTCGGGAATGTCACATGATGTGACATTCCCCTTCCCTTTCTAGCTTGATCACAGGATGTGAAATCTTATCGAGCCAGAAAGCGGAGGAGTCATGAAGACATTTGTTATGGCAGCGAACCTGCCTAAGCAGAGCGGGAGCTTCATTCCCGCCGGTAGCAAAGACCGCATCAGCTACCGCATAAGTCACGTTTGCGGCGTGACCGAAATTAAGGGCGCTTCCAATAGCGTCAATGTGATGTCCAACGACATCGTGATTTTCAATAATGGTACTGTGACTAAAGTTGCTAGGCCTCATGCCTAGCATTTCCGATAGCCTCCCCAATCCTCATTTGGATTTGGGAAGCCTCGGAGAATATATCTTTCAGACGGTAGGATATCGCTTGGAAAATATATCTATAAATCGGGAATTTTCCCGAGGGGGCTGTAACAGGGTTCGACGGGGCAGTAGCCGCAAGGTGAAGGCTTCGGACGAGGGTTCGATTCCCTCCAGCTCCACCATCCTTCACTTCTCACTTCGTTCGAGTTGCAGATGGCAGGCCAGTTTATGGCAATGCTAATCTAAATCACAAAGTAGAGAAGGATGCAGTCCCAAGCTTCATGCGAAGGATTGCCAGTAAGGGTAAATCAGCAATGATTTATTATAAAGCTTCGGCTTTTCCACCAGGTCTCTCCCAGCTTATGCTGAGAGAGACTCAATTTTCAGCGATCAAATCATTGATATCTGAAATGTTGACTTTTGAGGGGAAAAACATTGATAAAATTTATGAAAAACAATCCTTTGATAACGGGAGTAATAATCGTTATCCTCGCAGCAGGATGCTGCTTGGCAAAGTATTTGTCTTGGAAATCTGAGATTGATAAGATAGATAACACTTTCGATGGCTACGTTTTTACCAAAAAAGGCGTTGTTGTCACGATCATTACGAGCTACCCAAATCATAAAGACTCATATATCGAAGAGATACGTGGAACCCTTTATGAATTTCCAGGTCGCGCCACTATGATCGAAGACACAATTGTCCCGGATGATGTTCAGAGCAAAGCTTATGAACTTGAATTCCGGCAGGTCGTCTGGACTGGTCTTTTTACACACCACATCATCAGAAAAAAAGTGGTTGGTGCCATACTCAAGGATGTATGGGGTAAGAAAGACCTTGATTACTGGGCTGCCCGGTAAAGGCATATGGGGTGACACCCAAACGAAATGTCACCTCCAACAACCTTCCCAAATTTTGGAGATTTGGGAATGCTTCGGAGATTATACGAAAGAAGGAATAGAGTTGTAGTCTCAATGGTAATGGATTGATGTTCGGCCCAAGATAACATCACAACAACTGAGTATAGTGCTGAAGTCATAGTAAGCGCTTGATCATAAGTCAGTTGCGTCCTAGCTCGTACCTCCTGATTTTGGAAAAACGAGTAACAAGTAAAGTTATCTAATTACTTTTGCAAAAATTAGTTCCTTCACAAAAAAAGAAAAGTTCCTACCGGGTATATTTTATCAAGTAGGATAAGCCGTCCAAATAAGGACCAAGCCATGCGCTGGCTTTACAGGCAGAGATCGAAGGGTCGCAACCTTTGCACGCCTGAGCACACTTGTTCACCCGAAGGGTCACTCTGGAAAGAGTCGACTTACATGAAGCAAACAGGGTAAATCTCTCATGATTTATGATAAAGCTTCGACTTTTCTATCAGGTCTCTCCCAGCTTTTGCTGGGAGAGACTCAATTTTCAGCGATCAAATCATTGATATCTGAAATTTTGAAGCCGGCGGGCATAAACGCAAAGAGGTACGAGATGTACAACAAGATAATTTTCCAGGATCTGGCAGAAATCAGGTCAAATGGCCTGAACAAAAGCACTGCCCACGAAGTCTTAGTGTCGAATCAAGACAACATGATTGGTGCCACTAAGCCTGAAGTCGTGATGCTGGCAAGCCTGACAATGGCAGCCTTTGTCGACGCCGGCCGACCGATGACCGATGAAGAAAAGATTGACGTCATCGTAAGCAATGCATTTTGCTTAGAGATCGACACACTGGCTTTTCTCGGTCAATCGCTAGAAGCGGACCAAGCCGTTTGGCAAAAAGTAATCGAGCAGATGATTTATTCTCTCGAATGCTTTGATTATACGACTGATATCGAAAATTTCGATAAAATCGTAAATCTTGCCAAACAGGCAGAGGTCTTGCTTCCAAACACTGACCTTGCGGCCTTGTTTGTAATGGCGTGCACGAGGTTTGACGACTGGATGTGGGGAGAAGGCACGAGAGTGCTGGAAAAGCTGATGGCTCGATATGAGCTCAGTCTTCACGACATGATTCGTCACACCGAGAAACGACTGCAGACAGACGCCGACGCAGAAAAGATTTTGGTAGATATGCTTTTAGAGGAAGCTACCAAAGAATTTTCGCTCGGATCGGTCGTTCACGACCTGGTTCATAAGCACGGATTCGGCGACTCGAAATGGCTCAGCTATGGCAACCTTCACAGGACTGTCGAAAGCAAGCTAAATCACATAGAGTGGCAAGATCCTGGCGAAGACCAGATCGAAGAACTGGCAAGATATCTCAGGTTACAAAGGTTTCTTGATCCCGACTTCAAGCCATCTGATCGCAAGATCAGAGAGGTTGCCCAGCAACTGCTTGAAGAAGACGATCATGACACTGATCGCTACCGACGAATCTTGCGCCGTGTCGGCTTCAGTCTCGAAGACTTGGCCCGATAACTTACCCTGAGATTCAGGGTTTCCGATATCCTTCCCAAATTTAGGAGATTTGGGAATGCTTCGGAGATTAGACTCTTCTTTACATGTCAGATTGTTGATTCTACTAGGATTCAGATGCTCGGAGGCGGGTGGCCTAAATCTTATGCCAAACATATATATTCAAAAAACAACTCACTTATGTGAGTTGTTTTTTTTATTTCCGACTACATTTGCGCGTTTGCTAGCTTTTCATACCGGTTTTCTAGGATTTCCCTATCCTCCGGGTACAGACCATCTCTTTCCAGACGGTCGATGAAAACTTTCATTACTGGCAGATATTTCTTTATCAGTTTTTCTCTTTGCTTGCTACCTGCCTCAGAATCCACTGGAAAATCCGCCAATCGCGAAGTATTTTCGGAGAAATCTGCCAGCTTGATAGGCAAGACATCCAGATCCTCGATAGCTTCTGCAACGTGATCCTTATAAAGAGTATTTTTCATCTCAGCATAATTTGGCATTTCCTTCGTGATCCCCTGCTCTGCCAAAATTGCATCAAAATCTGGATTAGAAAGCTTGCTCAGTGTCTCGCTTACGCGCTTTCCATATTTATTTTCTATCTCAATATATGCAGCGTCTATCTCCGAGAGACCTTTTCCTTCCTCACCTGCAAACTCAGCTAGTTTGTCTGCCTGGTCTTCGACCGAATCATGTAAGATAGCTGAAATCAGGACCTCCTTGTCTGGAGTACCCTGCATTTCGATAACTCTATGCGCTACAAAAAGTGGGTGGCTTACATACGGCGTTCCCTCGAGCCTATCTTTCTGATCAATGTGCAATGTCATCATCAGTAGCAGTGCATCGTATATCTCACGCAAATCTTTCTCATGAAATTTTGGCGAAACTCGCTCAATGAAACTGTCCAGATTTTGGCTTACTTCTGTAAATTGCTCAGTGCTAAACTTGCCAAAATTTCGAAGCTGGGCCAGCATTAGCTCGCTCATATCACGATCGAACTCGGAGTGGTTTGCACCTTCATTTTCCACACCCGGCTCTATCTCATATTTGTTTATAACAATATCTATCTTTTTTTCGGTGTCTCCCCACATCTCTGCGGCCTTTTCTAGCTCGAGCTTCTTTGCTGCTATCTCCTTTTCCTCATTTGCTATCGCCTCATAATCCATTCCACCAGATCGTTCGTTCATCGCATCTCCTTCGCCTATATTTATTAAATAATTATATCTATTTCAAATTTTCTCCTCGCAACAGCCTAAGAAATGGTGACGTCTGCTTTTCTAACTGTGATGTCGTTTAGTTCATTGATTGCTTTCACGTAAGCCAAGATACGTTCGCGCTCCTTATTTGTCAGAAGAGCTGCATCTAGCTCGGTTTTAGTCACTTCATTACGAAGACGCCAACGAAAAAGGTCAGTAACAGCTTGGCGCAGTGTCTCTGCGTGAGCGGAGCTTATTTTTAGGGGACGGTTCTCTTTTGATCTCGTTATTTCTCTTTTTTAAATTTGCGATCTTTTTTTTCATTTTCCTTATAGCGCTGATAATCGCTCCCCCAGGCACTCTTTTTGTATGAATCTTCTATTATTTGGTCAACAATGATCTTCTGATAATTTGCTTGGCGCTCAGCATCAGAGTTCCCCATTTCTTCATAAATAAAATCTGGCGTAATCAGATAATTTGGCCTGCCTTCTACATAATACCTTGAGCTTGAATATTGGTAATCTTCCGGCTTTTCGACTATCCGTGCTCTGACGGGATTGAGTTCAATATATTTGCCGCACTGTATAAAATATGCGTCCTTCCCGACCGCTTGGCTCTTGTACCGATCCTGCCAGAAGTGACCGACCCAGCCATACTCATGCTTATAGTGATGAAAATATGCCAGATTAAGCTTCTTCATAAATGTTGAAAAGTCAGACGCTTTCTCTGTTTTTACAAGCATGTGAACATGGTTTGGCATGAGGCAAAAGTGATAGAGATCAAAAGGATGTTCTATCTTAAATCTTGAGACGAGTTCTAAGTAATAACGGTAATCTTCATCGCAACGAAAAACAGTATTCCAATTGTTACCTCTGGTCATAATATGATAATAACTATGGGATAAAAGTAATCTTCGAGTTCGTGGCATAACTAAATTTTATACCATTTTTATAAAAAGGAGAAATATTGAGTTCAAAAGAGAACCGTCCCCTAAGAAGTCCCCTAAGAATAATTACACACATATTGGTGTCATCCGTGCTTGACAAACATATCCAAAAGGTATAAATTTCAGAAAAGAACAATTCACGAAAAAAAGGTCATGCGTTGAGAAACGTCGGACAAAAAAACATTTCGGAGGCAAACTTTTGGAAAGCCCAATTTTCCATGGGTATTTTAGTCCCTTCTTCTGGATCAATCACATCTAATATAGACAAATATTTATGCTCCTAAGCCGCCGTGCTTGGAGCCATTTTTTTTTAAGAAAGGACATATATGAATTGGTTAAAGAGATTAGTAATTTACACGTTAATGTTCGCACTTATTGTACCGCTAACGTCGATTGCATTTCCCGTAAGCAAAGCAAGCGCTGCAGACACATCCAAAGAATTTCCGGACAAACCACTCATAATAGATGGTATCACTGTGCCAAAAACTGGCCAGATTGAGATTGAGAAAGCCAGAACCACGACCACTCGGACTTACCTAAAATCTGATGGAACAAAACAGCTGGAAATCTTCGACGAACCAATCAATTATGAAAAAACTATTGATGGCAAGCAAGTACTGACGCCGATAGACAGTACCCTCACACAAACTTCCACAAACAAAACGACTGGGAAGAAGATTTACACCAGCAAAAGCACAAAAGAGAATGTGACTATCGGGGAAAGTCTTTTCGAGGATGGTGTTTCTATTTCAAACGGCACAAACAAAATTGGTGTAAAGCCAGTGAACGCATTTGCACCAGCGATAGCAACCACGCCAACGCTTACGAGCGGAATGACTAATTATTTGTCTCCAGAAAAAAAGAGTACGGTCATCACTGATGATTCTGTTTCAAACCTGGATCGCTCTGGCAATATTGAATACAAATACATCTCGACCAATAAAGGCCTGAAAGAGATAATCGTACTAAATGAACCAACAACTCAGAATGTTTTTTATTTTGACCTTGATATGGCTGGAATGTATGCCGAGTTTAAGGACAAAAGCTACTATTTCTATGATTTAAAAACAAAAAAACAAGTTTTTTACATCCCACCATCTTTTGCGACTGATGCGAACTTTATTACCTCGGTTGGCGAAGAATCAGTCACTTATGACGTTACAACCGAGCTGATCAAAGTAGGGGCCAAATCACAGATCAAGCTTACCGTAGATAAGAAATGGCTTTCAGACAAATCTCGTAAATATCCTGTAACTATCGACCCGACCATAAATCCTACTGGCGGAGATTCAAACGATGACACTTATGCAGAGCAAGGATCTGCCGACACAAAAACTTGGGATCAGGCAAATCTCTATGTCGGCTATGAAAAGACGTATGGTAAGAAATGGACTCACACTTACCTGCCTTTTGGCGCACCATCAACTCTAGGCAATACAGCCATAATAGACAATGCTAAAATCAGCCTTTACCAAACCGTAAATATCGGAAACCATGGAACGCTTTTGCGCATGGTGACTGACAAAGCAGCTAAAGACATCACTTGGAATAGTGAACCTACTCGTAGCACTGAGTATATATACAATCAAGACTCGAATACTAGCGCTTGGGTCAACATGGACATTACAGCGCTTGCCCAGTATTGGTATCAGATAGGCATGAAAAAAACTGCCTTCAAGCCTGGCTATCTTTTTTTGCAAGACGATACCGAGGGTGACAAAACAACAGATGCTCACTACCGTGTTTTCAGAGCACAGAACTACGACAACGAGAAAAAGAAACCAGCGATGACGATAAATTATCATACGATCAACGCTTCATATTCTATCTCCAGCCTTCATGACGCAAAAATTTACGACTCTCACCAGTTCAAAGTCACAGTGAACAATCTAGGCCAAGACAGTACGTGGCGAAAATCGAACAGCGCAATTTGCATATACACGACTAACAACAGCAACGGTCAGAAGGCCTCTACTAGCTACAAGATACCCTATGATATGGGCTCAGGGTCGTCTGCTACAATATTAGTGCAATCGAATGCAAACGGTTATTTTGAAAATCCAGGAAACTATACTGTTTATGCAGACCTATACTCTGGCGACTACGGCTATATGTCAGATTATGGAGTAAAGGAAGCTCAAGGCTCATTTAATATTGGTGATTACCCTGCGTATTCCGGGCAGTACTCACCAGCGAACCTAATTCCATCGGTACAGGCCGGCGCGCCCCAAGATGTCTATGTCGCTATTACAAACAATAGTAAGACGGCGTGGAATGCTGGCAGCTACTCAATCGGCTATCACCTGGTTGATAACGAAAATGGACGAGAAGTGTCTTACGGCTCAACGCCACTAACAAATGATGTTCTGCAGCCATGGACAGGAAGAAATGTTGGAGGTGCAAAAGTCACTGTCAAAGCGCCAACCAAAGCTGGCAGCTATACGATCAAGTGGGATCTAATAACTCCCTCTGGCTGGTACTCGGCCTATGGCGTAGGAACGTCAAATCAAACCTTGAACGTCACTTCTCTTCCTCTTGCATCACAAGCCCACTTTGGAGTAGAAAACTACTATCCGATGGTTGGTCCAGTTGATATCACAACTGGAAATCTTGTTTATTCTGTCACAGACGCAACAATCCCAAGTGTTACTGGTGGTCTGAGTATTGAGCGAACTTACAATTCTAATAAACGTACGTATAATGCAAACGCTTCCGGTTACGTCACTTCTTGGCTGATCAACGGACCTTACTACGAAAACGATAAAACTACTCGTTTTGACGCTAGCTATATCAACGAAGCAACAGCCAAGCCAAGCCAAGGACTTGTAACCAATAACCGTCCTTGGGCAAACTTCACTGCTGATGCAGGCGTAAACTCAGTAGATTTGCTGAGATACTACACCGGAAATGCCGGTTTCCAAATGACAGACAATGTTGCGACTTATGCGGCTACCTACGTTTACTCACCTGAAACCAAGACAGTACTGATGAAATATGGCTCAGACGATGGGGTCAAGATCTGGCTAAATGGACAATTAGTTGCGGCAAACAACGTTGATCGTGGAGTCACACTAGACTCTGATGTCACCAATGTCACGCTGAACAAAGGCTGGAATAGAGTCTTGGTAAAAGTCATAAATGGTGCTGGTGGTCATGGCTTCGCCCTAAGATTTACTGACGCGAGCTCAGCCCCGATAACAAACCTTGAATACACAACATACAACCCAGATGTCTACCAGGGTAATTATCTATTTGGCAAAAACTGGACTGCAAGCTTTGATGAAAGACTCGATCTTACAGACTTGAGCACAGTATACTATCGCAATGCAACTGGCTCGGTAAACGTCTACTTCAGAAATCCCGATGGCACATATGCAAAACCCGCTGGAGGCATGCTAAACCTGTTTTCTAACGCCGATGGCACATATACACTAGCTAGCCAACAAGGTATCAAATTTATCTTCGACAACGCTGGTAAGCTCCAAAGAAGATCGGATCTTTTCGGCAACACAATTTTCTACACATACGACGCACAGGGCAAATGTGTGAAGATTTATGACAAGACGATAGATGGCAAAGGAACTCAATATCTAACAATTTCATATGATGCGAATTCCAATATTGTAGCCATTTCAAACAAGCTTAATCAAACTCTTGTTAGCTACCAGTACACGAACGGTTTCTTGGTAAAAGCTCTTGATCCTGCGAGTAATTTTGTCTCCTACCAGTATCTAGATGATGGTAGAATGCAGACGAATATAGACAAAAAGGGACAAAGCAAAGTAATCGCTTATACCCAAGATGGTAAAGTATGGAAGATTACTGGCCCTGACGGAGTCACGCAAGTAAGCCTAGGTTATGGCGCTAACGGCATAGTCACTATTTCCGACAGCATGAATCGAAACACGATATTGACATATGACCCTACAACACTGACTCTGTCGGAAACTGCTGATGCAAAAGGTAACAAAGACCACTATAACTACGACGGTAACTTCAATTTAGTTCGTCTATCTCCAGTTATCCCGGCGGATAGTGAATTCTATTACAGCTACGACTATCTTTATGACAAATACGACAATTTGTTGTCAGAAACAGACCCTCTAGGAAATAAGTCCACCTACACATACGACGCAAACAATAATCTGATAAAGGCCGTGGATTCAAACGGAAACACGTCTGAAGCCACCTATAACACTCAGAATCTTCAGCTATCTGCGAAAGATCCGAAGGGAAATACTACTAGCGCAACATATGATATTTATGGACATGCACTAACACAGACAGATGCAAATGGTAATAAGGACAGCTACCGATATGACGCCGAAGGATTCCTCACTGCAACCGTCTCGCCAAAAGGCGAAGTTACGAGCTATGGTTTTGACAATATCGGACGAAAAATCTACGAAAAGTCGCCGCTAGGTAAATCAAATAATTTTGTTTATGACATAATGGGCAGAATGTCAGAGATCAAAGATGCAGGAGGACTATCTACAAAGATCGAATATGATAAAAATAATAATATCGTCAAGCAAACCAATCCTCGAGGCTTCTCGAAATTATATGATTATGACGTCTACAATAGATTACTCTCTAGCACCGATGAGCTTGGCGCGAAGATCAGCTATAAGTATGATGCAGTTGGCAACAACACGAAGATTATTGATGTCAAAGGTAAAGAAATTACGTATGAGTATAGCGAACTAAACCAACTGACGAAGATAACAGACGCCAGAGGCAAGACATCGAAGATTGTCTATGATGTAAACGGAAATGTTACAAGCTCAACCGACTTTAATCTTAAACAGTTTAATCAGTCTGTAAATAAAAACGGGGACCCAACTTCTGTCACAAGTCCTGATGGCAGTGTTGCCTTCAAATATGATGCAAACGGAAATGTGATCGAGACCAGCTCCAACGCTAATACAATTTCTCTGGCTTACGATGCGAACAACAATATAACCAATACAACTTCGACAACAAGTGCTAGCGTTGCGACTACTTATGACAAGGCTGACAACGTTACCAATATACAAAGTGGTGACACAAATGTTTCCTTGAATTATGACTCGAACAACAGCTTAGCTAGCGTAAGTCAGACTATCAGCTCGACTGGTCAGAAGCTTACAAACAATTTTGTCAGAGATGCTGATGGGAAACTAACTAAAATAGTAAAAGCCAATGGCGACGTCACCAACTTTACTTTTGATGCGTCAAACCGTATTTCGACAGTAAAAAGTGTTAATAGCGCGAATACACTTCTCACTTCATACAGCTACACTTATGATGCAACTTCAAATATTACTTCTATTTCTGACCGATATAGCAATCGTCAGTACTACACTTATGATGCAAGAAACCAACTGACAAAAGACAATCTAGCACAGTACACCTACGACCTTGCAGGCAACAGAACAAAGATGCAGGATGGCTTCAATACTGTTTCATATACCTATGACGAAGCTGGCGACGGCAATAGGCTTCTCTCTGCGAACAGCACTCAGAGTGGTGCTACTTCATATGTCTATGATGACAACGGCAATGTGTTGGAGAGAACAGATGGACAGGGCAAGATTACGAAGTATTCATACGATACAGATGGATATTTCATCAAGGCGATTATGCCTGATGGGAAAACCGTCGAATACACTTATGACAAAATCACGAAGCTTAGACAAACAAGAACTGAAACTTCTGCTACGAATACCATAACGGTCACCAAATTTGTCTGGGATGGTGATAGGCTTATCTCAGAGCTTGACGGAAGCGACAAGACACTCCGTACTTACACTTGGGGTGATGACGAAACACTCATTTCTATTTCTTTGCCAGATGCAAATGGCGTACTTCAGACATATTACTACCAGAAAAACGCCAAGGGTGATATCATGGGTATGACCAACCAAGCAGGGACGCCTGTAGCTTCTTATGAATATGATGCTTGGGGTAACATCAAGAAAAGCACCACTGCACTAACAAGCAGTGTGAAAAATATTGATAAGCTAAATCCTCGGCTCTATGCTGGCTACTGGTACGACACCACACTTGGAACTTACTTCATGAAGGTTCGCCTTTACGATCCAACCATCGGTCGTTTCCTCTCGAAAGACCCACTGCAACGGGGTATTGATCCGATAGACTACAATCCATATGTCTACTGTGCGAATAATCCAGTCAGCAGACTTGATCCGAGTGGCAAGAGCTGGTTTAATTCTGTCAAAACCTTTGTAAGCGAACACAAACAACAGATCGCTATCGCGGTCGAGATTACAGTCGCAATCGGTGCTGCTATCGCTATTACCGCAGTAACGGGAGGCCTTGGCGCTGGCCTAGGTGCAGCCATCATCATCGGTGCAGTATCGGGTGCAATGGGGGCTGCAGCAGGCTACACTGTGTCAAACTGGGGTAATCTGTCGTGGGGCGGACTAGGGACGGCCGCACTTACCGGTGCTGTCAGCGGTGCTGTCGGCGGAGCGCTCGGCTATGGCGCTGGCAAACTTCTCTCCGCAGGCGCAAAAGCAATTGGAGGAGCCATCACAAACAAAGCCGCCGGAAGCGCAGTCGCCGCAAGCGGAAAGCAGATCGGCAATGCCGTATTCAAATCCCAGACAGCGGCTTACAGATCCGCAACACCACCACTAGGAAATACTGTTTACCAAGCCATAAATAAAATTACCAATAAGGTTGAATACATCGGAATAACGAATAATATAGAGCGGAGAACGACAGAACAACTAGCTTCAAAAGGGATTAATATAAAACCAATAAAAGGCCTCACTAACTTATCTAGAGAAGATGCAAGACTAGTTGAGCAGCGACTGATTGAAGAACATGGTCTCGGTAACTTACTAAATAAGATCAATAGCATTTCGACAAAGAATCCTCTGTACAGTTCAGTTAGTACTAGGGGCACTGCTTTACTTAAGGCTGCAGGCTATAGTTTAAAATAAAGGAAATAATGTCAAAATTCGGAAAAATATACGAGCTAGGAACTAACAAAGGACTTTGCTATCTACAACACGTAAACGAATACAAGGAACCGCCCAGATATGGCGATTTGGTCCGTGTTCTTGATGGCTTCTATAAGAGTACCCCCAACCAATCAGAATTAGATAAACTTGTGGCAAAAAAAGAAATCTACTATACCTTCATTCCACTACGAACTTCAATCAGTCGGAAGGAAATTGTTCTAGCGGGTCAAACTGAAGTGTCTGATAATTTCACTAATATGCCACTTTTAAAAATAGCCGGAGCTCAAAATCCCCTTACCGGGAAAGCTAGTTCATGGGGATTGTGGAAAAAAGGAGACTGCTCAGATATTTCAGAAAATGATGCCGTTGGTAAATACTTAGATCTACCGTCTATCGGCACTGAAAATATTGCATCTGTTAGATGGTCCCTAGAAAATGACTGGCTCCCAAGATACGATGGTCTAATAATTGGCTCCGAAGAGTATAGAAAAAGATTTAAACAGCCAGCTGAGTAAAAACCAATGCATCTAGCATACCCACCAAATCTACGGCGAAGATTGGCACGGCAATTCATAAACTGTATGGCGCAGCGGAGGCAGATGGTGTAAATTACGTAAAAGAATTTTATATTAAAAGCAGTGGGCAAAGAATAGATTATCTCGACAAAGTGTCAAGAACAATCTATGAACTGAAACCAAATAATGCCAGAGGCATACGCGCTGGAATGAAACAATTATCATCATACCAGAGTCAACTTGAGGCAACCTTAGGCGGGAAATGGAATATTAAACTGGATTTATACTAAAAATATGGAAAACAAAGAATTCAAAAAACTTTTCTCACAAATCGCCGAAGAGATGGGTTTTAATGAGATAAGTAAAAAACTATATGTAATGTCAAAAAATGACTTAAACGCCTACATTGATTTGCAAAAATCAGTTTATGACGCCGATTCCTACTATTTTAATTTTGGTTTTACTGTCGACTGCCGTCCTGCTGATACTGAAACTGGGGCTGACTATCTGGTCTCTGGCCGACTAGAGGTAGGCGGAAGGATTCTCTTCGAACCCAGAAATCTAACCAATGCAGAAGCGGTCAGAAAAGAGATAATTTCACAACTAAATAGTACAGTCAAAATAGCCATCGACTACGACCTTTCTGAATTTTTTAACAAAAATCCAGAATATAAAGTTCAAATATACCCAAAAGTTGAGAATTATTTAGAGAGACTGAAAATGAATAGGTAGATTACAGCAATTCATAAACTGTATGGCGCAGCAGAAGCAGATGGTGTAGATTTGGTAAAGGAATTTGTACTTGATAGCGGGAGAAGACCAGATTTTGTAAATTTTTTCAACAAAACAATTTATGAATTAAAACCGAATAATCCGAGGAGCATTAAGCTCGGCTACAAACAACTAGAAGCATACAGAGCCGAGCTGGGCGCTGGATGGAGCATTCATCTTGATCTATATTAATTTTGAAATTTTACAGGAAAACAAATGATAGGCAATAAAAAAGAATTCACCAAAAATCTTACAAAGTATTTTCTAGATCTTGGTTTCGAGAAGTACAAGGACCATATTTACTACGTCGAGAAAGCTGGCTATTATATTTTCGTCGATTTGCAGAAATCAAATTACGACAGCACATCGTACTATATTAACTATGGATATACCGTAAAAACGGCTGACCAATTCGAACTCACCACCAAGTACCCACGTTATGATATTCGTGGTCGGTTTATCTTTGTTTTTCACGAAAAACAAACAGACAATATAAATTTTGACACTTTTGATTACGAAGAACTTGACCGACAACTGAATGCCAACATGGAAGAGAAAATTAATCCAGTATTTAAAAAAGGACTTAGAAATTTTATAAACGACAATCCCGAATTGTTAAATAGAACTTTCTATGATACCTCCAGGCAAAGACTCGAAAATTTTATGTCACACGAAGATGTAAAGCTAAGAAAAGGTGTCAATGAAAACTAGAGGCACTGCTTTACTTGAGGCTGCAGGCTATAGTTTAAAATAAAGGAAATAATGTCAAAATTCGGAAAAATATACGAACTAAAAACTAGCAAAGGACTTTGCTATCTACAATACGTAAACGAATACAAGGAACCGCCCAGATATGGCGATTTGGTCCGTGTTCTTGATGGCTTCTACAAGAAAACCCCTGACCAATCGGAATTAGAGAAACTTGTGGCAAAAAAAGAAATATACTATACCTTCATTCCGCTACGAGCTTCAACTAATCGCAAGGACATTGTTCTTGTTGGCCAAGTCGGAGTCACTGACGACTTCAAGGAACTACCAGTTTTCAAAGTAGATCGCGGCCGAAATTTTGCAACCGGCAAAGCCAACTCCTGGGGGTTGTGGAATAAAGGTACCAGCTCAGGTATTGCGGGAGAAGAAGCCTCTGGAAAGTATCTCGATTTACCAATTTTAGGCACTGAGAATATTACGTCCATTAAATGGTCCTTGGAAAATGGCTGGCTCCCAAGATACGACGGTCTAATAATTGGCTCCGAAGAGTATAGAAAAAGATTTAAACAGCCAGCTGAGTAAAAACCACTGCATCTAGCATACCCAACAAATCTACGGCGAAGATTGGCACGGCAATTCATAAACTGTATGGCGCAGCGGAAGCAGATGGTGTGAATTACGTAAAAGAATTTTATATTAAAAGCAGTGGGCAAAGAATAGATTATCTCGACAAAGTGTCAAGAACAATCTATGAACTGAAACCAAATAATGCCAGAGGCATACGCGCTGGAATGAAACAATTATCATCATACCAGAGTCAACTTGAGGCAACCTTAGGCGGGAAATGGAATATTAAACTGGATTTATACTAAAAATATGGAAAACAAAGAATTCAAAAAACTTTTCTCTCAAATCGCCGAGGAGCTGGGTTTTAAGGAGATAAGCAAAAAACTATATGTAATGTCAAAAAATGACTTGAACGCCTACATTGATTTGCAAAAATCAGTTTACGACGCCGATTCCTACTATTTTAATTTTGGTTTTACTGTCGACTGCGACCCATTTGACGTCAAACACGTTCCAGGATATCTAGTCTTCGGTCGTCTAGAGGTGGGTGGAAAGATTCTCTTCGAACCTAGGAACCTAGCTGATATAGAATCAGTCAAAATAGAGATAATTTCCCAACTAAATAGTACGGTCAAGATAGCCATCGACTACGACCTACTTGAATTTTATGAACGAAATCCAAAATTCAAAGCTTTGATATGGCCGACTCTTCAGCCATATGTCAACAGATTGAAGAATAAGAAATTAAACTCAAACAAAGACAGTCATGCTATCTAGTCGGTAACCCAATACACCAAACGAAGCGCCTCGATAGCAGTAAGGTTCAAACAAACGATAGACGCATTCTTTAGTTCAGAATGATGAAATCACAAATATACTGACTTTATGTCGCACAAAAATTAAAAACCAAGAAAAATGATTAACTAGATTCGAATTAGCAAAATATGTAAGAAGGATAACTATGGGATTTTTTAAGATAAAGTCAAAAGAAGAAAAGTTTTGGGAATGGTTCGTAAATGACGAAAAATTCATTGCAAACTGGAAAAACGATCAAGACGCTGTATTCCAAAAGCTGATTGATAAACTTCGAGAAGTCAAGAAAGATCTCTGCTTCGAATTTGGACCGGCCAAAAATGGAAAGCAGGAAATCGTTATTAGCGCAGACGGCATTATTAGTCTTATTGACAGTGTAAAGGCATTAGTTGGAAGCGCTCCCGAACTAAAAGACTGGAAGGTCACCGCATTCAGACCGCGGGTAGGGACAGATATCAAGCTGAATCTTGGTGGACTAGAAATCGACAATAGTGATATATATTTTAGTTTTCTTGAAAGTACAAATAACAGGCTTCCTCTCCAATTCTATATCAAGGATTACCAAGAAAATGATAAACGATATATGGCTGCTATCTTTAGGTTTCTTGATTTCGCACTCGGCGAATATGATGTTATGACGAGAATCGGTGAAATAAAAATTACCGGGCTACCAGCCAACCATAAAGAACTTGCCGTTCATGAATTTTCCAAATTACCTGACTATTTCAATAGAAAATTTGCAAATAGCTAGATAGCACGAAGAGGCTGGGGACGGTTCTGCCACAAGCACGGTATTAGCGATAAGGCAAGACCGCAGATACAATTTGTCAAGCTGAGACTCGCTAGTTTGTTGGGGCTAAATTATTTTTCCATATTACGGATTATGGCGGTTCTTATCGTAAAAGATGAGACTAATTCATAAGCCTCGTTGAAAATATATAAACACAACTTTAGTCGAAACGATTGAATATATTCAATAAATTATCAAAAAAGGAAAAAAGATGGCATTGATAGCAAGTGATAAAATGATTAGAGACTTCGCAGAGAAGGATTTAGGACAAAACGAAACAATTAGTTCAATAGTGATCGGGATAGTTCGTACTCCCTTTTGGGCGCTACTTAATGGCCTCTTAGGAGCAATGATGATGAAGCAAATTGTCTTAGCGCTAACAAACAAGCGACTGATTGCAATAATTCTTGACTCAACATTTAATTTTATTGAGTCGTATTCAATTGATTTAGATGAGATTGAGAAATATAAAAAGAAAACATTTGGCGTCAACAACATGATTGATTTTAAGCTAAAAGATGGTCGAATTTTCAAATACGGTATTCCTGGTATTGCGATCAATATCAAAGAGCAAAAAACAAATTGCAAAATGCTGCTAGCGTATTTTAAAAAGAATTATTAATCAAAGTTACAAATATTAGTGTAGCAATAGAAAGCTACATTTTTAACTTTGCTCTCTCACCAATCTCCCCTAATATTCGCACGTTACCGGAAGATTTTGATATCTATATTTTGACGAACAGATCGACCAGACCTTTACATATTCGTGTATAAGTGATATCGTAATGAGTTAAATTGAGCTGGTTAATGTGGAACTAATCTCCATCATAGGATTAGTGGCAAATTCAACCAAGCACATTGAAAAGGGAGGTAACGAAAATGAAGATTTTCGCTTACTTAGCATCAATTGCTACCGTCGTTCTCACACTAGTGGGTTGCGGTGGCAGTCAAAAACCCGTCATGACACAAACAAGGCAAGTAAACTTGACCTTACGCTTCGACACAACCAGAGGTATCTCTGAGATTGTCGGGGTGAAAGTTTATGTCACGGGACGTGAAATTGTTTCCATGGTTGAGGGCGATTTTGCAAAAAATGCCTCAACTGGAATCTGGTCCGCTAGTGTAGCGGTACCAACTGGACTAGACCGTGAATTTACGGTTGAAGCCAGCGACGCTTTTCAGGTCGTCTATCGAGGCACAGCTAAGAGCGATGTCTCAGCGGATGACACTACAGCGATAACGATCAAGGTCTATCCGGACCTACGTACAACCGGTCTTGCAAGCTTGAAACTAAGTTTTTACGAACCTTTTGCTGGAATCGGCAAAATTCCTCTTTCACTTGGCAACAGGACGGTAGCTAACGAAACATCACTTTCGGCAATAACTGACGAACAGGTATCGCAGCAGATGAATACCATGAGCAAGTATTGTAGTATTGTGAAAAGTCAGGACAACCAATCAAACAACGAATTTATTGCCAAATACGCGATAAAGTACAAAATGGGTTGTTGGCTGGAGATTATCCCCGGTGCAGATCCAGAAGTAAATAGAATTGCTTTTGAGAATCTTACAGCGACGATTACAAAGTATCCAGTTATCGGAATTATTATTCTGGATTATGACACACTTACGCATGACGAGGCCATAACATACATAAATATGCTCAAGGGAGCACAAAACAATGTTATTGTTGCCGCTGGCGTAGAAATTGGACCTGTGATCACGACAACCTTCAGTTGGAGCGACCTCACAGATACAGTCGTTGGAAACTGCACGAATTTTACTGGCGAAGTCGATGACGCAACCGCCAAACTTACTGCAAACTACAACACTGTTAGCAACGCTTATCCAGGAAAAACTATTATTCTGGATGGCTTAGGCTGGAGCTCTGATAATGCAGTTGACCAAAGAAGATTTTTGCAATCAGTCACAATGTGGGCTAGCCAAAATGGTATTCAGTATTTTTACGCAGAATTCTTTGACCAATCAAGACAAAGATTCAAATACAATCATTTTGGTCTTTTCGACGAAAACCTCGTGATCAAACCAGAGATCAAAAAGATCTGGTTTTAGGAGAAATGATATGAAAACAATCCTCTTTGCCTTTACGGCAGCAGTAATCGCGATCTTAACCATCGGTTGTAGCGAAAATGTTCCCAAAGGTCTCATGTCGATATCGGTGCAGCTACCCTCTGGACTGAATCAGCAAAGAACCAGGTCGATTGGCGAGATCATCAAGATCCGCGCAACAGTCACCAACGAGAGAATGAATCCAGTGAGTGCAGAACTAGCAATTGATCACCAAACGATGATCGCTACTGGAAAGTTCTATGTTCCGGCTGGTGAGAATCGCAAGGTGACGATAGAAGCGCTGAATTCTAAAGACGCGCCTATCTATGCTGGCAGTGTCACCACGACTGTCACCGCAGGCATCGTCAACGAGATCACAGTCGGTGTCGACCCAGTCCCCTACCAAGTCGAAATTGGGATCGACGTGTATGATGGAGCGCCGAGCGTATCCATCGATCCAGTAACCATGCCACTATTGGGTCTAGATAATTACATCATATCCGGCAATGTGGTAAACGCTGACCCGAAACTAGTCGCTGTTGCAGTGTATCTGCATACAAACAGTGGCTGGATAAGTCAGCCGGTTAGCGCAAACCCAGGATATTTGCCAAATAGCACTGGAAAATGGGTTGCTGACATTATTAGCTTCGGATCAGCTGGAGAATCTTCTGAGATAAGGGCATTTCTTATCAAGAGAGACTTTGTTGCCCCGACTGCAAGTAATCTGGACACTTGTCCAGACATACCTGAGGCATTTGCCTCGGCCACTGTCACAATTCCACAATAAGCCTAAGCCGCTTCGATAAATATCGAGGCGGCTTTTTCTATATTAAGACAAAAAGATTCTTGATTGGTTACTTATTGCAAAAAAAATGAGCAGAATCAAACGAATGACTCTGCTCGAACAATATTTAGTTTTCTACCAAGTTTTAGCTAATGAAAACCAAGTTGTGGAATTCTTACCAATAAATTTGTCCAGACTCGGGTCAGCGTTATTGGCGTAAACTACCGTCGCCTGATAACCCTTGTCCATATACAGTAAGCTGGCCTTGGTGCTACCCTTGCTGTAGAACTTACCAGAAACAGCGAATTTGGTGCTAAGAAACTGGGTAAGCTGAATCGACGGGATCTTTACAGTCTGGTCGATATCTGAGCCACGCAGTTTCTGCGAGGTATACCCAGCCAGAAGATAAGTTCCGAGCATCGGATTGTACACAGCGCCTGCGCTAATGGTATCTACATCGTATTTCCCTGTAAATGTTACAGGGACGAGCAGACCAGTCATTGCAGGTGCATATGTCATTTCCGATGTACTGCCTTCGTGCGTGTAGCTCGCACTCAGTAAAAGCTTTTGACTCTTATCGAGCGAGACTGCTGCACCGCCAACAGTTCGGAATGAAATCGCGCTGCCCTGGACAAGATTACCGCCAATAGTAAGATTCATTCGATCTTGAGGATAAATCCCCAGACCTACCGAAACTCTATCGGTCAACTTCTGTCCAACCATTACATCCACAACGCTGCCTTTGACTTCGAGATTCAGCGGTCCGCTAATGAGCGATGGACCAACTTTCGAAGCTGTCTGGTAGTAAGTCCCCATAAATGTGGTCTTACCGGTTCGAATACCTGCGTATTCGATTGTGGTATTCACAACTGGGCCCTGCGAAGGGTTAATCGAGTCATAGTCGACTCCTACCAACGCTTTTGCGGGAATTAAGGAAAGAACAGCCGGATTGTTACATGCTTCTTGTGGAAACACGAAATTCGGCGACTGAAGCGTGATCAGCTCGAAAGCTGCTTTAGCTTGAATCGGTGTAACAGGCGATGCTGACACTGCGGAAACACTAAAGTTAGCGAGTGCCAGAGTGGCTACGATAGCGATCGTAGTAACGATTTGTTTGATCATGGTAATCCCCTTTTTGCAAACCATATTTGGTTCATGTTTACTATACTACATTTTACATAATTAGTCAATATCAGCAAAATATATTTGACAATTAATTACGATAGTGTTATAATAGGAACAGCACATTGACATTTATGTCGATTCATTATTCTCGCACAAAGGAGATACACTATGAATAACATACTAAAAAACACTTTTGGGTTCATTTCGCAACTCAATGACGCGTTTACGCAGTTACCACCAAGCTTCTACGAAGGCCTCCCAGCTCAGAATGAAGCAGATTATGTACAGAGATTTGAAGAAAAACTTCTCTTTACACCGTCACCAATTATTCCTGTGGGGGGACAGTTGCCCTCAGGAGACCCGATCAACGGACTCTTTTCTCTCGTCACTCTCACCTCGGCTCAAATGCTGAGAATGTGCGAAGGCGGTCAAAGAGCGCAAGTTCTTGAGAAGATCCTTGCTACCGTAAATGCACTTAGCGATTGCAATATCGTGGGCCTTGGTTCTTTAACAGGCTCATCAGTTACTGGCAGCGGCCTTATAATACAAGGGCGTGCTAACACCTGGCTGACCAGTGGTAATTCATTTGCAGCACTTGCAACAGTTATGAGCGTTGAAAAAATAGCTCAGCGATTGGGCCTCAAGCTCGATCAGCTGACTGTTGGCGTTCTAGGCGCTACAGGTAGTATTGGACAAGGTGTTTCAATGGAGTTATCAAAATCGGTTGGAAAAGTTGTTTTAGCGGCAAGACAAATTAACCTTTTAGAAAGGTTAAAGAAAATCATGCCGGGACAAACAGTGATAACAACGGAAATTGACGACCTTAAAGAAGTTGACATATTGGTTGTTACAACAGCCAGCAGCGAAACTCTTATCAGTGTTGATTGGCCTAAAAAAGGCATGATCATTGTTGATGAAACCAAGCCAAGGAACACACCCTCTGGATTAAAAAACCGCGAGGACGTCATCGTCTTAGACGGCGCACTAATCTCAGTGCCAGATATTGATTTCAACGGCATGAACATGGAGTGCCCAAGCGGCACAATATATGCATGTTTCGCAGAAACTATGATGCTTTCTCTGCAAGGCGTCAATGAACACTTTAACCTCGGACGAGTAAATCCTGAGGTTTTCCCCGACATGCGTATCTTATCACAAAGATATGGCTTAGATATCGCCCCATTTTACAGCTTCGGGAATTTGATTTCTGAAGATCGCTATGACGATTTTGCCAAACTCTTGAAATAGTTTTCCGGACCGAGCCTAAACAGCTTGGTCCTTTTTATTTTGCGGCTATATGTGATACCATTTAACTAGAAAAAACTAGGAGGAAATATATGAATTCTATTTATGCGATTGTGCCACTTGCTGGAGCTGTTTTTGCCGTGGCTCTTGGTAGCTTTGTTCTTACCCGTTATTTCAAAGAAAAAAAAGAGATTCACTTAGTTCTTGCTTTATTCTGCTATAGTGTCACCGTTTGGCTTTTTGGAACGTACATGATGTTTACCAGCACCCAAGACTCACAAGCAATTTTTTGGGACAGACTAGTCTACTCAGGCGTGGTGTTTATCCCTGTTCTAATGCATCATTTCTCAATTGTGTTCGCTGACAAACCAAAACAGCGAAAGTATTTAATTTATGGCTACCTATCAGCATTTATTTTCTTTTTCTTAAGTTTTACTAATTATTTCGTGGCCGACTTGTATCATTACAAGTGGGGCGTACACACAAAAGCACAATTTTTTCATCATATTTTCATTCTTTCATTCTTCACATATGTCTCTATATTCTTTATAAACGTACTAAAGTACTACAAGAAAACGACGAATCCGGTCCTCAAAAACCAAGCGAGATACGTCTTTGCTGCGTTCCTCGTTTTGATCTTGCTTGGCGCACCAGCATATTTACCTGCTTACGGTATCAGTGTTCCCCCATTCCCATTTCTCTCTGGACTTTTCTTCATTCTGATACTATCTTATTCGATCCTAAAGCATAAACTACTCGATGTGAAAGTTGCTGGAACCGTATTCTTTACAGTAGCGCTGATGATTCTCCTCTTTATAGACATTTTTCTAGCTAAGTCGAAGACCGAAGAATTTTTCAGAATAGTTGCTTTTCTTGTTGGAGTTGGAATCAGCTATGTGTTAATAAAAAGTGTTCAACAAGAGATTATTCAAAAAGAAAAAAATGCTTCGTTGGCGGTACGACTCGAAGAAGCCAATACTAACCTCAAGGAACTCGATAAGACCAAGGATGACTTTTTGTCCATGGCTTCGCATGAGCTAAACACTCCTATTGCTGCTATCGAGGGCTATTTATCCATGATTTTGGTTGAAGGCTTAGGTGGGAAAATTCCTGACAAGGCGCGCAAATACCTAGACAGCGTATTTCAGTCATCCCAGCGACTTGCCCACTTGGTGAAGGATTTGCTAAATGTCTCCCGAATCGAATCAGACAGAATTCATATAATATATGAAGAATCCCAGATTATCGATCTCATCAATCAAGCTGTCATGGAAATAGGCTCCAAAGTTCAGGAAAAACATCATACTCTTACCTTCAAGCAAGCTAAGGCGAAAATGCCAACTACGTGGCTAGATAAGACGAGAATTACCGAAGTTCTGATCAACATCATCGGTAATTCTGTGAAATACACACCGGAAAATGGCGCTATTGATATCAAGGTTGTCCATGATGACGATAAGCTCGTCATATCTGTAGCGGATAATGGAAAAGGCATCCCAAACGACCGAAACGCGGCTGTATTTGAGAAATTCACCCAAGTGGATGTTCTGAAAGATGAGGTCAAGGGAACTGGACTCGGCATGTATATCTCCAAACGTTTCATCGAACTTCACAAGGGCAAGATCTGGTTTCATTCAGACGGCGCAGGCAAAGGCACAACATTTTTCTTCTCACTTCCAATTTATGCGAAGAAGCCGTATGATCCATTTGCAGGCGAAGGTTCAGTTCTGCACTAAGATGACAACTGAATATATTTGATTAATGCCATTTCATCCTAAAAAATTATTGTCTGAGCATAGCGAGTTGGATTTTTTACGAGAAGTGGCGACCACTTTCCCGTGTAGGGGGTTGGAGTCATTAGAGGATAGGGGGACGACTTCTCATTCGAGTCTGAGCCTGAGGGCTCTTCCCTCAGAGTCGATGACGGAATGAGTCCTCTTGTCCTCTGATATAAATTAAAGAAATCATCTTTTAATTATTTAACCTATATTTTTTATGAAAACAGATTCTTCTTTTGGAGTTATTCCCATCTATCAAAAAGTTCTTGAATCAAAGGACTACTATTTCCTAATAGTAAAACAGCAAAACGGTGACTGGGGCTTCCCAAAAGGCCACGCAGAAAAAGATGAGGCCGACACAGAAGCAGCACTGAGAGAACTTTTCGAAGAGACCGGAATCGAGAGAGCCGATCTGATCGAAAATCCATCTTTCACCTCACGCTACACTTACAGCACTGTCGATCCACACAATCCAAGCGGTGAAGAGCTGCACAAGACGGTTGTCTACTATCCAGCTTTCACCAGCCAATATTTGCGGAAGATTGATGGCGTAGAAATCTTATCAACTATGTGGATGACTTATAGCGAGGCCATAGAGAGACTCACTTTTCAGGAGACTAAAGATATCCTCACCAAAGTAAAAGATTGGCTAGACGCCCCAGAGGGGCAAGTGGAATACAGCCGAGTCGTAGCAGAGCAACATGTTTTCCAGCGAATATCACAAAAAGGGCTTTTTCGTGACGGTGAGAAGATACTCATGGGCCAAGACCAAAACGATGTTTGGGAACTTCTTGGCGGGACAGTCGAGATGTACGAAGATCTCGAACTGGCTTTTGCGAGAGAGATGAAGGAAGAACTGGGAGTGAAAAATGCAAAAAGAGGTCAGATAGTCGACATCTACGAACACAAATTTAGCAACGATATCAGAAAATTCCAATATATTATAATCATTTACGAATGCGATGCCGACCTCAGTAATATGCGAATAAGCACCGAGCACAAGGAGCTCCGCTGGGTCACAAGAGACGAGGTCAAAGAACTAAATATGAAAGATGCCCTCAAAGAAACACTGCTGAAGATAATGAAATAGCCTTTGTACTACAAAAAAGAGAGCTGACTGGCTCTCTTTTTTGCTATCTTCCCAATCCATCTCAGTATTCTCTTTATACAATTCTTCAGATACCTTCTAGCAATTATACCTGCTCAACCCCAAATTCCAACTCTTCTTTTTTATCAATTATCGCCGATTTGCTACGGTCGTAGTTTTTTGGCGATAATTTACGCTCAATTTTAATCCTTAACCTTCGGTTTTCCCGAAAGGACGTTTGAAATATGATGATCTACATTCGACGCTTCTGACACGAAATATGCAACGTATTCGGAAACTCCATACTCTTTTGCCGAAATTTCGACGTATTCACCAACATTTCTGTCTACAACCCAAAGACTCTCCTGAATCTGTTTGAAGCCCATCCGCTTAATGGAATTCCGAAAATGATTCCTGTTCTCTCTCATTAGCTCTGGAATGTCAAAGGAAACCAGGCGATACTTACAATCAACATTCTGACTATCGGCAATCTGATCGATAATCCTCATTTTAGCCTTATTTGTAAGTCGCACAGAATCAGAACCGTTAAGATCGATATATCCATTCTTCTTCAAGCTATAGACCATCTTGCTAATCTGCTGACGTGAGACGCTATCATCGCACTCCTTCGCCAACAAATCGTTCACAGTATTCCAAGATTTCTTCCTGTTTGCATACTTTACTGCCTTAAATATCAAACCCAGTGCAGACTCTATGCACCAGGTCATTCCAGCTTGAGAATATTTCGGATTATGAACCATAGCACCCCCTCTTTGCATTTAATTTTTAATGACGTCTGTTACGTATACAGTTATCGCCGATTTGCTACGGTCGTAGTTTTTTGGCGATAATTTATATTAGACAGATGTAATCGTGAATACGAAATTATATAGAACTGTGGCTGCTTATTTAGAAATATGTTAGATAACTTTGTATGGATACGTTAGCAGATCGACACAAATCTGATTGTTATCTATTTTTTCTTTGTTGGTGGGAAATAGCCGCGAGGATCGCCATTATCATCATCTAGTTTTTCATGATCTTCGCGTGAGAATAGTCCACCGAAGAATCTAGAGGCGATTCCGAGCACTAGAAGTCCGCCGATTTCGATATAGTAGAAAGAGAATTGATTTGTGACGAATTGAGAAACGATTTTTTTCATCCCGACTAGCAACTTCACATCCTGAACAAATTTCATACTTTCTATGATATTTGAATAGTGATTTGGCAATATTTTATATGCGGCGAGAACAATCCCACCGAGCAGTAGAACGAGTACGAATATGTAGCTACTTGCCCAGAGGAAGTGTGAGGATACGCTCTTCCCGCCAAGGAAGAAAACACCCATCAGAGCAAGAAGAGCGGCTATGCCGATATATATGAGCAGTTTATTAATAAAAATAAGTGCGAAAAAAGTGTTATTTTCATTTAAATTTACCTTCTTTACAAAAGCGAGCTGGACAGGCAAATTTTCGCCTACGATGTCATATTTCACATCGAATTTCAGATTTTTATCCTGTGGATCATGAAATGCTACAAAGAATTTGTCGACTGTAGTACCGATGAACTTATTCACCGATTGCTTATCGAAGGCCTTATTGAACACTTCAAGATTATTACCCTCTGAAAAATCTATCTGGCTAGCGCTGGAGACCGACTCCTGAATGTAGGAAGAAACGATATTATTTGTATTTGTCTCAGCGAAGAGGTCTTTTACTTTTTGTGGCTCTAGGAAAGAAAATTTGATGTTTAGGAATGCGAAAAAGACTATGGCAAAAACAAGGAACAGTAGACCAGAGATAAATGCGAATATATTTTTCATATCTATATTATAGCACTAACTATTTCGATAAAAAATGTACTGATTTGATTTTGTCACCGCTCGCTACACAGTCTATCTCGTTAGAATATCTTTTCGCTGTCATTGCGAGTCATTGAGTGAAGCGAAAGGCGCGGCAATCCTTAGATTATAATGATAGATTGCTTCGCAAACACACTCGCAATGACAAAGCAGAACACACTACTTAGTCATGAATGTCATGCGCTCGTAGACAGACCGAGTAGCCTCGACGTCACGTTTGCAGTATTTGTAGATTTCTTCAGCCTTGCCGTCGAGATAGAAATCGTAAACCTTCGAGCCATCTATCCCCGCTTCTTTTGGCGAAGTGACACCAAGGCAGATGCTGAGCTTGTGCAAGCTTGTACCGATCGCGCCCCACTTCTCCCACTCTTTCATCGTGTCGTAGATTGGATTGTTGCGGTATCTGGCGAAGTTTAGCTCGCGACTAGGTTTGATGTTATGAATGATTGATCTCTTGTAAATGAAACGCAGATCAAACTCCATAATGTTGTGACCAATAAATAAGTCTGCGTCCTTTGCGATCTCCCAAAAATCTTTTAGAATTTCTTTTTCATCGCCAGATAGACACTGAACTGGCTCACCTTCCACAGCATAGCCGATACAAAGAATGCGGCCAAATTCACCTTGGAAAGAGGTGTTTCGAAAAAAGTTGTCAAAAGTGTTTTCTGTTTTCTTCTCAGAATTCGCGCTTTTTTTCTTCGCATCCTCCCAGAGCTGCTTTACAATTTCTACGTCTTTTCCCTCTGCCGGCAATGTCTCAATGTCAAAAAATAGTCTTTTCATGATGTTCCTAGTTAATATTTGAACTTATCAATCTTAGCAGAGATTTAGTAATACACAAATTGTTATTATATTTTGTCATCTTAAACTTGCCGTGCCACTTCCGTAGCCTTGGCGAAGGGTGGTTTCAGGATGACAGCGTGACGAGAGATCTCCAACTTAATCAGAAAATAAGCAGAAGATTTCTCGCCTTGGGCTCCTCAATGGCTCGAAATGACGTCTATTTTCTTAGTTCGCGATCTTCCTTCAGAATCTCTTTTTCTTCCTTTAGTATCTCGTTTTCTTCAACAAGCATCTTGCTCATTTTATTTTCAATCTTGTGAACTCTATTTTCAAAGAAATCTTCAATGATGAGACCTAAGCAAAAAAGAATAGTAGGAACACTAATCAGGCTATAAAATATCGTCACGATTTTCGACAAGTTCGACGATGGGTGAAAATCGCCATAACCGATTGTCACTATCGTCATCGCGGTGAGATGAAGAGGGTCGAGCCAGCTCATATGCTCATTTATTTTATAAAAAATAGTTCCTGATGCGATGATGATGAGGATAATGATAGTAGCGATCAGGACATGCATCTTAATTTTTTTCATAGTTTCTCCTTATTTCATATATTATAACGCAAATCAGAGAAAAGTCGAAAAACTACTTGTCATTCCGGGGTTATATTTTGTCATCCAGACCGACGTGGAGGGATCTCCTAACAGTAACCATTCAATTTGAAAGATCTCTCCACCTATGCGACAAAGCTCATAGAGTCGAGATGACAAAGTGGGAAAGGTCGGGATGACAGAACAGGGAGATCCTTCGCTTCACTCAGGATGACAAACAGAATAGAACCAGCTCAGATTCCCGGGCTTCTCTCCGCTTCGCTACGTCGAACCCGAGAATGACAAATGAGCTTAGATTAGCATTCGAAGTTGAACATTATTAAAAACCTCATAAGGTGACTTGTATCCTAGCCGTTTTCTTGGTCGGTGATTGATCTCATCTACAATTTGTTCAAATTCTTTCTCCTTAATATTAG
>Ga0194058_10000119_pt1 | contig 31675 bp, 29 predicted proteins | sample SepL4417m_MetaG_FD_155490 | JGI IMG/M metagenome (GOLD analysis project Ga0194058, IMG submission 155490) | Anoxic zone freshwater microbial communities from boreal shield lake in IISD Experimental Lakes Area, Ontario, Canada - Sep2016-L442-17m | ecosystem: Environmental > Aquatic > Freshwater... | reverse complement strand
CATCCTCCCCGACCCGTTTCTGCCCGATTCCTCCGATCCTGCGCTCCCGGAAGTTGTCACCACCTTGCCGCGTTAGTCGCTGTAAATTAGCAGAGGGTTGGTTCAGGAGGCGCAGATCCTTGCTCCCTTCGCTTGTCCAGCCATAGCCTCGGCCCGCAGATTTTTTCGCTTCACGGTTGCCCAGCGCCTCATCCTGTGCTCAAATGCCCGACTGCCCATGAATGTCGTTTGTGATCCGCAACCCAACTGTGTCGTCAACCTCCAGATCGAGCTCCCCGCCGATCTGGTCACCCGCGAATGGCTATCCGTCGCGAAAAATTTCCAGCTCCATGCCCGAATCCCGGGGTACCGTCCGGGGAAGGCACCCCAGGCGCTGATCGATTCCCGCTACGCCAAGGAGATCCGCGAGGAGCTCGAAAAAAAGCTCCTCAACGAGAGCGTCAACGAGGCGATCAAGCAGAAGAACCTCCGCGCGCTGACCGTCGCGAAGGTCGAGGACATCACGATCGGCGACGACAAGACGATGCGTTTCCGGGCGAGCGTTGTGATCGCCCCGGAGTTCGAGCTTCCAGATTATTCTTCGATCACCGTCGCTGCCGCGAAGCGCCCGGTATCTGACGAGGACATCCAGAAATGGATCGACCAGCTCCGCGATCCGCACGCCACGTTCGAGGCGGTTGAGGGCAGGGCGCTCGCGATGGGCGACTTCGCCGTTCTCACCTATGAGGGAAAAATCGGCGACCAGCTCCTCTCCGATGTCATGCCGAAAGCTCCCGCCCAGCTTCAAGGGCGCCGCAACGCATGGATTTTGATGGACGAGGGCACCCTCATCCCGGGGTTTGCCAAAGCCATCGAGGGGATGGCGATCAACGACGAGCGCACGTTCGAGCTCGATGTCCCTGCGGACTTCCCACTCGCCGACCTCTGCGGATCAAAGGTTACCTACTCGGCGACCCTCCACGGGATCAACTCCAAGAACCTCCCTCCGCTCGACGATGCCCTCGCGGAAAAAATCGACCCCGGCAAGACGCTCGACGAGATCCGCACGGCGGTGCGCGAGCGCCTGGAAAGCATGGCCGAGTCGCAATTTAACAGCGCCAAGCGCAACGGCGCGATCCAGCACCTTCTCTCGCACGTCGAGTGCGAGCTTCCCGAGCAGGCGGTCAACCGCGAGGTCAGCGGAATCCTGCGCGAGATCGTGCAGGAAAACCAGGTCCGGGGAGTGAGCGATGAAGATCTCCGCGCGCATCAGGACGAGCTGGTCGGGGTCGCCCAGCAGAGCGCCCGCAACCGCGTGCGCGCAAACTTCCTCCTCCTCAGGATCGCCGAGAAGGAAAAGCTCGAAGCCACCGATGCGGACCTGCTCATGGGGATTACCGAGATGTCCCGCCGCTATGAGATCCCCGTCAAGAAGCTCATCAAGGACCTGCAGGCGCGCGAAGGGTTCGGCCCGATCCGCGACCAGATCCTCATGGGCAAGGCGCTTGATTTGATCGCCTCCCGGGTTACTGTTTCTGATCCGGCCCAGGCCGCAGCTTAATATTTTATGTTGGTTCCTATCGTTGTTGAACAGACCGGGCGCGGAGAGCGCAGCTACGACATCTACTCGCGGCTCCTCAAGGACCGCATCATCTTCATCGGCTCGGCGATCGACGACCATGTCGCCAACCTCGTCATCGCCCAGCTCCTCTTCCTCCAGATGGATGACGGAAAAAAAGACATCAGCATCTACATCAACTCGCCGGGCGGCTCGGTGACCGCCGGGCTGGCGATTTACGATACGATGCAGTTTGTCACCTGCGATGTGAACACCTACTGCATGGGCCTTGCCGCCAGCATGGGGGCCGTCCTCCTCTGCGCAGGAACCAAGGGCAAGCGCTACGCCCTGCCGAACTCCGACATCATGATCCACCAGGTCTCGGGGGGGGCGCAGGGCCAGGCGAGCGATGTCGAGCGCCAGGTCGAGTACATGTTCAAGCTCAAGAAGCGCCTCACGGGCATCCTCTCCCTCCACTCTGGAAAACCGGTCGAGCAGGTCGCGGCCGACGCCGACCGCGACTACTACATGACGGCCAGCGAAGCCAAGGACTACGGCTTGGTGGACGAGGTCGTCGTCTCCCGCAAGGAGATCAAGGAGATTGCGGACGCTTCGAAACCCTCAGAATAACCTATGGCGCGCGCGAACAACCTCACGATGTGCTCGTTCTGCGGCAAGACGCATGCGGAGGTGCGCAAGCTGATCGCCGGCCCGGGGGTTTATATTTGCGACAGCTGCATCACCGTCTGCAAGGGGATCCTCGATAAGGAATTTAAAGAGGAGAACAGGAAGTCGAAAACTGCCCTGCGCGTCCCGAAGCCCTCGGATATCAAAGGCCGGCTCGACCAGCATGTGATCGGGCAGGACCTGGCGAAGAAGGTGCTCGCTGTGGCCGTCCACAACCACTACAAGCGGCTGCTCCAGGAGTCAGCCACCACGCTCGACCCGCTCGCCGATGTCGAAATCGAAAAGAGCAACATCCTCCTCATCGGGCCGACCGGCTGCGGGAAAACCCTCCTCGCACGCACGCTCGCAAAAATCCTTGATGTCCCGTTTTGCATCGCCGATGCGACCTCGATCACCGAGGCGGGCTACGTCGGCGAGGACGTCGAAAACATCGTCCTCCGGCTTCTCCAGAACGCGGACTACGACGTGAAGCGGTGCGAGACGGGCATCGTCTATATTGACGAAATCGACAAGATCGGGCGCAAGACCGACAACGTCAGCATCACCCGCGACGTTTCGGGAGAAGGCGTCCAGCAGGCGCTCCTGAAAATCCTTGAGGGCACGGTCTGCAACGTCCCACCCCAGGGCGGGCGCAAGCATCCGCACCAGGAATACATCCAGGTGAACACGGAAAAAATTCTCTTCATCTGCGGGGGAGCCTTTGTCGGCCTCAACAAAATCGTCCAGAGGCGGATCGGCGGGCGCTCGATGGGGTTCCACACGCGCGAGGAGCTGCCGGACGAGTTCCTTAAGCGCGAGGCCCTCAAAAGCGTCGAGCCGGAAGATCTCCTCAGCTTTGGGCTCATCCCGGAATTTGTCGGGCGCCTCCCCGTCATCGCTGCGCTCGACGAGCTGACGGAAGACCAGCTGGTCACGATCCTCACCGAGCCGAAGAACGCGATGGTCAAACAGTTTGCCAAGCTTCTCGGCATGGACGGGGTGGGCCTCAACCTGACGAAAGACGCCCTGAAGGCCCTTGCGTCCGAGGCGGTCAAAAAGGGCACAGGCGCCCGCGCGCTGCGCTCGATGCTGGAGCGGATCATGCTTGATATCATGTATGACTCGCCCGGGCGGGATGACATCGCCGAAGTCACGATCTCCCGCGCGGTTGTCGAGGGCAAGCGCGCGCCGATCATCCGGAAAAAGCAGGAAAAAGACGCTGCCTGACCTGGCAGATCGCCGGCGGGTGGTTCCCGGTGTTCCTTCTGGCCGCCGGGCGCCGAGCAGGGCGGGCGCAGCAGAACAAAAGCCGTGCTGCCGCTTCTCTCGGTCCTCGCGCCATTTTCTCTTCTCGCTCTGCCATGTCGGGCGTGGTAGTGGTATCCCCATGAAGATTCCCGCTTTTCTCGCGTTGGTTTTTCTTTCTCTCCCGCTGCACTCCGCCCGATCCGATACGCCCGGCGGCTGGCCGAAGACATTTTCTGGCGGGGGTGCCGCGATCACTGTTTACCAGCCGCAGGTGACCTCCTGGTCCGGCAACACGCTGACCTCGCGCATGGCGATCTCCGTGCTTCCCCAGGGGGCGGCCGCCCCGCAGTTCGGAACCCTCCTGCTGACGGGGACGACCGATGTGGACAACGAGCAGCAGACGGTTTCCTTGTCAAATATCACCCCGGTTCAGGCAAATTTTCCCGCTGCTCCCGACCAGGCATCGAGCTACGCAGGGCTGGTTTGCACCCAGATCACCGGGTGGGCGCAGAACCTGTCGCTGCCAGCCATCCGCGCGAACCTGGCCGTCACGAGCGCCGAGTCCGCGCCGGCGGTCGCCGTACAAAACCCGGTGCCAACCATTTTTTTCAGCGAATCCCCGGCGGTGCTGGTTCTGGTGAATGGCGAGCCGGCGCTCCGGCCGGTTGCCGGCACGAGCCTTCTGCGGGCGATCAACACGCAGTCGTTCCTGCTGATGGACCAGACGAGCGGGCTTTATTATCTTCGGATCAATGGCGGCTGGTCGCAGGCCCAGGCGCTGGCTGGTCCGTGGACGGGCGCGCAGAACCCGCCGCCCGCGCTCGCGACCGCGCTGGCGACGGCTCCTTCCACGGCTCAGCTGTTTAATCCTCCCGCAAAAAATCCGGTTCCCACCCCGGCGGTTTTTGTCAGCACCGGCCCGGCCGAGCTCATCATCACGCAGGGGGGCCCGCAGTTTTCTCCGATCAGCGGCACGCAGGTTCTGCGGGTCACAAATTCCGACAGCTCGGTCTTCGTGTATGCGCCGGACCAGAGCTATTACGCCGTCATTTCCGGGCGCTGGTTTTCCGGCCCGTCGTTGGGCGGCCCATGGAAATTCGTGCCGTCCAAGGACCTCCCTGCCGACTTTGCGAAAATTCCGGAGAGCGACCCGGCGGGGACGGTGCTGGCTTCTGTCGCCGGAACCCCGCAGGCCGGGGAATCGGCAATTTCTGCAACCATCCCGCAGACGGCAACGGTCTCCCGCAACGCAACGACCACGGTCGCCTACGCGGGCGACCCGGAATTCCGGCCTGTCGCAGGAACGCAGCTCGCGTATGCCGCAAACACGTCCACCCCGGTCATCCGGGCCGCCGAAAATGCGTTTTATTCTGTTGTGAACGGGGTGTGGTTCCTGGCCAGCACGGCGCTGGGACCCTGGGCGGTTGCGGAGTCCGTGCCCCCTTCGATTTATGCCATCCCCCCGAGCTGCCCGGTCTATTACGCGACAAACGTCCACGTTTATGGCTCGACCCCCGATGTCGTTTACACCGGCTACACTCCGGGCTATTTCGGCCCATGCCTTTCGCCCGAAGGCGTCGTGGTTTTCGGCACCGGCTTCTGGTATCCGCCGTTCATCGGGCCGGACGTGTGGATTGGCCCGCCGCTCACCTACGGCTTCGGGGCCGGGTTTGCCTGCGGGCTGACCACCGGGTTCGCCTTCGGCATTGCGGCCGACCACGGCTGGGGCGGAGGGCCTTACTGGGGGCCTTGGCACGGAGGATGGGCCAATGGCAACCACTGGAACAATATCAACTCCCGCAACGTCTATAACCGCTGGTCCAATAACGTCGTCATCAATAACAATAACTACAGGAACAATAACTGGAACAACAACAGCAGGAACAACAACTGGAACAATAACAGCAGGAACGTCAACCGCGCGAACGTCGAGAATGCGGCGAAAAACGATGCGGATAAGATCCGGGCGAACCCGAACTACCAAAGCTGGAAAAACAGCGCGGACAACCGGATCAATAATGACCGCGCCGGAGGAGGGAACGATCGCCTGAAGGGCGTGGACCGCCAGTCGCTCAAGACCGACACCTCGCGCCTTGGCGACAATAACGTTTTTGCTGGAAGGGACGGCCAGGCTTACCGGGCGAAGGCAGACGGCAACTGGGAGCAGCATGACGGGAAAAGCTGGACGAAGCCGGCATCGTTCGACGAGGGCACCCGTTCGGACCTTGATTCCCAGAGGTTCTCGCGCTCGGTTGGCGGAACGCGTTCCTACGGCGGCGGAGGTTTCCGTGGCGGCGGAGGATCCCGTGGTGGTGGCCGCAGGTAGCCGTATCTTCGGAAAGCGAAACCCAGTGAAAATCCGCAGCGCAACATTCCATTCCAGCGCCCCCGATCTGGCGTCCTGCCCGGATTCCGACCTGCCGGAGTTTGCATTTATCGGGCGCTCGAACGTCGGGAAATCGTCCCTCATCAACATGCTGGCCGGAAAGGACGGCCTGGCGAAAATCTCCGGAACCCCCGGAAAAACCCGGCTGATCAATTTTTTTACGATCAACGGCCGGTGGAGCCTCGTGGATCTGCCGGGCTACGGGTATGCGAAGGTGGGAAGGAAGGAGCGAGGCGACTTCAGCGCGTTCGTGGCCGATTATCTGCAGCGGCGGCCGAATCTTTTGGGGACGTTTGTCCTGGTGGATTCCCGGCTCAGCCCGCAGAAGATCGACAGGGAGTTTCTCCATTGGATGGTGGGCAGCGGGCTTCCGTTCGCCATCGCTTTTACCAAGATAGACAAGCTGTCCGGCCCGGAGCTGCAGAAAAATATTGAGGTTTTCCTGCGCAGCATGAGCGAGATCAGCGACGAGCTTCCGGAGGTTGTGGCCAGCTCTTCGAAGCTCGGCCGCGGCCGGACGGAGATCCTCGCCCTGATCGCATCCGCCATCGCCGAGGATGCGCCCGATCCGGCCGAAGCTGACGCATGACGCTCGAAGATCTTGGCTGGAACGGCATCTTTGCGGAGGGGTTCGCTGCCTACATCGCGAAAGGCTGGGTGCCTGCCCGGTTGATCCGCGACAACAAGATCAGCTATGGCGCCCTGCTGGGAGATGGCGAGGAGCTTGTGGTCGTGATGTGCGGGAAGCTCTACCACGCCGCGGAAACGGATGCGGACCTGCCGGCCGTTGGCGATTGGGTGGCGCTTGAGCTCGGCGGCGACAATAAGGACCATGTCATCCGCGCACGCCTTCCCAGGCAGACCTGCCTCTCCCGCAAGATGTCCGGCCGAAGCACCGAGGAGCAGGTGATCGCAGCCAACATCAACGTGGTGATCGTGGTGACCGATGCCGGGCCGGATTTCAACCCCCGCCGGATGGAGCGATACTTCGCGATCATCGGCCGCAGCAAGGCGGCGGCTGTCGTGCTGGTCAACAAATCCGACCTTTTCCCTGCCGCGCAAAGTCTGGCAGCCGCAGAAGCGATCCGAGCTCTGAATCCCGACGCGGACGTGCAGGTCACCAGCCTGGAAAATGAGCAGCCCCTGACGGCCTTGAAACCCTACCTCAAGCGCGGGGTTTCCCTCGCGCTCATCGGCTCCAGCGGAGTGGGCAAATCGTCCGTGATCAACCGCATTTTCGGCGAGGAATACCAGTGGACCGACGCCGTGAATGCGAGCACCGGCAAGGGGCGGCACACGACGGCGGCCCGCGAGCTCATGGTGCTTCCCGGGGGGGGAATCCTCATCGATAATCCCGGCATACGCGAGGTCCACATGTGGACGGATGAGGTGACCCTGCGAGAGCGGTTTGCCGACATCGAGGAGCTGGCCGGGCACTGCAAATTCGGCGACTGCAAGCATGGGCCGGATGCCGGCTGCGCAATCCGCGCGGCCATGGCCGAGGGAAAGCTCTCCCCCTCGCGGTTCGAGGGGTTCCTGAAGCTGGACGAGGAGATCGCGAAGCTCCGGAAAAGCCGCAAAAAGCGCCAGATGACAGCCGACATCCGCACCCGGAGGGATCACCGGAGCAAGTCGAAGTATTTTTCCGACCGCGACGATCCCGATCTGGCATACTGAGCTCGTCCACCGGAGGCCTTCGCGCCCGATGTCGGGAATGTCTTGCAATGGAAATGGAGGAAAGCAAACATGCGATTTTCGCGTGAAAATCTCGCTCTTCATCCCGTGTTTTATTGACCAGTATTACCCCGGCGCAGGCATTGGGATGGTGAAAATCCTGGAGCGGCTGGGGCACGAGGTGGAGTATCCGGAGTCGCAGACGTGCTGCGGGCAGCCGGCGTTCAACTCCGGGTATTGGGATGAGGCGCGCGCGGTGGCGGAGACGATGCTGGATGCATTTCGTGATGCGGACGTCGTGGTCGGGGTCTCCGGGTCATGCGGGGCGATGCAGAAGGTGTTTTACCCAGAGCTGTTCCACGGCCATGCGCGCGAGCCCGAAGCCGTCGCCCTCGCGGGGAAGACCCATGAGTTCACTTCGTTCCTGGTGAACGTTCTCGGGGTCGGCGACCTCGGAGCCAGCTTTCCGGCCAAGGCGACATTTCACGACGGATGCCACGGGCTGCGCGAGCTGGGGATCAAGCGCGAGCCGCGCGAGCTTCTCAAGCATGTCCGCGGGCTCGAGCTCGTCGAGATGGCTGAGGCCGAGACGTGCTGCGGGTTCGGCGGGACGTTTTCCGTGAAGTTCCCTGAGATTTCCACGGCGATGGGCGAGGTCAAGTGCGCCTCGATTTTAGAGACGGGAGCCGGGCTGGTCATCTCGAACGACTCGAGCTGCCTGATGCAGATCCAAGGGCTTTTCGACCGGCAGGGGAACAAGATCCGGAGCATGCACACGGCAGAGGTGCTCGCAAACTTTTAGGCGATGTCCACGGAATCCATCCAGTTCCACCGCGATGCCGACCGCCTGGCGCACGACCTCCGCCACCGCAAGCTGATCCAGAAGGCGCTGGGCGGGTATTACGCGAAGCGCGATGAGCAGAAGGCGAAATACACGGACTGGCAGATGGCGCGCGCGGCTGCAGCGGCCGCAAAATTCGAGGCGGTCAACCACCTCGACAAATACCTTGTCGAGCTCACGGACAAGCTGGCCGGGCGCGGAACAAAGGTTTTTTGGGCGGCGGATGGCGCGGAGGCGGCGGATTACATCTCCTCGGTAGCCAAGGCTGCCGGGGTGAAGCGGATCATCAAGTCGAAGACGATGACGGGCGAGGAGATCCACCTCGGGCAGGCGCTCGGGAAGGCGGGATTCGACGTCGTGGAGAGCGATCTGGGGGAGTTTATTGTCCAGCTCCGCGAGGAGCCGCCCTACCACATCGTTTTCCCTTCGATGCACCTCACGCGCGGAGAGATCAGCGACACCTTCGAAAAAAAGCTTGGCAGCGCGCCTGCGGACACGCCGGAGGCGCTGACGATGATTGCCAGAAACGTGATGCGGAAGAAGTATTGCGAGGCGGACATGGGGATCAGCGGAGCAAATTTTGCCGTGGCGGAAACCGGCCACATTTCGATCACGGAAAACGAAGGCAACGCGAGGCTCAGCACGACGCTTCCCAGATTGCTGGTGAGCATCGTGGGGATCGAAAAGGTGGTTCCGAAGCTCGATGATCTCGCCTTCCTGCTCCCGATGCTGGCGACATCTGGAGCCGCGCAGAACATGACCTGCTACAACACGTTGCTTGGCGGGCCGCGCCAGCCGGGCGAATCCGACGGCCCGGAGGAATTCCACGTCGTGCTTCTCGACAACCGGCGGACCGCCCTCCTTGCGGATGCGGAGCAGCGGGACGCGCTCCACTGCATCCGCTGCGGCGCCTGCCTGAACGTCTGCCCGATTTTCAAAAATATTGGCGGCCATTCCTACGGCACGACCTACCAGGGCCCGATCGGCTCGGTCATCACCCCTCACCTGCGCGGGCTGCAAGCCTGGAAGCACCTGTCGTTCTCGTCCTCGCTCTGCGGGGCATGCTCAGAGACTTGCCCTGTGAAGATTGACCTCCACCACCACCTGCTCCAAAACCGCCGGAATGCGATCGCGCAAAAGCCGGTCTGGTGGGAAAAGCCGATCTTTGGCGGCTTCGCCTGGCTCATGCGCCGGCCGGCCCTCTACCGGCTCGCCGCACCGCTCCTCCGCATCGGCGCGCCCGTCCTGCACGCGATCCGAGGGAAAATTTTTGATCCGGCCCGGATGTGGACCGGGACGCGCGACCTGCCGCCGGCACCGGCGCAGTCGTTCAAGGAATACTGGAGGAGCCGCCATGCCAAACGATAGCCGCGAAAAGATCCTGCGCCGGATCCGCGAGGCCCTCTCGGTCGAGGCCCCGCCGCGCCACCTCGCGCACGGGGGGCTGCCCGCCGGCGAACACGCCCCCGCCGAGTGGCTGCCCCCTGTCCCGCCATCCCTGGACGGCCTCGTCTCGCTCTTCGAAAAAAATTCTGCCGACCTGAAGACCGAGGTCAGGCGATGCGCCGATGCCGCTGCCGTCGGCTCCGAGCTGGCCGCGCTTGCTCGCGAGCACGGGTGGAGATCCGTCGCTTCCCACCGCTTTGATCTCGGCAACCCCGCCGTGCAGGCCCTCGGGCTGCCTGTCGTTGATACCGGCGACTCCTACGAGACGGCCGCGCTCGAGCGATGCGATGCCGGGATCAGCGGATGCGACTGCCTCGTCGCCCAGACCGGCGGGATCATGGTCACAGCAGCATCTGCCGGCGGGCGGGCGCTCTCGGTGCTCCCGCCGCACCATGTGGTCATCGCGTCGAAATCCCAGCTCGTCGGCGACCTCGCCGATGCGTTCGCCCACCTGCGCAACGCGCACAAGGAAATTCCCGCTTTTGTCTCCTTCATCACCGGCCCGAGCCGGACGGGCGACATCGAGCGGATCCTCGTTCTCGGCGCACACGGCCCCAAAAAACTTACCGTCCTCCTCGCCGATGACCCGGAGCTGATTTCGGGCTGAGATTCCTCATTGACGCATGGCGGAGGGAAATCTTTAATGGTCAGCCCTTCGAACAAAAACTCCAACAACAAACATCCACACTTCATCAATGATTAAAATCGGCATCAACGGCTTCGGACGCATCGGACGCATGGTCTTCCGTGCGGCGGTCAAAAACTTCAGCAAAGACATCCAGGTGGTCGGCATTAACGACCTGCTCGAACCCGAGTATCTCGCCTACATGTTGAAATACGATTCGGTCCATGGACGATTCGACGGGGACGTCTCGGTTAAAGACGGCCACCTGGTCGTGAACGGCAACACCATCCGGCTGACCGCCGTCAAGGACCCTTCCACCCTCAAGTGGGACGAGGTCGGAGCCGAAGTCGTGGTGGAATCCACCGGGCTTTTCCTGGACAAGGCGACCGCCGAGGCCCACCTGAAGGCCGGCGCGAAGAAGGTCATCCTTTCGGCCCCTTCGAAGGATGAGACCCCGATGTTTGTCTATGGAGTGAACGAGAAGAGCTACGCGGGCGAAGCGATCATCTCCAACGCGAGCTGCACGACAAACTGCCTCGCCCCGCTGGCCAAGGTCATCCACGACACATTCGGCATCAAGCGCGGCCTCATGACGACCGTTCACGCGGCCACCGCCACCCAGAAGACGGTGGACGGGCCGAGCAACAAGGACTGGCGCGGCGGCCGCGGCATCCTCGAGAACATCATCCCGTCCTCTACCGGCGCGGCAAAGGCGGTTGGGAAGGTGATTCCCTCCCTGAACAAAAAGCTCACCGGCATGGCGTTCCGCGTCCCCACCTCCGACGTGTCGGTCGTGGATCTCACGGTCGAGCTAGACAAGCCAGCCACCTACGAGGAAATCTGCGCCGCCGTCAAGGCCGCTTCGGAAGGCCCGATGAAGGGGATCATGGGCTACACCGACCAGAAGGTCGTCAGCACGGATTTCCGGGGCGAGACCCAAACTTCGGTGTTCGACGCCGAGGCCGGCATCGCGCTCGACTCCACGTTCGTCAAGCTGGTCTCCTGGTATGACAACGAGTGGGGCTATTCCAACAAGGTGCTCGAAATGGCCCGCGTGATCGCAGCCAAGTAGCGGCCGCCTGACTCAACTGCAATGAATCATCACCCGTCGGATGTTGCGGGACCTTTTGCGGGTCCGGCAATCCTCCGACGGGTTTTTTCTTTTTCTCAAACCTATGAAAAAATCCATTAAAGACATCCCACTCGCCGGCAGGCGCGTTCTCATGCGCGTGGACTTTAACGTCCCGCAGGACAAATCCACCGGCGCGATCACGAACCCGCAGCGGATCGCCGCCGCCATCCCCACGATCCAATACGCGCTGGACCAGGGGGCGTCGGTCATCCTGATGAGCCACCTCGGGCGGCCGGATGGCGAGCGGGTCGAGAAGTTTTCCCTCAAGCCGGTCGCCGACAAGCTCGCCGAACTGCTGGGCAAGCCGGTGACGTTTCTTTCCGACTGCGTCGGCCCCGAGGTCGAAGCCGCCTGCTCGGCGATCAAGCCGGGCGAGGTCGTCCTGCTCGAGAACCTCCGGTTTCATCTGGAGGAAGAGGGGAAGCGAAAAAACGAGGACGGCACGTCCACGAAGGCGGCTCCGGAAGCCGTCGCCGCCTTCCGCGCGGGCCTCACGAAGCTGGGGGATGTCTTTGTGAACGACGCCTTCGGGACCGCGCACCGCGCGCACTCGTCGGTCGTCGGAGTCGCGCTGCCTGACAAGGTCGCGGGCTTTCTCATGCAGAAGGAGCTCGATGCTTTCGCTGCGGTTCTCGACCATCCGAAGCGCCCGCTCCTCGCGATCCTCGGCGGAGCAAAAGTCGCGGACAAGATCCCGCTCATCAGCAACCTTCTCGACAAGGCCGACGAGATCATCATCGGCGGAGGCATGGCCTACACGTTTAGCAAAGTCCTCACGGACATGCCGATCGGAAGCAGCCTGTTCGATCCGGAAGGCGCGAAGATCGTTGCCGACCTCATGGCGAAGGCGAAGGAAAAAGGCGTGCAGATCCACCTCCCGGTGGACTTCGTCTGCGCCGACAAGTTCGCCGCGGACGCGGAAATCCGCGAGTCCGACGACCAGGCAGGGATTCCGGACGGGTGGATGGGGCTCGATGTCGGGCCGAAGAGCCGCGCGATTTTTGCGGAGGTGATCGGGCGCGCGAAGACGATCATCTGGAACGGCCCGGCCGGGGTCTTCGAGTTCGACCGCTTTGCCGAAGGCACGAAGAGCATGGCCGTTGCGGTCGCCGCCGCCACCGCTGCCGGAGCGATCAGCGTCGTCGGAGGCGGCGATACGGCCACCGCTGCCAAAAAGTTTCAGGTGGCCGACAAGGTCAGCCATTGCTCGACTGGCGGCGGGGCTTCGCTGGAGCTCCTGGAGGGAAAGTCCCTGCCCGGAGTCGCCGCGCTCGACGAGAAATAGAAGCGCACCACCCGCTCTGATGCGGAGGCCGGTGGCGGCACAGCGCCTTGCTGAGCCGCCCGAAGGCGGGCGGCCTCCCTTCGGAGGGTGGTCGCCCTCGGCCACCTCGGTTGGGCGTTTGCACAGGCGTCTTGATCTCTGAGAAAAGCGCCCCACCTGCGGGGGGCGGCGAAGAGGACGCCCATGCCTTTCTGGCAGGCCGCATAGCCGAGCGCTGACCAAGGCGTCAGCTCTTCCCTGTTGATCTCTTGAGGAAAACAGATGCAGCATTCCTCTATTTTCTGCCTGTTCGATTCCAGGCGCTCCGGCTACGGTTTTGCCAACATGGGCAATAGGCAAACCCAATGAGGCAGGCCGGTTCGATGGGCAGCTGGATTTCTCCGGAGCTCCTCGGGGCATTCGATGCCGAGGAAACATCCGCCCACCGACTGCTCACGTCACCGGATGCCTGGGTGGAGCGCCTCGGCCGCGATGTCCTGATCTCGTTCAAGCTCGATGCCGCGCGCGACCAGGCGGTTGCGGAGCTCCGGGAATGGGAGCTGCGCGCGGGGTTCCAACGCGAGCGCGTGTTTTCGCGGTTTCTGCCCAGGCAGAACGCCGAGCGGGTGGCTCCTGTGCTTGTGGACGGCGACCCGGCGGCGCCGCTTCACTCCGTGGTGGCCGAGCGCGGCGTCCTCTACGGCATCGACTTCGGGGCCGGATATTCGGCGGGGCTCTTCATCGACCAGCGGGCCAACCGCGCCCGCGTGCAAAAGCTCGCGCCCAAGCGGATGCTCAACACGTTCGCCTACACCTGCTCGTTTTCTGTCGTGGCCGCGATGGCCGGCGCCCAGACGCTGAGCATCGACCTCTCCAAAAAATCGCTCGACCGCGGCCGGAGGAATTTTGAGCTGAACGGGTTGCCGGCCGACGGCCACCGGTTCCTTGCCGATGACGTGCTCGACGTCCTGCCGCGACTCGAGCGGCGGGGAGAAAAGTTCGACCTCATCGTCCTCGATCCTCCGACCTTTTCCCTCGGAAACCGGGGCCGCCGCTGGCAGGTGGAAGAGCAGATCGAGGATCTGCTGCGCGCCGCGCTCGAGCTGGCGGCTCCCAAGGCCGCCCTGCTGATCTCCACCAACTGCACCAGGCTCAACCGCCCGGTGCTTGAGAGATCCGCCCGCTTCATGTTGAAAACAGCCAGGCTCGGCGGCACCATCTCCCACGAGCCCCAGCTGCCGGATTTTCCGCCCGGCGAAGGTGCCCAGACGCTGTGGCTCCAGCTGAAATAATCCATCCGCCTGGCTCGCCCCGGCGCATCAAATGTGCCCCTGCCCCACAGGCCTTGCCACTGCGGCCCGAAAAAAAGATGAAATTTCTTTTGACATGCAGGGGCCTCTTAATACTATTCCCATAGTTTAAGTCTGATAACCCGAATCCATGAAGCTCACATCCCGAAGCGAATATGCCCTGCTGGCCATGGTCCATTTGGCCCGATGTCCGACAGGCGAATTTGTTTCCGTGGAGGCAATTGCACACGCACAGGGAATCCCCAAGAAGTTCCTCGAGCAAATCATGCTCCTTTTGAAGCGGGATCGCTGCGTGCGCAGCGCAAAGGGAAACCGTGGCGGATACCAGCTCGCCCGCCCGGCGGATGAGATCTTCCTGTCGGAGATCATCCGCCTTTTTGATGGCGCACTCGCCCCGACGGAATCGGTGAGCAAATATTTTTACGAGTCGACGCCGATCGAGCGGGAGGAAAAGCTGGTCGGCGTCCTCCGCGACATCCGCGACTACATTTCGGACAAGCTCGAAAGCACAACCATCGAAAAAATGAAGTAGCATTTTTTTGCACCACAACGACTACTAAACGAATAGGATAAGTATACATTATGATAGAAACCATCAGCATATTGGCCGGCCGCAACAAGAAAGGGGAGGAAGAGCCCGTTGGGCGGATCGACTTGAAAATGGGGGACGTCGTGAGCGTGGTCGGGCCGACCGGCTCTGGGAAAACGACCCTGATCAATGATTTGGAGCTGTTTGCCTACGGCAACACGCCGACCGGTCGCAAGGTGCTGATTGACGGGGTGCGTCCGCCGCCGGAATATGGCGAGGATCCGGCGCTGAACCCCATCGCGCTGATCACCCAGCACACGACGTTTCTCTCGGATCTTCCTGTGGGGGAGTTTCTCGAGACCCACGCGCGCATCCGGGGCGGAGATGTTGCCGGGGCGGTGCAGAACACGCTGGCCTTTGCCAACCAGCTCACTGGAGAGCCGCTGGTGCCGACGATCCGCATGACCGAGCTTTCCGGCGGGCAGACGCGGTCGCTGCTGATCGCGGATGCGGCGATCATCTGCAACACGCCAATCGTGCTGCTCGATGAGGTGGAGAACGCGGGGATCCATCGCGGGCGGGCATTGGAGCTGCTGCGCAAGTATCGGAAGATATTCATCTTTGTCACCCACGACCCGCGCATCGCGTTGCTGTCGGATTTTCGGATCGTGATGCAATCTGGAGGGATCACGAAGGTGCTGCGGACCGATGACAGCGAGCGGCGGCTGCTCGAGAAGGTCACGCGGATTGATGATACGCTCACGGGCCTGCGGGAAAAGATCCGCCTGGGCGCGGAGCTCAACGAGATGGAGCTCGAGCTGGGGGGAATTCTATGAAACTTGCAAACAGGATGAATCTTGCGATCTGTGCTGGCCCTTCGACGACCGGAAAAACATCGGTATTGAGGCACATCACCGGCAAGCTGATTGCGGCCGGAAAGAAGGTGGCCTTCCTGAAGATTGACGTCCAGTTCGCCGAGGAGGACGTGCAGTTCCAGCGCGAGTTCGGAATCCCCGCCCGCAAGGTCTATTCGGGGGAGCTGTGCCCGGACCACTGCAACGTCATGGTCCTGGGCGACGCGCTCCAGTGGGCGCACAAGGCCGGCTGCGACGTCCTGCTCGTGGAGACGGCGGGCCTGTGCCTCAGGTGTTCGCCCTACGTGGACAAGGGGTTCGGGATGGTCGTGCTCGAGGCGACGAGCGGCATCAACCTCCCCTTGAAGGTCGGGCCGATGCTCTCGCTGGCCGACGTGGCAGTGGTGACGAAGATCGACCGCGTGTCGCAGGCAGAGCGCGAGGTGTTCCGCGCGCGGATCCAAGATGTCGCGCTCTCGGTAAAAATCCGCGAGGTGAACGCCTTGCACGGGATCGGGATCGACCCGCTGGTGTCCCATGTTCTGGCCTCGCACGCCATCACGTTTGACGCCCAAGGGCGGCACGAGAGCATGCTGCTGCGCGGCAACCCTCCGGTCGGCACCTGCACCATCTGCGTGGGCAAGAAGGAGATCGGCTGGCAGTCGCACTTCGGGGTGGTCAGGGCCTTGGAGGACCAGACGTTTTACAGGGGGGAATAGCAAGCCAAAGGAATTTGAACTGATGAAAACTATGACAGAAACAAAACCAGAAATCGCGCTGCCGGGCCTGGACTGCGGCGCGTGCGGATACCACACCTGCGAGGAGATGAGCGAGCGCCTCGCAACCGACCCGGACTACATCGAGCGATGTATCAACCTCTCGCCCAGCATGCTGAAGCCGGCTGAGGCGGAGCGGCCAAAGGACACGCCACCTGCCTGCCAGCCGCTTTGCGGCGGATGCGCGAGCCCGGCAGGGGTTCCGCAGACCGCTTTCGAAGGCGACGCCACCTTCACCGACTCGCTCAGGCGTCCGTTCGATTTCTACCTCGAACATTTCCCCGAGGACCCCGGCCCGCGCGAGATCATGATCCCCCACAACCCGATGCTCACCCGCGAGCTGGAGATCGAAGTCGGGGATACCCTGATCGGCCGCCCGCTCGGCATGTCCTGCGGATGCCCGATCACCCACTGCGGAGTCGCCATCAACGTGGACAAGAAAACCGGGGTGATCGTCTGGTGCGTGACCGGGCCGCTGAACCCGAGGCAGAACGGCTACAAGGACCTCGGCTACTACATCGCGGAGGGCTATGAGGGAATGGTCCACCAAACGCAGGCAGACCTGAAGATCGGCATGCGCTACTTTTTTCAGCCGCGCATGTGCATGCTCCAATGGCGCCACAGCGGGCTGCTGAACTACATCAACCGCACGGCCAAGGGCTACCAGGTGCGGCTTGAGGGGCTCTGGATCGGATGAGCGCGCGGACCTACCTGGACAACTCGGCATCCAGCCCGCTCGATCCCTCCGTGGCCGACGCGATGCAGCGCGCGGAGCGGCTGGCGGGAAACCCCTCCAGCCTGCACACCGAGGGGCGCGTCGCCCGCGAGCTGGTCGAGACCGCAAGGGCACACGTCGCCGCCCTGATCCATGCCGACCCGGAGGAGATCGTCTTCACGGGGAGCGGGACGGAGGCTTGCAACACAGCCCTCTTCGGCGCGCTGCGGGAGCTCCCGGCCCCGCGGCATCTCATCGTCTCGCGCATCGAGCACCCGGCGGTGCTCGAGCCCGCAGCGATCCTGCAGAAGGGCGGGGCGGAAATCACCTGGCTTCCCGTCAGCGAGGCGGGGCTGGTCAGCCCCTCGGACGTTGCCGGAGCCCTGCGCCCATCAACCCGACTCATCGCCGTTCAGACCGCCAATAACGTCGTCGGAACCATCCAGCCCATCACGGAAATCGGACGCCTCGCAAGCTCGCGCGGCGCGCTGTTTTTTAGCGACGCCGTCCAGGCTGCCGGCCGGATTCCGGTGGACGTCCGGCTCCAGGGCATCGCCTTGCTGTCGCTCTCGGCTCACAAATTTCATGGGCCGAAAGGCGTCGGGGCCCTCTTCCTGCGCAAAGGCGTCGAAATCGAACCTCTGATCTATGGCGGGGGGCAGGAGCGCGGGCGCAGGTCCTCCACGGAGAACGTGGCAGGAATCGTCGGGATGGGGGAGGCCGCGCGCATCGCAGCCGCACAGCTCAGCGCGGAGTCGCAGCGCCTTCGCGAGCTGCGCGAGGAGCTCCTCCAGGGGCTGGCCGTGCGATGCCCGAACGCCTACCTTATCGGAGATCCCGCCCGCAGGCTGCCGGGCCACATCTGCGTCGCCTTCGCGGGGCAGGAGGGAGACGCCATCAAATTGCTCCTCGCGCTTGACGGCGCCGGATTCGCCGTCTCGAGCGGCAGCGCCTGCAGCTCGCACCATGCGGGCGAACCCTCCCATGTCCTCGTCGCCATGGGAATGAATCCGGTCCAGGCCCGCGGCTCCCTCCGCATCACCCTCGGACGCTTCAATACCCAGGACGACATCAGGCGCCTCCTCGACGCCCTCGCCGCCACCACCCGCGACCTCACCCGGCTCACCACACGATCCTCCCAGGAGGCTGCGGACATTTCTCCACAGCCGGCAGCCTGATGATTGGCGACCGCATGGGTCGTCTTACATCATCTAGAATTAGATCGGATATTCCAATTTTAGATCCGGTTTTTTGAAGAACGATTTTATCTTCGTAAGAAAATACTTCGCAAGTCGCTCAGCATAGGCATTTAAAGAAAGTTGGTTTTTTTCTATTTTTCCATTGACGCGGCCGCTGGATTTAAAGACGATCGTTTCAGTCGTCATACAAGCGACAAAGAAAACAAAAAAAATGAAAATACAAAAATCCATATGGGTTGCGGTGGTTGCCGCCGCGATTCTTTCACCGGTCGCCCGAGCTGGGCAGGCCGACACCAAAAAAGTCATCATCAAAGAGGAGGTGCCGGCTGGAAAAGGCGCGCCGCTTCCTCTGCACCAGATCGAGGGCAACGGGGGGGTGCTGACCACGCTTTCAGCGTATATCGTGAATCCGCCACGAAACGGGGAAGCCGTCGGACGCCCTGCCCTCGGCGCGGGTTTTATCAGCCTTGGGAGCGGCCGCGCGCTGGTTCCGGCGACCCTGACATGGAGCCCGCACGAGCGGATCGAGCTCGGCTACGGGTTCGACTGGTATTCCATCGGGAGCCTGAGCGGGGCGATCCACGACGCCACCGGGATCAGCCTCGGAACGACGTCGGTTGGCCTTCACAACTTCAACGCGCGCTTCCAGCTCTTGAAAGAGAACGAGTTCAACCAGAAGTGGCTTCCGGCGGTGACCGCCGGGGTTCACTACAAGGTGAACAACGGGATCAGCCAGATCAACAAGGAGCTCGGAGGCGCTCTGACAAGCATCGGGCTCGGGTATAACCAGGGCGTGGACTTCACGCTTTACGCGTCGAAGTTGCTGACGTTTCTGCCGCGGCCGGTGCTCCTCAACGCCGGAGGGCGCGCCACGCGCGCCGCAGAGCTCGGGCTGCTGGGGTTCTCGGACCAATACAGCATCGTATTCGAGGGAAACGTTGCGATTTTCCTGACCGACTGGCTGATCCTCGCCGGGGAATACCGCCAGCAGCCTAACAACTACACGACGATCCCCGGAGTGCTCAACAAGTCGGGCGACTGGTGGACGGTCGATCTGGCGTGGATCGTGAACAAGAACCTCACGATTGCCGGAGGCTACGGCCACTTCGGAAACGTCGCCAACGAGAAGGCCAACGGCGTCTGGGGGCTCACCGCAAAATACGAATTCTAGCAAGCTGGGAGAGCAGCGCCTCCGGGGCCTGTGGCCCGGAGGTGTATCCCCCGAAAAATACCAACCTCATTATTATGTCCAAACAACACATTGAAACCCTCGCGCTCCATGCCGGCCAGGTGGCCGATCCCACCACCGGTTCCCGCGCGGTCCCGATCTACCAGACGACATCCTACGTCTTCAAAAATACCGAACATGCCGCGAATCTTTTTGCGCTGAAAGAGTTCGGGAACATCTACACGCGCCTGATGAACCCGACGACCGACGTCTTCGAGCAGCGGATTGCGGCGCTGGAAGGCGGCACCGGGGCCTTGGCCGTGGCCTCCGGGCAGGCGGCGACGACGTTCGCGCTGCTGGCGATCACGCAGGTCGGCGATGAGATCGTCGCGGCGAACAACCTCTATGGCGGAAGCTACCAGCTTCTGCACTACACGTTCCCGAAGCTCGGGAGGACGGTGAAGTTTGTAGATTCCAAAGATCCGGAGGCGTTTCGCAAGGCGATCACTCCGAAGACCCGCGCGATCTACGCCGAGACGGTCGGCAATCCGAAGCTCGATGTGCCGGATTTTGAAAAGATCTCATCCATCGCTCATGCGGCGGGCATCCCGCTCGTCGTCGATAACACCGTGGGCGTCGGGCTGGTGCGGCCGATCGATCACGGCGCGGACATCGTCGTCCTCTCGGCCACGAAATACATTGGCGGGCACGGGACATCGATCGGCGGGGTGATCGTGGACTCCGGGAAGTTCAAGTGGAACAACGGGAAATTCCCGGAGTTCACCGAGCCGGACCCGAGCTATCACGGCCTGGTTTTCTGGGATGCGCTGGGAAATTTTCCCGGGCTGGGAAATGTCGCGTTCATTTTGAAGGTCCGGGTCCAGCTTCTGCGCGACATCGGTGCGGCGCTCAGCCCGTTCAACGCGTTCCAGTTCCTGCAGGGCCTCGAGACCCTGCCGCTGCGGATCACGAGGCATTCGGAGAATGCGCTGGCCGTGGCCCGTCACCTCAAGGCGCATCCGTCCGTCGCCTGGGTCACGTATCCCGGGCTCGAGGATGATCCGAACCACGCCATCGCTGCGAAATACCTCAAGGGAGGGTTCGGCGGGATCGTCGGGTTCGGCATCAAGGGAGGGATCGAAGCGGGCAAGAAATTCATCAACTCGCTGAAGCTCTTCTCGCACGTCGCCAACATCGGGGACGCGAAGAGCCTCGTCATCCATCCTGCCTCGACAACCCACCAGCAGCTCACGGCGGAAGAGCAGGAAACCACCGGCGTCACCGCCGACTACGTGCGGCTCTCGGTCGGGCTCGAGAACATCGCAGACATTACCGGCGACCTTGACCAGGCGCTGGCTGCGGCAGTTTGAGCCTATCCAATCCTTACCATTTTCATAGCGGCGGGGTGCCTCCGGGGCAATTGCCCCGGGGGCCTCTGCTTCCAAGGCCAACAAACTCACATGACTGCGACAGACAGAAAATCCCTGGTGCAAAAGGATCACGACCACCTGATCCATCCGCAGCACCATCCGAGCGAGCACCTTAACCCTCAGATATGGGTATCGGGCGAGCGAGCGCTGATCACCAACCTGGAAGGTGGAACCTACTTCGACGGGCTGAGCGGAATGTGGAATGTTGCCGTCGGGCACGGCCGACGCGAGCTCGTGGACGCGGCGGCGAGCCAGATGGCGAAGCTCCCATTTGCCACCGCCTATGCGGGATCGACCAACTGGCCGGCCATCCAGCTCGCACGAAGGCTCAAGGAGCTTGTCTATCCGAAGATCGAGGCATTTTATTTCACGCTCGGGGGGTCGGACGCCACAGACACGTCGATCCGGACGGCGCGGTTCTATTGGAATGCGAAAGGGAAGCCGCAGAAGCGGAAAATCATCGCGCGCAAGCTATCGTATCATGGCTCCACGGTCGGCGCGGCATCGGCGACCGGGGTGGATGAGTTTTCGGAGGTCTTCGGTCCGCGGCTGCCCGACTTCCTGCACATCGAGTCGCCCTATCCTTACCGGTTTGCGCACGGGAAACCCGGAGTCTCGCCGGGCCTCGCGGCGGCGGATCTTCTGGAGGAAGCAATCCTGCGCGAGGGAGCCGACACGGTTGCCGCGTTTATCGCGGAGCCGGTGCAGGGCGGAGGAGGAGGGGTGATCGTGCCTCCTCCGGATTATTTTCCACGGATCCGCGAGATCTGCGACCGGCACAATGTGCTATTCATCAGCGATGAGGTGATCACCGGCTTTGGCCGAACCGGGCGCTGGTTTGCGCTCGAGCACTGGGGTGTCGAGCCGGATATCGTGCAGTTCGCCAAAGGGATCACGAGCGGCTACTTTCCGCTTGGCGGCATCGGAGTTTCCGGGGAGATCAAGGGAGCGCTGGATTCCGTCACCTCCTCCCGTCGCTGGATGCACGGCTACACGGCATCCGGCCACCCGGTCGGGTGCGCGGTCGCGCTCGCCAATATCGAAATCCTTGAAAAAGAAGGCCTCTTAGAAAACTCCGCCCGGCTGGGAACCAGGCTGCTGGAAGGCCTCCACGAGGCATTGGACGATTCCGCCCATCTCGGGGAAATCCGAGGGCTGGGGCTTCTTGTGGGAATTGAGCTCGTGGCCGACCGGAACAGCAAAGAGCGCTTTCCATCTGATGCGGGGATCGGCCGCCGCGTCCGGGCCGAGCTGTTTTCGCGGGGCCTCTACACCCGGATCCTCGACGAGATCATCTGCCTCGCCCCTCCGATGATTACGACCCGCGAACAAATCGACCGCCTGCCACGAATCATCCGCGCTGCAATCGATGCGGCCGTAGCCGGATGGAAGGCAGGAGCTCCAGAACCCGAGTTCGGCTCCCGCCCGCTCCGCTCATTTGAACCCTAACAATACCATGTCCAGAATCCCACCCATCACCTACGAGGAGGCTTCGCCTGAAATTCAATCCGCTTACCGAAAGGTCGAGGAGGAGCACGGCTCGGTCTCGAACATGAAGGCCGCGCTGCTGCACTCGCCCGCAGCGCTGAACGCCGTGCTCGAATGGTACCGGCTCTACGCGCTGGTGAAGCCCGTCCTCGGCGCGCGCCGGACCATCCTGTTTTGCGACGCCATCTCCCGCGAGAATGCCTGCAAGCTCTGCGCGACCTACATGCACAAAGCGCTGATCTCCGGAGGAGATAACCCGGATGCCCTTCAGCTCGACGAACGCGACGAGACGATCGTGGCATTTGGCCGTCAGCTCGCCGCAAACCCAAACCGGGTTTCGGACGCGCTCTTCGCGAAGCTCCAGAAATTCCTCACGTCGGCGCAGATCGTCGAGCTCACGGTCTTCGGGGCCCTGATGATCGTGAACAACGTCTTCAACAGCGCCCTGCAGATCGATGTGGACGATGCGCTGCAAGGATTTGAAATCCGCCCGGAAGTCGCATTCGCCGGGTCATCCCGCTTCGACAAAGCCTTGGATTTATGAGCGAACGAACCTACCACTTCGACACCCTGCAGCTCCACGCGGGGCAGGTGCCCGATCCCACCACGGGATCGCGAGCAGTCCCGATCTACCAGACAACGTCGTTTGTCTTCAAAAATTTCGAGCAGGCGAAAGCGATCAGTTCGGTTGAGGAATTCGGGTTCGACTACTCGCGGATCACGAACCCGACGAACGAGGTCCTGGAGAACCGGATCGCCGTGCTGGAGGGTGGCACAGGTGCCCTGTCCGTCGCGTCCGGCTCGGCGGCCACCGCCTATTCGGTCCTGAATATCCTCCATGCCGGACACGAGATCGTCGCGGCAAAAACCCTCTACGGCGGGTCGTTCAACCTCTTCAAAAATACGCTGCCCAGGCACGGGATCCGCACGCATTTCGTCGATCCTGCGGATCCTGAAAATTTCCGCCGCGCGATCAACGACGCCACGCGCGCGATCTTTATCGAAACGATTGGGAACCCGGATATCAACATCATCGATTTCGAGGCGGTTGCGAAGATCGCCCAGGAAAACGGGATCCCGCTCCTCGTGGACAACACGTTTGGGACGCCGTTTCTTTTCCGCCCGTTCGACTACGGCGCAAACGTCGTCGTCCACTCGGCAACAAAATACATCGGCGGCCACGGGACGAGCATTGGCGGACTCATCGTGGACGGAGGAAACTTCGACTGGTCGAACGGAAAATTCCCGGACTTCACCACGCCGGATCCGGCCTACAGCGGGTTTGTCCATTGGGACCGCTGGGGGAACTACCCCGGCGCTGGGAACATCGCCTACATCATCAAGGCGCGCCTCCACTACCTCCGCGACCTTGGCGCGTGCATGAGCCCGTTCAACGCCTTTCTTTTCCTGCAGGGCCTGGAGACGCTGTCGTTCCGGATCGCCCGCCAGGTCGAGAGCGCACAAAAGATTGCGGAGCACCTGGCATCTCACGGGGAGGTCACCTGGGTGTCCTACCCCGGACTGAAGGACAGCCCGCATCACGCCCTCGCGCTCAGATACCTTCCGAAGGGCCCCGGGGCGATCCTGGCCTTCGGAATCCGTGGAGGCTTCGAGCGCGCGAAGAAATTTATCGAGCACCTCAAGGTCTTTTCATTCCTGGCCAATGTCGGCGACTCGAAGTCGCTGGTCGTCCATCCCGCCACGGTCACGCATGGGCAGCTCACCGAGGCCGAACAGCTTCTCGCCGGGGTCAAGCCCGAGCAGATCCGGCTTTCGGTCGGCACCGAGCATATCGACGACCTCCTGTGGGACCTCGGACAGGCCTTTGAAAAAACTGCCGTATGAAACTTTCGCCATGAGCCAACCCATCCTCAACCGCATCGGGCGCACTCCGCTCTCCGAAATCACCCGGCAGGACACCGGGCTCTGCCGCCTGTTCGTCAAGCACGAGGAACAGAACCCCGGCGGCTCGATCAAGGATCGCGTCGCACTCTCGATGATCCGCGCCGCAGAGAAGTCTGGCGCCCTGCAACCGGGCGGGACGATCGTCGAGGCCACGGCGGGCAATACTGGGCTCGGGCTCGCCCTGGTTGGCGCGGCCAGGGGATACCAGGTCACCCTCGTGATTCCCGACAAGATGTCGCAGGAAAAAGTCTTTCACATCCGCGCGCTGGGTGCCCAGGTGCATATCACGCGGTCGGATGTCAACAAGGGGCACCCGGAATATTATCAGGACCTCGCCGCGCGCCTCGCATCGGAAATTCCGGGGGCCCACTATATCAACCAGTTTCAGAATCCTGCCAACCCCCTCGCCCACGAGCAGACAACCGGGCCGGAGATCTGGGATCAGATGGCTCACGATGTCGATGCCTTTGTTTGCGGAGTCGGTTCCGGAGGCACGATCACCGGGCTCGGGCGCTTTTTTGCCAAGGTACAGCCACGGACTGAGGCGGTCCTGGCGGATCCTGAGGGCTCTATCCTCGCGGAATTCACCCGCAGCGGGAAGATCGGCCAAGTCGGATCCTGGGCGGTCGAGGGGATCGGGGAAGATTTTATCCCCGAGATCGCCGACCTCTCGCCCGTGCGCAACGCCTACACGATTTCCGACGCCGAGAGCTTCGCGACCGCGCGGCAGCTCCTGCGCGATGAGGGGATTCTCGCAGGGTCATCGTCTGGCACGCTCGTTGCAGCCGCCCTCCGCTACTGCCGCGAGCAGACCGAACCGAAGCGCGTCGTCACGCTCATTTGCGACAGCGGCAACAAGTATCTCTCGAAGATGTTCAACGATTTTTGGATGGCTGACCAAGGGTATCTTGAGCGCTCGAGGACGGGCGACCTGCGCGACCTGATCTCGCGCCGCCACGAGCGCGGCGAGGTCGTGTCGGTCGGCCCCGGAGACTCCCTGCTCACCGCCTACCAGCGCATGCGCATGGGCGACATCTCGCAGCTGCCCGTGCTCGAAGGGGGGAGGATCATCGGCATCCTGGACGAGTCGGATCTCCTCGTGAACGTCCATGGCAAGCCGGAACGCTTCCGCGATCCGGTGGAAACGGCGATGATCGACGGCCTCGAAAAGGTGGCGCCAGACACCTCGTTCCCGGACCTGATGGAAGTCTTCGACCGCGGCCATGTCGCGATCGTTGAGGACGGGAACCGATTCCTCGGCCTCGTCACGCGCACCGACGTCCTTTCCCATCTCCGCCGCACCCTGCCCTGATTTATGCCAAGCCCGCTTCACTTCGACACCCGCCTCATTCACGCCGGGCAGGAGCCCGATCCTTCGACCGGGGCCATCATCACGCCGATCTACCAGACCTCGACCTACGTGCAGGAAAGCCCTGGAGTTCACAAAGGTTACGACTACTCGCGCTCGGGGAACCCGACCCGCGCCGCTTGGGAAAAATGTGCAGCGGATCTGGAAAATGGCTCGCGCGGATTTGCGTTTGCTTCCGGCCTCGCCGGCATGTCCACGCTCCTCGAGGTCCTCGATTCCGGTGCCCACGTGATCGCCAGCGATGACCTCTACGGCGGGACGTTCCGGCTTTTTGACCGCGTCCGCAAACGCTCGGCCAACCTGAGCTTCAGCTTTGTCGATCTCAGCGACCCCGAAGCGCTGTCGGCGGCCATCCGCCCCGAGACCAGGCTTGTTTGGCTGGAAACACCGAGCAACCCGCTCCTCAAGCTCATCGACCTGGAGGCGGTCGCCAGAATTGCGAAAAAGCACAGCCTCATCACCGTCGCCGACAACACGTTCGCCAGCCCGTGGATCCAGCGCCCGCTCGATCTCGGCATCGATGTCGTGGTCCACTCGGCCACCAAGTATTTAAACGGACACTCGGATGTCGTCGGCGGAATCGTCATCGTCGGCGGGGAGCAGGCCAGCCTCGCACAGCAGCTCGCATTTCTCCAGAATTCCATCGGAGCTGTCGCCGGGCCATTTGATAGCTTCCTGGCCCTTCGCGGCGTCAAAACGCTCTCGCTCCGGATGCGGCGGCACAGCGAAAGCGCTCTGGAGCTCGCAGGTTGGCTTGAAGGTCATCCGAAAATCCAAAGGGTCATCTACCCCGGCCTCGCCTCGCACCCTCAACACGAGCTTGCCCGACGCCAGATGAGCGCGTTCGGCGGCATGATCACCGCCGTCCTTCGAACCGACCTCTCCGGTGCCCGCCGGTTCCTCGAAACCACCGAACTCTTCGCGCTCGCCGAGAGCCTTGGAGGGGTCGAGAGCCTCATCGAGCACCCCGCCATCATGACCCATGGCTCGATCCCCCCGGATCAGCGCGCCGCCCTCGGCATCAGCGACTCCCTCGTCCGGCTCTCCGTCGGAATCGAAAACGTGGACGACCTCCGCCACGACCTCGAACAGGCGCTCGCCGCCATCTGATTTTTTATGACGCACACACAACCCATTTCGCGCACACATGGACGATTAGACAAGTCGTCATTCCCTGCGGAAGGCATGTCGGCTGCCTGAGCCGGCGACAACACAAGAAAAGAAAAAAATGAGCAAAACAGCAAGCGCCCATGACGGGCATTACGGGCTGAAAGGCCACGCTTTGTCGGCGTGGGAAACTTTCGCCCAATCGGTGGCCAACATCGCCCCGACGGCCTCGCCGACAGTGGTGATTCCGTTGGTGTTTGCGTTGGCTGGAGGCGGGACCTGGCTGGCGTATTCGATTGCGCTGGTGGGGATCCTGTTCGTGTCGTGGAACATCAACCAGTTCGCGAAGCGCTCGGCATCGCCGGGGTCGTTTTACGCGTATGTGGCGGAGGGGCTTGGGCCGACGGCGGGGGTGCTGGTGGGCTGGTCGCTTCTTGTTGCCTACATTGGAACGGGTGCGGCGGTGATCGGCGGATTTACCAACTACCTGCATGTCCTGCTGAAGCCGGTTCTGGGTGGTGGGGAAGCCCCCGGGGTTGCCTTTTCGGTCGTGTTCACGTTTGTGGCCGTCGGCCTCTCCTGGCTGGTCGCCTACAAGGATATCAAGCTCTCCGCGAGGTTGATGCTTGGCCTCGAGGCGGCATCCGTATTGTTGATCGCCATCATCGTTGGCGCCACGCTCTACCGCAACGGGCTGAACCTGGATTGGAGCCAGCTCTCGCTGCAAGGGGTGACGGCCGAACAGCTTCGGCTTGGCCTGGTGCTGGCTATCTTCAGCTTCGTGGGGTTTGAGAGCGCCACGTCGCTTGGGGCGGAAGCCAAGGATCCCTTGAAAACGATTCCTCGCGCGGTGATCCGCAGCGCGATATTCGTGGGCCTCTTCTTCATCGTATCCTCCTACGGCCTCGCGCTTGGGTTCAACGGATATTCCGAGACGCTCGACAAGAGCAGCGCCCCGCTCAACGTCCTGGCCAGCCGGGCTGGGCTCGCCTACTTGGAACCGTTTGTTTCCGCAGGCGCGGTGCTCAGCTTTTTCGCTTGCACCCTGGCGTCTATCAACGCGGGAGCGCGCATCCTCTTTTTGATGGCGCGTCATGGCGTTTTTCCATCGCTGGTGGGAAATGCACACTCGACGAATGAGACGCCTCACGTCGCGGTGACCGTCTCGGCGATACTGGCTTTCGTTCCGGCAGCGGCGCTCGCCGCGCTCGGTGTCGCGCCGTTCGATATTTACGGCTGGGTTGGCACGGTGGCGACCTATGGGTTCATCGTGACCTACATCATCGTCTCGGTTGCCGCGCCCGTCTATCTGAGCCGCCGCGATGAGCTGAAGCTGCCGGCGATCTTCTCGGCCCTCCTGGCCATCGCCTTCATGGGAACCGCCCTTGCAGGGAACCTCTACCCGGTGCCGCCAGCGCCCTACAACTGGCTGCCCTACCTGTTCCTCGGCTACCTCCTTGTCGGCTGGATCTGGTTCGCGGTCGCGAAACGGCGCTCGTCTCAGGTCATCAAGGACATCCGCACCGACCTGACAGCGATCCGCGAGCGGTTCGCGACGGAAGCCTGAGTCGAAACCCGGGCGCGGGTCGTGAATCCGCGTCCGCATTCGCCTTATGCCAACCATCCTTGCCAATTCCAGCGCCGACATCGACATCGTCGAAACGCAGTTCTACCAGCACCGCGAACGGTTCCGCCTCCGATGTGGAGCCTCGCTCGATGGCTTCCAGCTCGCCTACGAAACGTATGGCAAACTGAACGCCGGGGGAACCAACGCGATCCTGATCTTCCACGCGATGACCGGAAGCCAGCACGCGGCTGGCATCAATACGGCTGTCCCAGGGCTTGACGGGCGATGGGCCGACGAGCTTCACGAGGGCTGGTGGGACGCATTTATCGGGCCGGGGCGCGCAATCGATACCCGGAAATTTTTTGTTGTCTGCGCGAACTATCTCGGCGGCTGCTACGGGTCCACCGGCCCGGCCTCATTGCGCGGGGATACCGGCCGGCGGTGGGGGGCGGACTTTCCAACCATCCGGATGGCGGATATCGTAGACTCGCAGATCCACCTGCTCGATCATCTCGGCATCCGCACCCTCCATGCGGCGATCGGGGCATCGATTGGCGGATACCTTGCCCTCAGCCTCGCCACCCGCTATCCCGACCGCGTCAAAACTACCGTGCCGATCGCCTCCGGCCTCGAAACGACGGTCCTCCAGCGCCTGATGAACTTCGAGCAGATCGCGGCGATCGAGCTCGATCCCGATTTTCGAGCTGGGCGCTATAACGCCCAGCCCCGCAATGGCCTTGCCGCCGCGCGCCGCATCGCCCACAAAACGTTCGTCTCGCTCCAGGATCTTCGCGCACGCGCACGCGCCGAGGTGGCCGGACGCTCCACGCCATTCGGATGGTATGAAATCAACCACCCGGTGGAATCGTATCTCCTCCACCAAGGCCAAAAGTTTGTTTCCCGGTTCGATGCGAACTCCTACCTTCGCATCCTCGATGCCTGGCAGTGGTTCGATTTGCTGGCCGAGGCCGGGGTCTCCGGGTTCGCCAAGCTGTTTTCCCGCTGCCAATCCCAGCGGTATCTCGTCTTCAGCATCGATTCCGACGGATCGTTTGAGCCCTCCGAGCAGGATCGTCTTGTCCGCGTGCTCGAGGGTGCGGGAGTTCCCGTCACGTGGATCAGCGTCCATTCCGGAAAAGGCCATGACGCGTTCCTGCTGGAGCCTGAGCTTTTCTCCCCGCATATCCTGCAGGCCCTTCGCCCGGCCCGGGAATAGCCTCCGCTTTCCATTCGAATGGCTATTTTCGATTTTTCAGCTTTTCTGCAATCCATTCCGGGTCTCGGCGGAGGTCCAGCACCGCCCGGACGAAGGCCGTATTGCCGCTCACATCATAGTAAACGGCGAAGGGAAACCGCTTGGAGAGCAGGCGAAAAAACTTTCCGAATTGGATCGTGTGGATACCGGCGAACATGCCCAACGAATCAATGTCCGAATACAGCGAATCCAGGAAGTGCGTTCCCAATCCCGCCTCCTGTCGCTCGTAAAATGGAAACCCCTCCGCAAGTCGGTCAAGGCCGCTGGCTGGATGCAGGTTCTCACGGCAGCTCTTCTCGGAGCCGCCGTTTGGCGCTTTCCCAGTCCACGAACTTCTCCTCGCCCGATTCAATAAGCCGGTCCCGTTCAGCCAGAGCATCGCCGTGCCAGGCAGGAGACAAAACATCCGTGCCGGACAAATCAGCCCAGAGGTCTTCCATCAGACGGAGCTTGTCCCTGGTGCTCATTTGTTGAATGTCAATTGTTGCTAGCATGGAATACCCGTAGCAGAAGGCGGAACGTTCCGCAATGTCGGGGGCAGGCGCGAGAAGGTTTTTCGACCTTGATCAGGCGTTCGTGCGGCACGCCGGCGCACGCGCGAGACCGGACGAAAGCCGCTCGGAAAAATCCGCAAGCAAGTTTTGCTCTCAGAGAAAATCGGGGAGCCGGCCGGGGAGCAGGACATCCAGGACGGCTTCGGTATCCGAGAAATCGTCAAAAAGGAAATCCGGCCTGCAGGCAGCGAGCTCGTCTCTGGAGTAGTCGCCGGTTGCGATCGCGACGGTCATTGCTCCGATCGCGCGCCCGCATTCAATGTCTTTCGGCGTGTCGCCAATCACGAAGATCCGGTCGGCCGGGAACGATTCGCCATGGATTTCTGCTGCGCGGGCGCTGGCAAATTTTCCGAGCTCGTTCCTGTCGTGGTGGTCGTCGGCAAACGCACCGAACTCGAAGTAGTCCCAGACCCCGTAGTGGCGGAGCTTGATTTCCGCGCCGCGGACGAGGTTGCCGGTCAGGAGGGCCAGGACGGCGTCCGGGTGGGCCTTGATGGCATCAAGGACCGGAATCATCCCCGGCATGATGCGCCCGCTGTGCGAGCCCATGCGTTCCGCCAGGCTGTGAAGATAGCTGTCCATGAGGGCCGCCAGATTCTCTGCCGTGGTGGCGAGCCCGTGCTTCTCCAGGAGCGTCCTTGCAATGCGGGCGTCGGTGGACCCCGCGAGAACAACTCCGGAAAAATCCTCCTCGACGCCAAACCTCGTTTTCATCGCGTGCACGAGAGCTGCCTCGCCCGCGCCGCCCGAGGTCATGAGCGTGCCGTCGATATCAAAGAGAAGAAGCCTGCGTCTGCCCGTCGCCGTATTCCTCTGCAAACTCAGGTTCGCGGGCGGCAGCCCGTCAATTTCGGCTTCAGGCAGCGTTTTCATGCCGGCTTCGTAGCGGAATGCCGAGGCGAGGTCAATTATGGTTCTACGAGGGGCCTGAGTAAAAGCTGCCAGCCCAGCTCAATGGTTTTGACCCGCCATAGGGGAAATCCCCTAGGGTGAATTCCGCGTCGATTTTAGGGGATTTGGATAATTGCCCGGGAAAGTGCCTTGGGCATAATTCCGCCATGCAAGCGCGCTATTTTTCGGCGGAAGCAACCTCTGGCTGCGGGCCCGGGATTCCGGCTCATTGCGATGCCGGCCCCTGCAGCGTAGATCTCACGTTTATTGCCGGATCACCCACATGAAAACTCACCTCCCTGAGCTCCCCGCCATGAACGGCGGATCCTCCCCCGGCCTCGCGGGAAAATACCTGACATTTTTCCTCGGCGGCGAGACCTACGGGATCCCGGTGCTGAAGGTCCGCGAGATCATCAGCATGCTCCCGATCACCCAGGTCCCCCAGGTTCCAGCCTACATGAAGGGGGTCATCAACCTGCGGGGCAAAGTGATCCCGGTCGTCGACCTCCGCGCAAAATTTTCCATGTCGGAGGTCGAAGCCACCGCCAGCACGTGCATCGTGGTCGTGCAAATCCGTGGCTCCGAGGGTGCCATCAAGCTCATCGGCCTGATCGTGGATGCGGTCGAGGAGGTCGCCAATATCTCCCAGACCGACATCGAGCCGACCCCGGACTTCGGCGGCTCGATCAGCGTCCAATACATCCTCGGCATGGCGAAGATCAAGGGCTCGGTCAAGAGC
>Ga0194058_10000118_pt1 | contig 31753 bp, 29 predicted proteins | sample SepL4417m_MetaG_FD_155490 | JGI IMG/M metagenome (GOLD analysis project Ga0194058, IMG submission 155490) | Anoxic zone freshwater microbial communities from boreal shield lake in IISD Experimental Lakes Area, Ontario, Canada - Sep2016-L442-17m | ecosystem: Environmental > Aquatic > Freshwater... | reverse complement strand
CGACCAGGCGTATGGTGGCAACGGGTGGGTCGGCAACGACGTGTACGCGCCGTTCGACCCCGGCTACCCGCAAGATCTGGCGCCGCGTGTGCAGGACCTCGAGCAGGCCAAGTCGTTGCTCAAGGCAGCGGGCTACGACAACAACCTCACCGTCGAGCTGAACTGTTCGACGGCCACCGGCGCCGCCGACGTGCAGGCCGCGCAAGTCTTCTCTCAGCAGGCCAAGGGCGCCGGCGTGACCATCAAGGTGAACAAGGTCGATCCCAGCGCCTTCTGGAACTCCGGCAACTACCTCTCGTACCCCTTCGCCATGACCTTCTGGGGCACCCGCAACTACCTCGCGCAGGCGCAGCGCGGCAGCCTCCCCGCCGTCGGCACCAGCCCCTCCGCGCCCTACTGGGGCGAGACCGCCTGGAAGGACGCCGAGTGGCAGAAGATCTTCGACGAGGCGATCGTGACGACTGACGCGGCCAAGCGCAACGAGCTCGTCTCGCAGTTGGGGCGGATCGACTACGATCGCGGCGGCTACATCATCTACCAGTTCAACGTGATGCTCGACGGCTACAGCGACAAGCTCGCTGGTGTCGTGGCGGACGCCTGGGGCGCCGAATCTGCCTCCAAAGCCCGCTACAACCTGATGTACTTCGCTTGAGTTCTTGCTCGCACGAGCTCGGGTGGGGCCGGCGTCCCAGCGGGACGCCGGCCCCACTCTCTCTCTTAGGGAGGTAGGCGCGCGGTGCCCCCACTTGCAAAGATCATCCTGCGCCGATTGGCACTTGGTCTCCTGACCCTGCTGCTCGTCTCGGTCCTCGTGTTCGCCGCGACGCAGGCGCTGCCCGGGGACACGGCGAGTGCCATCCTGGGCAGGTCGGCCACGCCAGAGCGCGTCAAGGCGGTACGCGAGCGACTCGGACTGGACCGCCCGGCGACCTCGCAGTACTTCACGTGGCTGGGCGGCATCGTGAGGGGCGACGTCGGCGACTCCCTCGTGGCCGAGCAGCCCATCAGTCAGCTGCTCGGCGGGCGGGTCGTGAACTCGGCGGCCCTGGTGCTGGTGGCCGCCCTCATCAGCATCCCGCTGTCGATCCTCATCGGCAGCCTCAGCGGTCTGCTGCGAGACCGCTGGTTCGACTCGGCCACGTCCCTGGGCAGCCTCGCCCTGGCGGCGCTGCCCGAGTTCGTCATCGGCATCCTGCTCATCATGCTGCTCGCCACGCAGGTCGTCCACGTCTTCCCGGCCGTGTCGCGGGTCAACCCCAACGAGCCGATCTGGAGTCAGATGAACATGCTGGTGCTGCCCGCGCTCACGCTGGTGCTCGCGGTCGCGCCGTACATCGTGCGCATCCTGCGCGCCTCCATGATCGAAGTGCTCGAGAGCGAGTACGTGCAGATGGCGCGCCTCAAGGGCATGCCGGAGCGCATCGTCCTCCAGCGCCACGCGCTCCCCAACGCCGTCATCCCGGCCATCCAGGTGATCGCTCTCAACCTCGCCTGGCTCGCCGGCGGCGTGGTCGTCGTGGAGTACCTTTTCAACTACCCGGGCATCGGCTCGGGGCTCATCGACGCTGTGGCGAACCGTGACGTGCCGGTCATTCAGGCCATCGTGCTCCTCATCGCCAGCCTCTATGTCGGCTTCAACCTCATCGCCGACATTCTCACGATCCTCGTCAGCCCGCGTCTGCGGACGGGTCTCCAGTGAGCGCCGGCGATCTGGCTCCCGCCGGCGGACCTCCCATGAGCGACCTCGACCTCGGCCCCGACGGAGGCATCAACGAGCCCCTCGAGCCGCGCCTCGGTCACGATTCCGACCTCACCCCGGCCCGCGGCAAGCGCCGTCGCCGCGAGTGGGTCCAGCTGCTCTCCGACGCGCTCCACTACCGGCGCACGCAGATCGGTCTTGCGCTCTTCCTCTTCATTGTGGCGCTCGCCGCCGTGGGCCCCTACTTCGCGCCGTACTCGCCCTCCGAGTTCGTCACGATGCCGTTCGCCAAGCCCTCGTCGATCGCCGCCTTCGGCGGCGACAACCTCGGCCGCGACGTGCTCACGCGAGTGCTCTACGGCGGCCGCTCGGTGCTCATCTTGTCCATTATCGCGACGGCCATCGGCATGGTGCTCGGCGTCTCCCTGGGCCTCTTTGCCGGCTACGCCCGCGCCGCTGTCGACGACGTGGTCATGCGCCTCCTCGATGTGCTGCTCGCCTTCCCGCAGATCGTCTTCGTGCTGCTGCTCGTCTCCGTGCTCGGGCCGCGGCTGTGGCTCATCGTGCTCACCGTCGGTTTCTCGCACGCGCCGCGCATCGCCCGCGTGGCCCGCGGCTCCACGCTCGAGGTCAAGGAGCGCGACTTCGTGAAGGCGGCGGAGTCGCTCGGGGTCTCACGCAGCAAGATCGCCTTCACCGAGATCCTGCCCAATATCACGAGCCCCCTGCTCGTCGAATTCGGCCTGCGCCTCACCTACTCGATCGGCCTCATCGCCGCGCTCAGCTTCCTCGGCTTCGGCCTGCAGCCGCCGTCGGCCGACTGGGGCCTCATGATCAACGAGAACCGCATCGGCCTGATCATCCAGCCATACTCGATCTTCGTGCCCGTGGCGCTCATCGCCATCCTCACGATCGGCGTCAACCTGGCCACCGACGGCATGGCCCGCGCGATGATCGGTATCGAGCGCGACACGGGGGCCGCATGAGCCGCATCATCCTCACCGTGAAGGACCTCGAGATCGCCCTCGACCCCTCGGGCGTCGAGATCGACCACGAGGTCAACTTCGAGCTTGTCGAAGGCGAGGTCCTCGGGCTGGTCGGCGAGTCGGCCTCCGGCAAGACCACGGCGGCCACCTCGCTGCTCAACTTCCAGCGCCGCGGCGCCCGGATCGCGGCCGGCTCGATCACCATCGACGATCGCGACGTGCTCGCCCTCGGGGCCTCCCAGCTTCGCCAGCTGCGCGGCGGCATCATCAGCTACGTACCGCAGGACCCGGGCTCCGCGCTCAATCCGGCCCTGCGCATCGGCCTGCAGCTGCGCGAGATCCTCGAGGTGCACGGCTTCGGCTCCTCGGACGATGAGCGACGCGCGCGCATCGAGGAGATGATGGCCGAGGTGCTGCTGCCCAGCACGAAGGAGTTCCTGCGGCGGTACCCGCATCAGCTCTCCGGCGGCCAGCAGCAGCGCGTGGTGCTGGCCATGGCGTTCTCCTGCCGGCCCAAGATCATCGTGCTCGACGAGCCCACGACGGGTCTCGACGTGACCACACAGGCGCATGTCCTCGACACGATTCGCGACCTCACGCGCTCCCATCACGCCGCGGCGGTCTACGTGACCCATGACCTGGCCGTGGTGTCGTCACTCGCCGACCGCATCGCCGTCATGTATGCGGGGCGTCTGGTTGAGATCGGTCCCAGTGCGGAGCTGTTCGCCGGGGCGAGCCACCCGTACACGCGGCGTCTGCTGCATGCCATCCCGGTGCTGACGGGGCGGCGCACCCTTGAGGGCATCCCCGGCTTCGCGCCGCGACCGGGGCGCCGCCCCGTGGGCTGCGCGTTCGCGCCGCGCTGTGCCTATACCGTCGAGAAATGCGCCGCCGAGATGCCGCCCGAGGCACTCGTCGACGAGATGCACCGCGTACGCTGCTGGCGGCACGAAGAGGTGCGTGGGCAGGCGCCCGCCTTGGCGGAGGAAGACGCCGGCACGCTCGAGAGCGGTGGGCAGGAAGGGCTCATAACCGTCAAGGGCGTCACCGCCTGGTACGGCTCGAAGGAGATCCTCCACGACATCGACATCACGCTGCGCGCGCGCGAGTGTCTTGCCCTCGTCGGCGAGTCGGGCAGCGGCAAGACCACCCTGGCGCGCTGCATCGCCGGGCTCCACCCGTTCAAGATCCAGGGCGAGATCGACTTTCAGGGAAAGGCCCTGTCGCGCCTGGCTCGCAATCGTCCGCGCAAGACGCGCCACGCCATCCAGTACGTGTTCCAGAATCCGTACAGCTCGCTGAACCCGCGTAAGACGATCGCCCAGATCCTCTCGCAGCCGTTGCGCATCTTCTTCGACTACTCGAACGATCAGCGCGAGGAGCGGCTGGCCGAGGTCCTCGACCTCGTCTCCCTGGACGAGACGCTGCTCAGCAGGTACCCCGACCAGCTCTCCGGCGGGGAGCGCCAGCGCGTGGCCATTGCCCGCGCGCTCGCCGCGGAGCCCACGGTGCTCGTCTGCGACGAGGTCACCTCCTGGCTCGACGTCTCTGTGCAGGCCTCCATCGTGCAGCTCCTCGTGCGTCTGCAGAACGAGATCGGCCTCTGCATGCTGTTCGTGACCCACAACCTCGCCCTCATCCGCAGCATCGCCTACGACGTGGCCGTCATGAGCGAGGGCCGCATCGTCGAGTACGGGCCCACGGACGAGGTGCTGGCGAACCCGCAGGACGAGTACACGCGCAAGCTGCTCGCCGACACGCCGACGATCGAGGCCCACTCGCTCCAGGCCTGAGCGGAGGCGGGGTCTCGGCTATCGCTGACGTGGCGCCGAGCCGGCGAGCGGTGATCTGACAGGAGGCTGCATGCGCGCACGTACGACCTGGCTCAGTGACGCCGAACGGGCGTTGATCATCGACGAGGCACTGGTACTCTTGGAGCGCGTGGGCATGCGCATGACGGGCTCGCGGGCTCTGGGCGCCCTCGCGGCGGCGGGCGCCAAGGTCGACGAGGCCGCCGGCGTCGTCCGCTTTCCGCCCGCGCTCGTCCGCGAGGCCGCGGAGCGTTGCCCGCGTGAGGTGGTCATGGCGGGCGCCACCCCGGCCCAGGACGTCCTTCTCGCCGACGGGGAGGCACCGCACTTCTGCTCCTCCGGCTGCGCCGCCTTTGTGCTCGACCACGAGACCGGCGAGCGCCGGCTCTCGACGCTGGACGACCTGCGCAAGGCCACGGCGCTGCTCGACGCCTCGCCGGAGGTCGACCTGATCTGGACGACGGTGACCGCCAACGACGTGCCCCTCGACGTGCGCGAGCTCACCGGCTACTACACGGTGCTGACGCAGTCGGACAAGCACGTCACCTTTGTCGACTGCCCGTCACAGGTCGAGCCGCTGCTGCGCATCATGGACATCGTCGCCGGCGACGCGGACGCGTTCCGGGAGCGGCCGCGGTTCAGCACGCTGCTCACCGCGGCCTCCCCGCTGCAGGTGGACGGCGGCGTGCTCGACTTCCACGCCGCCGTCGCCGCCCACGGCGTGCCGGTCGAGGTCTATACGATACCGATGTCTGGGGCCACGGCGCCGGTCACCCTCGCCGCAGGCATCACGTTGGCAGTGGCGGAGTTCCTCGGCGTGGCCACGGCGATGCAGTCCCTGGCGCCCGGCGCCCGGCTGCTGTTCGGCGCCTCGGCCAACACCATGGACATGCGCGCCGCCCGTGTCTCGTACGGAGCGCCCGAGTCTCACCTCATGGCCGCGGCCTGCATCGAGGTGGGGCACCTGCTGGGCGTGCCGGTGACGGTGCCCGGCCTGGGCACCGACGCCAAATATCCCGGCGTTCAGGCGGGCTACGAGAAGGCTCTGAAGGCGCTGACGACGTGCGCCGCCGGGGCCGACGTGCTCAGCGGCGGCGTGGGCATGCTCGACTCGGTCGACCTGCTGTATCTGCCGCAGATCGTCATCGACTGCGAGATCGCCGGCATGATCCGCCGCCTGCTCGGCGACGTGACCATCTCGCACGAGGAGATCTTCGCGGAGATGATCGAGAAGGTCGGCATCGGTGGGCACTTCCTGGCCGAGAAGGAGACTCGGCGGCGAATCCGCGCCGGCGAGCACTTCTCGCCGGTGGTCTCGACGCGCACGTCCTACGACGCCTGGAAGGCCGAGGGCCGCGACGAGGTCGCGGCCGCCCGCGAGCGGGCGGCCGCGCTGCTCGCGGCCCGCGCGGACTGGCGCCCCTCGCTCAGCGACGCTCAGCTGTGCGCTCTCGCCGCCGTCTGCGGCGTTGACGGCATTTGACATCCGAAGCGTGACAGCCTAGCGTTTTCCACCTGGGTGGGTGGAGAAGAACCGCGAGGGAGGAGCCATGGCAGACGACGTGCAGGCAGACGCAGGGGGCGCGCTCCAGGACGACTTCCTCGGCCACCTGTGGCCGCCGTTCACGCAGATGCAGGGCCTCAAACCCGTCATCATGGAGCGCGCCGAGGGCGCCGTCGTCTACGACTCCGACGGCAATGCCTACATCGACGCCTTCGCCAGCCTGTGGACCGTCAACGTCGGCCACGGCCGCCAGGAGATCTACGACGCCATCAACGCGCAGATGCAGAAGCTGGCGATCTACCACATCTTCCAGATCGCCAACGAGCCGGCGATCAAGCTGGCCGCCAAGGTGGCCGAGCACATGCCCGGCGACCTCAACCACGTGTTCCTCACGCTCGGCGGCGGCGAGTCCGTGGAGACGGCCGTCAAGATGGCGCGCCAGTACTGGCGCAACAAGGGCCAGGGCACCAAGTACATGGTCATGTTCCGCGACCGCTCCTACCACGGCACCACGATGACCAGCGTCAGCGCCCAGGGGCTCACGGTGAACCGCGCCAAGTTCGAGCCCCTGCTGCCCGGGTTCATCAAGCTCGGGGCGCCCTACTGCTACCAGTGCGCTTGGAACAAGACCTACGGCGAAGACTGCAAGATGGAGTGCGCTACGCAGGTCGAGCGGGAGATCGCCTTCTACGGCCCCGAGAACGTGGGCACGATGCTCGGCGAGACGATGATCGGCACCGGCGGCGTGATCCCGCCGCCGCCCGAGTACTGGCCCATGGTCTGCGAGATCTGCAAGGCCAACGACGTGCTCGTGATCAACGACGAGGTGATCACCGGCTTCGGGCGGGCCGGCACCTGGTTCGGCTTCGAGCAGTTCGGTTCCGACCCCGACCTCATCACCCTGGCCAAGGGCCTCTCGTCCGGCTACCTGCCGCTCGGCGCCGTGGGCGCCAAGGACCACGTCTTCGACGCCTTCCTTGGCGGGCCCGGCGAGGCCTTCATGAGCGGCGCCACCTACATGGGGCACCCCCTGTGCTGCGCCGCCGGCATCGCCAACCTCGAGATCGTCGAGCGCGAGAAGCTCGTGGAGCGCTGCGCCGAGCTGGGGCCGTACCTTCAGGACGGCCTCGGCACGCTGCGCAGCCACGCCATCGTCGGCGACGTGCGCGGGGTGGGCCTGGTGGCCGGCATCGAGTACGTCAAGGACAAGGCCACGCGCGAGTGGTTCGCCCCGGCGCAGGGCGTCGCCGCGAAGATCCGCGACGAGGCCTTTCAGCGCGGCGTGTTCGTGCGCATGCTGGGCGGCGGCCACGTGCATGCGGTCGCGCCGCCCTTCATCATCAGCAAGGAGCAGATCGACACCGTCGTGCGCGTGCTCGATGAGAGCATCGGCGTCGTCGAGAAACAGTTCGGCTACTAACCGCCGCAGGCAAGTTAGCGAGCGGGGCTCCGAAGGCGCACCGCTCACGGAGCTCTCAGCGAATCACAAGGAGCATGGATCATGGCTAAGCCCAGAGTAGGCGTCGTCGGTTACGGCGTCATCGGCCAGCGTCTCGCCGACGGCGTGGCGCTGCAGGAGGACATGGAGCTGGTCGGCGTCGTGGACGTCGCCCCGACCCTGTCCACGCGCGCCCTGCACGAGTCGGGCATGCCCTACGACCTGTACGTCGTGGAGGCCGCCCAGAAGGCCGCCTTCGACGCGGTCGGGATCCCCGTCACGGGCACTATGGACGAGCTCCTCGGCAAGGTCGACATCGTGCTCGACTCCTCGCCCGGCGGCGTGGGCCGCAAGAACAAGGAGCTCTACCAGGCGAAGGGCGTCAAGGCGATCTTCCAGGGCGGCGAGAAGAACGACATCGTCGACGTCTTCTTTCACGGCTACGCCAACTACGAGAAGGGCCTCGGCAAGGACTACCTCAAGCTCACGAGCTGCAACACGACGGGCCTCATCCGCGCCGTCGACTGTCTCGACCGCGAGGTCGGCGTGGAGCGCGTCATCGTCACCATCGTGCGCCGCGTCGCCGACCCCGGCGACACCCATCGCGGGCTCACGGACGTGGCCCAGGTGGAGCCGGTGCCCAACCACCAGGCCCTCGACCTCATGACGATCATGCCGCACATCGAGGCCACCGGCCTGCTCGTACACGTACCCACCACGCACGGCCACATCATCAACGTCATCGCCACGACGAAGGCCGACATCAGCAAGGCGCGGGCGCTCGAGCTCTTCGAGCAGCACCCGCGTATCCGCAACGTCAGGATCGCCGACGGCTTCAACAGCAACGCGGCGCTCTTCCGCTACGCCCGCGACCTCGGCCTCAAGCGCGCCGACATGTACGACATCGCCGTCTTCGACGAGACCATCGCCAGGAGCGGCCGCGAGCTCATGTTCGCCATCAACATCCCCCAGGAGTCCGTGGTGATCCCCGAGACCATCGACGGCATCCGCGCGGCGCTCAGCATGCAGACCGACCGCCTCGAGGCTGTGGGGCTGACCAACAAGTATCTCGGCCTGCAGTAGAGGCGGGCGCGTTCCGTGAAGTACGGCATCCACACCCTCGAGGACTTCGAGTGGCGCGGCAGGGTCGTGCTCTGCCGCGTGGACATCAACGCGCCGCTCGACGCGGAGACCGGCGGGCTGCGCGACGTCACCCGGCTCAAGGGCTGCGCGCCCACGGTCAAGGAGCTCGCCGCGGCGGGCGCCAAGGTCGTGCTCCTCGCCCACCAGGGCGGCGACCTCGAGTACCACAACTACGCCTCCACCGAGGCGCACGCTCCCGTGATGAGCGAGCTCGTCGGCCGTCCCGTGGCCTTCGTCGACGACGTCTGCGGGCCGGCCGCGCGCGCAGCCATCGGCCGGCTCGCGGACGGCCAGGTCCTGCTCCTCGACAACGTGCGCTTCTGCGCCGAGGAGCTCACGCTCTTCGAGACCAGGCTGAAGCTCTCTCCGGAGGCGCAGGCGAAGACCCTCGTGGTGCGCAAGCTGGCGCCGCTCGCCGACCTCTACGTCTGCGACGCCTTCGCCGCGGCGCACCGTTCTCAGCCTACCCTGGTGGGCTTCGAAGAGCTGCTGCCGTCGGCCATGGGGCGGCTCTTCGAGAAGGAGTACGCGAGCCTCTCGCGCCTCCGCGAGGCGCCCGCCCGGCCCTGCGTCTTTCTGCTCGGCGGCGCCAAGATCCAGGAGGCCTTCCCGATGATGGCCGCCGCCCTGGCGGGCGGCGCCGTCGATGCTGTGCTCGCCGCCGGCCTCGTGGCCAACGTCATGCTCGCCGCCAAGGGCGCGGACCTCGGAACGCCGTCCATGGACTTCATCAGGGCCAGCCGGCTGGAGGGCTTCATCGAGGAGTCGAGAGCTCTCCTCGCCGAGCACGGCGACAAGATCGTTCTGCCGGCCGACCTCGCCTACGTCGGGGACGGCGTCCGCGTCGAGATCCCCATTGTCGACCTGCCGGTTGACGAGCAGCTTGTGGACCTCGGACACGCGACCGTGGCCGACTACGCGGCGCGCATCGCCGCCGCCGGCACGGTGTTCGCCAACGGGCCCGCCGGCGTCTTCGAGCAACCCGAGACCGAGTACGGCACCAGAGCCATCTGGGAGGCCATGGCCGGCTCCGCCGCGTTCAGCGCCCTCGGCGGCGGCGACAGCGTCGCCGCCATGAACCGCTTCGGCCTGGCCGGCCGCTTCGACTACGTGTGTACGGCCGGCGGCGCCATGGTGCAGTTCCTCAGCGGCAAGCCGATGCCCGTCATCGAGGCGCTCAAGGGCGCGGCCGCGCGCTTTGGCTGAGGCGGGCGGCAACGCGGCGAACGTGAAGCTCACCGTCCCCTACGGCGACGGCGAGCTGCCTTTCGACCTGCCCGCGAAGAACCTGCTCGCCGTCATCGCGCCCGGCGGCGGGCGCGGCGAAGAGCAGGCGCCCACGGAGGCCGAAGAGCGGGCGGAGATCAGGCGCGCCCTGGCGGAGCCCATCGGCGCGCCCCGTCTGCGCGAGCTGGCCGCCGCCGCGAGCTCGGCGGTGATAGTGGTCAGCGACGTCACCCGGCCGTGCCCGTCCTACAAGTTCCTGCCGGCTCTGCTCGCCGAGCTCTCCGCACTGCCCGCGGAGAACATCACGGTGCTGTTCGCCCTCGGCGGGCACCGCGGGCACACCCCCGAGGAGCAGGCGCAGCTCGTCGGCCCCGAGGTCGCCGCCGGCGGCGTGCGCCTGCTCGATCTCGACGCCGCTGAGTGTGTGCCCATGGGCGTCACGTCCCGCGGCACGCGCCTCGAGGTCTTCATGCCCTACCTCGAGGCCGACCTGCGCATCTGCACCGGCAACATCGAGTACCACTACTTCGCGGGCTTCTCCGGCGGGGCCAAGGCTCTCGTGCCCGGCCTCTGCTCGTACGCCGCGATCCGCGACAACCACAGCATGATGCTGGCGCCCACTGCCCGGGCGGGCATCCTCAAGGGCAACCCGGTGCGCGAGGACATCGACGAGGCCGGCGGCCTGATCGGCGTGGACTTCATCTTCAACGTCGTGCTCGATGAACAGAAGCGCGTCATCCGCGCCGTGGCCGGCCACTACCTCGAGGCCCACCGCGCGGGCGTGCGCATCTATGACGGGCGCTGCGACCTGCGCATCGACGGCGCCGCCGATGTGGTCATCGCCTCGCCCGGCGGCACGCCCAAGGACATCAACCTCTACCAGGCGCAGAAGACTCTCGACAACGTCGCCGGGGCGGTGCGCAAAGGCGGCGCCGTGATCCTCGTGGCGCGCTGCCGCGAAGGCTTCGGCCAGCAGGCCTTCGAGGAGTGGATGCGCGGGATGGGCACGCCGCGGGTGCTCGTGGAGCGCATCCAGCGCGAGTTCGTGCTCGGCGGCCACAAGGCCGCCGCCATCGCCGGGCTGCTCACCGAGGTCGACGTGTACCTGGTTTCCGAGCTCCCGGATGACGTGGTGCGCAGCATGTGCATGCATCCCTTCGCCGGCGTGGACGAGGCGGTCGCGGCGGCCCTCGCCCGTTACGGCGAGGACACGCGTTTCCTCGTGGCGCCATACGGCAGCCGCGTGACCGCGCGCCAGCGGCGGCTCTGAAGGCGGGCGCCGCCGCGGCCGCCGCGGGCGCGCCGCGGGGCTGGCCCCCGGGCCGGCTATCGGATAGCGTGAGGCCGTCATGAGCATCTTCACGAAGGCGTTCAACAAGCTCGGGCGCTACGACGACCTGGCGGCGCGCTTCCCCGGCGGGCCGGAGCCGCAGGGCGCGCGCTGGGAGCGGCGCTGTGTTCAGTTCGGGCGCAGCATGCGCTACGACTGGTGCGTCACCATCATCGTGGCGCAGGACGGCCTGTGGCTGCAGGCGCGGCCGCCCGCTCAAGGCACGCAGGCGGCGATCTTCGTGCCCTGGGCCGAGATCCGCGAGGCGCGCCCGGCCCGGCTCTACTGGCGGCGCGCCGTGACGCTCACCTGCGGCGCGCCGGCGGCCGGCGCGATCACCGTGTGGCAGCCGGTGTGGGTCGTGGCGGGACCGCTCTGGCAGGCCGCGTGGCGGGGCGCTCGCTGAGCGGCGGGCCGGGCGCTCCGCCGGAGGCGGCGGCCCCGGCCCTCGAGCCGCGCCGGTGGCCGCTGCGGGTCATCATCCTGCGCGTCGCCTTCCTCGCTCTGGCGCTCGTCGGCCTCTACATCGTGTGGCCGAGCCTCATGGACATCTTCTCCTCGTGGCCGCGACTGCGCGTCATCGAACCGGGCTGGTACGCGGCCATGGTCGCGGCGGTTGCCGGCAGCTTCTTCTGCGTGTGGGCGCTGTACCGCGTGGTGCTGCACGTGCGCAGTTGGTTCGTGATCGGGGCCTCGCAGCTGGCGAGCAGCGCTTTCGGGCGCATCGTCCCCGGCGGGGCGGCGTCGGCCGGGGCGCTCCAGTACCAGATGCTCGTGCAGGCCGGCGTGCGCGGCGGCCGGGTGGCCACGGGCATCACCGCGGTCAGCGTCATCAGCGCCGGCACGATCCTGGCGTTGCCGCTGTTCGCGATCCCCCTGTTCTTCCGGGCGATCCCGCTGGAGAGCACGCTCCGCCGGGTGGCGCTCCTGGGCCTGGGCATGCTCATCGTCGCGGTCGCCTTCGCCGTCCTCGTGCTCGCCACCGACAAGCCGCTGGCGCTGCTCGGCCGCGTACTCGACCGTCTGAGCGCGCTGGTTCGGCGCAAGCACCCGCCTCCCGCGGGCTACGGCGAGCGTATTCTGCACGAGCGCGACGTGGTGCGCGCCGTGCTGGGCCGCGCCTGGTGGCTGGCTCTCATCGCCGCCCTCGGTCAGCGAGCCTTTGACTTCGCGGCGCTGCTGCTGGCGCTGTACGCGTCCGGCGCCCGCGTGGCGCCGCTGCTCGTGCTGCTCGCCTACGCCGTGGCGCAGATCCTTATGATCATCCCGATCACCCCCGGGGGACTTGGGTTCGTCGAGCTGGGCCTGGTCGGCTTTCTCGGCCTGGCCGGCGTGGAAGCGGGTCCGGCGATCCTCGCGACGCTGGCGTATCGCCTGGTGTCGTACTGGCTGCCGCTCCCGGTCGGGGCCGGGGCCTACGCCTGGTTCTCGCGGCGGTACGGCCGCGGGGGGGACGGCGCAGCCGCCCCCGCGGCCGCACCGCTGCAGCGCTCGTCCTGACCAGAGTCAAGGCGTCGCCGCCCCCGGCTGGGGTATCACTGAGGCATGAACGTCGCCCGCCCGCCCAGACGACTCGCGCGCGAAGCGCGCACCATCGCCGCGATGATCGCCATGTACTGCCGCGAGCATCACGGCGAGGAGGCCGCGCGCGACCCGGACGGCCACTGCCCCGACTGCGCGGAGCTGATGGCGTACGCGCGCCTGCGCCTGGACAGGTGCCGCTACGGCGCCGACAAACCCACCTGCGCCAAGTGCACGACGCACTGCTACAAGCCGGCTTTGCGCGAGCGTGTGCGCGTTGTGATGCGGTACAGCGGTCCGCGCATGATCAAGGCGCACCCCGTGCTGGCCGCCGCGCATCTGGTGGACGGCCGCCGCCAGACGCCCGGCGAGAGCTGAAGCTCGGGCCGGGCGCGGCCGAGCCGCCGCGCGTCAGCCGCCGCCGGATCCGTCGCGACCACCGGCCGCCGCGCCGCGGCCGTCGACGGCTCCGCTGTGCCCGTGGCCGTAGCGCCGCGCGTGCAGCAGGTACGCCACGGCCCCGGTGGGCATGGGCAGCCAGTACGACGCGAGCCTGTAGACGAGCGTCGCCAGCACCGCCTGTTCGGCGCCGATGCCGGCCAGGCCGAGCGTGCCGATGAGGCCGGCCTCGACGAACCCGAGGCCGCCCGGCGTGATGGGGATCATGCCGAGGAAGGCGGCCACCACGTAGGCGAGCAGCACCACGGAGGCGCGCGGCTGCGCGCCCACGGCGGCCAGGGCGAGGAGCAGCGCCGTGAGGTCGAAGAGCCAGTTGCCGGCGCTGTACAGCAGCGCCTTCCACCAGCCGGCGCCCAGCACCCGGCGGATGAGGTCGCGCTGGTCGACGAGGCGCTGCGGGAGGCCGGCGAGCGGCGGGCGCCGGCGCAGCACGCGGTTGCGCGCCCGCTGGATCACGCCGCCGAGCCAGAGCAGGGGGCGGTCGGCGAACAGCAGGACCGCCCCGCCGGCCATGGCCACCAGGCACACCACCACGGCGATCGAGCCGACGCGGAAGAGGTTGTGCTCGACGGAGGCCCCGGTGATCAGGATGGCGACGATGCTGATCACCGGCAGGCCGAGCAGCGTCGCCGTGGAGATCAGCGAGACCGCCGCCACGCCGGTGGCCGCCCAGGCCGTGCTGATCCCCGCCTGGCGCAGCATGTCGAACTGCATCGCGCCGCCGGCCGCCGCCCCGCCCGGCACGATGCGGCTGAAGGCGTTGCCCGCGAGCTGCGCGGTGGCGATCGGGAACCACGGCTTCACGTCCAGGGCCAGCCTGAGCAGCGCCCACATGCAGACGAAGCTCGCCGCCTCGGCGGCGACGATGGGGATGCCCCACAGCGGGTTGACCGTGGCGAGCATGGGGCCGGCCGAGAAGACCTTGGCGAGGCTGGGCCACACGACGTAGAGGCCCACAGCGGTGACGCCGAGGATGATGACGCGCTTGAGGACGGCGTGGCGTGGCTTGGCGTGGACCACCTTGACCTGGGGCTGGGTGTCGTCGTCCGGCGGCATGGCGCTGGCGCCGGCCGCCTCAGAGCACGTTGGAGAAGAGCCGGGCCGCCTGATTGCGGAAGCGCTTCAGGCGGCGCACCGAGAGCACGTCGTCGAGGGTGACCTCGTGGCAGCTCTTCACGTCGTGCGCGAAGGCGTCCGCGACCTGCTGCGCGAAGCCCTTGTCGAACACCCAGCACATGAGCTCCTTGTGCAGCTTGAGGCTGCGCTGGTCCATGTTCATCGTGCCGACGGCGCTGACGATACCGTCCACGACGATCGTCTTGCTGTGGAAGAAGCCGGCCTTGTACAGGTAGACGCGAGCCCCGGCCTCGATGAGCTTCCTGTAGTAGGTCTGCGCCGCCCAAAGCGCGATGGGCTTGTCGGGGATGCCGGTCATCATGAAGCGCACGTCGACGCCGCTGAGCGCCGCGTTGATCATCACGTCGTAGATGCTGTAGTCGGGGATGAAGTACGGCGACTGGATCCACACCGACTCCTCCGCCTGGCCGATGGCCACCATGTGCGCGCGTCGCGCCGCGCTCCACGGGTCTTCGACCCCCTGCGCGGCGATCTCGACGAGCGTGCCCGTCTCGACCGCGGTCGGGTCGGGGGCCGGCATGTACTTCGCCTGGAAGAGGTCCTCGTGGTCCTTCTTCTGCTCGAACCAGCGCGACGCGTACAGCTTCTCGAGCCCTGCCACGGCCTGCCCGGTGAGGCGCATGTGCGTGTCGCGCCAGGTGGCGAAGCGCTTGCCGCCGTCGATGTACTCCTGGCCGACGTTCATGCCTCCGGTGTAGCCGATCTCGCCGTCGATGACGACGATCTTGCGGTGGTTGCGGTAGTTGATGCGCAGGAGGTCGGTGACGTCGGCGCGCACGATGGCGCCCGCCTTGGCGAGCTGCCTGAGCTCGCGCTTCTTGAAGGTGATGCAGCCCATCCAGTCGTACATGATGCGCACCTCGACGCCGGCCTTCAGGCGGTCGAGGAGGATGGGCACGATCTTCGCCGTCAACTCGTCCTGCTCCCAGATGAAGTACTGCAGGTGGATGAAGCGCTGCGCCGCGGCGAGGTCCTCCATGAGGCGGGCGAACTTGGTGGCGCCGTCGTTGAAGAGTTCGAGCGAGGACGCCGGCAACACCCTGGCGACGTTCTCGGCGGAGATGGCGCGCGAGATGGGCTCGGCGATCGCGTCGCCCCACTCCTCGTAGAAGCGGGCCGTGGCTTGGGCGTTGCGCTTCCAGATCGGCGCCATCTCCTCCTTCTCGACGCGCTTCAGCGTCTGGATCCAGCCCTTGCGCCGCGCCACGACCTTCCAGTCGCGGCCGAAGAAGATGTAGAAGAACACCCCGACGAACGGCACGAAGATGAGGATGAACAGCCAGGCGATCGTGATCGACGGCTCGCGGTCGTCCATGATGAGCAAGACGATCGTGACCACCCAGTAGATGATGAAGATGAGCTCGAGCCAGCCCGGCAGCAGATTCATGAAGTCGAACATGCCTGCACGCTATCCGATGCAGCCGGTCATGTCACGCGGAAGGCGGCGAGGCGCCCTGCGAGCGCCCCGCCGTCCTTCGCGTTTCTCAGCGACCGCGGCGCGACGGCTTGGGCTGAAACGCGCCGGCCAGCGTCTCGCGGTCGAAGGCGCCCGTCGCGCCGTCGACGGCGTACTCGTACAGGGCGGCGGAGTAGATGCCGCGCAGCGTGGCGCCCAACAGGCTGATCACGATGATCGCGATGACAGCCACGGCGATGACGGCGATGCCGAGCACGACGACGCCGGCGCTCATGACCAGGACGCCGAGCCCGATGCCGATCACGGCCACGGCCAGGCTGAGCAGGCCGAACACCAGCCCGATGCCGGCGCTGCCGATGATCTGTTCTCCCCAGGTCTTCTTGAGGAGCGCCGCACTGCGCTTGATCGCGGTGATGGGCCCGACGCCTTCGACGACCAGCACGGGGACGACAAGGAAGGTGATGATCGTCCAGGCCATGCCGCCGAGCGCCGCGATGATGGCGCCGGCGAAACCGGCGCGCTCGCGGAGGATCTGCAGCGCGAGGCCGACGGTCGCGGCGATCGCCGCGTAGCCGAGAATCGCCCCGATGTGGCTCCAGGCGCCGCGCAGGCCGTCGCCGAGCGTCGGGTCGCCGCCCGTGAGGCGGATGATGGCGGCGCTCACCAGGGCCGCGTTGAAGAACACGATGACCAGGTACTGGACGAGGTAGAACAGGACGACCAGCACCCAGAAGCTCACGCCGACGTCGTTGTCGCCGACGTCCTGCCAGAACCCGGTGAAGAAGCCGGGGATGACGAAGGAGGCCGTGACGATGAGCACGCCGATCGTCGAGACGATGGGGAAGACGACCAGCTCCTTGTCCTGCTTCAGCACCCCCCAGCAGAGTTTGACGAGCGCCCAGCTTCGCGCGAAACGGCCCATGCTTGCTCCTCTCGGTTTCCTGCCTTGGCCATGCTATCGGCGTTCCTCGCGCCGTCCTGAAGTCCTTCAGGCGCGGAGCCTCTTTGACGCCGCGCCTCGCAGCAGATACAACCGGGGCATGAGCCGGGCTGATCTGCTGACGGTGACCGCCGCCGGCGCCGCGCCCGTGTACGTGAAACGGCGCCGCCGCCGGCGCCGCGACGATGGAGGTGCGTAGAGATGGCAAAGGGGACCGTGCATCTGTGTGTGGGCATCTACGATCGGCTGGACACCGCCGAGGTCGACTACGCCGACTTGAACAAGCTGCACCACGCGGGCCTGGTCGGCGCCTACGACGCCGCCGTGGTGACCCGCGAGGCCGACGGGACGGTCAAGGTCGTCGAACGCAAGAAGGACACCGCCCACGGCGCCTGGAGCGGAGTCGGCATCGGCGCGTTGGCCGGCCTGCTCTTCCCGCCGGCGATCCTCGGCACGATGCTGGTGGGCGGGGTGGCCGGCGGGCTCGTCGGCAAGGCCAAAGAGAGCCTGTCGAAGGCCGACGCCGAGGAGCTCGGCGCCGCCCTGCGCGAGCATGAGGTGGCGCTGGCCGTAGTCGGCGACGCCGCCCTGTTCGAGCGCGTCGAGCAGGTGCTGGCCGGGGCCACGCGGCGCATCGCCAAAGAGCTTGACCTGACGAAGGAGGATCTCCGCCAGGTGATGCGGGAGGCCGAGCCGGCGGACTGAAAGCGGGCGCCTGCCGCCTACGTGCGGCGCCCGGCGTCGATCGCTTCGCCGGCCAGCGACTCCGGGATCATCAGATAGGAGCCGACGAGGAAGCACAGCGAGGCGGCGAGCAGCACGCCGTCCACGGCGTACTCGAGCCAGAGGATCTCGCCGTGCGCGCCCAGCACTCCCGTCACCACGGCGCTCAAGTCGCCGCCGAGGAAGAATCCCGCGATGCTCGAGAGCAGAAACCCCCACGCGCCGAGCAACGATCCGCTGACGATCCACCACTCCAGCCGGCGTGGCCGCCAGGCGACAAGCGTGCCCATGGTCTCGACGAAGGCGAGCTGGCCGGCGATCACGAAGCACACCGAGGCGATGGTGCTGGGCGCCCAGACGCGCGTGTCCTGCTGGTCGTGCGTCAGGCTCGTGGACATGCCGAAGAAGCAGTTGATGTTGAAGAGCAGAGTGCCGGCAAGCTGCACGACCGCGGCGTTCCAGTCGAGTCTGCCGGGGATGAAGACCAGGAAGCGGCGCGCGGGGCGCCCGCTGATCTTCGCCGCACGCAACCGGGCGCGCCGCGGCGAGGCTCCGGCTTCCGGCACGGCGCGGCCGGCGCGCGCCGTCTCCACGAGCTGCGCGGCGGCTCCGCCGGTGAACAGCACCGAGCCGGCGAAGTAGAGCGCGTTGGGCCACCGCTGCGTGGGGCCGGCGACCGCTCCCGTCGCGCCGGCAACGAAGCACACGGAGCCGACGGTGAACGCCACGGCGACCCACCAGGCCAGCCGCCGAGGGGCGAGCCCGAAGACGGGTGGCCGGCGCGCCGCGGTCGTCCGCGGCGGTGTCGTTGGCGGCCGGCCCTTGCGGTGACCGCGCGAGGACCACTCGAGGCGCGCGCCATCCGGGGACTCCCACGTCGCGGACACCACGCTGCCGAAAACGCGCCGCTGCGCGACGAGCGTGTAGCCAGCGGGTGCGACCGGGTCGCCGACAACAGGCTGCGGGGCTCTCTCGGCCGACCGGGGATCGCTCATGCGGCCACCCTAGCCAAGTGGAGCCTTGCGGTTCAAGCGGCGGTCCGCTCGGGTAGTCTGTGCCGGACATGACCGCGAGACCAGGAGGTCCTCGACATGGCGCTGCGACACCCCAAAGGCCCCGACCCGCAGCGGCGCGACGTGCCTGTGGAGGCAGTCTTCACGCGGGAGATGGGCCGAGTGCCCACGCATCGGCTCCCTATCGAGGAGATCGCCCCGGAGGTCGCCTACCAGATCGTCCACGACGAGCTCATGCTCGACGGCAACGCGCGCCTCAATCTGGCGACGTTTGTCACCACGTACATGGATCCGTATGCCGACAAGCTCATGGCCGAGACCTTCGACAAGAACATGATCGACAAGGACGAATACCCCCAGACGGCGGCCATGGAGATGCGCTGCGTCAACATGCTGAGCCGCCTGTTCAACGCGCCCGATCCGGACAACGCCGTCGGCTGTTCGACGACGGGGTCGAGCGAGGCGGCCATGCTCGGCGGCCTGGCGCTCAAGCGCCGCTGGCAGAAACTGCGCAAAGCCTCGGGCAAGCCGGCCGACAAGCCCAACCTCGTCACCGGCATCAACGTCCAGGTGTGCTGGGACAAGTTCGCCAACTACTGGGACGTCGAGATGCGCCTGGTGCCCATGGAGGGCGCGCGCTACCACCTCTCTCCGGAGGAAGCAGTCAAGCTCTGCGACGAGAACACCATCGGCGTGGTCGTGGTCATGGGCTCGACCTTCGACGGCAGCTACGAGGACGTCAAGAAGACGTCGCAGCTGCTCGACGACCTGCAGGAGCGCACCGGCCTCGACATCCCCATCCACGTGGACGGCGCCTCCGGCGGCTTCGTCGCGCCGTTTCTCGACGCCGATCTGGAGTGGGACTTCCGCGTGTCGCGGGTGCAATCGATCAACGCCTCCGGGCACAAGTACGGGCTGGTGTACCCCGGCGTCGGCTGGGCGATCTGGCGCGACGCCGAGGCGCTGCCCGAGGATCTCGTCTTCTGGGTCAACTATCTGGGCAGCAACATGCCGACCTTCGCGCTCAACTTCTCGCGGCCCGGGTCACAGGTGGTGGCGCAGTACTACAACTTCCTGCGCCTCGGTTTCGCGGGCTACAAGCGCGAGCAGTCTTACGCGCGCAAGGTCGCCCTGTACACGTCGGCGGCGATCGCCAAGATGGGGCCGTTCGAGCTGCTGACAAAGGGCGACGAACTGCCGGTGTTCGCCTTCAAGCTCAAGGACGAGGTCAGGAACTTCACCGTGTTCGACGTCTCGGCGGCGCTGCGCGAACGCAGTTGGCAGGTGCCGGCCTACACCTTCCCCAAGAACCGTGAGGATCTCGCGGCGCTGCGCATCGTGGTGCGTCGCGGTTTCACGATGGACGTCGCCGACATGCTGCTGGGCGATCTGCGCAAGAAGGTCAAGGGCCTGGAGAAGCTGCCGGCCCCGCTCTACGACAGGGATCCCGGCGGGTTCCACCACTGAAACAGGGGAGGGGCGCCTTCGGCGCCCCTCCCGCGTCCTGGTGGTGTCCGAAAGGTCTTCCAGCGCTGGGCGCTGGACTCGGTCACGTCACACAAGTGTGATGGTGATGATGATGCCCGTGGTGGTGGTGGCCGTGGTGGGCATTGCTGTCCCTCTTGTCGGGGCCGTCCTTGTCGCTCTCTTCGACGACATCGAGGTCCGGCTTGAGGTCGTCATGGCGCGCATCGCCGGGGTCGAGGTCGATCGACTGCGCCTGGGCGACCGCCGCGCCGACGCCTCCGAGGACCAGGGCGAGCATGGTCAGGATGAGGATAGAGCGGATGATCATGGTGTCTCCTTCGAGTTCGCTTGCGGTTCAGTGACACTCTGGCTGCCGCATGTCGAGCGGCAATGGAACGGTGGTGAGAGCGCTCTCACCGTCGCGTCTTTGTCTTCGCGCTGAGGCGGAAGCGCCCCAGCCGCGGCCGCGGGAGCGCCGCCAGGAGCGGCTCCAGAGCGGCCGCCGCCTGCGCCGCCGTGGGGCGCTCCTGCGCGCTTGGCGCGAGCATCGCGCCGATGAGCTCCTCGAGCGCCGGCGGCACGTCGGCGGGCAGCGGCGCCGGGGCGTTGGCGAGCTGCGGGTAGCGCAGCTCGAGGGCCGCCTCCTGCTCCAGGGAGGGCGCGGGAAAGGGAGAGCCCCCGGCGAGCGCCCAGTAGAGCGTCACGCCGATCCCCCACACGTCCGTGGCGACCCCCAGCTCGGGGAAGCGCGTCGGGTCACATTGCTCGGGGGCCATATAGGTCGTGGTCCCGAGCGGCGCGCTGACGCCGGCCAGCTCGCGGGCCGGCAGAGCGACGCTGAAGTCGATGAGCCGCGGCGGCCCGGCCATGATGATGTTGCGCGGCTTGAGGTCGAGGTGCACGACCCCCTGGGCGCCCAGGTAGTGCACCGCCGAGCAGAGCTGCAGGCCCAGGGCGAGGGCCTGCTCGAGGGCCACGTCGTAGTTGCGCAGCAGGCTCGAGAGATGCGGGCCCTCGAGGTACTCGAGCACGAGGTGCGGACGCGGCCCCTCAGGCACGGCGCCGAAGGAGCGCACGATCGCCGGATGCCGCAGGCGCTCCACCATGCGCGCCTCCGCGGTGAGCGCCGTGAGGGCCACCGGGTCGCCGGCCTGGTCGGGACGCAGGATCTTGGCGACCACGAGGGCGAGCAGCTCGTCGTCCCAGGCGAGGTAGGCCTCGTAGCGGCGCCCCCCGCCGAGGAGGCGCACGGCGTGGCGCCCGGGGACGATCTCGTCACCCTCGACGAAGTCCCACGAGGCGTCCGGGGGCGCCGCGCTGGCGGGTTCCGCGTGAGTCGCAGATCGTCTCGTCAAGTTCATCATGGCCTTCTCGTGTTGGCTGATCGTGATACCCGCCCTTACGTGCATGAAGACTTGCGGCGGTCGATGACAGTTTGCGGGACGTGCGCTTAAGAGAACCAAAAGGCCATGGGATCGGCGACGGCCCAGCAGCTGATGTCGACGGCCTTGCCTTCGCCGGCTTTGCGGGTGATGAGCGTGAACTGCCAGGCAAGCTTCCGGCGTAGGGGCGCGATCATGGCGCTCAGTCGTCGGTCGGGTAGCTCACGCCGAGCGCCGCGCGTATGAGGCGCTCGCCGAGCTCGCGCGGCAAGAACGAGAGGTGGACGTCCACAGTGTGAGAGACGAGCGGCTCGTGGTCCTCGCTCCAGAGCCACAGCCCTGCCGCCGACATGCTGCTGGACGATCTGCGCAAGAAGGTCAAGGGCCTGGAGGAGTTGCCGGCGCCGCTCTACGACAAGGATCCCGGCGGGTTCCACCACTGAGACGCTGCGAGGTATCATCCCCGCAGTGTCTGGGCGGCCATCCGAGGAGGAGCGACTTTCATCATGTGGAGCATCATGGCCTACATCGTGCTCGGGATGCTGGCCGGCTGGGTCGCCAGCCTGCTTGTGCGCCGCGACATGCATCCGTCCGACTGGGGCATGCTGTTTCTCATCGGCGTCGCGGGCTCGCTGGTCGGTGGCATCGTCGTCAACCTGCTCCTCGGCCAGGGGTTCAAGCTGCATCCCGGCGGCCTCATCTCATCGATTCTGTTCGCCAGCCTCATCCTCTGGATCGTCACTGCCGTGCAGAACCGCGGCCAGGGCAAGCCGCGGCAGGCCGCGGACGGCAGGCGCCGCGAGCCCAAGGGCGGCGCCCGGCACCACAAGAACTGAGGCCGGGCCCCGGCGGGACCGGACAAATGGGGCCGGGCGGCGGGGCTTTCGCCCCGCCGCACGGCCGCTTTGCGCCTACCCGCCCCCAGTAATGGCTACAGGCGGGGATCCTCTCGTCGCTCGTAAGCGAGCGTCCGCGTCTCAGTCGTCGCAGTCGTCGTCCGGCTGGCCATGGCCGCCTGGGCCGCCGGCCCACGGCGGCTTGCCCTCGCCCTTGACAACCGTGGTGGCGCCCGCGGAATCCGTCACGCTGTGGACGCCGATCTCCAGGATGCCCTTCTTGCTCGTCTCGATCTCGCCGGTCACAGTCGCGGCGCCCATGGCCAGGGTCACCACTTTGTACCAGTCAGGACCACAGTCGAGGACGAAGCTCGCGCCGTACTGGGTGTCGGTGGGTACGAACGTGTACTCGTTGTGGCCCAGGTCGGCGGTGATCACGCCGGGCCAATCCGTCACGAGCGTCTCCGGACACTTGGTTGGAGGTGGTGGGGGTGGTGTCTTGGGCCCCTTGCCGGCGAAGGCGGCGCCTGTGGCCAAGGTCAGCACCAGGGTCGCCACGGCAAGGATGAAGATCATTCTCTTCATGACACTCCTTTCGTTGGGTTGCCCGCCATCGCGTGCATGACAGTGCATGGCGGTTCGATGACAGTGTACGAGGCGTGTGCTTAAGAGGACGTAAAGGCCGTGGGCTCGGCGACAGGACGGTTCAGAAACCGATCTCGGCGGTCGTACCGACGCCGACTTCGCTGGTGATGCGCAGCGACCAGCCGTGCAGCTCGGCGATGCGCCTGGCGATGGGCAGGCCGAGCCCGAAGCCTCTCTCGGCGCGCGATGCGTCGGTCTGGTAGAAGCGCTCGAAGACGCGCGCCACCTGTGCCGGCGACATCCCGACGCCTGTGTCGATGATGTTCAGACCGGTGCGCTCGAGTGCGAGTCGCACGGACCCGCCGTGGCGGTTGAACTTGATGGCATTGCGCAGCAGGTTGCCGACGAGCTGCGCGATGAGCGCTTCGTCGCCCTGCAGCGTCACACTCCTCGCCGCCTCGCAGGTGACGGTCACCTCAGCCGCCGCGGCGACGTCTCGCTGTCGCTCCACCGCATCGACCACCACCCGGTTCATGTCGACCTCGTCGAGCTCGAGCGCGGCCGCATCGAGACGCGCGAGGTCGAGGAGGCGGTCGACGAGCAGCGTGCCGCGGTCGAGCTCCCGTCGCGCCTCCTGGATGCCCGCCACGTAGTCGCCGGTCTTCAGGGCGGTGTCGAGGGAGGAGCGCACCGCCGTCAGGGGAGTGCGCAGCTCGTGGCTGGCGTCGTTGGTGAACTGTTCGAGGCGGGCCATGGTCTCCTCGGCCGGCCTCAGGCTGCGGCGCGCGAAGAACAGCCCGAGCACGAACGTGAGCCCTGAAACGACGAGGCACACGAGCGCGAACAACCCCGCTTGCTGCGGCAGGTCGTGCCAGGCGAGACGCTCCTGGCCGGCGACCTGCAGGTACGCGGGCGCGCCGCGGTACTCTACCGGCAGGGTGTGGATGCGGAGGTAGCTGTTCTCACCCGCCACCGTCGCGAAGCGCTGCGGCGAGAACGGGACGGACACCCGCGAGAACAGCTCGCCGGCGATGAGCGTCCGACCGCCGGCGTCGACCAGCCGGGAGCTGTCGCCGCCGCCGCGCAAGACGTCGCGCTCCTCGGCCGCTTCGTCGCGCTCGTCGGCCGAGTCTCCGCGGCCGTTGCCGGGCGCGGCGAGCTTTGCCGCGATGCGCGTCGCTTCCCCCTCAAGGCGGCCGTCGAGCGCGCTGCGGAAGGACACGTAGTCGACCGTCAGAAAGATGGCGCCGCAGACCATCATGAGGCTGAAGACGATGAGCGTGAACTGCCAGGCGAGCTTGCGGCGGAGGCGCGCGATCATGGCGCTCAGTCGTCGATCAGGTAGCCGACGCCGGGCACCGTGCGGATGAGGCGCTTGCCGAGCTTGCGCCGCAAGAACGAGACGTGGACGTCCACCGTGTGAGAGAAGAGCAGCTCGTCATCCTCGCCCCAGACGTGTGCGATGAGGGTCGTGCGGTCCTGCACCACGCCCTGATGGCGCATGAGGTGCTCGAGCAGGGCGAACTCGCGAGGCGCCAGAGCCACAGGCCTGCCTTTGCAGTGGACCTCATGGGCATTCGTGTCGACCGTGACGCCGTGCGCCGACAGGATCGGCGCCCGCACGGGCGCGGGACGCCGTCTCAGGGTGCGCACGCGAGCCAGGAGCTCCTCCATGTCGAAGGGCTTGACGAGGTAGTCGTCGGCGCCGCAGTCGAGGCCCGCGATGATGGCGCGTTTCCCCGCGCGGGCCGTGAGCATGAGGATCGGCGTGTTGCGTCCTTCCCGGCGCAGCAGGGCGCAGACGGCCATACCGTCCATCCGCGGCAGGTTGAGGTCGAGGATGATGCAGTCGTACTCGTTGACGAGCGCGAGCCGTGCGCCCTCCTCCCCGTCCGGGGCGACGGTCGCGGCGCACCGCTCCACTTCAAGACAGCGGCGGATGTTCTCGGCGACCGTGCGATTGTCCTCGATGATGAGCACGCTCATGTGACCGCTCTCCATCATAGCGGCGCCACATCAAGAGCGGCTCAAGGATCGGCTGCGCATGGGGTATCATCACCGCGGTGAACAGCCGCGGCCAGGGCAAGCCGCGGCAGGCCGCGGACGGCAGGCGCCGCGAACCCAAGGGCGGCGCGAAACACCACAAGGGCTGAGGCGGCACCCGGCGGGACCGCCTGCGGAAGGGGTGGCGCGTGGACTTCAAGCAGGTCATGGACGTCGTCTCGCGGGCCTTTGAGGTGGTGGGCATCGCCGTACTGGTGATCGGCTTCCTCACCGGGCTCTTCCTGGCCCTGCGCGATCTCATACGCGGCCAGCGCGACGATATCTACCGTATGATCCGCAAGTACTTCGGCCAGAGCATCCTGCTGGGCCTCGAGGTCCTTGTGGCCGCCGACCTCATCCGCACCGTCGCCGTCGACACGACGTTGGAGAACGTGCTCGTGCTCGGCCTGATCGTCCTCATCCGCACGTTCCTCAGCTTCTCGCTGGAGATCGAGATCGAGGGTATCGTGCCGTGGCGGCGCTGGCGCCTGATGGCGCCCGCAGCGCCGCCCCCCGACCACCGCAACGACAGCGGCTGAGGCGCTGCGCCCGGCCGGCCTGGAGGTATTGATGCCCCGACGCACCTGGCTTTCCGCTCTGGCCGCACTCGCTGCGGCCGCGATTGTTTTCGCCGCCGCGGGCTGCGGCTCGGGCTCGTCGGCGGCTTCGCCGACCCCCTCGCCGACCCCCTCGCCCTCGATCACCCCCAAAGTCGTGCCCTCGGTCTCGACGGGCACGATCCTCGAGGCGGCCCAGGCCGGCGATCTCAGTGCCTTCGTCGGAGCGGTCGCCCTGGCCGGCCTCCAGAGCACGCTCGACCAGAAGATCCCCTTCACGGTGTTCGTGCCCAACGACGAGGCCTTCAGGAGCATCGGCCTGGAGGAGCTCAAGCAGAACCTGCCCAAGCTCAAGTCGATACTGGCCTACCACATCGTGCCCACCGAGGACCTCAAGCTGGCCGCCATCAAGAACGGCCAGAGGGCCATGACCTTCGAGGGATCGCCCGTGACGTTCACCGCGAACGGCGGCGCCGTCATGGTGAACGACGCCAACGTCGTGCAGGTCATCGAAGGCCCGGCGTGGACGATCCTCGTGATCGACAAGGTGCTGACCCCGGCGGTCGTCGATGTGAGCGCCAGCCCGAGCTCGTGAGGCTGCGGGCGTTTTGAGCCGCGGGACGCGGCGGCCTTGGCCGCCGCTGGTCTTCGCGGTCACTGCGTCAGCCGGCGACCACCACCATGTTCTTGCCGAGGTGCTTGGCTTCGTAGAGGGCGCCGTCGGCGGCCCGCACGAGTGCGCTGGCATCGAACATCTCGGGGGTGAGCAGGGCGACGCCGATGCTCACGGTGACGGCGCGCGGCGCGCCTCCGGCCTTCTGGGCGGTAGCGACCTCGACGGCGTGGCGGATGCGACCGGCGACGGCGCCGGCGCCTCCGCGGTGAGCCATGGCCCGAACCAGGTCGGCGGCGGCCGGCCACGCCTCGGGGTCGCCCGGCGAGCCGGCGTCCTCGGGAGGCGTGTTGGGCAGCATCACCGCGAACTCCTCGCCGCCGTAGCGGGCGGCGAGGTCGATGCTGCGGCGTAGCCCCGCCTTCAGGAGCTTGGCGACGATGCGCAGCAGCTCGTCGCCGATGACCTGGCCGTAGTCGTCGTTGAATGCCTTGAAGTCGTCGATGTCGATCATCAGGAGCGTGAGCGGCAGGTTGTAGCGTTGCGCCCGCACGACCTCCTCGTAGAGGCGTTCGCGGAAGCGGCGGTGGTTGCACAGGCCGGTCAGCCCGTCGGTGTCGGCTTGCTCCTGCAGTGAGCGGTAGAGGCGCGCGTTCTGAAAGGCGAGCGCGGCCTGCTCGCCGATGCCGCGCGCCAGCTCGATCTCGTCGGGGCTGAAATGGCGCTCCGCGCGCGTCTCGATGAGGCGCATGAGGCCCAGAGGCCGGCCCTTGTAGATCAGCGGCACGTTGAGGCTGGTGAGCTCACCGCGTTCGCTGAGCTCTGCGCACACGGCTGCGTCGAGCTCGATATCTGAGGCCTGCTCCGCCTGGGCGCCGCGGCTGAGGAGCAGGCGGCACGAGGGGCGCGGGGCCGGGAGGCGGCCGGCATGGCCGCGGCCGCCGCCTCCCGACGGGCGCTCATACACCACCAGCGGCGTGAGCAGGTCTTCGCCCTCCGTGTACTCGTTGATGATGCAGCGCGACACGCCGAGCGCCTCGGCGGCCTCGCGCGCCATCACGCCCAGCGCCTCATCGGACACGAGGGTGGAGGTGAGGGCGTCGCCGATCTTGCGCAGCGCCCGGAGCTGGCGGTTCTGCTCCGCCAACCGCCGAAACGCGTGCGCGTTGCTGATGGCGATGGCCGCCTGCACGGCGAGCTGCCCGAAGAGCGTACGCTCGGCCGGCGTGAAGCGCCTCAGCTTGCGTGTCTCCACGAGGCCGAGCACGCCGATGACGCGGTCGCCGTAGACGAGCGGCGTATCGATCGTGGTCCGGAAGCCCCACTTGTCGAAGGACACGCGGTCTGTGGGCGGCAGGTCGGGGTCGTCGCTGTGCAGCTCGACGGTCCGCCGGCCCTCGACGACGGCCAGCATGTTGTCCCAGTCGTCGAGCGCGGCGGTGTCTCCCACAGCATCGCCGTAGGGGTTCTCCGCGGCGGCGCACCAGGTGGCCATGAACGTCACGTGTCGTGCGCCCGGCTCGTAATCCCAGATGTCGCAGGAGAAGACGCCCATGGCCTCGCCGATCTGGCGGGCGACTGTGGCCAGGATGTCGTCCGCGGCGAGGCTCGAGGCCAGCGTGGCGCTGACCTCGGCGAGGGTGCTCTGCGCCGATTTTCGCGTGACCATGGGGGTCACCCTATCACTTCGGCTACGTCCCTCGCCCCTGGACGAGGCCCGCGCGACCTGCTCAGCACGACTCGCCCAGGTTGAAGTACACCTGCGCGCCGCCGCCCGGCTCGCCCTCGGCCCAGCACCGCCCGCCGAGCCGCGTGACGGCGCGGCGCACGGTCGCCAGCCCGATGCCAGTGCCCGGGAACTCCTCGGTGGTGTGCAGCCGCTCGAACGGCATGAACAGCTTGCCGACGTACTCGGGCTCAAAGCCGGCGCCGTTGTCGCGCACGACGTAGGTGCGCCGGCCGTCGATGCACTCGGCGCGGAAGCTGAGGCGCGCCGGTGACGCCCCGGCGCTGAACTTCCAGGCGTTGTCGAGAAGGTTCTGCACGATGATCTCGCAGAGCGCCGGGTCGGAGTGGGCGACCAGGCCATTCTCGATCTCGAGCTCGGCGGCGCGCTCGGGATCGGCGTCGCGGAGCTGCTTCGCGACGCCGCCGGCGAGCGCGCTCAGGTCGACGTCACGCAGGTCGAGGTCGCGGCGGCCGATCCTCGACAGCGAGAGCAGCGCATCCATCAGGTCGCCAAGGTGCAGGGCCGCGTCGCGGATGCGCCGCAGGTAGTCGCGACCGGTGTCGTCGATCACGTCGCCGTAATCCATCCGCAGCAGATCGCTGAAACCGCTCAGCGCGCGCAGCGGCGAGCGCAGGTCGTGGGAGATGGAGTGGACGAGCTCCTCGAGCTCGGCGTTGGCGGCGGTGAGGTCGCGGGTGCGCTCGTCGACGCGCCGCTCGAGGTCGGCGTTGAGGCGCCGGATCTCGTCCTCCGCACGTTTGCGTTCGCTGATGTCCATGCAGATGCCACTCATGCGGAGCGGCTCGCCCTGCTCATCGTAGACGCCCTGCCCGAGGGCGTTGATCCAGCGGACCTCGCCGTCCGTCTTCACGATGCGGTACTCGCTGTCGAGCATCGCGTGGTCGGTCAGCGCCGTGGCGATGCGCGCGTTCGCGACCTCGAGGTCGTCGGGGTGCATCGCTCCGTTCCAGGCGTTGAAGCTCGCCGCGTCGGTCTGCGCGTCGAGGCCGAACAGCGCGAACATCTCGGGCGACCACTCGATGACGCTGGTGACGACGTCCCAGTCCCAGGCGCCGGCGCCCGAGGCGCGCTGCGCGAGCTCCAGGCGATCGCGTGTCTCGCGCAGCGCGGCTTCGGCATCCAGGCGTTCCAGCTCGCCGGCGGCGCGCGCGGCAACCAGCTCCAGCGTCGCTTCGGCCAGCGCGCGGTCGCCCAGGGGCGCGCGGCCGATGACGGCGATCAGGCCGATCGGCCGGCCGCTGTGGCCGAAGAGCGTCACCCCGATGTAGCTCTCCGCCCGCAGATCCTCCAGCGCCTGGTCGCGCGGGAAGAGCCGGCGCACGCCGGCCGGGAAGCAGCAGACGGTCTTGCCCACGACCTCGCCGCAGGGGGTGTCCTCGAGGGCGTACGCGACGTTGTCCTCGAAATGATCCTCGCACCACACGGCCACCGTGCGGGCGGTCAGACCGTCCCCCTCGAGGCGGTCGATGCAGACGTAGAACATGCCGAGACTCTCGGCCAGGTAGCGGGCCAATGCTTCGAAGAAGGGCTCGTCCTGCGGCCCGCTGCCGGTGTGCGCCAGGAATGCGCGGACGGATTCGGCGCGCCGGCGCTCGGTGACGTCTCGCCACGTCTGGCTGAGGCCGTCGCCGAGGCGCACGGCGCGCACGTCGTAGCGCCGCAGGTCGCCGCCGAGCAGGTCCTGCGGGTAGGACCAGTCGTCGAGGATCAGGGGTGCGCCCGTCTCGACGACGCGTGCGTAGAGCTTGAGGAGCGCGCTGCTCCCGGCCGCCGGGTGCAGGCCGAGCAGGGGCGTGCCGACCAGCTCTTCGTAGGGCAGGCCGTTGAGCTCACAGGCGGCGGCGTTGGCGTCGGTGAAGACGAAGTCGACGATCGTCCCGGCCTCGTCGCGCACGGCCTCGAGCACGACGTGCGGGTCGAACATGGAGTCCAGGGTAGCGCGCACGCGGCTCTCGCTGTGCCGCTTCTCCGTGACGTCCAGGAGCAGCGCCAGGAGGTAGTCGACGGCGCCGTCCTCCTTGCGCCGACACTGCACGCTGAGGTCCACATCGACGACGTCGCCATCCTTGCGCAGAAAGCGCTTCTCCAGGCGGTAGCCGTCGATCTCACCGGCGAGGACGCGCTCGAACAGGGCGACGTCGGCGGCCAGATCGTCCGGATGGGTGAGCTCCGCCCACGTGAGCCGGGTCAATTCGTCGTGGGTGTACCCCAGCATGTCGCAGATCGCCTCATTGGCGTCGATCCAGCCCTTTTCAGGCGAGGTCACGGCCGCACCGACCAGGGTCTGCTCGAAGTAGCCGCGGTAGCGCGCCTCGCTCTCGCGCACTGCCTCCTCCGCTCGTCTGGCCTCGGTGACGTCGCGGGCGACAGAGAGGACCGAGCCGATGCTCCCGTCCGCGGCCGGCTCCGCTGTGAGGCGCGTGTGGAAGTGGCGAGTCTCGCCCTGTACCGGGAAGGCGTCGACGATGTCGAGGGGCCGGCCCGTCTCGAGCACCTCCCGGATGCGCCGCTCCCAGAGGCCGGCCACCTGCTTCTCGACGCCCACTTCGGCGATCGTCTTGCCGATGTACTCCTCGGGGAGCAGCGACGCCGCGCGCGCCGCGGCGCGGTTGACGTACGCGTGTCGCAAGTCACGGTCGAAGCGCGCGATGAGGTCCGGCGAGTTCTCCGCCAGCGTCCTGTAGTCCTCCTCCAGGCGCCTGTGGGTTTCGTCCGCGCGACGACGCTCTGTGACGTCCCGGGAGGTGACGACGACGCCGCTCACCTCCCCGCCGTCCTCGCGCACCGGGTTGAGGTGGTTCTCCATGAAGTGCGTGCCGTCCGCCATGGCTGCGGTGGTCTCGGCCATGAAGGCCTCGCCGGCGAGGGCGCGGTCGTAGTAGTCGCGCCACATCCGCCTGGAGTCCTCGGGGTACTCGGGCGCCAGGACGGGGTCTCCCGGCGCGAGCGGTCTTCCCTCCGCCGAGACGATGGCCCGCGTGAAGGGCGCGTTCGCGACCACGAGGCGGTAGTCTCGATCGACCTGAAAGACGATGTCGGGCACGGCATCGACGAGCGCTCTCAGCTCGCTCTGGCCGCGACGCACGGCACGCTCGGCTTCTTTGCGCGCGGTGATGTCCATGACCACCCCGCGGTAGCGGACCACCTCGCCGGCGGCGTCGCGTTCGGGGCTGCCGCGCGAGACGAGCCAGCGCAGCGAGCCGTCGCGGGTGTTCACGCGCCACTCGGCGTTGAGCTCGGCGCCGGTGGCGGCGGCCGCGCGCACGGCAGCCGCCGCGGCCTCCCGGTCGTCGGGGTGGACCGCTTCGAGCCAGCGTTCGTAGGAGGGCTCGCGCCCCTCGAGATCGATGCCGTAGAGATCCCGGGTCTCGTCCGACCACGTGTTGCCGCCGCCGGCGATGTCCCACTCCCAGGTGCCGGCCTTGGCGGCGGCCAGCGAGCGGCGCAGCCGTGCGTCGCTCTCGAGGAGACCGTCCTCGACCCGGCGGCGCTCGGTGACGTCATAGGCGCGGATGACTACGCCGACGACGGCGCCGCCGGCGTCCGTGAGCGGCGTGTGCACGATGTCGAAGTGGCGCCGCTCACGCCCGGGCTCGCCCGAGTCGGCGGCCGCGACGACGCGCTCGCCGGCGAGCGCTCTCTCGAGGTTGGCGAGCGCCGTCTCGCGGTCGGCGACCACCGTCTGGTAGTCGGTCAGGCGGCCCCCACGGGCGATCTCGGCGCCGTACAGCGCCAGCATGACATGCGCATGGGCGCGGTTGAAGGCCGTGTAGCGCAGCTCGCGGTCGAGCGCGAAGACCGGCTGTTCGTGCGCATCGATGAGCGCCTGGAGTATCTCGAGCTCGTCCGTCATGCCTGAGGTTTCCTCCTGTTACCCATTATCATAGCCTCCTCGGCCGGTTCCGCGGCGTTTGGAAGTACATGACCATCCCCCTCCGTCCGGTTGCGCGTTCAGCCCCCGGATCGAAGAGCGGCGAGAAAGCGGACATGGCGCGCCGCGTTCGCCGCGCCCGCCCGCCGCAGCCGCAGCCGCCCGCCGCAGCCGCCGCAGCCGTGGGACCCGCCGCGGCGGGGTAGTAGTGTGAGGGAAGATAAGGAATTCCGGCGAATCCTTATCTTCCCCCCGACAACCGAGCCTGCGGAAGGCCGTACGCGACCCGACAGTTAAGGAA
>Ga0194058_10000117_pt1 | contig 31807 bp, 30 predicted proteins | sample SepL4417m_MetaG_FD_155490 | JGI IMG/M metagenome (GOLD analysis project Ga0194058, IMG submission 155490) | Anoxic zone freshwater microbial communities from boreal shield lake in IISD Experimental Lakes Area, Ontario, Canada - Sep2016-L442-17m | ecosystem: Environmental > Aquatic > Freshwater... | reverse complement strand
CTATTACGACATCGACAACTCGTTGCTCTCTCGCGTAATGGCGCGTGGCGTGGGCCTTCCCATCACGTTGTCGGTGCTTGCCATCGAGTGCGGCAAGCGCGTGCGCGTGCCGATTGTTGGCGTCGGTTTGCCAGGTCATTTCATCGTTCGTGATGGCCTTGATTCATCTACTTACGCCGATCCGTTTAACGGAGGCACATTGCTTGACCGCCACGGTGTGAAGCAGTTGTTCGGGCAATTGTCAGGCGCCAACGTGGCGTGGAGCGACGCTTACCTGCGCGCCGTCAGCAAGCGCGACATCCTGTTGCGCATTCTGAACAACCTCAAGCTTGCGAGCAGCCGCAGCCCGGTCGGCAGGCCGCTGCACGCCACGGTGCTCGAGTTGATGAGTTGGTTTCCAACTGGGGCGGCCTTCGATCCGCGTGATGCACAGCGCGTGATGTCGCCCTACAACTAGCGCCCATGCAACGGTGTTTGACGATGTTGCGGCAAGCTGGGGTCGCTCGGTTGGTCAGTGCTTCAGAATGGTCGGTAAGGTTCATCGCCGTTCAATGAACGCCTGTCGAGACCTTGGAGTTGTGGCGATATGACCCTTACCGAATCTGTGCTCACTGCCGAAGAGAGTCGTGTTAACGATCTCGTCACCGAGCTGCTCACCAAGTACCCGCCCAAGAGCACCGACCCTGTCGCGTTCCTTGGCGCCCAGTTCGATGCCGGTCTGGCTTGGGTTCACTTCCCTGTTGGTCACGGTGGCCTGGGCCTCAACCCCAAGATGCAAAAGCTCGTCAACGAGCGCGTGTTTGCAGAGGGCGCACCGCACCCAGTTGCTCGCAACCCAATTGGCTACGGCATGTGCGGCCCCACCGTTGCGGTATGGGGCAGCGAAGAGCAAAAGTCGCGCTACCTTCGCCCGCTCTTCACCGGTGAGGAGATCTGGTGCCAGCTGTTCAGCGAGCCAGGCGCCGGTTCTGACTTTGCCGGATTGTCCTCGCGTGGCGTCAAAGACGGCGACGAATGGATCTGCAACGGTCAAAAGGTGTGGACCACGTTGGGCCACCTCGCGCGTTGGGGTCTGCTCGTCGTTCGTACCGACACCGAAGCTGTGAAGCACGCTGGCCTCACAGCGTTTGTCGTCGACATGCACGCACCAACCGTCGAGGTTCGCCCGTTGCGTCAGATCACCGGAGAGGCTGAGTTCAACGAGGTGTACTTCACCGACACTCGCATCCTCGACAAGGAGATGCTTGGCAAGCCAGGCGACGGTTGGCGCGTGTCCCTCACCACGTTGATGAACGAGCGCGTGTCTATTGGCGGCGCTATTCCATCCAAGGGCTCGGGCACAATCCGCGACCTCGTCAAAACATGGCAGGCGCTTCCGGCCGATCGTCAGGACCCTGCTTCGCGCGACGAGGTCATGAAGCTCTGGAGTCGTGCCGAGATCTTGCGCCTTACCAACATCCGCGCCAACCAAATGCGCAAGATGGGCGACCCAGGTCCCGAGGGTTCTATCGGCAAGAGTGCATCAGCCGACCTCAACAAAGACATCTACGCGATGGTGGTCAACCTGTTGGGCGCCGATGGCATGCTCTATGGCTCGTACGAAATGGTGCGGCCAACCCAAGCAATGGGATTCGAGACCCTACAAAAGGCGTTCTTGCGTACCCGTGCCAACTCGATTGAGGGTGGCACCACCGAGGTCATGAAGAACATCCTCGGCGAGCGTGTGCTTGGGCTTCCTGGCGATGTGCGCGTCGACCGAGATCGCCCGTGGAGCGAAGTCCCTCGTAGCTAAGGGTTCGTGCTGATTCGCATGGCGCAAGACTGGGGGCTCATTGAGCCAATCGCCCCTAGTCATTCGTTGTGAAGACCGTTACATTTGGCGCCACTTCACAGACCCGAATCACGGCGGTTCGGTTGGCGAGAGAATCGAGTGCGGTCTCCAGATCCGAGCACATATGCGTGTCCGTCCGGTAGCGAAAGTCTTGGTGGTGTTGGCCCTCATGGGTTGCGTCGCGGCCATTTCATGGGCGTGGGGAAGTGGCTATCGGGTGTATTCGGTTCGGTCGTCATCGATGGAGCCTGCGTATCGCTACGGCGACGCCGTGGTGGTGAAGCCCATCGGCGACAATCTGACCACGGGCGATGTGGTCAATTTCCACAATCCGATCGATCAGCAAATGATCACCAGGCGCGTGCTTTCGATCAAGGGCGACCAGATCACTACCAAAGCCGATCGCAACGATCTTGCCGATAGCTGGGTCATCACGCCTCGCCTCATCGTGGGTCGCGTCGTGACACGGGCTCCGTTCGTGGGTTACGTGATGTTGTTCTTCAAGCAGTCGGTCGGCCTCGGCGGATTGGTCGCACTGGCGTTGGCCGGACTGCTGCTCTACCAGATCGCTTTTCCAGAGAAGAAGGAAGAGACCACGATCACGATTCCTACGTCGGTTCCTCTCTACGTCGCCCGGCCGCAGGCCAAGGGTGTTGAGTACGCGGTCACGCAAGATGAACACGGTCGTCGCCACGTGCTTGCGGTGTCGCGCCAAAATGGCGAGCTCTCGAAGCCTCGCCAGCGCGTATAGCTCAGAGCGTTACTTGCCGGTGTGCAGCAGCACGCCGAGAAACACCGCAGCCACTGAGAACACGGCGCCAAGTGCGCCGCCCAACGCAAGCATCAGCTTGGTGCGGGCAGCAATGTGCGCGGCGGTGGCCACACCCGCAGCAACGGCAACAGCGATCTTGAAGAACACGGTGATCTGGTAGCTGTTCGACGCCGCAGTGATGTCGATGGCAGCAAGGTTCCACATGCCAGTGAGCACCAGCACAGCGAATGCTGGCCACGCCAAACGATTGAACGCTTGAGCAGCCTGCTTGGCAGCGCCCTCGTGCTTGCGCAACACGGGCAACAGACCTGCAAGTGTGAACTGGCCACCAACCCACATCGCGGCGGCAAGCACATGCAACGTAAGGCGAATGGTTGCGACAGTTGGAGTCATCATCGTTTGTCAGCTTCGCAGGCTGCGGGCGCTGAGAACGAATGTCACCAAGCGCTGAGCGCTGCGAGGACTTCGCTGGCGGGTACGGCACGGTCGTCGATGGCAGCAGCATCAGACGATGCCCCGAGCAAGACAGCCGAGGCACGACTGATCGCGGCTTGCAGGTCGCGGATATTGCGAGGCGGCGGAAAGTATTCGTTCTCTTCGGTGGCTCTTACTGTTTCGACTCCGTTACGTGGGGCGAGGTGAGCGACAACCGCCTGCACGAGATCTTCGGGAGCCGATGCGCCTGCGGTGACCCCCACCACGCCGGTGAGATCGTTGGGCAATTCTTCGACATGGTTAATGCGAAACACTCGGGGACAACCGGCTTCGATGGCGAGCTTCTCGAGCGCCCGGGTGTTCGATGAGTTCGCCGAACCAATGACGATGAGTGCGTTCACGCGAGGCGCAATATTCATCAGCGCCGACTGGCGGTTGGTGGTGGCAAAACACAGATCGCTACGGCCAGGCGACCACACATCGGGGTACCGCTCGCGAACCGCAACGGCGACGCCCTCCCAATCTCGATGCGACAGGGTTGTCTGAGCGAGCAACGCAACGGGTTGATCGAACTGGGGGAGCGCAAGTACTTCGTCGACGGACTCAACACGGCTTATTGCGTCGGGCGCCACTGCCATCGTGCCCACCGCTTCTTCATGGCCCTGATGGCCCACGTACACAATTCGGTAGCCCTTGCCGGCGCGCACTTTGACCTCGTGGTGCACCTTGGTCACGAGCGGGCACACCGAGTCGACCACATAACTGCCTCGTTCGCGAGCGGCCTCGACAACATCGGGCGCCGAGCCGTGGGCCGACAGCATGATCGGACGGCCGAACGGAACCTCGGCAATGTCGTCTACGAACACCACACCTTGGGCTTCGAACTGCTCGACGATGAGCTTGTTGTGCACGATCTCGTGGTAGCAGTACACCGGCGCGGGGAAGCTGCGCACCATGAATGCCAATGCCTTAATGGCCATCTCGACTCCAGCGCAAAAACCACGTGGCTCGGCGAGTAGCACCCGATCAACATTCACCCGAGCAGACTACCGGAGCGCTCCAAGCTGGCGCACGGTAGCCTTGACGGGCTATGTCCACCCCCGTCGTTACCCTCATCGAACCAGGTTCACCTGCAGCGATGGCTGGGCTATTGGCGGGCGACGAAGTGCTGCGGCTCAATGGTCAAGTGCCGCGAGACATCATCGAGTGGCGCTTCCTTGTCGACGAAGCCGAGATCGATGTCGATATCCGCCGGGGCAACGTAGAACTCTCGTTCGAAATTGCGAAGCGAGCAGGCGAGCCGCTTGGGGTCGACATCGAAAGCGCTCTGTTCGATCGAGTGCGCACATGCGACAACCATTGTGAGTTCTGCTTTATTTACCAGCTCCCAAAGGGTCTTCGTAAGAGCCTCTACCTCAAAGACGACGACTACCGACTCAGCTTCTTGTACGGCAACTTCACCACCCTCACTCGCTTCACCGAAGCCGACCTCGAGCGTGTGATCACCGAACGCTTGTCGCCGCTGAACGTGAGCATTCATGCCACAAACCCCGAGATCCGCAACCGCATGTTGCGCAACCCTCGCGGCGGTATGAGCCTGCGTTGGCTTCGTGCGCTGCTCGATCATGACATCACTGTGCACGGCCAGATCGTGGTGTGTCCTGGTGTGAACGATGGCGCGGTGCTCGACGACACGCTCGCTGGTGTACTTGATCAGTACCCCGAGTTGGCATCTATTGCCTGCGTGCCGTTGGGTCTCAGCAAGTTCAATGCAGAGTCAGCAATGCGCGAGCACACTCTGGCCGAAGCCAACGCCGTACTCGACACCGTTCACGATTGGCAGGACCTGTTCAAAGCGACAATTGGCCACCGCATGGTTTTTGCCGCCGACGAGTACTACCTCATGACCGGCCGTCCATTCCCCGACGCCGAAACCTACGCAGGTTTCGAAATGCACGAAGACGGCATCGGCATGGCACGCACCTTTGAGATGGAGTTCAGCGGCAAGGTCGATACGCCGGTCGGTCCACAAGCTGGATTCTTTGCCTCGGTCGATGGCGCGCCTGCTGCGGGTTACCGCGCTCCTCGCAATCCCGCTGGCGACACGGGCCTTCGTGGCTGCGGTGGCGACTCAGGCACCGCAGGTTCGGTACAACTTCGGCCACGCGCCACGGCGCCCATCGGCATCCTTACCGGAGTGTTTGGCGCTCAGGTGCTCGGGCCGCTTGTTGCCGAACTCGGCCGCGATGATGTGCGCGTCATCGCCGTTCCGAACTTGTTCTTTGGCGGCAATACCGCCGTCACCGGGTTGATGGTGGGCGAAGATATTGCCCGAGTGCTCAGCCAAGAGCCGCTCACTCACCGTTACCTGTTGCCCGATGTGTGCCTCAGCGAGGGACGTTTCCTCGATGGCACCACAGTTGATTCGCTGCCCCGCTCCGTTGAGGTCATTCCCACCAACGGAATCGCGTTGCGACACGCCCTGGAGGTAGGACGATGACCGAAGTAGATGAAGCCCCCGAACTGCCAAGCGTGGTGATTGTTGGCCGCCCAAACGTGGGCAAGAGCACCTTGTTCAACCGCATTGTGGGTGAGCAAGTGGCCATCGTCGAAGACCGTCCGGGCGTTACTCGCGACCGCAAAGAGGTCGAGGCCGAATGGCTTGGGCGACCGTTTACGTTGGTCGATACTGGCGGCTGGTTGCCGTCCGGCAGCGAGCTCGACGACAAGGTCAGCCGCCAAGTAGAAGCCGCCGTACGGCGCGCATCGTTGGTGATGTTCCTCGTCGATGGCTCTGTGGGCGTCACCGACGATGACGAGCAGATTGCTATCTGGCTGCGCCGCATTAAGCCTCCCGTGCTGCTGGTGGTCAACAAGGCCGACAACGATCAACGAGAAGGGGCGCGTTGGGAGTTCCTGTCGCTCGGCCTTGGCGAGCCCTTGCCAGTCAGCGCGCTGCATGGCCGTCGCGCCGGCGATCTGCTCGACGAAGTTATTGCTCGCATCCCCGATGTCAGCCCGGCAGGCATTGTCGAAGCCCTGCTCGAAGACGACGAAAACTGGACACCGCCAGAGCAAGCAGCGCCGCGCGTTGCTGTTGTGGGGCGACCAAACGTGGGCAAGAGCACTCTGTTCAACCGGTTGGTTGGAGAGAATCGCTCTGTGGTTCACGACATGCCTGGCACCACGCGCGATGCCATCGACACATTGGTCGAGACCGAAGACGGTCCCATCGTGTTCGTCGACACCGCAGGTATGCGCCGCCGCTCGAAGATCGACGACTCGGCCGAGTACTACTCGTTAGTTCGAGCGCTTCGCGCCATCGACGACGCCGACATCGCGCTGTTTGTCATCGATGCCACCGAAGGCATTACCGGCCAAGACCAGCGTTTGGCCGAGCGTGTCGATGCTGCCGGATGCCCAATCGTGCTGCTGCTCAACAAGTGGGAACTGATCGACGACGCCGAGCGGCGCCTCGACATTTTGGCCGAGGTTAAGCGCAAGCTGGGCTTCATCGGCGACGCTCCCATTCTGAAGATCTCTGCGCTCAGCGGCAAAGGTGTCAACAAGTTGGCGCCAGTACTCAAAGAAGCCATCGTGCAGTACCACCGGCGCGTGCCGACACGCGACGTGAACAAAGTGATCGCCGCGGCTCAGCAAAAGCAGCCAGCACCGGGCGGCACCAAGGTGCTCTACGCGATGCAGGGAGCCACCGACCCGCCGACCTTCACGTTGTTCGTGAACCGCGAACTGCCGCACACGTATCTGCGGTATCTCGAGCGCAGCATTCGCGAAGCGTTCGACTTCGGTTCTACGCCGCTGAAACTTCGTGTTCGTCGCCGCACCGAATAGCGTTCGAGCATGGCCATGACAATCACCGATCTCAGGAGTGCGCATGCCCTGGTGTGAAGACTGCGCCAAGTACTTCGCGCCATCGGCTATGACCGAAGATGGCAACTGTCCAACATGCGGGCGAAGCCTTGAGGCGCAGGTACCGAAGACGCCAATCACGGCTAAGAATCTCGACCTTCGCAAATTGGCTGCCGGAGACGACGCCGACGAAGACATGAAGGCCCCGTGGCACTTCAAGCTGCTGATGGTACTGCTGGTGTTGTACTTCGTGTACCGCATCGTGCAGCTCTTTCGCTAGGCATCGACGCAGTAGAACTCTCATCGGCTTTTGGCGTGGGTGGTTGCAACGGCATCCGCTACGCTGGCCATTCCGTAACAACGGGCTGTAGCGCAGCTTGGTAGCGCACTTGTCTGGGGGACAAGGGGTCGTGGGTTCAAATCCCGCCAGCCCGACCACGAAGTAGCAGGTCAGGGGCCATCCGCAAGGGTGGCCCTTTTGCTTTTTAGCCACCTGGCCGCTACCGGGTTGCTCGGTCCCACGAAGCGCTAGCGCACGGTAAGCGTGCGCTGATGCTTTATGGAGTCGCTTACGGACCCACACGCTTGGCGACGAGCACCACGAATCGGCTTGGCTGACGCTTGCCGCGTAGGCGGGCTCGCCACGGCTTCCACGCCCACTGCCAGCCGTACCAGGTGTGATGCCTGCGCCAACGGAGACCGAGGCTCAGGGCCAGATCGTGCAGCATGTGTGGCGTGAGATATCCAACCGACGGCACGGAGTCGGATCGCGATCCGAACCGCTGCTCGAAATCGGCGTGCCGCTCGGCAATCATCGCCTCGCCGGCGGAGCGTTGTCGGTAGATGGGGGAGTCCATGACCACGATTCGGCCTGTGGACTTGAGCACTCGCAGCGCTTCGGCGAGCGTGACGGCGTAATCGCATGAGTAATGCAGGCTGGCGTTGTAGATCACGACATCTGCACTGGCATCTGGGAAGGGCAAGGCGTCCATCTCGGCCTGAGAGCACGAGAACTTGTGTTGATAGTGGCGAGCAGCGCCAAGACCATCGTGAGGGTCAATCGTGAGGTCGACTGCCAGAGCCTCGTGGCCGAGCTCAGTGAGTCGGTTCGACAGCCAGCCGACTCCGGCTCCAACATCGACGACAACGAGCGACTGCGTCCGAGGACGAAACACGCGCGACCGCACGGTGCGCCACGACCGACTTCGCATGTTCCACTGCCACTCCAACGGTGCTCCAGGTGCGGTCTCGGGCAACCGTCTGAAGTATTCGGGGTCATCGCTGGCGCGGCCCTCAGCGAGTCGCACTGTCGTGTAATCGTTCAGGAATTGCTCGAAGTGCGCCACCCGCGCCGCAGGCAAGAACAGATCGATGTTGTCAACCCGGGAATAGCTCTCAGTGCAGGTGACGCACGCATAGACGCGCTCAGAGACGCGCAAGGAGCCTCGACATAGGGGGCAAACACGCTCGAGCATTGGATGCAGGATTGCCGAATCGGGCCTTCAAAGTCCAGCGCGATGCTGAAATGCCTCAAGTCTGCAACGCAGATACCGATGAATTAGTGGTGCCACAGATCGGCTGTGGCGTGCGAACAGGACGGGCGTCGTATGAAGCATGACAAGAGCGGCACACGCTCCTGGCTCATGTACGCCCGCGATGAGGCTGTGCGCTGCGACACCGAGAGCGCTGACGCTGGATTCTCGTTGGTTGAGATCGTGATGACCATCACGATCATGGCGATCATCATGGTTCCGACCTTGAACGCGGTGATGTCCACGATCACAGCTGGCCGATTGAACACCAACATGTCAGCGGTTGAGACCGTGCTCCAGAATGCAGCCGACCGCGTGAACCGTGCGCCAAAGAGTTGCGATTACACGTTGTATGCGCAGGCTGCGGCACAGACCAACGGGTGGGATGCCACTACAACGTCAGTTCTTCAGCAACACTTTGTTCCTGGCGCAACTGCAAGCACCGAAGGCCAATGGGCCGACCTTGCTTGTCTCACAACCCAATCTGCGCCTGCCGACCTTGCAGTTCAACTCGTGACGATCACGGTCACAAGTCCCGACGGAAAAATCAAAAAATCTCTGCAGGTGGTGAAGAGCGATGTGTAGACACCCATTCGTCCGTCTCTTGCGCCAATTCCGCAAACACTTCACCAATCGAGATCCCCGCCGCGACGAGGGAATGACGCTGGTGGAGTTGCTCATCTCGATCGCTCTCACAGGTGTGCTCGTCACAGCGCTTTCCGGAGCGGTTGTGGTCATTATGAATCAGCAGTCCACGGGCAACGGCCGACTCAACAACGCCCGCGCCGAGAACGGGGCGGGTCTGTGGATCCCAGGCGATCTTGCGTCAGCGGGTCAGAACGTCGACACCTCTCCGGGTATCAATTCCTGTTTCGGAGCCTGCCCACCTGGGGCCGATGTCGGTGGCTCCAACGCGATGATGCTCTCGTGGAGCACTCTCGTGGCCAACGCCAGCGGACAGTCGGTCACACGCCTGACACAGGTGTCATACCGCTATGTACTGGTCGGTAGCGAGTACCAACTCATTCGAGTGCAGTGCGATCAGACCGAGGGCGCGGTCACCTGTCGAGCCAGTGTTGTATTGCACAATCTCGATGCTCCACCAGACGGTGTGTTCACTGCAGGTGTCACCGTGCCCGACTGGATTATCAAAGTCAGCACCCCGCCGGATCCCCTAGCAATCGATCCAACAGTCACCACCATCGCGGGCTCGGCATCAGCCGTTGCCGTCAAGAACGCACAGCGAGTTGTCGTCACCGTGAACGGCGGCGGCAAGTCGGCAGGCGCCGGCGGCGGGACGAATCAGATCAGCCTCAGCGCGGGTGGCACGAACCGCACTTTGATTGACTCGACCAGCATGCAAGGAGCGCCGTCGTTGATTGCCGCTCGCTCGCTGTGCGGCGGCTCGATCACGTTGATCATCGACCGATCGGGCTCAATCGGATCTACCGACTTCGCCAAGATCAAAACAGCTGTTGGCCAATTCGTGACCATGTTTGTCGGTACACCGGTGCGATTGAAGCTTGTTCCCTTCGACACCGTCGCAAGCACGGTCGGCGCAACATCGCCCACATGGACGATGTCGTACAACATGCTCAACAGCACTGAGTCCAATGCGTTGTTGAACGAAGTAACGAACATGACATACCCAGCTGGATATACCAACTGGGAAGATGCGATGTTCCGCACGTTCTACAACGCAGACGGAACGGTGGCGCAAGACCTCCCCGGGATGGTGGTGTTCTTTACAGACGGTGTTCCGACCAACTCGCGTTTGAACAACTCTTCGAGCTCGATCCCCGCAGAACCGCCTCTCGCTCAGCCTGGCTACTCAACGACAATGAACGGCAACTACCAGCAGCAAGGCTTCGACCGAGCGAACCTCATTGCGGCCGCATTCCGCGACAGCACACGCTTCATCGGAGTGGGCGTTGGTCCGGGCGTCAGCGGTAACCAAACGTGGATCTCAAGCATCCCTGGCTACCACTACAACTACACACACAGCTATCACCTCGCATACTCGCGCTACTACCACATCGAAAAGGGATACCACGCCGACACCACGATGACGCGTTGGTACCACATGGAGAAGAACACGGGCAGCACGAGTTCGCCTGTGTGGGTCGACGATTCGTCAGCGACTTCGAATAGCACACTCGGCACCTCAAATGGCCAACGACGCCTCCGTTTTACATCGCCCTTCCGCTTGTCGAAGACGTCGCTGAGCGCCAGCGCAATTGCATCGCAAGACATGGCCACCACATGGACGGCGCCTTCGTCGGGTTCGACCAACCTGACCTTGTTCACTGCCCAAGACATCGCAGCGAATTCGGTGAGCGACGGCAGCGACGGTTGGTCTGCCGGGCGCCTGTACACATCGCCCTACACGTATTGGGAGATCAACACGTCGGCGACATCATCGACGTCACTGTCAAGCTCATCACGCGCCGCATTCAGTGCGCCGTATTCATTTGCCCGGTCGGTCAACTTGACAGACCCAGCCATCGCCAACCCAACAACATCGTGGACCACAAACGCTTCACCCACCGTTACCAACCAGAGCATCTATTCCGTGATGAATCCTGGAGCGCCCGACACCGACTCCACCGATGGCTGGACCGGTAAGAGCTATACGTCGCCGTACTCGCTCTCGGATCCCGTAGACACCACAGGTACTGGTTACAGCAGCACCGATTCCAGCTGGACCAGATCGGCCAAGCAGTACAGCCTGCCGTACACGGCATACGACTCGCCAGTGACATCTACGGTCACTGGCGCCCAGATCTTGTCGCGGCTGGTGGCCAACTCAGATACCGGCGTGCCCGCAACACTGGTCAATGGCAAGTACACCAATGCGCTCACCGCCAACATGTATATCTCGCCCGACTACACCAACTTCGGCCTTGCGCTACAGACCATCGCGCTCTCGCAGTGCGGCGGCACATTGACCTTGCAAACCAAGGTGGGCAGTACGTCGGCCGCAGATCCGTTCACCTACCAAAAGACGGCGCTCACCGACTCGGCCGGCAAGCCGTTGGTATCCGACATGACGGTGATCACTACGACGAAGCAGTTCTCGAGTGGCACCTTCGACCTCAACATCAGCGACGGCACCTACCAAACCGTCGAGATCCAACCGCAGAACCTTTCTGGCTTGTCGAGTTACAAATCGGGGACATGGAGCTGCAAAGCAGGTGTCACGAATCGAACGTTCACACTCGTGCCCACTGCGAGTCCGATCTTTTCGGGTATTCGAGTCAAGGTGGCGGCCAACGAGGCCGTGTCGTGCGTGCAGACGGTGACCCTATGAACCTGGTCAGACGCAGACTCGAGGCACTTCGCTTGGCGCGTGAGTGCGGTAACAGCGACGAGGGGTCTGCGCTGATCTTGTCGTTGGTGGTCATCATCGTGGCGACATTGATCGTTACCCCAATGCTCACCTACGCGGTGACCGTTACCAGGGCGAGTCGACTCGTGGACAACAAAGCGCAGCGACTCGAAGCGGTGAAGGGTGGCCTGCGCACTGCTCTTGCTGACCCGGTGGCGCTCTTCAAAGCGTGCAACCAAGACAAAGCCGGAGTGAGCCTCAACCCAGCGCTCGCTAGCCCATCGTTGCGGGTACCGGTAGCAACGACCTGTGCGCTGATGGCAGTGAACTATTCCGAAGACGCAACGAAGCGCCCGTACGGCGCCACCTCGCTACAAGTTGGAGTGCCGCTCCCGGCGGCCTATACGCCATCGGCCGCCAACGTTCACTCGGTGTACCCGGGTTCGGGGCAAAGCGATACTCGAGCATGGCGCAACGCAATCAGCCTGACCCGAACGATTGACACCATATGGTCGCAGAACCTTCCGGTGCATGCGCTGAGTCCACGTTCGGCCACTGCCTACGTCATGCCCGACGGGTTCGACGCCTGCAAGGTGTATTTCCCTGGCACCTATGTTGACCCCATCGTGATCTCTGGATCGACACCGGTCTATTTCACCTCAGGCATCTATTACTTCGAAAACTCGGTGACCATTACCGACAACGCAAATGTTGTCGTCGGGGGCGGTGGCGTTGATGGTTGTACCACCGACCAGTTCGCTGCGTTCTACGCAGTGAACGCGCCAGCTACGCATAACATCACCGGACTCGGAGCAACCTTTGTGTTCGGCATGACCGGACGCCTCGTGGTGAAGAACTCCGTGCCGTACACCGGCGCTGCGACCGACTCGATCAGCTTGGTGTTTAACCAGCGCTACGTGAGTTCTACCGACACGAACAACTTGCCGTCGGCAACCGTGAACATCATGTCGGTAAATGGCTTGCTCCCGAGTTCGAACCTGAGCAACTCGATCCAAGACCTCGACCAGTCGGGCGTGTTGTACGTGCCCTATTCGCTGGCGCCCACCGGCGCCACCACGTTTGGCGCCGCAACGCTCAACAAGTATCGGCCTTCTACGTTGGTTCCTGCAGTGCCTGATAACTCGGCGATCGTTGAGGTCAATCTCACCCAGGGCACTGCCACCACCATCTCGGTGCCCGGTTATGTCGACGTGCCACAGGGCCGCTTTCTGATCTCGATTGGCGCCGGACTAGGAGTCAAGGATTCGATCAACTTCGACGGTGGAGTCTTGGCTCGAACTATCGAGGTTCCCGGTGACAGCCCAGCCAAGTTCAAGGTAGGAGTGTCTGAAGTGGTGACTCAACTCGTGCTGCGTCTCAAGAGCGCGACCACCTCGGGCACGCCAGTGGTTACTTCTGATGCAGTGGTGCAGGTCAACGCCAACGGCGCATACGCCGTGAACACATGGGCCGTGGGGTAGCGCCGCATATCGCGCGCTCCAACCCTCAGTCGAGGCCGAGCACCCGCATAGCGTTTTCGCGCAAGAACTTGGGCCACACGTGATCTTTAAACGGAACCTTGGGCATGTCGCCCATGATGCGTTCGTAAGTGAGACCCATCGGCCAATAGCCGGCGTAGATGATCTTGTCGGCGCCACGGGTGTTGGCGTAATCGATGATGCGCTGGTTGTAATGCTGCGGCGCAAAAGCGCTGGTGCTGTAGTACAGGTTCGGCCACTTGAGCATGAGTTTCACGGCCAGCTCGGTCCACGGCTCGCAGCCGTGGCGGGTCACGATGTTGAGCTCAGGGAAGTCGTAGCAAACAATGTCGAGCAGTTCTACGTGCTGACACATACTCGGCAAACGTGGCCCGGGAATGCCTGCACAAATGAAAATGGGGATGCCGAGTTCGGCGCACACCGAATAGATGGGATACCAGCGCGCGTGATCGATAGGGATCTGCGGATGGCAGCCAGCGGGGAAGGTGCCTACGGCCTTCAGCCCGAACTCTTCGTGAGCGCGACGAATCTTGCGAACTTCGTCGACGCCTTTGTTGCCGTCGGCTGACAGCGATGGAATGAAACGCGTTGGGTGCAGACGCATCGCCTTTTGCCCAACCTCGCCCTCGATGCCGATGAGCGAACGCTCAATACCGAAATGGTCCATCGTGTTGATGGCTACCTCGATGGGATCGAGGGTTTCGGGCATGGCGCCGGGAACGTTGCCCTTAAACAAGTACTCCACCGGGAACATGGTCTCTTTGCTGGCCACATCTTTGATGTTGGGGCGGAAGAACTCATACAGATGACGAGGATCTGGGTCGGGGAATCCCATCATCGTTTCGATGATGCCGAGGCCGCCGGGACCAACTGCGGGCATGGCCATGATCAGGCTCCGATCAGTTCGCGTGCGTTGTCGCGCATGATGAGGCGAACCTCTTGGTCGTTGAACCCGTGCAGATCGTTGATGAACGCAACCGGCACGGCGAGGCCCTCGGCGTGCGGATAGTCGCTGCCAAACAACACGCGCTCGGTACCGATTGCGTCGGCGAGTCCACGGATGTCGTCTTCGTAGAACGGCGCCACCCACACGTGATCACGGAACTGCTGAATCGGATCGCTGGGGAACATGTAGGGGTTCTGCGAGTAAGCCTTCTTGAACTTCTTGAGCAAGGGCTGCACCCATTCGCTGCCGGCTTCAATGCTGGCGCAGCGAAGGTCGGGGTGCCGAGAGAACACGCCATGGCACACGAGCACAGCAAACATGTCGAACGGTGCGCGGTCTCCGGTGATGGTGCGTAGAGCCGAAAACTTAAACGCCTCGAACGCGCCGCCGGGCTCCCAGTCGTCGATGTACTTGCCGTAGCCAGCGTCGCCTGAGTGGAACGCAACCGTGACGCCAGCCTCGGCAGCACGCGCCCAAAATGGGTCGTACATCGTGTCTCCGGGGGACCGGGTGAGACCGCCCGCAATGGGCACCGGAGCAGTGCGCATCACGATGATGCGAACGCCGCGACCGATTGCCCAGTTGAGTTCGTCGAGCGCCCACTGCGGGTCGGCCAAGGTGATGTAGGGCGCAGCGTAAATCGAGTTCTTGTAGGCGAAGCCCCAATCGTCGTCGAGCCAGCGGTTGAACGCGCGAAACGCAGCGGTCAACGCCGGAATGTCGTGCTTCAGCGACTCTTCCATGCCGACGCCCAGAGTGGGGAAGAAGAACGCAGCATCGAGCCCTTGCTCGGTCATCAGCGCAAGGCGAGCATCACGGTCGCGGTAGGTGGGGCTGATCTGATCGAGCTCTCCGAACATCGACTTGAGATCTGAACCAGCGACCTTGCCGCGGAAGTACAAGTCGAGTGCGCCTGGCTTGGAGACTGGGTTAAACGTTGGGTTCGGAATGAACCGGTTGATTGCGCCGCCAACCAGCAAGCGCTGCCGACACTGCATGCATCGCTTCGCCATCGATGGCTCGATGTGGCGAATAAAGGCGTCGGTTGCCTCGTAGTAATGGTTGTCTGCGTCGAAGGGCAAAAAGCCGAGTTCTGTCATTGCGTCTTCCTCTTCTCAAATCTGACGGCGTGTCAGAAACGTAGCCGACGTCACCCACCCGATACGGTACGAAGCGTGTGTGGACGTGTCGTTTCTACTAGCACCCCTCAACAGATAGCCGATTTCTTTGGCGCTTCGTTCGAGGGCGACCCCTTGCCCGTGAACTACAACGTGGCGCCAACCACCGATGTCTACGCAGTAGTAAACGAAGACGGCCCAGAGCCAGCCGTGCGCGCCTTTCATTGGGGCCTTGTGCCCGTCTGGGCGAAAGACACGAAGATCGGTTCGTCGATGATCAACGCCCGTGCCGAGACCCTCAATGAGAAGCCCTCCTTCAAAGGACTACTGCGCAAGCGTCGGTGCATCATCCCAATCGATGGGTTCTACGAATGGCAGGCCCCAGCGCCCGCCGCAGCCTTGAGCGCCAAAGGCAAGCCGGTGAAACAACCGATGTTCATCCATAGATCCGATGGCCACCTACTTGCGGTTGCTGGGCTGTGGACTGCGTGGCGAGATAAGGCTGGGCCGACTAATGGCCCGTGGCTACACAGCTGCACCATCATCACCACTGCGGCCAACGACACGATGTCGACTGTTCACGATCGCATGCCCGCAATTCTTCCGGCGTCGGCGTGGAACGAGTGGCTCGACCCAGCGATCGACGATGCCGAGCAGCTCGCTCAGTTGCTGCGTCCCGCCGCAAACGACATTCTCGCAATGCATCGGGTCTCAAGTGCAGTGAACAGCGTTCGCAACAAAGGCGCCGAACTAATTGCGCCAGCCGACACCGATAGCTCGCCAGCGACACACGACGTCAGCGCGTCGCCGGCTGCCGACCGTTTGTTCTGAGCTTTAGCTGTAGAGGTCGAACAGTTCGCGAATGGCCTTGGCTTGTCCACCCGTGGTGCTCGACATCACGGCGATCGGTGTGACGCCAGTTGAGTACCACGCTGCGAGTCGGTCACGCACCTGGGTTGCGTCGCCGCTAATGGTGCAGTCGTCGATCCACCGGTCGCTCATCGCTGCGATTGCAGCATCGCGGTCGCCGCGCTCGAGAGCCGCCTCGATTGCATCCATCTCGTCGCCGTAGCCAGCGACGCGCCAATAGTTGCGATAGTTCGGAAGCACGATGTAGCCGCCGAGTGTGCGCCGATGAATGGCGCGTGCCGCATTGAGGTCGGCGTCGATAACTGTGGGAACCATGTTGGCCAACTGCAGTTCGCTGCGTCGCTCTGCAGGAATTCTCGCTACTTGGGTGGGCGTGTGCGACAGCGAGGCATTTGCCCATAACGCGCCGTCGCCAATTTCGACAGCAAGGTCGAGCATTCGATCACGAAGGGCGGCAAGAAGAATCGGGGGCAGAGCGCCCGCGCCTCGCTCGGCTGCATGAAGAGAAGCGACGTAGTCGCGCATGTCGGACAACGGCTTTCCCGTGGCCAAGCCAATGCGATCGAGCATCGGCACATGACTCACGCCAAGTCCGAGGCGGAATCGGCCACCGCTCACTTCGGCGATGTGCGCCGCAGTAGCAGCAGTCTCCATCGGGTGCGACAGGTAAATCGGCTGGATCGACGACCAAAACGGGATCGACTTCGTGACGTGCGCTAGAGAGCCACAGAGCGCGAGGTTGCCGCCTACTCCGGGGCATGCCAGGCCTGCGAAGCCGCGGGTCTCGGCCTCGGCGGCCAACTCAAGAATGGCAGTGCGCTTGTTGGCTGAGCCGATGACTGACAATGCGGGAAGTTGGGTGACAGTTGAGGTCATGTGTCGACGGTAGCCGCAGCAGGCCAAGGCCCGAATGCTGGACTGAAACACAAGTGGTGATCCGCGGGTAACGTCTGGCGCGTGCAGCAGGACAACGGGGGCCAGTTACAGCGCCAGCAGCGCGGCCTGCGTATTGGCATTGTGTGTCCGTACAGCCTCAGCATTCCTGGCGGCGTTCAAGCACAGGTGATGGGCCTCGCCCGCGAACTGCGCTCGATGGGTTATGAAGCACGAGTCATCGGCCCGTGCGACGGTCCGCCTCCGGCCACGTTCGTGAGTCCCGTGGGGAACAGCCTGCCCACCGCATCGAATGGTTCGGTCGTACCGATCGCGCCCGATCCGAGTGCTCAGTTTCGCACCATCCAGCTCCTCAACGACGAGAACTTCGACGTGCTCCATGTGCACGAACCGCTTGCGCCCGGCGCGGCGCAGACCGCGTTGTTCTTGCATCCAGCACCCATCGTTGGCACGTTTCACGCAGCAGGGGAGTCCACGTCGTACAAGTTGCTCACTGCTCCGCTGTCTCGCTTGGCCGACAACATTTCGCACCGAGTTGTGGTCAGCAAAGATGCGCTGGCCCTGATTCAGGGCTACATGGGCGGCGAATACGAGGTGCTGTTCAACGGCGTTGAGCTACATCGTTTTCGCGAAGCTTCTGCGCACTCGTTTGAGCACCCAACCATCTTTTTCTGCGGCCGTCACGAAGATCGCAAGGGACTCGACGTTCTTCTCGAGGCCTTCACGTCACTGCCCGCAAACGTGCGTCTTGTGATTGCGAGCAACGGCCCCGACACAAAGCGACTGCAGCAGCAATACGCGGCCGACAGCCGTATCGACTGGGTAGGGCGAATCACCGAAGACGAGAAAGTGGCCTACCTACAAGGCTCGGCGGTGTTCTGCGCCCCGTCGCTGCGTGGCGAGTCATTCGGCGTGGTGCTGCTCGAAGCGATGGCTGCCGGTACGCCCGTGGTCGCTAGTTCGCTTGACGGCTATATGAACGTTGCAACGCACGAGGTCGACTCGTTGTTGTGCGCCCCTGGCGACGTGGCCGAGCTGGCGGCTGCGCTGCTACGCGTCATTGACGACAGCGCACTCAGCGACCGACTCCGATGCGCAGGCCAACAACGCGCCGAGCAGTTCAGCATGTCGGCGTTGGCTACGCGCTACGCCGAGATCTACGAACGGCTTGCACGTGAGCAGCCGATTGCGCAGCCGGCACAGTTGGGCGCAGTGCCACGTCTGCGTGCCGCAGTGCAACGTATGATGCACTAACTCTAAGCGCCTGCGCTGCAATACACCCCCACGAAGGAGAACCATGACCGCTCTACTGATCGTGATCGGCCTGATCGCCCTGCTCGTGATCTTCGGCATTGTGCTGTACAACGGACTCGTTCGTCGGCGCAACACCGTAGAGAACGCTTGGTCGCAGATCGACGTTCAGCTCAAGCGCCGTATCGACCTCATTCCCAATCTGGTCGAAACGGTCAAGGGCTACGCAACCCACGAAAAGGAAACTCTCGACGCTGTCATCAAGGCTCGCAACTCAGCAATGGCTGCGCCTGCGAACCCGGCGGCTCAGGCGCAAGCCGACAACATGCTCACGGGTGCGCTGCGTCAGTTGTTTGCACTCAGCGAGGCCTATCCCGATCTGAAGGCAAACCAAAACTTCTTAGCGCTGCAAGAAGAGCTCACCGCTACCGAGGGCCGTGTCGCCTATGCCCGCCAGTTCTACAACGACTCGGTGTTGGCCTACAACAACTCGCTGCAGACTTTCCCCACCCTGATCTTCGCCAAGATGATGAGCTTCACGCGTCGTGAGTTTTTCGAAGCTGAGCCAGCCGCTCGCGAAGTCCCCAAGGTGCAGTTCTGACCTTCCCCCGGTTCGGGGCCTGCGGCCTCTAGCCTGCGACTCACCATGTTCGATCTGATCCGTTCTAATAAGCGCCGAAGCGTCGCGCTCATCGCCTCATTTGTTGTGCTGCTGTGCGCCGTGGGCGCTGCGGTTGGCGTGCTGGTGGGCTATGGCATCGCCGGCACACTTTTCGCTCTTGTCTTTTCTGGTGCCACCGCCGCCGTCTCGTACTGGAAAGCAGACGCAATAGCGTTGCGGCTCAGTCGTGCGGTGCCCGCCGATCCCGAGGAGTATCGCCGACTCCACAACTTGGTCGAAGGGCTATGCATCGCAAGCGGCTTACCAAAGCCAGGCGTTTACATCGTGAACGATCCGTCGCCAAACGCCTTCGCTACGGGACGCGACCCAAAGCACGCTGCAATCGCCGTGACCACTGGTCTGCTCGAGAAGATGAACCGCGTAGAGCTCGAAGGTGTTCTCGCTCACGAACTCTCACACATTCGCAACTACGACATTCTGGTGTCCACGTTGGCGGTCACACTTGTGGGAACCATTGCGTTGCTCACCGACATGGCCATTCGCATGCTGTGGTGGGGTGGCGCTCGCAGCCGACGCTCAGACGACAACAACTCAAGCGGCCCGCTGGCCATCGTCGGCATCGTGTTGATCATCTTTGCTCCGCTGATCGCCAAGGCAATGCAGGCCGCCGTGAGCCGTCGACGAGAGACACTGGCCGACATATCGGCATGTCAGATGACGCGTTACCCACCGGGGTTGATTTCTGCGCTAGAAAAGCTTCGCGACGATTCCACCGAGGTTCGATCGGCCTCAACAGCTACTGCACATATGTGGATTGAGCAACCCATGTCGGGCATGAAGGGCGAGGGCAAGCCAAGTCGTTTCCACCGGATGTTCGATACCCACCCCCCGCTCGAAGAGCGAATTGAGTTGCTGAGGGAGCTATGAGAACAAGTACCCACAAGCGTTTGAGCCAAGGCGGTTTCGCCGCTGTCGTGAGCATCGGCCTGCTTCTGAGCTCATGTAGCTCAAGCTCGTCGAAGACCACCGAATCATCTGCGGCCCCGCAATCATCGGCTCCAGACACCACCACAGTTGTTGCTACCGTCCCAGTAGAAGGCACACCTATCGTCACCGCCGACGCAGGCCCGGTGTTCCCGCTGACAGGCCTCGCTACAAGTGACGCGGCCGCTGTTGCTCGCCCAGCGCTTGTTGTCAAGATCGATAACCATCCGTTGGCTCGTCCACAAAGTGGCCTGAACGAGGCCGACATCGTGTTAGAAGAAAATGTCGAGCAACTCACGCGGTTCGCAGCGGTGTTCCAGAGCGGGTCGTCTGATCCCGTGGGTCCTATCAGATCAGGTCGCACCCAAGACGTAGCCATGTTGGGTTCGCTCAACCACCCACTGTTTGCATGGAGCGGCGGTAACGCTCGGGTCACATCTGCTATCGAAGCAAGCGATCTGCGCGACGTCGGTGCCCTCACTCAGCAACACAGGTCGGCTTACTTCCGCTCTAACGCCCGGCCAGCACCGCACAACTTGTACTCAAAGACTGCGTCGCTGTTTGCGTTTGCTCCCGCCGACGCTGGCCCACCGCCCGCCCAGTTCAGCTATCGCGCCGCTGGCGCTGCATCGACTGGCGACGCTGTGAACGGCCTCAATCTTTCGATGGACGGCGTCAAAGTTGCCTGGGTCTGGGATCCAGCGACAAAGCTGTTCCTTCGGTCGAGCGACGGCAAAGTACACCGTGACGCTGTCGACAACTCGCAGGTCTCCACCAGCAACGTGGTGGTGCTGTATGTCGACTACAAGCCGAGCCCGGCCGACCTCAAGAGTCCCGAAGCACAGACCCTCGGCAAAGGCACTGCGTTGGTGTTCTCTGACGGCAAGGTCGTCAAAGCCACGTGGAGCCGCACCGACCGGCTTCAGCCGTTCGCGCTCAAGGACGCAGCGGGAGCGCCTGTTGGCCTCACGGCCGGACGCACCTTTGTCGAACTTGGGCGCGTCGACTCGGCTGCGATCGTGCCAGCTGGCACCGATCCGAAGTCAGTTCCTTTCCCGTAGCCAAAATCTTGGTCGCTCTGGCGCTGTTTGAGGCTCGACGAGTAGGCGAGTTCGGGGCCTCGTTCTGTACGATGGCCAAATGAGTTCACCCGATTCCCCCACGGCGCGCGCTACCGGTACCTATCCCGTCAAGCGCGGGCTCGCCGAGATGTTGAAGGGCGGGGTGATCATGGATGTGGTCACCCCCGAGCAAGCACGAATCGCCGAAGACGCCGGCGCATGCGCAGTGATGGCGCTCGAGCGAGTGCCTGCCGACATTCGTCGCGATGGCGGTGTGTCACGCATGAGCGATCCCGAAATGATCGAAGGCATTCAGGCCATGGTGTCGATCCCCGTGATGGCCAAGGTGCGCATCGGCCACTTTGTCGAGGCGCAGATTCTCGAGTCGCTCGGCGTCGACTTCATCGATGAGAGCGAAGTGCTCACCCCCGCCGATGAGACCCACCACATCGACAAGTTCAAGTTCACCGTGCCCTTCGTGTGCGGCGCCACCAACCTTGGCGAAGCATTGCGGCGTATCTCTGAGGGCGCCTGCATGATTCGCTCAAAGGGTGAGGCTGGCACTGGCAACATCGTCGAGGCAGTGCGTCACCTTCGTTCGATCATCGGCGACATGAAGAAGATCACCCAGGCCGACTCGGCCGAACTGTTCGAGTGGGCCAAGCGCCTGCAAGCCCCACTGCCGCTCGTTCAGGAGATAGCCGAGACCGGTTGGCTCCCCGTGCCAATGTTTTGTGCAGGTGGCATCGCAACCCCGGCCGACGCAGCATTGGCCATGCAGCTTGGTGCTGAAGCGGTGTTCGTGGGCTCGGGCATCTTCAAGAGCGATGATCCATCACCGCGGGCCAAGGCCATTGTTGAGGCCACCACTCATTTCCGCGACGCAAGCATTCTTGCCAAGGTGAGCCGTGGTCTCGGCGCCCCAATGACCGGTATCGGCATGGACGAAATCAACCAACGCTTCGCTGAGCGCGGCTGGTAGTCACAGTTCTTCACGGCACGAAAGCGGTTCGAGTGCAGCAATCTAGTTCGGAGCCCCCTGGTGCTCGTCGGCGTTCTTGCATTGCAAGGCGCGTTCGCCGCGCACGAACGGGCGCTCGCTGAGTGCGGAGTCAGTTGTCGTCAGGTGCGCGTCGCCGACGATCTTGATGGCATCGCTGCGTTGGTCATGCCTGGCGGCGAAAGCACCACGATGTCGCGGCTGCTCGCCACCTCGGGTCTGTTCGACCCGCTGAGCAAACGCATCTCCGACGGCCTCGCCGTGTTCGGCACCTGCGCCGGCATGATCTTGCTGGCCACCGAAGTGCTCGATGGTCGCCTCGATCAGGTGAGCTTTGGCGCTATCGACATCACCGTGCGTCGCAACGGCTACGGCCGTCAGGTAGACAGCTTCGAGGCCGACATCGACATACCCAAGCTCGATGAACCGTTTCACGCTGTGTTTATTCGGGCCCCAAAAGTCGAGCGCGTGGGTCCCGGTGTCGAGGTCATCGCCTCACACGCAGGCGTCCCCGTGCTGGCTCGCCAGGGTTCAGTGTTTGTGGCCTCGTTTCACCCTGAGCTCACTGCCGACTATCGTCTCCACTCGTTGTTCCTTCAGGAGGTTTAACCATGTCCGGTCATTCAAAATGGGCGACAATCAAGCACCAAAAAGGTGCCAAGGACAAAGCTCGCGGCAAGTTGTTCAACAAGATTGCGCGCATCCTCGAGGTAGCGGCACGCGAAGGCGGTGGCGACCCAGCCAGCAATGCTTCGCTGCGTACCGCCATCCAAAAGGCCAAGGCCGGACAGATGACCAACGACGCGATTGATCGCGCAATAAAGCGCGGCACTGGCGCCGACGACGGCGGCACCTACGAGGCCATCATGTACGAAGGCTACGCGCCTGGCGGCGTGGCGATCTTGGTCGACACGCTCACCGATAACCGCAACCGCACCGGCTCTGATGTTCGCAACATTTTCAACAAGCTCGGCGGCAGTTTGGCCGAGCCCGGCGCAGTTGGCTGGCAGTTCAGCCGCAAGGGCGTGATCATTGTCGATGGCGCTGTCGGCGAAGACGACGTAATGATGGCGGCACTCGATGCTGGGGCCGACGACGTAGCCCGCGACGGCGACGACTGGCGCATCACTTGCACGCCGAGCCACGTGTATGACCTGCAGGCTGCGCTTGAGGCGGCGGGCCTTGTGGTTCGTTCGGCTGAAAGCACCATGGTCTCGTCAATCACCATCGAGGTCACCGATGCTGGCGACGCGCGTAATATTCTGCGCATCATGGATGCGTTCGAAGACAACGACGATGTCCAAGATGTCTATAGCAACTTCGATATCTCCGATGAACTGATGGAGGCCGTCAGCACATGAGCATTGGCATTGGTGACAAGGCACCCGACTTCACCCTCAGCGGTACCGGCGGCGAAACCTATTCATTGGCGTCGTACCGCGGACAAGCGGTGGTGCTTGTGTTCTATCCGGGCGACGACACGCCGGTGTGTACCAAGCAACTCAATACCTATAACGACGATCTCGACGAGTTCTCCGAGGTTGGCGCACAGGTCTTGGCTATCTCAGCGCAGAGCGTGAGCAGTCACGACAAGTTCAGCAGCAAGCACGGATTCAAGTTCCCCTTGTTGGCCGATCCCGACAAGGCAGTTGCGTCGTCCTATGGCACGTTGGGTCCACTTGGCTTCCCTCGTCGCAGCGTGTTCGTTGTCGATGCAAACGGTGTCGTGCGATATGTGCATCGAGCCATTGCTGGCCTTACCTACCGGCCGGTGGATGAACTGGTCGATGCCGTGCGAGCTGCACAGGCATAACGCATCACTCGCAATCGCTAGCCGCCCGCCACGCTGTCGCTCACGCACGGCCCGTCGCACGGGATCGAGATCTTGCCCGTTGTTAGGAACCCAAGCGCCAAGTGAATCACTCGCGCTTCACTCGATCCTTTGCCGTGGGGGTCCTCACCAAAGGCTGGATCAGTCGGAGGCAGATTCACTGTTGGTGGCGCCGGATTGCCGTAGTCCCATTGCACAACGATCGACCGGTCGACGTTCTTGTCGGTGATTGCATCAATACCGAAATACGGATTCACATCGGGGCTTCGCGATGGACGCAGCGCAGGGGAGTGGACCCCGGCATGAATGGTGCGGGCCAGCACTTCGGTGGACACGTTTGAGACCTGATGATCACCAAAGGCTTCGATCATCAGAACTTTCTTTGCTGAGATACCTGTATAGGGGTCCTGGGTGAGGTGCTGCGCGTATCCATTGTTCTCGCCGCGATCCCACAACAGCTGGATGAGTTGAAGCGCGATGACTCGATCGATATCGCCGGTGTATGCAGCGTTGAAGACCGATTCGAATTCGGGCCAGTCGGATGATCGTGGCAGCAACAGCGAGTAGTTAATGCCGGGCACGCCAAGCACCACATTGGTCCACTCGGTAGAGATCGCCGAAGCAGCTCCACCAAGAATGCCGCCTTGGCTGTTGCCGAGCAGCGTTGTCTTGCCGGGCGCAATCAGCGGTGCGTGTGTAGCTGTTTGGAAGCTGGCATTCGACGCGAATCCGTCGGCGGCGTTGATGGCACGTCCAAGGAATTGCATGTTGAGTAGCCCCTGCTGCAAGCGATCGGCCAGTTGCTTGAAGTTGCTCATATCGCCGAGGATTCCGGCCAGGTTGCCGATGTCCTCACTCGACATACCGATCCAGTCGCTGCCGCACAATGACAGCGAGCCCTGCTCGACCACAGCGCGGAGGCCGTTGATCTCTTCGCGCGAACCCAACAAGCCGTGGCCGTAGACCACAACAGGAGTAGGCGCTGATGGCGCCACTGGCACCAGGCACAGGAACGGCGCGCTGAAATCGGGATTGGCCACGTTGCGCGCGGGTAAGCCATCGGAGCCGAGCTCGAACGAAGACCCGGGTGCGCCAGTGCCCGTGAGGTAGTTCGGAATCAAATACGTGCCGCGAATCGTGCGCACGGCTCCCTCGTCGACGCTCGAGTCAACGGTGAACACCGGTGCAGTTGAGCCCACCGAGGCGTAGGCATCGCTGCGCATGTGCAGCAAACGCGCCGACAAGCTTTGTGCGCTTGCAACCGTGAAGTCCCACGCCATGTACAGCGTTGCGGGGTCAACGCCAGCAGCAGTCGCTTCAGCAACGACACCATGAAGGTGGGCTGCGCGATCGGGCGTGGCTGTACTGGCGAGCGCATCGGTGAACGAGCTGGGCGAAGCGATCGGCCCAGTGGCCGATTTCAGATGCTGGAGCGCGACCACATAGCGATGCCCTTCGAGAAGCGAACTTGCAGGATGGATCATCAGCAGCCGCTGATCGTCGTGCACTGCATGGGCGTCGAGTTCTGCCCAGTACGGCCAGCGCTGCTTGGTGGTGGCATCGAGCAACACGATCGGGGCGTCAGCTTCGAGCGACTTTGCAATAAAGGTGCTGGAGGCGACTCCCGATGCCGCCAGATCAAGTTGAGGCACCCGCACGAGCATCGCTGAGCCAGGCGAGAATCCGTCGCTTCGATTCTGGTCGGTGACATCGATGACTTTGTCGCCAACGTTTGACGGTGGTGCGCTTGGGGCAATGGCGAGGCGCCGACCGGTGCCAGACGCGGGGTCTGCTTTCGTGAATGCGTCGTTAGGCCATGGAAGCAAGCAAGCGCTCGGATCGATGGGGTCGCACGGCAGCGGTGCGGCATCTGCAATAGCCGTGGGCACCAAACTGTCTGCGGGCCCGCTTGCCGCTGGCACTGCAGAAAGCGACGTAGACGAACTGTTGCTACTGCTCGCACAGGCGCTGAAGAGCAGCGTGGCAGTAATACACAGAGCTTGAACAGAGTGACGCATGCACCGACTATGACACACACATCGGCGACTCAAGAGGACTGCGCTCCGCGAAGCGCCCGCTTCAGCGTGGCTCATCCGCGGTGCCTCAAGACCTGTTTGGTACCATACGAACCTATGTTCGTGATGCGCTCCCTCGACGAGCCTCTTGTTGTGCTCGGGATAGACCCGGGTCTCACCCGATGCGGATACGCAGCCGTACAAGCCAGTGGCCCCGGCGCGGCAATCGCACTGAGTCTGGGCGTGATCAAGACCGCTCCAGGCGATCCACTGCCCAAGCGCTTGGGAGAGCTTCGCGAAGAGTTTGCTGCGCTGCTGCTTGAGTTTCGACCGCACGTTGTTGCCGTTGAGCAAGTGTTCTTTCAGAACAACGTACGCACCGCAATGAGCGTCGCCCAAGCCAGTGGGCTTGCCCTCGCCGAGGCGTGGCTGTGTGGCTGCGAGGTTGTGCAATACACGCCGAACCAAGTGAAGGGCGCCGTTGCCGGCTGGGGCGCCGCCGATAAAGCCCAGGTACAAAAGATGGTGCAAGCCCGACTTGGCCTCACGGCCGTTCCGAAACCCGCCGACGCTGCCGACGCTGCGGCCTTGGCGCTATGTCATCTCGCGATGGCGCCGTTGCGTCAGCGTGTGCGTGAGGCAACGGCAGGCTCACGATGATCGGCTCACTGCGTGGCGCTGTGCTCGAACGCGGCGCCGATAGCGAAGTGCTGCTCGAGGTTGGCGGTGTCGGTTATTTCGTCACCGTAACGCCGCGCACCTTGGCCGAACTCGAGCCCGGCGCCAACGTGTTTGTCTATGTGCATCACCACATCCGCGAAGACGCTCAGACGCTGTTTGGTTTCTTGCGGCGCGAAGAGCGAGCCACATTTCAGGTGCTCATCGGCACTCACGGCGTTGGCCCCTCGATGGCGATGGCCATCTTGGGTACGCACACGCCGTCAGCGCTTATCGACATCGTTGCCAGCGCCGACAATGCGTCGCTGTGCATGGTGCCAGGTGTGGGCAAAAAGACCGCCGAACGTCTGCTCATCGAACTCAAGAATCGCCTGAACATCCCCATGCTCGATCCCATCTCGATGGGCGGCGGTGCAACGGGCAACTCGGTGCTTGGTGATGTGCGCGAGGCGCTGTATGGCCTGGGCTACGCACCAGAAGAAGTACGCGACGCGCTGCGCGAGATTTCGGCGGGCGACAATGCGTCTACTCTTCTGCGCGATGCGTTGCAGTTGTTAGGGGCCAAACGTGCGTGAGGAATTCCTCGACCCAGGGGTCAACAACGAGATCGAGGAGAGCGACGAGATTGGTCTTCGCCCTCGCCGGCTCAGCGACTTCGTTGGCCAGCGCGAACTCAAAGAGCATCTCGCGATCGTCATTGAGGCTGCTCGACGACGCAACCAACCCATCGACCATCTCCTGCTCGCCGGCCCTCCCGGACTCGGCAAGACAACAATGGCTGGCATCGTTGCCGCCGAAATGGGCGTGCACCTACACATCACTTCGGGCCCCACGCTCGAGCGGGCAGGCGACCTCGCTGCCATTCTCACCAAACTCGGTGAGGGCGACGTGTTGTTCATCGATGAGATCCATCGGCTCTCTCGCGCTGTCGAAGAGATTTTGTATCCGGCGATGGAAGATTTCCAGCTCGACATAGTGGTGGGCAAAGGCCCCGCGGCATCGTCGATCAGGCTGCCCTTGCCCCCGTTCACGCTCGTCGGGGCAACCACACGTACGGGCATGATCACCGGCCCGCTGCGCGATCGTTTTGGTCTCGTGGCTCGGCTCGACTTTTATCACGACGATGAACTCGAATCGATCGTGCGTCGCACCGCCAGCATCGTGGGTGTCAGCATCACCGAGCAAGGAGCATGGGAAATTGCGCGCCGCAGTCGCGGCACCCCGCGCATAGCCAATCGGTTACTCCGACGGGTACGCGACTACGCCGAAGTACGCGGCGACGGATCCATCGATCAAGACACCGCTCGTGACGGTCTCGCTGTGTTCGGCGTGGATCAGCGCGGTCTCGACAAAGTAGACCGTGCCATTCTCACCGCCATTTGTGTGCAGTTCGGGGGCGGGCCCGTGGGTCTGTCAACCGTGGCCATCAGCGTCGGCGAGCAAACCGAGACGGTCGAAGATGTGTACGAGCCGTTCTTGATCCAGCAGGGCCTGCTGGCGCGCACCCCACGTGGCCGAGTTGCGATGCCCATTGCGTGGCAACACCTCGGGCTCGAGATGCCAGCTCCGAGCGAAGCACGCCCCAACCTTTTCAGCTAGCGCAACCCGTTTGTCGGCCGTAGCCTCAACGTTCGTGCGTTTGGTTGATTTCGATTACGAGCTCCCTACCGATCGCATCGCGCAAACACCCATTGAGCCACGCGACAGCGCCAAGCTGCTCGTCGATCAGGGAGCCTCGGCGCCGCTGCACCTGCACGTCAGCGATCTGCACCAGATGCTTCGTCCGGGCGATCTGCTGGTGGTCAACGACTCACGAGTGATTCCGGCACGGCTTTCGTTGCATCGACACACCGGGGGAGCGGCCGAGGTGCTGCTGCTCGAGCCCGTGGCTGGCTCCGGCAGCGATCGTCGGGTGTGGGAGGCACTGGTTCGACCGGGCAAAAAGCTCAAGGTGGGCGAGCAGTTGGTTGCAAGCGACAACTCAGCTGTAGTCGAGATCGGTCCGCGCACTGCGGCCGGCGACACGTTCGAGGTCACCTTGCTCGGTGATGGCGATGTGCTCGAGCTGCTTGCTGCCTATGGCGAGATGCCATTGCCGCCGTACATCACGACGCGTCTCGGCGAGAGCGAGCGATACCAGACCGTCTATTCCAACGAACCCGGATCCGCCGCAGCGCCCACCGCTGGCTTGCACTTCACGCCAGCAGTGCTCGAAGCGCTGCAAGCAATCGGAGTTCAGATAGCTCGCGTCGAACTCGTGGTTGGTCTCGACACCTTTCAACCAATGAGCGTCGATAACCCACTCGAGCATCGCATTCACAGCGAGCGTTACCGCGTCAGCGCCGAGGTACTCGAACAGTGCCGATCCGCCAAACGGGTGGTTGCGGTGGGCACCACCGCCACGCGAGCGCTTGAGTCGGCCGCCACGTTTGGCGAACTCGAAGGCCGAACCCGTTTGTTCATCCACCGCGGCTACGAGTGGAAGCTGGTCGACGTACTGATGACCAACTTTCATCTGCCCAAGACCACCTTGCTGATGATGATCGATGCGTTCGTTGGCCCGCGCTGGCGTTCGCTCTATGAATCTGCGCTCGCCAACGACTATCGATTCTTGTCATTCGGCGACGCGATGCTGCTCGACAGGAGCCTGTAATGCACCCAGTTCGGTTCGAACTTCTCGCCACCGATGGCAGCGCCCGCGCCGGCATTGGTCATACGGCGCGCGGCCAATACAACACGCCGTGTTTCATGCCGGTGGGCACCCGCGGCGCGATCAAGTACCTGTCGGCTGCCGACTACGAACGGATCGGTGCCGAGATCGTTTTGGGCAATACCTACCACCTCATGCTGCGCCCTGGTGCTGAGACAGTGGCGGCCCTTGGCGGACTCGGCCGCTTCGCCGGATGGGGCGGCCTCACGTTGACCGACTCAGGCGGATTTCAGATCTTCTCGCTCGAGCCAAAGGTCGACGACGACGGCGCCACATTTCGCAGCACCTACGACGGGTCGATGCATCGGTTCACACCCGAGTCGGCAGTGGCCACCCAAGAGTTGCTCGGCGCAGACATCCAAATGGTGCTCGATGTGTGCGCCCCGTTGCCATCTCCTCCCGATGTGATCCGCCTTGCGCTCGACCGCACGAGCGCATGGGCGGCACGAGCTCATGCTGCACACAAGCGACCCGACCAGGCCCTGTTCGGAATCGTTCAAGGCGGACTCGACGAAACGCTGCGCGCCGAGTCGGCGCAACGCACGGTCGAACTTGGCTTCGATGGATATGGCATCGGCGGACTCAGCGTTGGCGAAACCAGAGCCGAAATGCTTCCGGCACTGGCTGCCGCCATCGAACACCTTCCCGCTGACCGGCCGCGGTACCTGATGGGTGTGGGCGACCCTGCCTCGCTGATCGAGGCAGTCGCTTTGGGAGTTGATCAGTTCGATTGCGTGATGCAGACGCGTATTGGTCGCCACGGCACGGCGCTGACCAGCACCGGCAAAGTGCATGTGAAGAACGCCAAGCACATCACTTCGGACCAGCCGATCGATACAAGCTGCTCGTGCGAAGTGTGTCAACGCCACTCGATCGGCTACATCCGCCACCTGTTTCAGGTGGGTGAGCCAACCGGCCCACGGCTTGTGAGCATGCACAACATTGCATGGACCTTGCAGCTGATGCGCGACATGCGCTCAGCAATCGAGGCGGGCACGTTCGAGTCGCTCAGACGCCACGTTGTTGCAGTCTGGGGCTGACAAAGCTCAAGAATCCTTAACAACTTTCAGGGCGAGGCATCCACTGAACTTGCGCATCAGTGTGACTATGCTTTGCCGTCGGCTCGGCCCCCTGCCGCGCAACAGTCATTTTGGATGTTCTGATGCCTAATCCGTTACTTCTTGAAGCCACTAAATCCGGCGGCAGCCCACTGAGCCTGCTCATCTTGCCGCTGATGATGGTTGGCATGTACTTCTTGCTCATTCGGCCGCAGCGGCGTCGCATGAAGGAGCAAACGACGATGCAGTCGAGTCTTTCAGAGGGCGACGAGATCATCACGACCTCGGGCATCTATGGCTTCATCACCGGTTTCGATGGCGACATCGTGTGGATCGAAATCGATGACACCGTTCAGATTCGCATTGCCAAGGCCGCCATCCAGAAGAAGGTCGACACGTCGGCCGGCTCTGCGGGCGGATCCAAAACTGCAGCTGACGATTCAGCGGCCGACGACAAGTCAGAGAAATAATGCGCCGCAAACTCATCTATTCGTTGAGCGCGATCCTGCTGCTCGCTGTCAGCCTCATCGCCATCACGCTCGGCGCGGGGTATCACCCAGCGTTGGGTCTCGACCTTCGGGGCGGAATCTCCGTCACGCTGCGTCCCGTCACCGGGCAGGCCTACGATAAGTCGAGCCTCGACCTCGCTGTTGAGCGCATTCGCGAGCGAGTCGACAGCTTCGGCGTGGGCGAGCCCGAAATTCTGCGCCAAGACAACGCCATTGTGGTCAACCTGCCAGGTGTCAACGATCAGCAGCAGGCGATCGATCTCGTCAACGTGACCGGCAAGGTGTACCTGCGCCCAGTCATCGGTTGCCAAAGCGCTGTGACCTCCACCCCGGTGACCTCAATCGTGGGCACAGCCACGAGCACCGCTGGTACTGGAACTACCACTGTTGCCAACACCACGGTGATCAGCCTGCCCACGGCTACCACCGGCGCAACCGCATCGTCTGGCACCACCCCAACATCGGGTTCGCCCGGGCCGTCTCGCCGTGTCAACAGCGTGCCACCCACATCTCCTGTGAGCACCACCACTCCGGCTCTCACCGCAACGCCTCCAACGGGAGGCACTGCATCCACCGACACGACTGTGGTCGCTGGCGCTTCAACCACAACGGTGGTGAGCGGTGCAACAACAACGACCGGACTGCCCTTCTCCGACCCAACCGCAACGCAAATACTGCCCACCCGCGACGGTGGCAGGTGTCAGGTGGGTCCATCAGGCGGTACCGGCGAGGTGTTTGTTCGTGACTCTGCGCTTCCACGCATTATCGGCGGCGGTTGGGGTGTTACGGTCGACCTCAAGACCGGCGGCAGCGGCGAAGGCGTATGGAACGCTCTTGCAAAGGAGTGCTTCAACGCCACTGCAACCTGCCCGTCCAAGCGGCTGGCAATTGAGCTCGACGGTCAAATTCAGTCTGCTCCAACCGTAAACGCCGAAAACTTCACGGGCAGCGTGCAGATCACGGGCAGCTTCACAAAAGATCAAGCCACCAAAA
>Ga0194058_10000114_pt1 | contig 31908 bp, 30 predicted proteins | sample SepL4417m_MetaG_FD_155490 | JGI IMG/M metagenome (GOLD analysis project Ga0194058, IMG submission 155490) | Anoxic zone freshwater microbial communities from boreal shield lake in IISD Experimental Lakes Area, Ontario, Canada - Sep2016-L442-17m | ecosystem: Environmental > Aquatic > Freshwater... | reverse complement strand
CTAATTGACATCTCACAACATTATCCCTTTATCGTAACTCCTCAAAAATCCCGGCTCCTACAGACAATTGGTCAAGAACTCCGTCGCCTCCGCCCGATTTGACTCACCTCCTCGCCGAGGGAACCAGCGGGACTCAATCCTTAAATATTGTCGGAATCTCCCCTGAGTTATTGAGGAGTTACCTCTAGGTTGACTGAGTTTCTGGATATGTTCGAGAACAACTCCTCGCCTGGATTCCAATACAGTCAATTCTTCTTCTGCTCGGGTAAGCAATCGAAGATGAGTCTTAAGCTTGATGTCGATGGTCGTCGGAATCAGTCTCTTGTGCCGAGGTATACGTCCAACCCCGCAGAGGAAGCGGTGGAATAGACGTTTTCCAAAGACTCGACGAAATGCTCCCGGCCGCGCCACAAGGGAAAGCTCCCGAGCCGTTTCACCAAAGCTCCGGGGAGCCTCGGGATGGATACTTCCTTCTCTTCTACCTGGCCTGGTACATGAGATCGCCAGAAAAGGTCCGGATCTTCGGGGAGCGGTTCCGGGACCGGAACAGATGCCGGTTCAAGTTTTCCAATGCTTATGGCGGCCTTTCCCCCCTTCTTCCTTCGGTCGCCGTTCACATGACCGAGTCCCTTCACTAATTCGTCTCGATCCATACCCCTCAATTTGAATATCAGGAACGGATCCCGATCGAATTCCTCGCCAAGGAGATAGTAGACCGCGGCGATGTGCTTGCAGGGATTGGACCAGTCGGGACAGGAACAAGTCGTCTGGAGGTCCTTGAGCTTCTGAGGGAAAAGGGAGATCTTCTGCTCCTTGAAGACGTCCTCTATGTCATCCGATATCTCACCGGCCAGCAGCTTGGCCGCGAAGATCACCTGCTCCGACAGAGCCTTGATAATCTTATCCCATTCAGGCCCGGAAAGGGTTTTTACCGTAATGGCTACGTCGTACGGCTTGGCCCTGGTTCCCTGAACGGCAGCGCTGATGGATCCCTTGGCTATGGCGATCGATACCACCTGTCCTCGTCGGGCGTAGGATCGACCACGGCCAAGTCTGGCACCGATGTTGAAGCTTTCCAGAACTGCAATCCATCGCTTGGCCCACCAACTCTTGCCGAAACCGCCTCGCTTCGTCTGGGCCTTGATGCCTCCCTTGACCTCCCGGGGAGGCGTCGGAGTGTAATAATTTGGATAATACGAACGGCTCATCTCATTCCCCCAGGGCTTCTTTTCGAAGCTTCCACAGCTCCTTGAGGTCCTTGTTCGACAACTCGGTAATCCATCCTTCGCCGGCCCCGACCACCTTCTCCGCAATATCTTTCTTGTTTTCGATCATCTCATCGATCTTCTCTTCCAGGGTACCGGCACAGACGAACTTGTGCACTTGCACATTCTTCGTCTGACCTATACGGAATGCTCGATCCGTCGCCTGGTTTTCGACTGCCGGATTCCACCAGCGGTCGAAGTGAAACACATGGTTCGCTGCGGTCAGGTTGAGACCGGTGCCACCTGCCTTTAACGAAAGGACGAAGATCGACGGACCGCTACCCTCGTCCTGGAATCGCTCCACCATTCGATCCCGGTTCTGTTTGGTGACTCCACCGTAAAGGAAGAGGACTTCACTGCCAAACATTTCTTGCAGATGCTTCTGGAGGAGCTTCCCCATTTCGGCGAACTGGCTGAACACAAGTACTCGGTCGCCAATCCCCAACACCTCTTCCAGCATTTCGGTGAGACGTGCCAGCTTGCCGGAACGGCCCGGAATGGCCGAGTTATCTCCAAGGAAATGCGCGGGATGGTTGCAGACCTGCTTCAATTTGGAGAGCGTGGCCAATACGAGACCTTTCCGTTTGATGCCCTCGGAGGATTTGAGTTCTTCCTCCGTTTCCTTCACCACCGCGGCGTAAAGCGATGCCTGCTCCTTTGTCAATGGGCAGTAAACTTTCATCTCCATCTTGTCGGGCAGATCCGCGATGATCGATTTGTCAGCCTTGAGCCGCCTCAAGACGAATGGCCCGGTGATGCGCTTGAGGCGTTCTGCGGCTTGCAGATCTCGCTCTGCCTGGATCGGCACAAAGAATTTCCGTTTGAACTGCGCTTGGGTCCCGAGAAACCCCGGATTGAGGAACTCCATGATGGACCACAGATCTCCGACGTTGTTCTCCACAGGAGTTCCCGTGAGAGCGATTCGATAATCGGCTTCGAGAGACCTCGCTGCACGCGCCTGCTGCGTCTCGGGATTCTTGATGTTCTGGGCTTCATCCAGGATGAGGCCTGACCACTGGATGTCTTGAAACAGTTTCGCATCACGGTGCAACAAGCCATAGCTGGAGACAACCATGGCATGCTTTGCCGCTTCTTTCTTGAACCCGGCACCTTTGCTTCTACCGACTCCGTGATGGATCATAACGGGAAGGTCAGGAGTGAATCGAGACGCCTCTTTCTGCCAATTGTTCACCACCGTGGTGGGGCAGACGAGGAGAACAGGCTTCTTACCGTTGGTGTTCCGATAGTGCTGGATAAGGGCCAGAGTTTGGACCGTTTTTCCCAACCCCATGTCATCCGCAAGGCAGGCTCCCATTCCCCATTGAGAAAGAAAACCGAGCCAGGACAGCCCCCTCATTTGGTATGGCCGGAGTTCCCCAGAGAAGGTCCGGTAAGGCTGGAGATCCGCGAATCCCGCAGCACTCTCCAGTTGCTTGAGCAAGGAACCGACCCATCCCGTGGCTTTCACCTTTTCGAGTTGGAGCCCACGGGCGACTTCCTTCACCCCCAGCGCAAGCTGGACCACGTCTCTTGCAGTCGCCTTTTCCGGTGCCTTTTTCGACAAGAAGTCCACAGCCGCCTGGATCTGTTCGGGACTGATCTCTACCCACTGCCCACGTATTCTCACAAGCGGGGCCTTGAGCCTGGCCAGGGATTCCAGTTCCTGAAGCGTTAGCCTTTGATCCCCTATTGCCACTTCCCAGTCGAATTGCACGATTTCGCCAAGCGAAAGCCCGCTGGTGGCTTTCATCTTGGGACTTTTCACGTTCGCACTGATGGATAAACGGAGCTTCGTTCCCTTGCCGGTCCACCACGCGGGGAGCATCACGCCGAATCCCCACTGCGTGAGCAGAAGGGCCTTTTCCGTGAGGAAATCATGAGCACCCTGAGGGTCGAGCGCGTATCCGTCAGGACGAGCACTCTTAAGGCTCGCGGCGATCCTCCGGCACATGGACGAGGCCTGTCCCAAAGCTGTGAGAAGGTATTCCGTCACCTCGGGGCCGGTGATCTTCAGTCCGGCAGTCTTTGCAAAACCCTTGTTCCAGGTGTCCTCCACCGGAACGAGAAGGCTCAGATCTTCCCTGGGTTGAAGGAGATAGCGGACGTACCAGGAATCCCCAGCGGATTTTGCGCGGCTTCTTTTGGGAACCGCGGAAACGGCAGGCTCTTCCAAGCGGAAACAGAGGCGAAGCGGGGACGAAGCCGTGACCGCAATGGGCCTGGACCAATCACGGACATTCTCGACAAGACCGGACAATTCGCGCCTGTCACCACGAATTCGGTTGTCTGGAGATCTCAATGCGGAGAGCCACGCGTCGTGGATGCTCTCGAAGGCAGTTCCTTTTCCGCGTTTCGGAATCGACCGTTCGTTCGGGTTCGATGATCGAACCAAGTGGTCGAGGGCACCGCCAAGAAACGCCTTCAACTGATCGATGGCTGGAATTGCAGGCGGTTCACCCGAATTGACATCGCTGAGGGCTCGAGCCGCCGGAAGCATGCTTTGTGCAAGGTGCGTCAGGCTTTCGGCATCATCTCCGAGATACAGAGGAAGCCACACGGCAAGGAAATCCTCTTCACCTGCTTGTATCGACGGCAGGTATTGCTGACGAGCAACGAGTGACCCTGCAAACCGAAGCGCCTCCGACCAGAAAGCCAGATCATCCCCGATGACCACGCCCGGAGCGAGAACTTTCTTCCGTGAACATGCAGCGAGCAGATCGACCGCTTCCCCCCATTCCATGCAATACGTAAAAATAAACCAGGGGCAAAGCTTTGCCTTCCCGCTTCCGGGGCGTTGTTCCAAAATGAGGGGGCTTGACGGGATAGCTTTCCCGGCTTTTGTAGGTAACCACGCAGCGAGATCCTGGAAACGCTTCTTTTCGGGCTCGATATTCGGAATGGCCTCGGCGAGAACTTCGACGAGGCGTTGTACATCGGTGCCGTATGGATAGCGGTTCGCCTTTCCTTGTTTATGGCCCCCTTCAGGAGATTTCCCCTTCTTTCCCGGATTTTTCGGGTCAGAGGTCTCCCCCCAGAGAAACATGCTGGTTGAATGCATGGCTGAGTGGACGATAATCATCTGAGCCTGTCCTTTGAACCAGTTCCCCGTCGAAGTGACGCGTATCGTGACCTGGCGAAAAGCGGCACTCAACGAAAGTTCCCGTCTGAAACCTGAACTACGATTGGCTGAAGGCCCAAATAGCAAAAGCATTGGGTGACGTCAAGGTAACTTCTCAATGCCTCTCTTATTGAACCTTTCAACCCATCTCGCCAAGTTTCGAGTTGTGCTGTAGAGCCTTGCTACCTGGTCATGGCTGAATCCCAACATCAATGCTTTCATCGCCATCATTCGCAAACATAACGCGAGAAAAATCTCTCACCCTATCGGACATTTCTATTGGCAATTGCTATATGCGCCTGGGAGCAATGGTCTTGAGGAGCGATAGAGAGAGAAGCTTATATTTCAAGACCTGGCCCGCGTTTTTCCTTCTCCCTGCGATCGAGACCGGCGCGAGGTCATCAAGCTGGACTATCGGCGTCCATCAGATAATTCTTACTCTTTCGGCGCTCAGGTGATAGCTTCAGGGCGGTAATCCCGGTGATGATTCCTCACCCGTTGACACACTGGTATGATGCGCACTGGCTTGCCAAAACCGGTGTAGGTCTCCCATGAATACGTCCAGCATTGTAGAGATTCAGGAGCGCCTGAAGGAACTGCCTCCTGACAAGCTCCTCGTGGTCCGTGACTTTGTGTCCTACATGGCTGATCGATGTCCCGGATCGCCGTTGGATCGGAACCGCTATTCTTTAGACAAGATCGAGGGGCCTGTTCAGCCACCGACCAAACGCTAACAAGAGACCGCCACTCAATAATCGGATAATGCAGTGCCCAGCATATTCGATAACATTGAGCAGAAACTCCTCCCGTCCCTCAATCAAACACTAGCTCTCTCAGACCGCTCCGATTTTTGCGTGGGCTATCTCAACCTCCGGGGGTGGAAGGCGATAGCACCGCTCATCGAAACGTGGTCCGGAGGCCCAGGCAACCAATGCCGTCTGCTCGTCGGTATGCAGCGACTGCCCCAAGACGAACTGCGCAAAGTATACAGCCTAGTACCGCAGGAGGATGAAGTCAGCAACCAGTATCATCCGTCTCATTCAAAGGGCAGGCCGCGTGGACCGCATCGGGCAAAAAGCATGAAAAATACTCTGCTACTCGTTCTTGCCCGCTGACGGAGTGGAGAAGCTCATCCGCCTTCGCTTCCGCGTTCGCAAGCGCCTTCAAGAAAACGCCGAAGTGCTAGGGACTGACGAGACCTTTTTCGAGGATGAACAACATGACAATATCCTTCGCGACATGTTCACTGAGAAATCCGGGAGCCTCGATGACCCAGAAGACGACGAAGTGGATCTTTCATCACTAGCGTACCAGATCTGGAGAAATGCCACAGACGCAGATCCATCCCTTAGGAAGGCTATTCCCGACATGCCGAATGTTGTTTTTTCCACCAAGCCCTTGATCCATCCTCAGCAGAAAGAGGATACCGCAGAATCGAAACAGCAGGCGTATCGGGGTGGAGATACCCGAATCCTTGGGCCCAGTACAGGCGTCATGGTCTATGTCCGCACCGGCGACGACAACGACGCTCTGACCTGGGTAGATGAAGACGGCAGCAGCTCCCAGATAGCCCAGCGGATCAATTTTATTTGTAGTGGCGTTCCAGTGATGTGGTGGGTCGCTCAGTGCGCTCTTACATAACGCTAGGAAGATTATCGAACCCTTCGGGCTTCGGCTATCGCTCCGATAACCCACGTTATGTAATCGATTTCATCTTTTCTTTGGCTTGGTTTGTTCGTTTGTGGATTGATTTCTCAAGATTCCCGCCCAACCCACGTACGAGATAAAAAAGTACATGAGTGCTACAAGGGAAGGTCGTAAGGTCTTTGTCGAAGAACAGAATTCAGCAGAGACAAATAGGAGGCTCACCATGATTGAGGTTCTGCCGCAATCTCAAGGAAAGACTCTCGGAGTATGTTTCACTGGCAAGGCAACTGATGAAGACTACGAGAAGGTCTTCGTACCGACCTTGGAGAAACTGATTAAAGAGCACGGTAAGATCAGATGCCTCTACTTCATGGATGAAGGGTTCCAAGGCTGGGAACTCGGTGCCATGTGGGACGATGCGAAATATGGGATCAAACACAGGAATGATTTTGAAAAGATCGCTGTCGTAGGCGGCCCGAAGTGGGCGGAATGGGCTACGAGGATCGCATCTCATTTGGTATCAGCTGAAATAAGGACCTACTCCGCCGACCAACTTGATGATGCATGGAGTTGGGTCAAGGCTTGAATCACTGTGGTGCGATGGGATATGTGTCGGGGAAAACAAGAAATCTGAGCAATCAGTATACATGTGTTTCCATCTCAGTTGTTGCTTTGTCCTATGAGCGCCAATCCATAATCATGACCACAAATCTCGAATTTTCAAAATGGCCCCAGGTGTTCCACAGTGAACAACTCACGGGAACCCTTCTGGACCGCCTCACCCATCATGCTCACATCCTGACCATGAACGGGGAAAGCTATCGATTCAAGCAGAGCATGTCAAAAAAGAAGCGACAATGATTCTTTTTTTCAACCAGGTTCAGAAGGTTGCTGAGAGGTACTTGGGGTTTATATTCCTAGATGAGGATTACAAGGGCTCTAAACATAAAGACCTATGGCAATGCAAATACAAACACAAGTTTCGAATGTCCTGGGATCAAATCGACATGTTCAAGAACAATCCTATTTGCCCGGGCAGGGCAACACATGGTGAGCCCATGGTTCTACCGTGGAAAGAATATCAGATGTTTCGATAAGCATCTTTTCGGTGAGAGACTGATATTATTGATATAATCCTATTCGCAGCGTCTACCAGATAGATGATTCGATACTGACCCTGCCTGAGTCGGAACATATTTTGTGAACCGGAAATCTTTTTACAGCCTCTAGGGTAAGGCCCGGTTTCTAAGCTTTTAATTTTGAGCAGAATTTTCTGGGTTGTCTTGGCTGGTATGGGCGCAAGGTCTTTAGATACGCAGGGATCGAAATCGACAACGTATATGATTGGTTTACTATTCAACGCCCAGCATCGCCTTCATCTCCTCAAATGAAACCGTCCCGTGCTTTTTTATGCGTTCTACACCTTTAATACCTTCAATGAAGTCCAAACGGTCTTCATTATTGGTGAGGGCGTTGAATTCAGCCTGCAAGACAGGATCATCGAAATGACGCTGGATCAATGGGGTTTTCCCTCTTGTAGTATTGATCGATGACTGTTTGGCTAATATGGGCATGACGCAACTCCTATGATCAAGAATATAACGATGTTCTCATTGATCGTCAACCAAGCCGTCGAGCATACTATGACATGAAATCAGCGGTATTTTGACATGTTTTTATGGTGGCGTAATATGAGTCAGTTACCCTGTGATAATATTTGTGATAATAGAGCTTGCGATCAAGGCATTTTAACCTTAAAATACAACCTTGTCTAAGAAGTTTCACCATCTAGGTCGTAAATGAATCGCTCCAATATTTTGGTCGTAGAAGATCATCCGGCAAGTCTGAAGATGCTGTCTAAAATGCTCGGAAAGAATTATGCCGTCATCCAAGCATCCTCCGGGCAAGAAGCGATTGCTAAAGCTCAGGAGCAGATGCCTGATCTTGTTCTCTTAGACATCGAAATGCCTGGCATGGATGGATTCCAGACCTTTGATATTCTGAAAAGAGAGGTCATTGCTCAGGCCGTTCCCGTGATATTTTTGACCGCCCGAGAAGATTCACAAAGCCGAGAAAAAGGCCTTGAGGCCGGCGCGGTGGATTATATTACCAAGCCGTATGACAGCCAGGAACTGGCTATCAAGGTGAAGAACCACTTGGCTCTTTACGAGGCGCGCAAAGAAATCGAAGCGAGAAACCGGATAATGGCCAGAGAAATGGAAATGGCATCCCAACTTCAGAATTCTCTCTTGCCGCACGAGTTTCCTGCCAACGTTCGCGTGAACTTTTCCGTCGTCTACAGGCCTGTGACAGAAACCGGTGGAGATTTTTACGAAGTGATCGAACTTCCTGATTCTAAAATAGGGTTTGCGGTGGTTGATGTGTCGGGCCATGGAGTGTCGGCTGCCATGATTGGAGCCATGTTTAAGATGGCGTTCCAATCTTTTGCAAAGGTCACTCATTCTCCAGCAAAACTACTCGCGATACTCAATGACGCGCTATATAGGGTGCTGCCGGACTCAGATTTTTTGACAGTTTTTTACGGCATCATTAACACGGAATCCCTTGAACTGACCTTTACTAACGCTGGACATCCTCGGCCATTTCTCTACCGAAGCCTGTCGAGGCAAATTGAGGAACTCAAAGAAGGCGGCGCGCTGCTGGGGGCTTTTCCTGGTATGGAGTATGAGGAAGGGGTGCTTAAACTTACTCACGGCGACCGAATTCTCGTTTTCACTGACGGTGTAACTGAAGCTTCCAGGCTTTCAGCAGAAGAAGATTTTTACGGTGAAGACCGGCTCAATCGTACCTTTGTCGATAGCTGCTCTCTTCCGGATTCCGAGGTCTTACCGCTCATTCTGGATGACCTTGAACAATTCAGAGAGGGTGCAACCTTTGATGACGACATAACCATGATTCTGGCATCGGTGGATTGAATCGGCATGTCGTTGAGGGTTCCGTCATAATAGTGACGGGTGTGAGATCGATCCGTCATCAGTCGATTCTAACGCGAGGGCACGATTGAGACTGTGGGGAATGGATAGTTGAAGCGTCTTTGATAATCCTGACACAAATTCAATACAGTACGAGGAGCGTGGCATATGGAGGTTCAACAGAAGAACGGTGTGACTGTCATAATCATGGATGAAAGATTCGATGCCACAGTGGCTCAAAAGCTGAAAGATACCGTGAAAAATTTGGCCGAACAAAGCAAGATCCAACTGGTGATAGATTTGTCCAAGACTCGGTTCATCGACAGCTCCGGTTGCGGCGCTCTCGTAGCATCCCTGAGAGCCCTAATAAAAAACAACGGTGACATGAAAATAGCTGGGCCATCTTCTCAGGCAAAATCGCTTTTTCAACTCACGCGACTTCATAAAGTTTTTGAAATCTGTGACGACGTGGAAGTTGCTATTAGATCATTCTCTCAGAATACATGATTAACTGTCAATAACAGTCTGACAAACCAGACTGTATAAGACCACATATTTTCAGGACTTAGTCTATGGAAAATGAATTTATCGTCAGGATTCAGGCCCCGGCTCAAATCATAATGTTGAGGCCGCTCGATGTTTTTGTGAGACACCTGATACAACAGTTGCCGGCATTTGAAGGATCCCAAGAAATTGTTGACAATCTGGAACTGGCTTTCAGCGAAGCATTTACCAATATCTGCCGCCATGCATACAGATCCCAGAACAAGGGCCCTGTTTCAATTGAGATCAAAGTGGAGTCGGATCAACTGGAATTCCGCTTTGAGGACAATGGGGAAACCTTCGATCCCGATAAAGTCAAATGTCCAAACTTGGACGTCCCAGGTGAAGGAGGACTGGGAATCTGGCTTATTCGCCAGGTAATGGATGAATACATCTATTTTTGTGAGAATGGAGAAAAAAACGTTCTCAGGCTGATCAAACGATTTTCTCCCTGAGCCGGTGACTTGCGTAAATGAAGTTTGATTTCACTTGGCTTCTTTTTGGCTGATCAACTGGGTCAAGAGGAAACTTCCATCGGGCTGCACCTCCAGATTCAGTCCATAAATGTTAATTGATTCCCGAAGCGTTCGGCCAAAGAAAAAATCCATGGTTTCAGGATCAAGCGAGAATTTTTCAGTTACAAACTGCCGCACATGATGATCGAATCTCAAAATTTCCAGAACCTCTTCTACCGTGTTGCCTCTCGTGGCTGCAAGTCGAGCAATTGTCCTCGCGAGTTCCGCTTGGGAACATCGGTCTTCATGACGACTAATGATTTCCCATAGCGAGCCTGTCACCTCCAGAAGGTCTTTTCTGTTGAGGAACGAGGGAGGATTTTCATTAAATCTTATAGGATTCCAACATTCCTGGTGACGGCATTGGGCTGGACGCAAATCATAAATGGAGCAGTTGCACCCTTTCTTTTCATAAAAAATGCACGTAGTGCCGCCAGTCCTCTCCCTGACCTTGATCATCTCCTGTTCGGCCGGAGCGGCCTGCCCCGTTCGATTACAGTAGACCGTCTCGCCTTCCTTGATGGTTATGACATGAATCGGGTCCAAAATATCACTTGTGAAAAGTTTGAGGTCTTCCTTCAATAGAGTGGGGCTACCCTTCGTGCAGCAGGCTCCACATCTTATGCAATATGGGCGCGTGAGGTAAGCCGCCTTCAGCAAGATCTCTCTCACCTGGATCCACACTTGTTCCTCAGATCTCTCGCTGTGTCCATCGCCACGAGGAGCTAGATCTTGGAGTTCATCCAGTACCTGGTTTACAAGATCTCTGGGGGCTACTGTAGCCCCAGTTTCCCATATCACGGTTCGGGCTTCTTCGAGAAGCGCCGTAACGAAAAAATCCCATTCGGCTTTGTTGGGGCGCTCGTTCATTTAGTTTTCTCAGGTTGAAAATATCCTCACATCGATAATCACTTTCGCCAATTTACCCCAAAATATGTTTACAGGAAAGGGCTCGATCTATGCTTGTTGACCGGATCCGACTTCCGTGTCAGGATTGGCCTTGGAAATTCAGCTCTATGCCGCTGCACAAACTCACCATAGAGGACTAATATGCTGATAAATTTTTTTGACCTCTCTCGGATGACTTCAGAAGAGCGGGTCAAAATGTACCGGAGGGGACAAGTTGAACTGGGAGACCTCATCACAAAGGTTGCTCCTCTTGTCGACCAGGTTCGTAGACGCGGCGATGATGCGATACGTGAACTCACGAAGAAATTCGACGGTGTTGACATGAACCCTTCGCAATTTCGCGTGAACCCGCGCGAGATCCTACAAGCGCTGGAAGAACTCCCTGCCGATCTCAGAGGTGCAATGGAAATCTCTATCAGAAACATCCGAAAATTCCATGAGCACCAAATTGAATCTCCGGCATGGGAGATGGAAATTAGTCCCGGCATAATAGCAGGAGAAAGGGTACATCCGATTCCTTCAGTCGGAATATACGTTCCTCGTGGCAAGGGCTCGTTCCCATCCATGATGATGATGGCGGGGATTCCCGCAAAAGTGGCAGGAGTTGAACGAATAGTTGCGGTGACTCCCCCGGACCGAGATGGCAAAGCAGACACAGCTACCCTTGCTGCTGCCCAGTTGATAGGTATCAAAGAAATCTACGCTATCGGAGGAGTTCAAGCCATAGCAGCTCTCGCTTACGGCACCAGTACCATCCCTCGAGTCGAAAAAATAGTAGGTCCTGGATCGGCCTATGTGCTCGCTGCTAAACAAATAGTGTCCGCGGAAGTTGACACCGGATTTCCCGCAGGCCCGAGTGAAGCAATCATTTTGGCTGACGAGTCCACAGACCCATTGACTGCAGTGACGGATCTATTGATAGAAGCTGAGCACGGGCCTGACTCTTCAGCATATCTGGTCACGCCTGTCCCCTCGATCGCTCGAATAGCTCTTGATCTCATTCCGAGCAGGGTATCTGAGTTACCAGAGGGACGGAAATCATTTTGTCAAGCAGTTTTCCGGTCAAGCGGAGGAGTAGTGCTGGCCTCGAACATGGACGATGCGGTAGATTTCATCAACAATTTTGCCCCGGAACACTTGCAAATTCTTACAAAAAATCCTTGTGAAACTCTTGAAAAAATCAAGTATGCCGGCGAAGCCCTGCTTGGACCTTTTACTCCCGGCACTCTCGCCAATTACTCGATTGGTCCCAATGCTATTCTTCCGACTTCAGGCTTCGCCCGCACCGCCTCGGGTTTGTCGGTTCGAGATTTCACCAGGAGAATGTCTTTTGCAAAAGTTTCTGAGGAAGGCTTCAGAAGTTTGGCTCCAAAAACCTTGATTCTGGCTAATTACGAGGGATTTGCAGCCCATGCATCTGCGCTGACATATAGGCTAAATGGAGGATAAGAAGTCCTGCTGGAAAGGGAGCGCAGTTTGGGGTTCGGTATGGCAACGTCATCGCCACTGTGCATGCAAATTATCAAACCTGCCGGCTGAATCAAATTATAAGAGTGAAACCAATCATGCCTAACCATTGTTTTTCTACAAATCAAGCCTCGCGATTTACCGGTAGGGTTGCACTAGTGACAGGATCGGGCCAGGGGATCGGGCAAGCCACAGCTTTTCGCTTTGCGAGCGAAGGGGCCATTGTGGGAGTTCTCGACCGAAATGAAAAAACCACGAAAATTACCGTCGGTGCCATAAAGGACCTTGGCGGTACAGCCGTAGATCTTTTTGCAGATGTTTCAGACACTTCGGCAGTGGCAGCCAGTGTGAATCGACTCCTTTCCGAGTTCGGACGGGTAGACGTTCTTGTAAACAATGCCGGATTCGACCGACCAGGAGGTTTCCTAAAAATTGGGCCGGAAGACTTCAAGGCCGTTTGGAGCGTTCACTTATTGGGGGCTGTAAATTGCTGTATGGCTTGCGCGCCGATCATGATTCAACAAGGTGATGGGAGAATAGTCAATGTCTCTTCAATATACGGCAAGGTAGGCTCCAAAGGCGAGTCAGCCTATAGTTCAGCCAAAGCAGGACTGATAGGGTTGACAAAATCCCTGGCCCGTGAATGGGGAGGTAAAGGAGTTAGGGTAAACGCAGTTCTACCCGGACTCACTGACACTCCTACAATCCGGGATTTCATGAATCCCAGGTTAAAAGAAGCCTTGATCGCCGAAACCCCCCTGGGTAGAATTGCAGATCCGTCTGAAATTGCCGCTGCAATCGTGTTTCTCTCATCAGACGATGCGAGCTTCATTACCGGAGCGGCACTGGAGGTTACCGGCGGATGGAACCTGTGATACCGCTTCGACGCAAAATTGGTAATATTGCAGTGCAGCCGGCTGAGGAATCTCAAAGCAACTACGCATAAATTCAAGCCTCGCCAAGCTGTATTCTTCTATAGTTGAACATGCAGGATCAAGGGTGCTAAGATTGCGAAAGGGCTGAATTGCAAAACGCGGGACCAACCCCAACGAATTAACTATACGGACAAGTTCAGGTTCGGCGATCAAGCCCGGAACCACGGTGGTCCTGAACACTACCTCCAGACCGGAACTTTTCAAAATTTCCAGGCTTCTCCCTATGACACGCGGGTTCACAGGAACACCTGCCGCTGCCGAATAATTCTCGAATGTCAGAGGAGCCTTAACGTCCATAAATACCGCATCAACAAGTCCCGACGCTATGATTTCTTCAAGCATTCGCGGATTAGACCCGTTGGTATCCAATTTGATTTTCACTCCGTTTTGTCGCAACAGTGACAAGAGATCGGAAAGATTTTTTCTGAAAGTTGGTTCACCCCCTGTTACGGTGACTCCGTCGATCCAGTGTCTTCGCTCTTCCAGGCTTTTGAGGACATCCTCTAAAGGGTAATCCGACATTGATTCGGGTTCCAAGACAAGCCGGTGGTTGTGGCACACAGGGCACCTGAAGCCGCAACCGGCAAGAAACACTACTGCGCTTATCTTGCCCGGCCAATCCACCATGGATGTGGAAATGAACCCTTTGATGCCGAAATTATCTTCCATTTGTGCTCCACAAGAGGACCTTTACGGAAAAAATCGTTTGAAGCCAGGCATCCCGCAATTGCGACATACCTGCCTCCAAACTTCTGATTCACACTTTGGCCGTAATCTGACCAGTTAAGTAGAACAATTTTCCTGAAGATATTTCCTTATGTGCCCAGCTCCTGTAATCACATTCCTCGCCTCGGAAACCAATATGGGAAGTTTCTTTTCAGAAAGAGAAACACACTCATAATAGGCCAGCATGGCCAGCGCTTCCGAATTCTCTCCGTCGAGTTGCATGATCGTAACATTTTTCATGCTTTTCAGATCCATGTTACTTTTTATCCAATCACACTTTCCACAGCCGTCTTTTGTGAAAAGGTAAGTCATAGCCAACCCCCTATGCCAATAGAATTCAACTAATTCCAGTCCTCCCGTCTCAGGGTTTCATTACTAACTGTGAGATGAGACAAATGGATCATGACGTAGCTATATCAAGGTTTCTGTGCCTGTCTTTCAGTTCGCCCCGCTTGCCCTTGTTCCAGCTCGAAACCTTGGTAAAATAACCTGTAATTCTGGTAATTTGTTCTACTTTATATGAGTTGCAGTAAGGGCATGCATCGAGTAGTCCACGGCTGGTTCGACCGCAGGAAACGCATGTGGTAAGTTCCGGTGAAAAAGCAACCTGATCGTTCTGGGTCATCCGGAAAATCTTGACAATAAAATTGGCCAGGGACGACGCGCTGGGACGACTCTCTCCGAGCCAAATATGAGTGAGCGAACCTGCCTCGATCAAGGGATGAAAAAGTCCCTCCTTCTTGATTCTGTCGATGGGATCCACCGGGGCAGCCACGTTGAGGAGTGTGGAATTGGTGTAATAAATTTCGTCCAGGCTAAGATTACCCTTCACCACCTGCTGTGCTTCAGGAAAGAGCCTCATGTCCAATTTAGCAAACCGGTAGGCCGTACTCTCGGCAGGAGTCTGCTCAAGGACAAAACGCATATTATGCTTCCTGGCCAGCCTGGCTGCTACCAGATTCATGTGGGCGATGACTTTTAATGCAAATTTTACTGCATCTTCACTCTCGTGAAGTTCCTCACCGGTATGGTATTGCACTAGTTCATTGAGGCCCACCATTCCTATCAAGTAAGTGACCCTGCGCATTCGCAAATAGGGTTCTCCATCTCTGTCCATGGTAAGCAGAGCCAAAGGACCGGTCTCTCCAAGGGCAAGCAGTCGCTCAATAAAGCTTTTCTTCTGGATATGAGCTTCTGCTGCTAGAGCGATCCTGTCCGTAATATACGAGAAGAGTTTCGCGTCATCTCCTCTCGCTTCGTAAGCTATCCTAGGCAGATTGATTGTGACATTCTGCATGGCTGAGTAGCGCATTTTCCAAGGATGCACGGCGTCATCAAGATCACTCTTTTCCAGCTTGAAGGAAAGACGACAACACTCTGATATCTTGGCAGTATCTCCCCTATCAAAAACAAAATAAGTGTTGCCTTTTTCAGAAGCTATGTCGCAGATATGGTGCAAGAATTTTTCATGCCCCGGAGTTGCAAAGAACTTGTCGGTTATATGGACCAGGGGCTTTGGGAAGAAAAATGGTCTTCCGACACCGTCGCCTTCACGATAGATGTCGAAAAGAGTCCATACGAAATTCTGTGCCTCAGGGAGATATTCTGCATAAGTGTGGCCCGTGAATTCACCGCCGGGCCCGATGGCCGGAACGTTTTCGAAATGTTTAGGAATTTCCCAGTAGAGATTGATGTCGGTAAAGATTGCCTGGCCACCCCGGGCTACCGCCTGCTGGGAGAACTCGAAGATCAGCATCTGAGCAAGTTGGCGTACCTCTCTCTTGGGAAGGCCTCTCAGATACGGGGCAAAAAACAGGTTGACCGCGTCCCATCCTATAGCACCTGCGAAATGGCTCTGCAGAGCCGCAGCAAACTTCACCATGTGGGCTAAGAGAACTTCAGGGTGCTTTGCCGGCTTGGCCATGGCCAGTGAGTTGGGCAGGTTCAAGCCGAATTTTTTTATGTACTCTAAGGATTGCCCAGAACAGTATGGTCTGTCGATGAAACCTAGATCGTGCAAGTGAATGTCGCCTTTCATGTGAGCGTCACCCACACTTTGGTCGAATACGTTGAGAAGGGCATATTCTTTTTTAATGTTCTCGGCAAGTGTGAGATTGGTTGCTTCTGGACCATGGGGCACGTTAGCGTTCTCTTTGTTGGGGCGGGTAATAAGTTGATCCACATCATAAAGCGGCACCCCTAATCTTGTATGAAGACGCCTTACCCCCTCCAGTCCCCTTTCCAACAGTTTGGCGTTCACCATCTCTCTGATAAGCGGAGCGGTTATTACCTTGATGCCACTCCGTCTTATGTCGTTTTCAACCTCCAGGCTTATGTCTTCGGCGGTTCCTTCATCGATGAAGGTTTCTCGCAAGAGTGCGTCCACAATCTTGCTTCGGTCCCAGCCGTACATTGCTTCGCTGGAAGTCCGAACGAACAGGGCCATGTCTGTGGTCTCGAGATGCCGAGGACTTTCTCTCCTAAACTCCTTGATTTCAACTACGCTAGCCATTGCAATCTCCCTTTTAGGGTTTTCCCTCTGTTATGAGCTACTCACTCCCGTCGGCAGGATGAAAGTTATAATAATCGAAGGGACGCTTCACTCCGTATCCTAACAATAAATCTAATGAAATTGGGTATCAACAACAAAATATAAAACTTTTTTGGGCGGACATTACATCATATGTTACAGACATAAGATCACCTGATTGACCTAGCGTTAGGCCTCTAGCATCGATGCTCGTCCCACTCTACTTTCAGATAAACTGCGGGCCCTACCCACAATGTTCTCCCAAACACTTAAAGCTTTCTTCAAAACCTTTGGAAATCAGGAAATGAATAACGCGCTGATCCATCTTGTGCATGGACCATCTTGTGGGCCCCATCTTTATCGCCACAATATATAGTGTGTCAAGCGGAAATTTGGTCTGGGGAGTTCAGGGTAACTTAGGCCTTCGAAATTGCAATTCATATTTTATTATTACAATATAACCAATAATTAGCCATAAACCCTCGAATTACTGAAAGGGATCATTAAGTTTACCGAGAATGATACGCGTTCGCGTTCCGGGTTACCGGGGGGATGGCACGTATTGCACGAAGCTACATGACTACCCGCTTACACGGGTACTCTCAGAATTTCTGACTATTATGTAGATAAACTCTTCGTCGGTATAGGGGGACGCAGGGAAGGGTCTGTTCCAGTACTTGCGTACCTTAGCTACAAGATCCCCTAGAGACAGACTCCCGCCTTCTTTTCCAAGGATTGCCTGGATTACGGTCATGAGCGGAGTTCGACCTTGACCTTCCGGAGCCTTATTAATTCTCTCAACTTCGTTTAGCAACGGTGCAAACTCTATGTCACCCAGAAGCGATACGGTGAATCCAGAGACGTTTCCTCGGGGGGGGACAGCCAACGCGGTTGGAGGACGTGGAATATTTCTCGCTGAAGCAATGGCTAGGACGGGCACCTCAAGAGATTCCTCGTCAAATTTTCCTTTGTTCTGATCAGCCGTGGCTGCTGGTCGACCATCAGAAACACCTGCCCTGATATTTTCTTTTGAAGCCATTATAATCTCCTTAAATACTGCTTTAAACACCCCAATAAATAGGAGTGCCGTCCTTAGAAATCTAAGGTGTCCATGTTAGAAACCGAGAGGCACTGCGGGGTCAATTTTTGAGCGGCTTGAGAACCGATCTCATCGATAATATTATTAATTTTTATAATTTTAGATCGTAAGATGCCCGTTGTCAATCACTTAATCATCACTTAATCATTTTGGCACCATCAATAGAACGGTGGAATCCCTACTTTTGTCCGTTTTCATGATTTACTACAACTATTCCGCTTTTCATCAAAGTTGTAATGAAAAAATCAAGAGAGCCCTCGCAGACATTAGTTAATAAATTACTTTAAAAAGTTTATATAACATTCTGATTGACATGCATATTTTATAGTGATATTCCAATTCACGCTATCGGGAAGGAGGGGGCGTGAAACTGACCCGCCAAAATCCCAGACATGAAAAATACTCCTCCAATAGGGAACACTCGTCGAAAGGAGATACTCCATGGGAAAGATCTATTCAGTCATGGCCGCCATCATCTTTCTTACTGCATCATTTGGATGGGCCGGCAATTTTGAGGTGTTGGGTGACTCCGGAGTGGTCAGTGTACCCACTCCGATCTATATAAAGGCCGGGACGGTCGTAAAGGCCGAATTCAGGTCCAATCTTAAAACGACTTCAGATATGGAGATGGAATCCGACACCATCGTGCCTGAGAAAGTCTCTGCAAAGAACGATCCTGGGGCAAGGGTGAAACCAGCTATCAGCTTCAAGGAAAGGCTGCCAAAAGCCATGGCTCCAGCCCCCAAGGTCAATCCTTATTCTGATCCTAATATAGGGGCTATGGCGGAGATGCAGGATAGTAATTCAGACCTCGAAGCGGATTTGGAGAAAGATCTCGTCTTATCGCCGCCGCCCCAAAAAGCAGAAGAAGCCAAGGATGCCTTAGGCACATCTGGGGCTGCGAAGAAGCCTTTAGGTGAAAAAACCGCGATCTCGGAAAAGAAGCCTGAAAAGAAAAAGAAGACTGCTCCGAGCGTGAAACAGATGGCCCCGCCGGCGTATGACAGATATGCTGCTTCGTCCAAGCCTATCCGAAAAGTGCGGCCTGTCTCAAACAACTCGTGGTCTTATCCGGCGGGCAATTATCAGAATCGCCCGTGCGCCGTGAATCCGGAGGCAATGATGAGCGCACCACGCCGGGATGCTTGTCGGGAACTGCTGCCCATGGAGCCTCAACATGTCATTCCTTCTCGTCTGGGTCGTGTCCCGATCCCACCCCCCGCATATGACCGTTTCGTTCGAGACGGCGTTACCGTCAAATTAGCCCCGGCATCAGCAGGAGCATCCCAGCCCATTCTTGAGGAAGAATCTGCCGGCTCAGAGATACTTTCCACTGCGGCTGAGATTATCGGCTTGCCATTCGCTTTCATCAGCTCCTTTTTCTGATAATTCCAAAGGATTCAACTTGAAAATGCGCGCCCGCCATCAGAGCGGGCGCACCTGCTACTTTTTGAAAATGGCTTCGAGTTTGCGACGTGCCTCAGAAGCCTTTTCTCTTGATGCTGAAGAGCGTGGCCCTTCCTTCAACCTGAAATAATCACAAAAATTTCGCCTGTCTTTAACCGAAACTTTTTCCGCCTGTGGTTCTCTGCACTGGTCAGATGCCGTTTCTTCATATTCCGAGCAGTTAAAACAACAATAGACATCTGAACCACAGGACCTACATGTGTCATTTCGAAAAACCTTCTCTTCAAATGCAAGCGATTCACCACAATGATGACAGAATCCTTTTTTCATTACGAACCTCTTGCGCTGTCCATGGTCGACGGACTATTTTGACGAAAGTCATCCTGTTGTGTGGCACGTGAAACCCGGCTGTATGGCCTTGATCATATTTCTACCGGACCCGAAAGCGCTGCCGGATTTTGATCACACCGATCCACGTGATACTATCACAACCGGCTTGATGCTCACATTAAATCCCAGACGAGGGTTCCTAAACTGCGGTGTTGATAAGCTTCCATGCCTAGACTTTCCGAATGGATCCATAAGGAGAAAGACAGATGTATGACTCGTTTCTAGCTCGACTACCCATGGGCGAAGATCTGCTTGACTCAATCACCCATGAGTTCACTAAGCGGATGATTTGGAAGGCCGATTTCAGTGTTATAGGAGCTGTAACGACTGCTGTCCTGGGCTACTATGACCCTGAAACGCGAGAATATCGAAACAGTGAGTTTAAAGGTCAATTTGAAATCGTGGCATGCATAGGCAATGTTTCTGAAAAGGATGGCAAAATATTTGTACACGCGCACATTGTTTTATCGGGGCAGGATTACCTTTGCTTCGGAGGTCATCTTATGGCGGGAACCAAGATTTTTGCCGCTGAACTTAGCGCCTCACCCATTGCCGGGGCACTTCCAAGACGTGAATTTGATCCGTCAACTGGGCTTGCTCTCTGGTCTCCGGACTGACTAAATGAAGGTGTTAGGTCAAAAGGCTCATGTTGAGAGATGTTATACTTTTTTCGGTAATTTTTGGATCTGTTGCTGTTGCTGTTCTTTTCCCTGATGCAGGGGTGATTTTTCAACCCTACCTTCTGTATTTCATGATGGTACTGCTTTTTCTCAGTTTTCTGAAAATCAACTTCCAAGCCTTGTTAGATACTTCCTGGCCTGCCCTCTTCAGGCTCGGAGTCCTCGTCTGCACCAAACTGATAATTCTACCAACAGCCCTCTACTGGATCGCTTTCTTGGTTGATTCGGATTATGCCGTGCCCGTACTTTTGCTGTCCGGTGTATCAACTGGTGTGGTAGCGCCTTTTGTTGCTAATCTCTTGTCTGCGGATGTCGCCTCGGTGATTCGTATGGTCGTAGTAACTTCCCTCCTGGTACCGATTTCTCTTCCGTGTCTGGTTAAGATTTTAGCAGGAGCTGAAATTACTATTCCCCTTGATGTAATGATCCGAATGCTGTCACTTGTGATTTTCATTCCCATGGGCGCGGTTGTTGTGATGAGGAGATTAATTCCCAGAATCCTGGAGAAAATTAACACACACCAATTCCCTATTTCTTTGGGGTTGTTCACTCTCATTAATCTCGGAGTTTTTTCAAAATACTCTCAGTTTCTTTTTCAGAATCCTGCTCAAATTTTTATCTCACTTGCCATTGCGTATGTCCTGTCCGCAATATTTTATTTAACTGGATTCGTCCTGATGCCGGCCGGAAAACCTGATGATAGGCTTGCGGCAGGAATCAGCCTTGCTTTGATGAACAACGTGCTTGTGATAGTCTTTGCTTCTCGATTTTTTGGTCCTCTATCCCCGACCCTAGCGGCCATGTACATGTTTCCATTCTTCACCATGATTACGCCGCTCAAGCTTATAGCTACACGTACTAACTGGTTTTCATTAAGGGGAAGGGAGAAATTATGATCTTTGACCGGTGGGAAAACGTCATTATTTCATTGTGTGCAGCGACCCTGATTTTTTCGTGTTCCGGAAGCCCAAAGACACCTCTTCACAAGTCTAGCCGAATACACATGGGTACTTTGGTGGAAGTCTCCGTTTCAGGTCCGGGACGTGCAGCCGAGGCTGCTGCCAAAGCTATCTTGGATGAAATAGGACGTGTGGAAAATTTAACATCATTTCACAAGGCCTCGGAACTCCAGAAAATAAACGAAGCAGCGGGGATTTCCCCTGTAAGGACCGACCAAGAGCTGCTGGAACTCATTGGTGAAAGCCTCCGATTTGCTGAACAGACGAGTGGCGCTTTTGACCCCACAATAGGGCCTGTTACCCGGTTGTGGCAGTTTAGTGGTGCCGGCCAACCTCGCGTGCCGTCTGAAGCAGAGATACTGGAGGCTCTCAGTAAAGTCGGATGGCGACGCGTTCGGATTGATCGCACTGCTGGGACCGTATTTCTCCCCGAACCTGGAATGGCACTGGACCTGGGCGGTATTGCAAAAGGATACGCCTTGGATCGGGTGGGAAAAGTAGCCAAGAATATGAATGTTTCATCATTTCTTGTAAATATAGGGGGGGATATCCTGGCCGTGGGGGAGAAGTGGCCGGGGTGGCCATGGCGCGTTGGCATACAAGACCCCAGAAATGCCTCAGGAATAAAGGCGGTTGTAAAACTCAAAGACAGAGTCATATTGACGTCGGGAGATTATGAGCGCTTTTTGGAAGTGAATGGTAGGCGTTACCACCACGTCCTGGATCCCAAAACAGGCTATCCTGCATCTGAATTGCAGTCTGTTACGTTGCTTACAGACAATGGCATGACGGCCCCGGCTGCGGCTGTATTTGTTCTGGGTGTTGAAAAGGGGCTAAAATATATCGAATCCATCCCCGGCCTGGAAGGATTTCTGATCGATTCGGATGGCAGCATCCACCAGTCTCCAGGTGCGACTGCCATGATCGAATTACAACCGCAGGGCAATTAGTGACACGAATTGGAACTCAATCATCTCCCTTGCCCCTGACTCTTACCTTTTTTAGCTTGATAGATTTTCTTCAACAGTCTATAATAACTTTGTTCGAACCTATGAATTCTCTATTGTGATGGGCATTTTGAAGAACCTTATTTTGGGCTTGAGCTTGCTCACTCTTCTGACTTTAAACGGCTGCATAAGCTGTCTGCCGCAATACACCGCGCCTCCGGAACCTCCTCCTTCGGCATGTTATCCCTCCGGTCATGATCCTTTTGTGCCTATGGACCACAATCCTTCGCTCTTGAATCCTTGGGACCTCTTCAGCGCCCTGCTCGCACCCATGTTGTATGGACCACCCCGCTAATTATTCATTAGTCATTGAGATTCAAACAAAGGTTTTATTGGCTCGGTCAGCGGAGAACACTGAGTGTATCGTTCCGGAACAAGTTCACCCGAAAACCAATTTAACCTGTTGAAATATCAAATAGCGGCTTGTGGAACTCTATCTCAGGGCACTGGTTCACATGGCAGGGTCCCTCCACAGAATGAAAGGGCACTAGCAGCAGCAATCCGAGCTTCGCTCAGGGCTCTATAAATTTGTACGTATCTTTTCATTATTTTCTTTCGAGTGCTCAGCACAGCCAAGGCGTAGTTGGTGGAAACAGCAGGATGGTCGCTGTTGTATGCACTTAGGGCTGGCACCACTCGTTTGTAAAGTCTCAAATAGTACTTGAATACTCTTACTCCGCAGTCCGCATTAGTTTCCGGATCGAGAAGATCAGCGTATCTTAGGCCGAACTTGTTAGCCCAGGAAGGTGCATGAATCTGGAACATACCGCGGCAATTTTGGTTGTTAACAATGTTTGTTCTGAATCCACTTTCAACATGGACAATGGCCATGTAGAGCCACATGTCTCCGCAAGTCACTTTACCGAAATGTCGGTTTCCCGCTCTAGCTATGGCAGCGCTGATTTGATGAGCGTTCTTGAGGTCGATCCTTCCTTCGGTCATCTCAGTGATAATGAGGGAGCATATAGGCATGGCATCAGGATTTAACCTTCCGTCTCCATGCGCTGCCATCGGAATCAACTGAATTAGAGAAAACAGTACCGCCGGCATGATTCCCCTAATCATACACCCTCCCACCGGCAGTGGACCTCACACCTGATATAATTCCACAGGCGGGTCGGTCCTATCCCTGCCGATCCCCGTATCGAGAATTTTGATTATTTGGAAAATTCCGGCTTCTTTGGAGCAGGCACTTGAGAAACTCCCTTTGCCGTTGTCTTGACCGTGCCTTTTTCGAAATAGGCAAAAGGCATATCGAGCGGAGCAAGCACGATATTTGTGGATCCTTTGACGAAGTCAAGACAGGGATTGAAGAGGCCGAACGCGTTTTTCAGGCAGCCGGAAAAAAGGCCTTCAGTGCTTTCCAAGACCGTTGTTCCACCCCGATAAAGGGTTCCGGTGATCTGAGATGCGTAAGAGCCCTTATGGGGTGCTCCGGCAATAGCTGGTGTCGCTAAAACAGCCATAATAAACAAGAAGATAGTCATCTTTGCAATATTATTCATTGGTTAAACCTCCAGTTCAAATTAAAAGCATATGATTATTTCAGATTATTGATTGTTTTGTCAATAAAGAACCGACATAAAGAACCGACCTTTATTTTCGATCCGGTTTATGGTAAACTTTATGAAAATCTTTAGGCAGAGGTTCACACATGAAGACGTGCATAGCCATGGTTTCGGTAATCGTCTTGGCTTTGGCGAATGCCGCTCTCGCTCAGATGGCTCAGCCACAGGCCTATCCTTCTCAGAGTTCGCCTATGTATGACCAGTCTTACAGAGGCCCGACCAACATGTACGGACAGCCTGTGCTTTCCGTTCAGCCCAAGCCACAAGACCAATCCGGGCAACAGCCCAATGACGGTCTCATACCCATGGCTGCTCAAGGGCTACAGAGTGTGGGCAGCTATTTTTGGAGTTATATGCCGGCACCGGTCCGCGGTGTGGAGTCCCCCTATACAGTCGCACCGGGATCGGGGAACGTTTCCGTTAACTTTGTTCCAGGTTCAAACTGATTGCGTTTGTCTGTTAACAAATTTCATTTGGGGGCTTCCGTCGTAATGAAATTCCATTTATTAAGTCAGACTGCTGCAGTTGAAACAACAGGTTTAAGAAGTGCTCTCTGAGAAAGACCTCGAAAGTCTGCAAATTGCCTCTTCATCACTTCGGAACCAGGTAACGATCTACGTCAACAGAACTGGAATTGAATCCCCTTTCGAGAATAATCTCTTAAACATCGCGCGTCAGATAACAGGAGTGTCGCTGAATAGGGTTACAATTGCCGACGGACAGGAATCCTTATTTCCAACTAAACCCTCTTTCACCTTATCTGACGGGAAATGCAGGAACATTCATTACTTCGCAGCTCCGGAGGGCAGTGAATTTCAGCCTTTTCTAGAAGCGTTGATCTGGCTGGGGCAAGGAAAACAACGTTCAGCTTCGGACGCATTTGAGACGCTAAAGAAACTGCGATCTCCTACCCATCTGCTCATTTTCATCGCAGCAGCATGCCCCCATTGTCCGCAGACCGTACGCTCCGCAATATCGCTAGCGACTCACTGCCCTTTGATCACCCTAAGTGTCGTTGATGCACTTGAATTCCCAGACCTAGCCTCTCGTTATAAAATCAAATCTACCCCCACTCTCATAGTTGACGACGGCTTGACCCTGGTAGGCGTTGTGACAATCGAAGAGCTGATTGCTCACCTAGTGAGAGAAGATGACGTTGCTTCGCTCAGTTTAGTCCTTGAATCCATGATCAATTCCGGCCGTGCGGAGGATGCTGCCGGCATAATATGTAATAAGCGCAGGCCGGACGCTATAATACCAGTATATCGGTCACAGGCATTCTCTTTGCGAATGGGTGCTTTGGTTGCCATGGAAGAGGCTCTCCTTAAAGACCGTAGTATTTTTGATACTGTCATTGATGAATTTACGGCTCTTCTATTCCAAGAAGACCCAGGTCTGAGAGGCGACACGGCCGCTTTTCTCGGCAAGACCGGCAACCCAGCAGTCATACCGGTCTTACGTAAAATTGCCGCCCAAGACCCTGATCCGGATGTACAGGAGGCAGCACAGGAAGCACTGGATCTCCTCGAAAAGTGAAATTTGCCGCTCCCTAACATTTCGTTTCACCCGCCCGCATCTGATCTACAGATTCAATTCCTTGGTGTCCAAGCAACCATTCGTAATAATTCTGAACGCCGGATGACGCGGATCAACCAATTGATTGAGTCAGCTATCCGGCTATATTCAAGGAAGGCAGGCATCCTGTAGAAGGTATTACATGAATTATTCCTCTGATAATAACCCTTCCGAACGGTAGAACAGAATGAACAGGCACCCCCTAAAGCCCCTGCGCAGAGCCTGTGAATTCAATAAAATTTAAATCCATTTCTTACGCGTCCTTCTCTGCAACAGCCTCAGACCTCCGAGATCGATTCGACCTGCTGGCTGATCGGGAATGAGCTTTGTCTAGTTTTGAACTCGCCTTCTTTGTCGAAACCACTTTTTTGTTTCCGCTTTCCTTGTCATCAATGCGGTGCTGGTTGACCTCTGGGATGTTAGTTTGAGGACTATATCTCAGGGCAATTTTCAAGACCTCGTCCATATGTTTGACGAACTTAAATTCCAGCCGACGCCGAATGTGCCTCGGAATTTCTTCCAAATCCTTTTCATTCTGCTCTGGTGCAATTACGATATAGATCTGGGCTCTCAGTGCAGCGAGAGCCTTCTCCCTGAGCCCACCGATAGGCAGAACCCTCCCTCTCAAAGTTATCTCGCCCGTCATTGCCACATCAGACCTGACTGGAATGCCGGTCAGGGCACTTACGATAGCGCTAGCCATGGTGACCCCGGCAGAAGGGCCATCCTTGGGAATCGCTCCCGCAGGGACATGTACATGAATATCCTTGGAAAAATAGAATTTTTCCTTCATCCCAAAGAGCGCCGCCCTGGAACGGAAGTACGACATTGCGGCCTGTCCTGATTCTTTCATAACATCGCCAAGTTGACCAGTCAGCAGGAGGCTTCCCTTGCCTTCCAGAGGAGTGGCCTCGATGTGCAGCACATCGCCTCCGTAAGGGGTCCACGCCAGTCCCACAGCTACTCCCACTTCGTCGTTTCTCTTCTCCTGGTCGCGCAGAAACTTGGGAACCCCAAGAAATTTGTTGAGGTTCTTGGCAGTGATCCTCGGTATTTTCTTTTCCCCCTCGGCGATCTTTCGTGCTATTTTTCTGCAAAGGTGGGCGATCTCACGTTCTAGGTTTCGAAGACCCGCTTCCCGGGTATACTGGTTGATCAAGCTCAAGATGGCCTCATCGGTTAAAAAGAAGTTCTCCTCCCTGATTCCGTTTTCCTTGATTTGTCTTGGCACAAGAAAGCGACGAGCAATCTTAAGCTTCTCCTCATCGATATAGCCCGAGAGTTCAATGATCTCCATCCTATCCTTTAGGGCTGGGATAATTGGGTCTGCCAGGTTTGCGGTCGTGATGAACATTACTTTAGACAGATCAAATGCTACATTAAGATAGTGATCGCTAAAAGCATTATTTTGTTCAGGATCCAGCACTTCCAGCAACGCGGCTGAAGGGTCGCCTCTAAAATCAGTTCCCACCTTGTCTATTTCATCAAGCATGAATACGGGGTTGTTGGAACCTGCGTTTTTAAGACCCTGAATAATGCGACCGGGAAGCGCTCCTATATAAGTACGTCTATGTCCCCTAATTTCAGCCTCATCCCTGAGCCCACCAAGAGATAATCGGGTGAACTTGCGTCCCAGTGCCCGTGCTATGGATCGACCCAGTGAAGTTTTACCTACGCCGGGGGGACCCACAAAACATAGTATTGGCCCCTTCATGTTCTTGTTGAGTTTGCGGACCCCGAGGTATTCGAGGATGCGGTCTTTGACCTTTTCCAGATCGTAGTGATCTTCGTCAAGAATCTGTTTAGCATTTTTTATATCCAGCTTGTCTCTCGTGGATTTGGACCAGGGCAACTCTACAATCCAGTCAAGATAAGTGCGTATTATTGATGCCTCAGCCGCATCCGGATGCATCTGTCCCAAACGGCTGAGCTGCTTCTCGGCTTCTTTTTCAACCTCTTTAGGAATTTTTGCTTTGGCTATTTTCGCACGAAATTCCTCTATTTCTTTGGTCTTCTCGTCAATCTCGCCAAGTTCGGTCTGGATAGCTTTTAGCTGTTCCCGAAGGAAGTATTCACGGTGAGTCTTTCCCATTTCCTCTTTGGCTTGAGTCTGAATCTTCGCCTGCATTGCCGAAAGCTCAAGTTCCTTTGACAGAAGCTCGTTGACCCTGTTGAGACGAGCCACTGGATCGATAACTTCCAGTATAGCTTGTGATTCCTCAACTCGAAGCTTCAAATTTGAAGATACCAAATCCGCCAGGCGCCCGGGGTCATCAATGGAATCGAGTATAGCAACAGCATCCGGTGATATTATTCCCCGTAGTTGAAGAATTTTTTCCGAGTTCTCCTTCACTGATCTCATTAAAGCTTCAACCTCTAAATTGATCGAGGCAACCAGAGGCTCAGCTATTTTTTCTATCTTCACTTTGAAGAACTCGGAGGAGTCCAAATAAGAAACGATTCTTCCTTTGGCCAGACCCTGCACCAAAATCTTTACACGGCCGTCGGGCAACTTCAGCATTTTGACGACCATTGCAACCGTTCCTACTTCGTAAATATCGTCAGCACCGGGTTCCTCTTTCGTGGACGACTTCTGTGTCGCCAGGAATATTAATCGGTCTAGTGAAAGGGATTGCTCCACCGCTTTGATGGACCTCTCCCTTCCCACCATCAGCGGTAGGATCATATAGGAGTAAATCACGACGTCTCGGACAGGGAGTAAAGGCATCTCGTCGGGGACGTCGGCCAGGTTTATTTGTTCATTTCCGGATTGGTATGCTTCCGCAAAATCATCCTTCTTTTCGCTTTCATCTGCCATGAGTGAAATCCTTTATCGTGTCTAAAGATCACAGAATATGCGCTTTATTCCGGTCAAAATCAATAACTGAAGGTTTTTTTGCCGGACATTTAAGAAAAAAACACCACTAATTACAAAATATACCCCCTGAACCATCTCTGTCAACCTCCATTACTCAGTTTTTATCCTGAAAACACTCCTATACAGAAAAATGTGCAGCCTCTTCAGTCTGAATGACACGCGGCATTCATCTCGAACACTCCCAATACAGCCGTCTATCAGAACAAAAAACTTTTTATCGGGAATTTTCCTGGAAATCCATCGCTAAATCTCGTCAACTGTCGGAGGTGTATCGCTATGTTGTTGAAATGGAAGATATTGGTAGTGTGAAGATATCAGGGAGACCGTCTCAGAAGCCTAACTAGACGGACCAAGGGTTGTTTCAGCAATGATGTCACTATTAGTAACAATTTCAGTTTGTTTTATTATTTCCTTTGCCTGATGAGTCGCACCACCCTTTTGTGCTAAAACTGATCCAGCTCTGATCCAGAGTAGTCCCATCGAGAACCTTTGATGAGTTTCGGTTCCATCTCAACTGGGGCTCGACCTACCTTGAACACCTCTTGAACTCCTCCGGCGGTAGTTACAAGACCCGTACGCGGATCGATCCGCCGATACTCAACAGATGGCGGAGCGACAAACTCCTTTATCGGCTTACCGCGCAGAACTTCTCTCATGAAGTAGCCCCAAATTGGCGCAGCTGCTTTGCCACCGGTTTCCCCGTCACCGAGAGATATTTCGGTGTCGAAACCGACCCAAACCCCGCAAGTATGATCAGGGGTAAATCCCATAAACCAAGCGTCCACGTTTTCATTTGTTGTACCGGTCTTGCCTCCGATATCAGGCCGGCCAACGATTTTCTTCAGTATCGTTGCAGTACCATCCTGAACTACTCCTTGGAGCAGAGTCGTCATAATGTATGCGGTTCCTTCGTCGATTCTTCTCCGAGCCGGCATGGATACTAAGGACTCATTTTCACCCCACGAGACTGGTTGATGAGTCTCGTGGGAGATTCGCCGGAACTCGAGTTGATCAGTTGATACTGGATCGTCCAAGAGCACAGGAGGGTCATACTCTTCCAGGATTCTTCCTCTACGATCCACAATTTTCTTCACGCATACGCCAGGAACATAGTATCCCTTGTTAGGGAAAACACAATATGCGTTGAGTTGTTCCTCAAGAGAGACCCCTGTAGACCCTAGAGCCAAAGTGAGATTTTCTACCAGCGGGGAACTGTATCCAAGTTTTCGCGCGTAACCCTTTACGTAATCGATACCTATCTGTTGTAAAATCTTTATGGTAGGGATATTTCTAGACTTGACGATGGCGTCCCTAAAAGTTACCGGTCCTTGATACCCACCTCTGTAATTCTTTGGCCTCCACACATCGCCGGTGCCAGGGATCGCAACCGCTAGAGGCGAATCCAGGATGATGTCGGAACAGGTAAATCCCTTGTTGAGAGCCGCCGCATAAACTACCGGCTTGAAAGACGAGCCAGCCTGGCGTCTCGCTTGTATGGCTCTATTGTATTTTGACTCGGAAAAGCTGTAGCCGCCTAGAATTACCCGTATATAACCTGACCTGTTTTCTCGCATCATGAGAGCGGCTTGAGCGTTTGGCTCTTGCTCAGGCTCTAGGGGAAAGTACGCCACCATATCCTCGGTGTACGCCTTGTAGTTTTTCATTTCAGGATCTGTCTGGCCGTATTTTTTGAGATATAGCTCCCGCCGTTTGATATTTGGATCTAAAATACGGACCAGGATAAGGTCCCCTACCTGGAAAGGCAAATCTCCCTGTGCAAAATTACGGCTTCGCATTTCAGGTCTGATATAAGGATTTCTCACCCACCACTTTGGACTGGAATCAACCTTTATCTGTCCTACATATTCACGTTTTACGCCTTCTTTGAGATAGCTTCCCATCCGCACGTAGAGGTTCTCCCCATCTATGTGGGTAACCACCCCCTCCGTAATTTCACCAAAACGGAGAGGTTCTTCCATTGTACGGGTCTTTTCTTCAAGAAACTCCATCACGCCCTTTACACTCAAGGTTTTGATCGGGCCTCTGAATCCCTGCCGTTTGTCCAACTCGCGCAGGCCCGCTTCTATAGCGTCTCTACCCGCTTTGGTCATTTCCAAATCCACCGTGGTATATACCTGCAGGCCTTCCTTATATAGTGCATCAGCCCCGTACTTGGTCTCGATGTATCTCCTCACATGTTCAACGAAGTCCGGCGCTATTTTGGCGTATGGATTAATAGCAGCGGCTATCTTAACCTCTTCCCGGTTCGCTTCCTCGTATTGGTCGGCAGATATAAATCCGTCCTCCAGCATCCTCTTTAGGACGTAGCTCCTCCGCTCCAAAGACTTCTTCAAGTTCCTGCGAGGCGAGTTCATTGAGGGTGCTTTGGCTAGTCCGGCCATCATAGCGCATTCCGCTGTGGTCAGGTCTTTGACATGCTTGCCGAAGTAGGTGTCAGCAGCCGCTTGAACACCGTAAGCGGAGCTGCCTAGGTAAATCTGATTGAGATATAAATAAAGAATCTGCTCTTTGGACAAAGATCGCTCGATTCTCGTCGATAAAATTGCTTCCTTGATTTTACGTGTGAATTTTCTCTCAGGGGTAAGAAGAAAGGTCTTTGCAACCTGTTGTGTTATGGTGCTGGCCCCTTCTTTAAGAGACCCTGAAACCAGGTTCTTCTTGACCGCCCTCAGTATGGCCTCTTTGTCAACTCCGCTATGTCGCCAGAAATTCTTGTCCTCCGCCGCGACAAAGGCATCCTGGAGGGGCTTGGGGATTTGGTTTATAGGAACAATGAATCGTCTCTGATAAGCGAATTCCCCGATCAATTGACCTTGATCGGCATATAACCTGGTTACCAGAGGCGGGGAGTAATTATTGAGTTTCTCAATACTTGGGAGGCTGTGGGTAAAATAAAAGTAGCCCTGCACAGCCATTCCCACTGCACCGGATACAATCCCGATCACTGTCAATAACACTAACCTGGCGATCCCTCCAAAAAAAGATCCCCTTCTCTTGACGGTCTGCGTGCGACTGTACATTTCCCGAAAAGGGTTGTCCGGGGTCCGACTTCGTGTGGATACCTGGGTCACCGCCGGTCTCCTTTCCATATCTCTGGCCAGCGACTCTAGCACGGAAGCATTTTGCTGTCTATGGCTATAAATAAATAGAGATTAAATTTCAAAGTAATTCATCGTAAACATAATGTAACTTAACATATCAGCGTCTGCTTTCAGTCGCGTCTACGGTCAAACTAATTTATTTTACTGCATTTAACACAAAAATGGAACAGCCCGGATAACATGCCGTGACATTGACAAATTTTTGGTTCAGGCGAAACAGTTCTCTAAACGCACGGTGGTGGTCTTGTAGACTCGTATCATCGCAGGAAGGTCTCGGGGAGAAAAAGGGAAATCTGCTTTGGTTAGGGGAGCGATCTGGGGGCATCAAACCCGTTGATTATTTCTGTCCGAATGAAACAAAATTGTACGCTGGTGAATCCCCCCAACCCCCCTTTGCCAAAGGGAGGCAAGGGGATTTACAAGCAAAAGTGACTACAATTTCGGCACTGGCTGTAAGTTTACTTTTATCACAACTCCTGTAAGAATTTCCACAAAGTTTGAGCGCTTTATTGCCAGATTATCCGGCTCGATAACGAACCATCATTATTATGATTGACCTAAGCATGAATGAATTGTTAAAATTAATGTTTTGAGGAAAAACCAGCACAGGAAAATGGAGGGCTCATGAGCTTGCC